>Ga0209317_1000764_pt1 | contig 34814 bp, 29 predicted proteins | sample RifGroB2_FD_183994 | JGI IMG/M metagenome (GOLD analysis project Ga0209317, IMG submission 183994) | Soil microbial communities from Rifle, Colorado, USA - Groundwater B2 (SPAdes) (version 2) | ecosystem: Environmental > Terrestrial > Soil > Unclassified | place: Rifle, Colorado | collected... | reverse complement strand
TCTCCCGTTCAGCCTGTTTCAGGTCGGCATCGGTCATCATGTCGACCAGCTGGTCGAAGCTGGTCTTAAGCTCCCACCCAAGCTTATGTCTAGCCTTCGAGGGGTCGCCCAGCAGCAGGTCAACTTCCGCCGGACGGAAATATTTGGGATCGATCCGGATCACGGTCTTACCGCTCCTGGTGTCGATCCCCTTTTCATCAACGCCACTGCCTTGCCATTCCAGCGGCATGCCAAGGCGCTCGAAGACCTTCTCCGCAAAAGTGCGCACCATGTAGGTTTCACCCGTGGCGATAACGTAATCGTCAGCCTGCTCCTGCTGCAGCATGCGCCACATCGCCTCGACATAGTCACCGGCGAAGCCCCAGTCACGCTTGGCATCTATGTTGCCGAGGTAGAGGCACTCCTGCAGCCCCAGTTTGATCCGGCTCGCTGCGCGGGTTATCTTCCTGGTAACAAAGGTTTCTCCACGCCTGGGCGACTCGTGATTGAAAAGAATGCCGTTGGAGGCATGCATGCCGTAGCTTTCGCGGTAGTTCATGGTGATGTAGAAGGCATAGGCTTTGGCGCAGGCGTAAGGAGAACGCGGATAAAACGGCGTGGTCTCCTTCTGGGGAGTTTCCACGACCTTGCCGTACAGTTCCGATGAGGATGCCTGGTAAAATTTGGTGTTCAAGCCGGTCTCCCGGATGCCCTCCAAAATCCGCACAGTACCCAGGCCGTCGACTTCACCGGTATACTCCGGCACGTCGAAAGAGACCCGAACATGACTTTGCGCCCCGAGGTTATAAATCTCGTCTGGCTGGATGTCTCTTAGCAGCAGGTTGATGGAACTGGCATCGTTCAAATCGCCGTAGTGCAGGAAGAGACGTACATCTTTTTCGTGCGGGTCGCGATAGATATGGTCTATCCGGCCGGTGTTGAAGGACGAGGAACGGCGGATCATGCCATGGACCTCGTAACCCTTGGCGAGCAGGAGTTCGGCTAGATATGATCCGTCTTGCCCGGTAATCCCGGTTATTAAAGCTTTTTCCATTTCACCTCCCAAAATTCAAGATCAGATTCTTAAAACGGCATTCAATGGACTAAGCCCATCACCGACGCGCTTGTCGGTTAGACGATTAGGGCATCGCCGGTGAAGCCCCTCCAGACCAGCCTGCCTGCGTTAAAGAGGATGAACCAGTCCTGGATTTAGATACAGCGGGGGAAGGCCAAAGGTGGGCTTCTAAGTGTACTGCAGGACGCCTATGAGCTTATCCAAGGCAGGCACCTTCTCTTTCATAGTCTCGGGTGAGGCGTAAACTCAAGTTTTCCGAAACATCACCAATGCGGCGAAAACCGGTTGGTGTGCCTATAAAGAACTGCGGCGAGCCCTTGTAGAAGTATTTTGCGACTGATTAAAAAGAAGCTGAAACTGGTACCGACGTAGAATTGTGAATGAAGAAGCGGTTGTAGGCAAAACGATATCTACCAAAAAGGACCCAGACGCTTTTGCCTCCAAACATAGCCCCCCAAGCTGCTCTTATAACAAAAGGAACAAGCTGGCGCATTTCAATAATATTGCCATTTTATTGTAAGCGGGCAATATATCACCTTAAGCTGAAATTGCAACCCCAAAACCAAACTTTAACAATCCTGTTACCTGAAGCTATAGGTAAAACATGCTACTGAGCCCGAGCATAAACATGCGCGGCTATTACAGAGAGATTCAGGAAACTCTGCCTAGATCAAGGCACGCCACATGCAGCTTGAATTTTGTCCGCGACTATGCTAGATTCGCATGAATTTTTTTAGTTCTGATTAATGTTAGATTCTTGCGTGCGTAAACGGGAATACCCAATGCCTGGTGTATCTTTAAAAAAACTCATCGTAGTAGTACCGGCACATAATGAGGAAGAACGTATTGTCGACACCCTCGACTCGCTGGCTAGCATCAGAGCTGAGTTAAGCAACCTCGGTGTGGAACTGCGGCTCTATGTCGTCGATGACGGATCGACCGATAACACCAAGGCAATCTGCAAGAATCACGGGATCGACCGCATCCTTTACCACAATGTAAACTTAGGGGTCGGGGCTGCGGTCAGGACAGGATTTGCAGCAGCACGTGCTGACGGCGCTGACATAGTTGTAAAATTTGATGCGGATTTGCAGCATGACCCTCATGACATTCCCGCCCTGATTCAACCAATCCTGCAGGATGAGTCTGATATCGTGTATGGCAACCGCTTTGACCAGATTGAGTATAAAATGCCTCTGCTGCGACTCGCAGGCAACGTCTTTTTTACCAACCTGATGAAATGGCTGACCAACTGGCCTTTGAAAGACAGTCAGCCCGGCATACTGGCTGTGAACAAGACATACATTAATATCTTTCATCTGCCAGGCGATTACAATTACACGCAGCAGATACTGATCGACGCATATCACAAGGGCATGCGGTTTGCCCACTGCCCCGTGAGATTCCGCAAGCGTGTCACCGGCAAATCTTTTATAACATTGAGATACCCATTCAAGGTTATCTTGCAGATACTTATCATAATAGCCGGCTTAAAGCCGATGAGAATTTTCGCACCGATCGGGCTAGCATCGTTTTTGCTCGGCAGCTTTATCTTCAGCTTCGAAATATTCCTTTGGGCCATCAACAAGAACCCCAGACCCGTTGCCCACGTCAACGCCGTCTTGGGCCTCCTGCTTTTCGGCATCCAGACTCTGTTCTTCGGCATCATCGCAGAGCTGACCATTCAGTCGAACAAAAAAATGTCCTGAGCTGCTTGCACGGTCAGCAAAGACCCATCGATGGCGTCTGCACAAGGTATCCATTGAAAATCCTAGAAATCATCACTGTTCCTTTCTTCACTCCGAGAGGAACGGCATTCAGTTCGCTGGAACGGACCAAGGCACTGGCTCGGATGGGGCATACGGTGCATGTGCTCACCTATCCGATAGGAGACCCGATCAACGTCGAGAACGTCTACGTGCACAGGATTCCGAGGCTGCCATTCATAACCTCCATACAGATGGGGCCTTCCTTCAAGAAGCTGATACTGGATGTTTCACTTGCCATCAAAACCGCATGGTGGTTACTGGTTCACGGGCCTTTCGACATCATACTCGCACATGAAGAATCCGCATTTTGGGTAGCGCTTCTAAAGCCATTCGTCAAGGGAAGCTTCATCTATGACATGCACTCCAGCTTGGCCGAGCAGCTCTCCAATTTCAGATATAGTAAGTCCAACATCATCAGAAAGCTTTTTGAATCCCTTGAGCAGCTTGCGCTTCAAAAAGCAGACGGGGTCATCGTAATATGCCCTGAGTTAGAGGCTTTGGTTCGACGCATCGCTCCCCGTGCTCCGGTAGGTCTGATAGAAAACCTGCCGGTATCCTGGGATGTCGAGCCCCCTCCGATGGAACAGATCGACCTTCTCCGCTCCATGCTTCGATTGGATAATTGCCGGATCGTGCTGTACACGGGATCTTTCGGGAAAAACCAGGGGGTAGAGCTTGCCTTGGAGGCAGTGGCACGTCTTGCAAGCGAGCTGCCGGATCTGCGTCTGGTTCTGATCGGAGGCACCGGAGCGGACATGGCCCGGGTACGCAGTTTTGCCGAGACCCGCGACATGGACGGCTTTTCTCTGTTTCTTGCCCCTCAGCCTCATACCATGATGCCTACCTACATGGCCCTGGCCGACATCCTCCTGAGCCCGCGCTGCGAGGGCACCAACACCCCGTTGAAAATCTACAGCTATCTCTCAAGCGGCAAGCCCATTGTTGCAACCAATCTGCTGACCCACACACAGGTCCTCTCTTCCGGAATCGCCGAACTGGTCGAACCGGATTCCGCTTCTCTTGCCGAAGGGATCCTGAAAGTGATATCGGACGCGGAATACGCCGCGCGCCTTGGCAGGGAAGGCGCCAGACTGGCACGCGAGGTGTATGGAATCGAGCGCTACATGCAACAGCTGCAGGAGGTTTTGCATCTCGCCGTCCCCCCCCAGTGCAGAGTGCGCTGAATGTGCGGCATATGTGGCATCTTTCAGTACGACAACCAGCCGCTCGACAGGGACGCGCTCGGGCGCATGTCACAGCTCCTGGAGCATCGCGGACCAGACGGTGCGGGAGTGTGGTTTGAACGGAACATCGGCCTTGGCCACCGCAGGTTGTCCATCATTGACATGGCCGGCGGGAGCCAGCCACTGAGCAGCGAGAGCGGTGACATCCAGGTTTGCGTAAACGGCGAAATTTACAATCACAAGCAGCTTCGAGAGGGCCTGATAAAAAGCGGCCACAGGTTTAAGAGCCGGTGCGATAGCGAGGTGATAGTCCATCTCTACGAGGAAAAGGGGGTCGACTTCCTCAAAGATCTGAACGGCATGTTCGCCATCGCCCTTTGGGACGCGCGAAAAGGTTTGCTTCTGCTGGCACGGGACCGCGCCGGAGTGAAACCGCTGGTGTATTACCACGGGGATGGCTACCTGATCTTCTCCAGTGAATTGCGCTCCCTTCTCGCTCACCCCGCGGTTCCGAGAGAGATCGATCCGCAGGCGCTGCATCTTTACTTCAACCACGAGTTTTTCCCGTCATGCAGGCCAATGCTTAAGGGCGTGCGCAGATTGAACCCGGCAGAGGTACTGGTGCTGCGACAAGACGGCGCAGTGGTCCTGGCAAATTACTGGGAAACCCGCTTCGAGCCAAAACTGTCGCTCACGGAGCAGGATGCCGCAGTGAGGTTCAGGGAACTTCTTTCCGAGTCGGTCAAAAAACAACTTATGAGCGACGTGCCCCTCGGTGCCTTCCTCTCGGGAGGCATAGATTCGAGCAGTATCGTCGCCTTCATGGCCGAGCAGATGCCGGGCAAGGTGAAGACCTTTTCCGTGGGCTTCGAAGAAAAAAGCCACGACGAACTCGATTATGCCAGGGTAGTGGCGGAGCGGTTCGGAACCGAGCATCACGAAGAAGTGCTTCGGCCCGATGCGCTTGACATCGTCGACACGGTTCTGAGCCACCTCGACGAACCGTTGGCGGATATTTCTGCCATTCCGACCTTTCTTTTGAGCAGTTTCGCCCGCAAGCATGTCACGGTCTGCCTCTCCGGGGATGGCGGCGACGAACTTCTGGCGGGCTACGACCGCCACCTGGCAAGCCTTTTGAGCGACCGGGTGTACCGGCACATCCCCCGGCTCCTTCGAAAGTGCCTGATCGAGCCGTGCAGCGCGATGCTGCCAAGCGGGTCGGGGAAGAAGAACCCGGCTGACATGCTGCGGCGCTTCGTCGAAGGCGCGGCCAAGGACCCTGCCGGACGTCAGATGCGCTGGCAGAGTTTCATGTCATCCGAGCTGCGGCCCAAGCTCTACAGCAGGGAGATGCAGCTGGCAGCAGCCGAGGTTGGCGAGTTTGAAGCCGTGGTTTTAGCGCTTTCCGGATCAGGGGCGTGTAACGGCCTTGACATGGAGCTCGAAATCGAGCAGAAACTGTACCTCCCCGATGACATCCTGATGAAGACGGACTGGATGAGCATGGCGGTTTCTCTCGAGGTGCGCGTTCCTTTTCTGGATCACGAGCTCATCGAGTTCGTCAACCGCCTGCCGACAGAGATGAAAAGGCGCTGGAATCGGGGCAAGTGCTTGTTGCACGAGGCGATGCGCAACGACCTGCCTCCGGCGGTTCTTGGACGCCGCAAGCAGGGGTTCGGCATGCCGCTCAGGAGCTGGCTGCAAAACGGCCTTTATGACCGTGTCGACGCCGCCTTTGCCAACCGGCACAGCGTCCTGGACGGACTGCTGAACCGCCAGGGCGTCCGTGAATTGCTGGTGGCCCACAAAAATCGGCAAAAGGATTACACCCACCAGATCTGGGCCGCATTCATCCTCTGCGAGTGGGCGGAGCAAAACCTGGGGAGCAGATGAAGATATTCAACCTCGACCTCGACTTACATACCTTCAGCTATCTCCTGGCTGACAGCATCAGCTTCTTTCGCCACCACTCGGCGAGCCAGAACCTGAACATGCTGCGCTTCATGCTGGGGCACAAGAAGAAGCCGCTGCACGTCCCGTGGAACCCGGTGCGGATCACCCTTGGCGTGGAATACCGCTGCAACCTCCACTGCACCTTCTGCCCCTGGCACTCGGCCGACGCAAAGAAGCCGCTCACGCCGTTCAAATGCTCGCTGGAGGACGCGAAAAGGATTCTCGATATCTTCATCCCGAAGAACCTCGCCCACGTCCATTTCTGCGCCGTCGGCGAACCGACGCTGAACCCGGACCTCCCGGCCATGATCCGATACGCCGATAAAAAGGGGCTCACCACCTCCTTCATGACCAACTTCAGCAGCATCGTCACGCCGAAACTCGACGAGATCGCCCGGCTGCCGATACTGAAGGTCTACGGGGATCTCGACACCGGGGACCCGGCGCAGTTCGACATCCTGCGCCCGGGGCACTCCTTCCAGACGCTCTGCTCCAACATAAGCTACCTGGCCAGGAAGCGCGACGAGGTGGGGAACCGCTTCAAGATCGGCGTCTACGCCCTGATGATGAAGAACAATTACCACACCTTCCGGGAGATCATGAAGACGGCGCGGGAGATCGGGGTGGACGAGGTGCACATGGTCTACCTCACCCCCTCCTCGTTCAACGAGGTGACCGCCTCCGACAACGCCGTCTACCTTGAAGATGCCGAGATCGTGCAGTACCTGAAAGAGGCGCGCGATTACGGGCGCAGCTTGGGACTTCGCGTCTTCATGAACCAGTTCACCGGCCGGGACCCCGACTTCGAAGGGATCGTGTCGTGCAACAACACCTGGTGGAAGCTCTTCGTCAACATGCCCAACGAGAAACTGGACAGCGCGAGCCAGTTCGGCAACGTCTGCAGTCAGTGCGAGGCGAGCATAGAGGGGGACTATCACAGCTTCGGCAACCTCTTCGAGGACGGCTTCGACCACTGCTGGAACGGCCCCCGCATCAAGGAGCTCCGCCACCGCCTGCTGAACGACCCGCCCGGCGCCTGCCGGACCTGCCCGGGACGCTGAAGGTCATGGACAAGCAGACGCGGAGACCATGCCCCCTGTGCGGGGCGCAGGCAGCCGGGGCGAGGATCCTTTTCGTTGAAAATGGGGAGCCGGTCCTCTTTTGCCGCGCCTGCGGCATGATGTACCTCGACCGCAAAGAGCAGGAAACGGACGCGACAGAAGCCGCCGACTACGTCAAGAACTTCTGCGCCATCCACGATAACCTGCTGCACGCCGGTTCCTTCGCCGCCAACTCCATCATCGATTCGCTGGGACAGGTGGCTTCCCTGCTGGAAGTGGGGATCGGGGTCGGCGCCCTGGCGCAGCAGGCAACCCGGAGGGGGATCGACTACTGGTGCGTCGAGCCGAGTCGCGATCTGGTCCGGCTTGCGCTCGACAAAGGGCTGGTGCGGGAAGAAAAGAGCTTCGTGGCGCCGATCGAGGAGGTCGAGCTGCCTCAGGAGCGTTTCGACGCGGTGGTGCTCAACATGGTGCTGGAACACCTCCTCGACCCGGTCTCCGCCCTCGCCGGCTCGCTCAAGTCGCTGAAACCCGGAGGGGTGCTCTACCTCGAGGTGCCGAACAGCCGCCTGTTCACGCTCCGCACTAGAGTGAGGAAAATGCTCGGCATGACCTCCTTCATGGCCGGCCACATCAACTTCTTCACCCCCGCGACCATCAGGCGCTGCCTGGCCCAGGCCGGGATGACCCAGAGCCGGTCGCGCATCATCAGCAACTTCAGGCGCGGCGAAGGCGAAGCGATGGTCTCCTTTTACAAGGAAGCGGCCGGGAGCCTGAGGATCATCGACCGCATCCTGCGCCGTTTCCCGCTGGACGAAGCACTCGGGGTGGCGACGATCCTCTGCTGCTGCGGGAGGAAAAAGGCCGTGTCGGAAAGCGGCACAGCAGACTGGCAACGGACACTAATCGAGTAGCGGGAATAACTTTGCCGGGACGAGCCCCATTAAAAACTCTGCTGCAGGTCGCCATCAGCGTCGGCCTCCTCTGTTTCCTGCTACAGCGCGTGGAGATGCAGCGCCTGTTTTCGCTCATCGCCCAGGTTGCGCTGTTCCCGCTCGTCCTCGCCTTCGCCGTCAAGGTCTGCAGTATTTTGCTGCAGGTGACCCGGTGGCAGTTACTCCTGCAATCCCGCGGCGCTTCCCTGGAATGGCTGACCCTGTTGCGGATAACGCTGACGAGCCGTTTCATAAACCTCTTCCTACCCGGCCAGATCGGGGGGGACCTTTACCGGGTGATGGGGGTGCACCGGCAAAGCACCGGCCTCCTGCAGTCCACCGGCATCGTGCTGCTGGAGAGGTACCTGAGCCTGGTCGCCACGCTGCTGATGGCGGGAGTAGCCATCGCGGCGAGCGGCTTCTCCGTGTCCCGCCCCACCCTTTCCGTGCTGGTCCTTGCCCTGCTCGCCGCGGCCATCGTGGCCCTGGTCCCGGCTGCCAACACGCCTCTGGTCGCCGGTGCGGTCCGGTTTATCGGGTGGGTGGTCCCCCGCTCGTCGTTCAAGGAGCATCTTACCCGGGGCCACGCTTCGCTGAATGAGATGGTCTTGACCCCACGGCTCATGCTCAAATTCCTCTGCATCTGCCTGGTGATGAACGGCACCACGATATTGCAAATACACCTCCTGGGGAGCGCGCTCGGACTCGACGTTTCGCTGGCGCAGTTGGCCTTCTTCATGCCGCTTTACAACATAGCCTGCGCCATCCCGATCTCGATCAACAGTCTGGGGGTGCGTGAAGCGAGCATGGTGGCCTTCTTCACTCACATGGGGCTCCCCCGGGACAAGGTCACCGGGCTCGCCTTTTTGCTGCTGATCTGGCTGTACCTGACGGACGCACCGAACGGGCTCCTGCTCCTGTTCCGGCAGCCTGGCCGGCGGACCGAGCCGGAGGAGCCGTGAAGCCAGCCGCTTTCGGCCCGGGAAGTGAACGGGGAAATGAATTCGAGCCGTCATTACAAGAGCTTTGCGCAGAGGAGATGCATGAAGGCCTTTTCCATCGAAGAGATCAGGGATGAGATACGGCTGAAGGAGCCAGTGACAAACCGTTCCGTGTCGAGCAATTTCGGAACGGTCGCAACGCCTTCGGACTGGGATACCGTGGCATGGGAGACCAGCAGGCTCGAAAAAGGAACTTTCAGGGCTAAGAAGATACTGCACCTCATACCTGGAGAAGGGCTGCACCTTGATGTAGGCACCGGCAACGGGGATGGAACGGCCCTGATCTCGCGCTACAAAAAAACGGTGGGCGTCGAGTACGGGCAAAAATCGTTACTGAACGCGGCAAAAAAAGGGGTGCTGGTGTATCAGGCGGACGCCAGGAATTTGCCGTTTGCATCGGACCAGTTCACCTCGATCACCTGTCTGGACGTTCTGGAACACATCCAGCAGCCCGAGCTGGCGATCAGAGAGATGGCACGCGTTCTGAAAGGTGACGGTGTCCTCATCCTGCAAACACCAAGAAAAGAAGAGTTCAAGGAGAGATTGCTGGCCGCGGTCCGAAAACTGAAGATAGTGAAGCAAAAGCAGCCGTATGACAAGCCCCTGGCACAGAAGAAGATCCGTGAACTGCTGGAGAGTGAAGGTTTTATTGTTCTGGAGGAAAGACCCATCAGGTACTGGGCCTCGAATCCCCTGGAACATTTCATTTCGATCTCACGCCTGTTCTACTGCCGCCTGCAAAAAAAGCATGAGGGCTGCAACTTGAAGGGAGTCTCCACAGGATGAAAGAGAGGTTACTCGAGATACTCTGCTGTCCGCAGTGCAAAGACGCGCTGCAGCTGATACCGATTGCGGCAGAAGGGGATGAGGTGCTGGATGGGATTCTCTGGTGCGCCTGCGGCCAATGGTTTCCCGTCACAGCAGGTGTCCCTCGCATGTTCGTCTCCGCCGTAAGACCCGACTACGGCGACTTCTACCGCGAAAACCGCGGCTCCTTCCCGGCGGAACTAAAGGAGAGCGTCGCGCTCGTGATGGACAGCCGGACCGTCCAGAAGAAGGCGACCCAGGAGAGCTTCGGCTACGAATGGGAACAGTACAGCAGTTACGGCTGGAAAGATAAGGACCGGCCTCACCATGTCGAGATAACCGACTTTGCATCGGTGGATTTGGAGCAGTACTGGAGCCACACCTACGAGACCTTCTGGAGAAAGACCCTCTTCGCCACGGAGGACCTGAAGGGGAAGACGGTGCTGGACGTCGGGGTCGGCAACGGGCGCTACGCGCAGGTGGCGCTTGAATCCGGCGCCGAGGTCATCGGCATCGACCTGAGCCACGCGGCGGAGGTCGCCTTCAGGAACACCGGCGGCAAGGTGCAGACCATCCAGTGCGATGTCTTCAACCTCCCATTCAGGGACGAAAGCTTCGACTGCATCTACAGCATCGGCGTGCTGCACCACTCTCCCGACACGAAAAGCGCCTTTCTTTCCCTGCTGCGTATCCTCAGCAAGGGAGGGCTCATCTCGGTACACCTTTACAAGAAAGGGAACCCCGTCTACGAACTCGTCGACAGGGCAATCCGGTCCATCACCACAAAACTGCCGCTGCGGGCCTTGTGGTTTCTGTGTCTGGTGCCGACCCTCGTCGGAAAAATTTTGTATTGCAACCGGTACCTTTTTTCCTTTGCAAACTCGTTGGCCGTACTCCGGACTCAGCATCACTTCAACTTTGACTGGTATTCGGCACCCATCGCCTACCACCATACCGAGGCGGAAGTCGAAGAGTGGTATGAGGCAGCGGGCCTTGGTTCCATAGTCTCCGACGATCCCACCAGGAATGCGGATTCCTACTCGGCGAAGATCTACCCCTCCTATCTGAAGACCGGAGCGGGCACGGTAAAAAAGGCCATCGTCGCGATGATTCCGAACTGGTCCCTCACCGTGAGAGGCAAGAGATGACTCCTGTCGAGGAAGTTCATGGTCTCCATTTCCGCGACGAGCAGCACATGAAAACAGGCTTTCAATGAACCGTTCGCTTCTTGATATTTTAAGCTGTCCGGCATGCAAAGCGCGGCTGACGCTCTCACCGTTGCAGCAGGAGACCACCCGGGCGCCTGAGGGGATGCTCAGCTGCCGGTGCGGCAAAACCTTCCCCCTGGTGCACGGCATCCCCCGCCTGCTCACGGAGGAACTGCGCCCGGACCCTGCGGCACCGGAAGCCCTGCCCCTCCCCCCGGAAGCCGGAGCCCCGGCAGCATCGGACGGCGTCCAGCGCAAGGCCTGCGGGGCGGGCAAGAGCTGCCTGGTTTGCCATTGCCATCTGGGTACTTTCGGGCAGGCGGAGCTTTGCAGAAAGTGCACGGCAGAGTTGCTGGAACGGGGGCTTGACAAGAAAACGCTGGCAGGGCTCTACGACGCGCTGGAGCAGCAGGCCGTATCGAATACTTTTACCGATTACACGATAAGCGACCTGTTCGTGGAGTGGCTGGCGAAAAATCAAAGCAGGGATGCCAGGATTCTGGAGATCGGGTGTGGCGGCGGTTACCTCTGCGATACCATCTGGCAGCAGGGATTCACAGACCTGATCGCCTCGGATTTCAACGGCAGAGTGGTAGAGACGGCTATCGAGAGATTCCCCGCGTTACAGGGGGTCGTGATGGATTCCGCGCAGATGGCCTTCGCCCCGGAAAGCCTCGATTGCGTGGTATCCGTCGAAATGGTGGAGCATCTGCTGGACCCGGAGCAGCACTTTCGGGAAGTCTGCCGGGTGCTGCGGCCGGGTGGCAGCTACCTGCTGCGCACGCCCAACGCCCTGGCCGCCACGCTCTATTACCGCTGGTCCGGACGCTACGACATGGCGATCTGGCATCCGTCGACCTTTGCTTGCAACGACCTCGAAAAACAGCTGCAACGGGCGGGATTCGAGGTGGACCACCTGGTTCCCGGCTCTTTGCCGAAGTCACAGGTGGCAAAGCTCCCTTTCCTGCTGAAATTCCTGGCAAGGGTTCCTCTGCGCTGGACCCCGCTGGTTTTGAGGCCATCGATCTGCGTCGTCGCCAGGAAACGCTGAGCCTGCGATCAGCCGCCGGAAGCGCCCCAGCTCTCGCGGCGGATCCTGCCGTAATAGATGGCGGCGCAGGCGATATAGGCGAACAGGACCAAGAGCTGCAGCAGGTACGAGCCCGGCGAGAAAACGAGCGTGCCGTGCTGGCTGTCCTTCATCCTGCTGACCGCACGCCGGTAGTCATCGCCGATGCCACCGTTAGCAGCAACCCCCGTAGGATCAAATCCCGCCAACTGCACCAGGTTGAATGCCACAAATCCCGGTGTCTTCTTCGCCAGCATCAGCACCCAGGCCCGCGGGTGGGCCAGTTCGCCTGCCAAGGCGATGTCATACCCATTGGCGCTTGCCTTGTACAAGACCCCGAAGGCGTTGGTACCTTCCCTGACTTCGAGTTTCTGCGTCATGCTGAAAAAAATCTGGCTCAGAACAGAAAAGAGGCACAAAGCAACCAGACCGCGATTGAGGTAGAGTGCAGCGCGGCTCAGGGGATCGCTACTTTTGAGCCACAAGCAATACCCCAGCAAAGCAACAGGAAAAATGGAAAAGAGGTACCGGTATCCGTAACTGCCGGCCGTCGTTTTCCAAAGAAGAACTATGGCCACGGGGAGAGCGCAGTAGCCCAGCACCAGGGTCAAGAGGGTCACCCTTGGCAACAGGCGCATGGCGGTCGATTTGCAGAGCTGCATCAGCAACAGCAGACTGCCAACGACGGTTAAAGGGTTTGAATAGAGAAGGCCATGTTCCGAGCTGAACAGAAGGTTTGGCAGATACTTTAAACTTGCGACCACTTGAATCACCAAGGTGACGGCGGTGCGACCGCTGTGATCAGGATCGATCCCATACCTGGCAAGGGCAGCCGACTTTTGGTACAGGGCCGACACCGTTGGGTACAGAACCCCGTACATAGCGTGGTTGAATAGAGAAAAGGGGATGGCAAACAACAGGGTCCAAAAGTAGAGTTGCAGCAGAGATTTGCGGAAAAACCGCCAGTCGACGCGGTCCCCTGAGGCAAGCAGCGCCGACAGCAGCAAGGGGGGAAGCAAAACGACGTTGAGGTTCGCCGGTCGGACCAAGAGACTGAGCACGATGGCCGCAGCGGAAAAAAAGCACGGCACGATCTGGGACCTGGAACTGCCCCCCCCCTCTTGCTCCGGCCTCCGGCACCAGAGGCGAACCATGCCCCAGAATATCACAGCGAGCAAGAAGAACTCGAAGCTATGGCCCAGCGTGAACCGGTTCATGGCAAAGTACGCCGCACCTGAACTGGCCAGCAATAAAAAAGCGGTGGTAGCCGGCAGCGGACGGATCTGTACCATCGCCCTGTAGTAGAGCATTATTCCGGAAAAGTAGTAGAACACCGTGGAAAACAAAAAGCCGAAATAGGACCAGGAACCGCTGTACATCGCGTGGTTACTGATGACGGGGTGATCGCCGAGGCGATCCACTGTTGAGAAGAGCGCGACGAAAGGAGCAGCCATCAGCCCCGGCCCCATAGGGTGGGAAGCTACCCTGCCGTTGGCGCTTTTTCTGGTGGCAGGCTCGTTGGCGTAATCGAGGTCGAAATCCAGCCCCATAGTGAATGCGTGGGAAAGGTAGGAAAGGTCATCCCCCCCTACCTGCCACATCAGACGGAACGGGCAGAGCTGCAACAGGGAAAAGAGAAGTATGGCGGCAAAGCAGGCTTTGCCGGAATTGAGCAGATCAGGTATCGAGCGACAATTTGCGCGCATCAAACTCCCTTTGTGGCACGGGTTGCTGGGCTGCAGGAGGGCCTACTCAAGCCCTGCCGGCCAGAGGGATGAACCTTTTCCAGACGCGGAGGATCGACTCGATCTCGGCCTTGCTCATGGCAATGCGCGCCAAAAGGAACGGCAGCACCAGGAAAAGCACGAGAGCCCATGCGGCTTGGAATTGCTTGAGATACAAGGCGGCAAGGGCAAAGCTGGCCGAAAGCACAAGCCCCCTGAGACAAAGCGTGCTGATGAACAGGCTCTTGACCGCCCGGTAGGAAAAAAGGACGTACAGGGAGTTGAGCACGAGGTGGGTGATGATACTGGTCACCGCAGCCCCGACGGCGCCGTAGCGCGGAATGGCATAAAAGTTGAGGATGATGTTCATGACCGCCGAGACGCTGACACCGACGGTGCACCACTTCTGGTTTCGCGAGATGTTTATGATCATTCCGAAACCTGCGCCGGCGAATCTGAGAAAGACGACAACGGCCAGAAGCTTCAGCAAAAGCGCGGAGGGGCCGTAGCCGCCGCCGTACAGGACGCCAATGATCCTGTCTGCGAAGATCATCAGGAATGACGCAAGAACGAGCCCGGTCACCATCAAGTACTTGTTGAGAAGCAGGGTGTGCATCCGGAACTCCTCGGCATCCGACCGGATCACTTTGGCGACAAGGGGGAAAAAGGACGACAGGATGATCTCGGACAGAAGCGTAGTAGCAAAGGCCACGCGCATCGCCGCCTGGTAGTGGCCGACCTGAGAGTCGCCTTGCATGTAGGAAAGCATGATGGTGTCTATCTGCAGATAGATGACGGACAAAATCGCGTAAATGCCGAAAGGGAGCAATTCGTAAAGGGTCGCCAACGCTTCCCTGCACTGAATCCGGAAGCGCAGTCCTCCGAATTGTCTGGAGAAGGAACGGTAACTGATGCCGAGATACAGGACCCGGGCGGCCGTGTAGCCAAGCGATATCAACACGAGGTTGCGTCCGAGGGCAAGCAATACGACGATGAACAGCAACTGGGCGCAGTTGAGAACCAGCATGGGGTAGGTCTCAAGTTCGAATTTGTTCAGCCCCTTGAACACGCTGTTTAGAAACTGCCCGAGGGAAAAACAGAGTGCACCCACCCAAAGGATAAGTATCACCGCATCAGTCTGACCTGGTTGCGACACCAAGACCATCAGCACAATAACAAAAGTGCTGGTCAGCGAAAGGAGCAGTTTGGCGGAAAGCATCTGTTGAACGATTTTGGCAACCGAGGCCGGCGCATTGGCAACCTGGCGGACCACCTGCAGATTAAAACTGTAGTCGATGATGAGCAGAAAAATTCCGGTAAAGGTGGTTGCGAAAACGAACCGGCCGAAGTCTCCCGCCCCCAGGACGCGGGCCAAGAGGATGGAGAGCACCGCGTTGGTGGCCACCTTCAGCACCAGGGAAAGGGTGCTGAAAAATGAGTTTTTTGCAAGAGAAGGCATTTATTTTTCGCCGGTTCTGGTAAGTAGTGTGCCCCGTGGAGACACCAGCACAGGGAGCAATCGGAAGAAGCAGCCCACGCGGCAAGCGGTGCCGCTATCTTCTTCCGAGTATGGCAAACAGGGTGACAAATATGAGTTTCAGATCGATCCATAGCGAGCGCTCGGCCACATAGCGCTCGTAGTATCGAAGCTTCACCGGCAGGATCTCCTCGACATAGGCCCGGTCGGGATCGGCGGCTCGGCCGAGGATGGCATTTTCATCCCGGTACTCGATGGAGGCGTAATCGGTGATGCCGGGTTGCACCGACAACACGACGATGCGGACATGGTCAGGATAAAGCGAGACATAGCGTGGCACCTCCGGGCGCGGACCGACCAGACTCATCTCCCCGCGCAACACGTTCAGCAGCTGGGGAAGTTCGTCCAGCTTGTACCGGCGAAGAAAGAGCCCGGAACGGGTTATGCGCGGGTCCGCACCGACCGTCAGCTGCCGCCCCTTAGCCTCGGCGTCCAGGCACATGGTCCTGAACTTGAATATCCTGAAAATGCGCCCGGACCTCCCTACCCTCTCCTGGCGGAAGAAAACGGGCCCTGCCGAGTCGAGCTTGATCCAGACGGCGATGAAGACAGCAAGCGGCGCAAGTGCGATGACTCCTGCTGCGGTAAAAAACAGATCAAAGAGGCGCTTGGGTGTCATCCCAAGATTTCCCGCACCGCAGCTACCACTCTTTGCTGGTCTTCCAAAGTCATCTTCGTGAACAACGGCAGGCTTACCGCGCGCTGGAAGTTATCAAGTGCATGCGGAAAATCGTCGGGCTGGTAACCGTACCTGTCGCGCCAGTAAGGATGCAGATGCAGCGGAATGAAGTGGACGCTGCAACCAATCCCCCTGTCCGCCATCAGCTCGATGAAGCGGTCCCGGGACACCGGAGCTTCGTCTTTCAGGCGCAGCACGTACAGGTGCCAGGCATGCAGGTCGCCAGGTGCGGCATGCGGCGGAAGAAGCACCGGGAGATCCCTGAATGCCTCATCGTATTCGGCGGCCATTGCGGAGCGCCTCTTCTGGAAGGCCGATGCTTTTTTCAGCTGGTGGATACCGATAGAGGAGGCGATATCGGTCATGTTGTACTTGCACCCCGGCGCCACGACCTCGTAGTGCCAGGAAGGCTTTTTCGACGTGTAGCGGTCGAAGGCGTCCCGGCTGATGCCGTGCAGGCGCATCACCCGGCAACGATTAGCCAGCTCCGCTTCACGGGTCACCACCATCCCCCCCTCACCAGTCGTGATGGTCTTGGTTGCGTAAAAGCTGTACACGGTGGCGTCGCTCCCCAGGGAGCCGATCAGGCGCCCCCCGCAGGTGGTCGGCAGCGCGTGTGCGGCATCTTCCACGACTTTCAGGCCGTGCCGGCGGGCGATATCGAGGATCTTTTCCATTTCGCAGGCGAGTCCCGCGAAATGGACCGGGATGATCGCCTTGGTGCGCGGGGTGATCGCGCTTTCGATCCTGGCTGCATCGATATTGAAGGTGGCCGGGTCGATGTCCACCAAAACGGGATCCGCATCGAGATAGCGCACCACCTCGGCGGTAGCTGTGAAGGTATAAGGGGTGGTAATAACCTCGTCCCCAGGACTGACCCCCACAGCCTCCAGCGCCAGATGCAGCCCGGCGGTAGCGGAATTCACCGCGATGGATTCGACCCCGCCACCGACGAAATCGGCGAACTCTTCCTCGAATCTTTTGGTCTTAGGGCCGGTAGTCAACCAGCCGGAACGCAACGAATGAAGTACTTCGTTTATTTCCTCCTCTCCAAGATCCGGGAGGGCGAAGGGTAAAAAAGTATTGGGTTGTGATCCTTTACTGTCAGCCACGCATGCATCTCCTTGATGTAGTCCGGTCTGTCACAGTGCCGGCGAAACGGTCTGAGTACCTTTACCGATCACTCTCATGATTTCACGCGACCAAAGTTCCCGCCCTTTCGTGGAGAGGTGGATATCGTCGCCGAAAAGAGAAGGATCATCGTTGTCCAAATTCATCATATCATTATCGTATAACACGCTGCCGGTACCGGAGAGAGCATGTTTCACCGCTTCCTTTGAGAGGGAGTAGTTCCTCCCGTGCTGCACGTATTTCGGGACAAACGGCTCTATGAAAATGATCTTCACCTTGTGCCGCTTGCAGAGATCCGCCAACTCCCGGTAACACTGATACTGCACCTGGTTGACATTCCCGGCTACCGGCAGCTCAATGTTTCGGTTGAATCTGGCCAGTCCGGGGACGTTCTTGTACAAGTATCCGCCGTTATGGCTCAGCTTTTCGATCACCTTGTAAGTTAAAGGCCAGCTAAGTAAATAATCATTATCGGCAAGAAATACCAAATCGTAAATTCTGAGCAGATCGTGATCCCCTTCGTACATGTCTTTTACTATTTCCTGCTTTATTTTCACAGGGGCGCTGTTAAACAAGCGAACGTCTTCAATCGCAGTAGGCGAGTAGAGAAGCTTGTACGGGTATGCCTCCATGACCACTGTACCCACTCTAACCTTGCCGTCTTCCAGTGCATATTTGAGTATTTTATATGCCATTGCCGGGCTCAAGCTGTTGTAGGTGGCGGCATAAGCGTCGAGCTTGTACTGTTCGTTGATCAGCTTCATGTCATAGGATTGCCTTGTCAAAGATGATCCGATGAAAAGGTAATCGATGTTCTTCCTCGACAGAAGGCCCGGAATACCAGACGACTTTGGATACGCTATATGCGACAGGTATAGCTTGCTCACGCAAATGAGCAGAAAGAAAGAAAGTACAACCAACGAAATCCGGGACAAAGCTTTGGCTCTATCGAATAACATAGGAATCATCATCAATACCCCATGTACATGAAGCTGGTCGTGTTGAACTTACCAAGCAACAGGATGAGAAGCGAAATGATGACTATATAGGACACACTCAGTTGAACGACATCTTTTTTTCTAACTACGTAATAAATCGAAAAGAATATCGCCAGATTCAAGAGATGAATGATGCTGGTAAAATCCCCGGAAAACGGTAGCAGTGCCTTGTACAGGTTGGAGAAATCGATCTGCATGTCCGAGAAAATCTCGGAGAGCACATATAGAGCGTCCGTGATGGAATTCGCCCTGAAGAACACCCATGCTAAGTTCACCAGGTGGAATGTCACGAAAATCTGCCAGACTTTCAGGCGCCGTGTCTTTTCGATGCCGAGGAACTTGTGCAACTTTTTCTGATGCGGCTTGTAAAAGACAGAGCAAGCCATGTAGAGGCCGTGCAAACCGCCCCATACAACGAACCCCCACCCTGCACCGTGCCAAATCCCGGAGGCCAGAAATGCAGTGATGAGCGCTGCTGCGGTCCCCCAATTCTTCCAATTGCGCCACTGCATCTGCAGAGGCTTAAAGATGTAGTCGAGTATCCAGCGTGAAAAGCTTATGTGCCAGCGCCGCCAGAAGTCGGCAACCGATGTGGCGAGATAGGGGCTGTTGAAGTTCTGCGTCAGTTTGATGTTGAAAAGCAGTGCGCTACCAAGCGCCATATCGGTATAGCCGGAGAAATCCAGGTAGATCTGGAAGCCGTAGGCGTAGGTAGCCAGGAGCAGGGGTAGCCCTTTGTAGAGATGAACGTCCCGGTACACGGCGTCGACGTAGACGCCGAGGCGATCGGCAATGACCACCTTTTTGAAAAGCCCCCAGAGAAAGAGCAGGGCCCCCATACGCAGGTTGTCGTGGTTCAACTGATACTTGGCCTTAAGCTGCGGCAGCAGATCCCCGGCCCGCTCAATCGGTCCTTGCAGCAGCTTCGGAAAGAACGCTAGGTAGAGCGCGAAATAGCCTAGATGTCGCTCGGGCCTCTCAATCTCCAGATAGATATCGAACAGGTACGATATGGCCTGGAAGACGTAGTAGGAAACGCCAATGGCAACGAAGGCCTTGACCGGCTCTATATGGGTATCGAGAGAAAGCAGCGACGAAACAGCCTGCAGGTTACCCGAAAGAAACGGCAGATATTTCATCGCGACCAGTATGAGCAGGTTGGTCGCAACGCCGCACCACAAGAGGTAGCGCTTTGCAGCCGGGTCCTGCGCCTTGTCCAGCCAGATGCCAAACAGGTAAGAGGCCACCGCAACCAGCATCAGAATCGCCAGCAGGTACGGCACATCCAGTGCGGCGTAAAAGACAAGGCTTGCCCCGAGCAGTACGCACCAGCGTGCACGTTCGCCCGCAAGGCAGAAAACCAGGTACACGACCGGCAAAAAAAGGGAATACTTCAGCGTATTGAATGGCATCTTTCGTCGTGACTCAGGAAGTCAGCTTGCAGGTGATGCAGTTGAGCAAATCGCCGACGTTTTTGAAAGTCAGCAGCTCTTTCTGGGAGAACCGTATTTTGAAACTGCCCTCTATCGCGACGATCAAGTTCACGTGCGACAGGGAATCCCAGCCATCTATATCGTTGGCCGTCATCTGGGGAGTGATGCTGATGTCATCGTCGTCGAACACCTGGCGAAATATTTGATTCAAAGATGCCTGCAACTCCATGTTAATCCTCCAGTGTGGAAATGTCTCCGGGATCAAGCCCGAGATAGCGGGCCTTCAGGACACGACGCATGATCTTGCCGCTTTTGTTTTTAGGCACACTATCAACGATGATGATCTCCTGGGGGGTCGCGATCGACGAGGCCCTGTTACTTATGTGCAGCCTGATCTTTACCTCCAGTTCCCGTGACCAGACATACTGCTTGTGGAGACAGACGAATGCAACCACTTTCTCATAGAGAAGCTCATCCGGTGCTCCAATAACTCCTGATTCGGCCACCTCTTCAATCTCAAGCATGGCGCTCTCTATCTCAAAGGGGCTGATCAGATGGCCGGCGGTGTTGATCACGTCATCGCTGCGTCCTTTGAACCAGTAGTAGCCGTCGGCATCCCGCACCGCAGTATCTCCGGTGTAGTAGTACCCGTCGCGGAACTTTTGCCGGTAAACCGCGTCGTTGTTGAGATAGGTAACGAACATGGAGTGCCATCCGCGCTTGAGACATAAATTGCCCTGCTGGTTATCGCCCAGCAGTTCGCCATCTACGTCGATGATGGCGGCAGAGATCCCTTCCAGGGGAGTTCCCATGGAACCGGGCCTGATCTGGACCCCTGGGCGGTTGGTGATCATGATGCCGCCGGTCTCCGTCTGGAACCAAGTATCGTATATCTCCTTGCCCAAGATGGCCCGCGCCCAGGAGATCACTTCCGGGTTAAGCGGTTCACCCACGCTGAAGATGTGCCGCAAGCCGTCCAGTTGATACCCCTTGTAAAGGGCAGGATCTTCACGCATCAGCATCCGAAGCGCCGTCGGGGCAGAGTACCAGATGGTGATGGCTTCGTCGCGCAGCAGGTCGAACCACACCTTGGGGTCGTACCCGCCGCCATAGTGCAGTTGGCTGACACCAAGACTCCAGGGACCGATGATCCCGTAAGAGGTGCCGGTCACCCACCCCTGGTCCGCGGTACACCAGAAGAGGTCGGAATCGGTCAACTGCAGCACCTCGCGGGCGGTTTTGCTCTGGTGGAGAACGCTGCGGTGCGCGTGCAGCACCCCCTTCGGCTTGCCGGTGGAACCGGAGGTGTAATGCACTACCGAAGGGACGTCAGGAGGCGTTACCTCAGCGGTAAAATCGTCACTGCACTGCAGCATGAGAGCCGGGTAGCTGAGGACATCGGCGGACAGATGCTGGTCAATGTCGATCACGATGATGTACTTCAGGCAAGGGAGTCGGTCGCGGATGCGCATGATCTTCTTGAGCAGACCCTTCTTGGTGACCACCGCCTTGGCCCCGGCATCCCCGAGACGGTCCAGCAGGGCCTCATCGCCGAAATTGGAAAAAAGGGTGCCGCAGATCACCTGAAGTTTCAAAGCTCCCAGGAAGCTGAAGAACTGTTCAGGAGCCTTGGGGAGGAAGGTGAACATAACGTCACCTTTCACGAAGCCAAGCGTTTGCAGGAGATCGGCAAACCTGCTTGATTCGCGGTCAAGGTCGCCGAAACTATAGTCGGTTCTTTGCTGCTGCGACGAGATCCATCGAAAGGCAAGACGATCTCCCAAGCCCCGCTCACACTGCAGGCGGGTACAGATATGGCCGATGTTGTACTGATGGTTTACCACGATGTCCATTTTTGGGGCCTCCGAATTTCGCGTCTTGCCGCAATCACAGGCTCGACATCCCCTTGTGATAGCCGCAACGGTTTAACCCGCCAAGTCGATTTCAACGAATACCAGCTGTTCGGTCCTTAGCCCCTTATTTTCCTTGAAACCGAGCTTGGAGTACATGAAGCGCGCCGGCAGATTTTTCTTGTACACCCCGGCCCGCACCCGGTTCCAATGGCGCCTGCCGCACTCGCGGATGGCCTGCTGCACAAGTGACTCCCCCACCTGGGCGCCGTGGTACTGCGGGCTTACCGCCAGAAACCCGAGCTGGGCAGGAGGGTCCAGCTCCTGGCAAGCGGCTCGGCCGGAGCGCCGCGAAAAGGAGAGGGCGCGGCGCAGACGCGCGACGATTTCGGGATGAAAGAGCACCAGAGGATGACGTAACGCCCCGAGCGCCAGGGCAAACATGTTGTTCCGGATCATCGGCCCGTTATAGGGACGGTTGCAGGCGGTGCAAAGTCCGACCACTTCGCCTCCGGAGGTAGCCACCATGGTGAAGGTCTCGGGCGAACTGACGAACCAGCGGTAGATGGGACGCAGCACCGGGGCGCCGAACAGTATCAGCAGGTGTTCCTCCGGGGTGAAGGTCGCGACATGGAGCCCCACCAGCCGGTCGACGTCCGCGAGCGCCGCCAGGCGCACCTCGAAGGGTGCGCAGACCGGCTCTATTTCACATCCTGTTGGCATGGCAATTCCTTTGGGCATTCGAGCCGAGCCGGTCAGGCGATCACAGCACCACCGGTAAGCGGCAGATTCGCGCCGGTGATAAAGGAGGCCTCGTCGGACAGCAGGAAGCGGACCAGCGAAGCGGCATCCGATGGCGTGGCGAGCCTGCGCATCGCGGTCTTCTGGGCTTCGGCCAGTTGCATCCGGGGCGAGTAATCGCGGGTGAGATCGGTCATGGTGAGCCCCGGGGAAATCATGTTGATGGTCACGCCGAGCGGACCGAGCTCGACCGCAAGCCCCTTGCACAACCCCAATACCGCGCTCTTGCCGGTCACATATGCCGCCATCTTGGTCGGCGGCGTGCCGATGATGGCCGAGGTGCCAAGGAGCACCACACGCCCGAACTGGTGCCGTTTCATGTTACCGTGCAGCGCCTGCACCAGCTCGACCGCGCCGCAGACATAGACGTGGAAATAGTGCTCGAAATCCCGTCGGTCCAGCAGTTCGAACTGTCGGTTTTGCAGGGGCGGCGAAGCGGCGTGGACCAGCGCCAGCAAGGGACCCAGGGCTACCTCGGCCTCGCGAAGCTGCTCCGGATCGATCGTCTGGCCAAGATCGATGCAAAGGGCGACGGCGCGCCCCCCGGCCGCCTCGATCTCGGCCACCACGCCAAATGCCTGCTCCTTTGCGCTGTGATAGGCTACCGCCACCGGGTGGCCGCTCTTTCCGAGCTCGAGAGCTATCGCCCGGCCGATGCCGCGGCTTCCCCCGGTGACGAGCACGGCCGGCGGCGTGTCGCCGCACAGCAACGGCTCGGCTGGAGCTTCAGCGGCCTGTTTCGGCTCGGCAGGTGGAGGGTTCGAGACGCCCAGTTCGTCACCGATACCGACATAGACCTCACTGTCAAAGACCACCGTGCCGTGCTGGTTGGTCCCGATCACGGTCATGGCGAGAGAGTTCGTCGAGGTGGAGATCTGGGTGACTTCGCCCACGATGACCACCGTGTCTCCCGGGAAAACCGGCCGCAGCCAGTTCACCTTGAGCGAACGCCACAAAGCGCCGGCACCGGGAAGCTTCTTGCCGATCAGGGTGGAAACGAAGGCAAGCGACAAAACCCCGTGCGACACCCTTTGCGGAAATCCGTAGCGTCTGGCGGCGGCGTCATCCATATGCAGGGCATTGTCGTCCCCAGACAAGGCGGCAAAGGCATCGATGAGTTCGCTGGAAACGGTGAACTGCACCGTCTCGCGCTGGCCGACGTATACCGATTCGAGGTTCATGCCACACCCTTCTCGCCGAGGATCGCGCAGATCAGTTCCACCGAAAGGAAGTCGACCGCGTCATCGGGAGAGATGTCCACTCCGAACTCGGCCTCGACTGCCATGACCAGGTGGACGATGTTCAGGGAATCCCATTTCTCCACCGTGTCATGTGAAGTCTTGAGGGTGACGTCTTCAGGGTTGAGGCCGAACACCTCGCCGACCAGTGTGCATACGCGCTGCTCAATTGTTGTCATAGTGCTTTTTCCTTTATACGAATGCCCCCGGGCCACGGTAAGGCGTCCGGTGACAGCTCTTTTTCATACCAGATGGCGTCTGCTTCTTCTGCCTCAACCCGGGAGAAGCCGCGCTTTGCATAGAACGCTGCGACCGGCGCATTCTTGGCGGTCTCCCTGAAGACGCCGCGCAGCCTGGTAGCGTTCGCCTCCCGCGCCAGTTCCGCAAGATAGGCCAGGAAGGCGTCCTCCACCGACCGTCCCATCACCCTGCAGCTCATAAGGAGCGTATCGACCTCAGTCACCTGGGCATCCACCTGGCGCAGTATGCCAACGCAGACAAGACCCATGTCCCCGAAGCGGTCGGACAAACGGAGCCAGGCCACCCGGCAAGCCGGGTCCTCGATGAAGGAGCGCACCTCGTCGAGCTTGTGACGCCGCGTGGTGAGGTTGAACTGGTTGGTCTTGTTGATGAGCTGATGGATCCGGTCCAGCTCGGCGCTGGAGCCGAGCCTCACCTCGGCAACCATATCCAGCTGGTGCAGATACTCCTCAACCGACTGGATATTTTGCTGCAACTCCTGGCGCAGGGAGTTTTCACGATACATGGCCAGGCGGTTCGCGTCGTCCGTTAGCACCCGGGGCCGATCGAGAAGCGGACAGCCGCGCAGCGTCTCGAGGTATGCCAACGGGTTCTCCGGAAGCTCCAGCACGTGCACCATGGGAAGCTCGGCGCGCATCTGCGCACGCTCAACCGGGTTGTCGTCGACAAAAAGGAGGCTGTCGAGGCCTATGTTGAGCTCCTTTGCTATCTCCCTGACGTTTTGCGGTTTCGGCGCCCAGTTCGCCCGGATGCAGGCAAAATGCTCCGGCCTCAAGAGCATTTCGGGATGCGTCCGCAGCATCTCTTGCACGACCGGGGCATCGTTCTTACTGGCGATGGCGAGCAGAAATCCCCGGTCGACGTAGCCAAGCAGTGCCGACTGGAACTCCCGAAAGACGTTGCCGGGGTATTCCCCCCCGAGTTTTAAACCGGTCGGTCCGTCATCTCCGAGGACGCCGCCCCAAAGGGTATTGTCCAGGTCGAGCACGATGCACTTCAAGGCGGGACGCAGCACGGCGGTGACGGAGCGCAAAAGCGCCTGGGCGACCCGGGGCATGTGGCTGGAAGCGATGGGAGCCCGGGCCATATGCCAGATCTTCGGGTCGATGAAGCACGAGGCACCGCAGGCGTTGACGACACCGGCCCAATCGAAAAGGTAGACGTCAGCCATATCCCGCAGCGCGCGCGCCAGGTCCCGGTTCGCCTCCTCGATGAGGTGGAAGAGGCCATCGGGATCGCTCGCCTCGAAAGGTTGCGAGATGCGCAGCTGAGCCAGTTCGAGATTGGAGACGAATATGGGAGCGCGGCTGCGCGCCCGTGCTGATTGCGCCAGATCGACCAGCCGTCGGCAGACACCGGCAAGGGAGCTTTTCACCTGTTCAGGGCCAAGCGCGTGCGACCTCTCAACAAGCTTCGGTTCCACGTCCTGCAGGCGCATGGCGATCCAGATCACCTCCGGGTTCAGTTCCCAAAGCGCCGAGTCCTGCATGACCATTTGCTCGAACTGGCCGAATGGCCCGTGCCAAGGCAAAAGCGGCCAGCCGCATCGCTTGGCCTCGACCAGCAGGTACGGGTTAAGAAGGTCGGAGGTGAACGAGGCCAGCACTGCCAATCTTGGAGTTGTCGCTGGAAGAGCCTTCTCGATAGCTCGAGCTTCCCTGATTGTTTCAGAAGGAGTCATTAGTGCCATATCAGTCTCCCGCACAGAATTGAGACATCTTTTTCATGTGGTAGCAAGGGACGAGGCTGCCTGGAGCACGGATACAAAGGTGTCTGGGCGGCTGTCATCCCTTCAATCATAAAGCGACGGCGAGCGCTTCGATTTCGGTCTTGTGTTTTTCACCGTGCAGGAAGAAGAAATTGGTTTCGACCGTTTGCTCGTCTATCGCGGTCAGCGGAACCAGTTTTTCCTCATGGACCGTGAAGCACCGGTAACCAATGCCGCGGAAAAGCTCAACCACCTCGTTGGGATGGTAGTTGAACTTGGCAGACCATTTTCGCAAAAGTTCGGCAAAGATGACCGGCTTGTCGCGGCTGATCGACTGCAGGCCTCCCTTGAAGACCAGCAACTCTGCGCCTTCGACGTCACATTTTATGAAGTCGAGCCGGGCGTCGTGCTCCTGTACGAAATCGTCGAGCCGCCTCACCTGGCAGACGATGGACTGCACCCCTTCAGTGCCGGACAGGTTTGCTATCGAAGCGTTGCCGGATTCTTCAGGGTAGTAGAAAAACTTGAGTTCCTGAGCCTGGTCGGAGAAACCGAAGTTGAAAAGTTCTATGTTGTCGACACCGTTCAGGGCGACGTTCTGCTGGAGGTAGCCGTAGGTGCGGGGCACCGGCTCGAAGGTGAAAAGATTTACCTTCTTTTTCTTGGCTATCACCAGGGAGTACCAGCCGAAATTCCCCCCGATGTCGAAGATGTTTTGACCGTCCTTCACCAAGCGCAGGATCATGTCGCACTCTTCTTTTTCGTAATGACCGAAGTTGAGCGTCTCTATCGGGGCGATGCGGCGGTCGGTAGGGTCGCAGACCATCTTGATGCCGTGCTCGCGGCTGGTAGTGACGACCTGTCCGTCGACGACCTCTATCTTTTGGATGTCGGTGTTGCGAATAAAATCGGCATATTCGAAAAGCACCTTGTGACAGTCGTGCATCCTGACAATGAAATCGGGCTTGCTAATCAACTTATTGTTAAAATCCGCTTTCAACGCTTTCATTCCCATGGTTCAAAACTCCTTATGGTTTTTGTGAATCCATCAGCCAGCCCTGTTCTCGGTTGCCACCCCAAATCCCTAGCCTTGGTGATGTCCGGGCAGATCCTGTTAACGGGGCTCTGCAGGTATGCAGTAGCGCACGGCAGGTCATGCTTTTGCACCCGGAGATTACGTTCGGGAAATAGCGATACCAGTAGTTCGGCCAGCCCGACGATGCTGCTTTGCGCGCCATCATTCCCGATGTTATAGGCATGCCCGTCGGCACCCTTTAGCAACACGGTAAAAAAGCCCGCGGTGGCCTCGGCCAGGTAGCAAAAAGCCCGGACCGCCAGGCCGTCGCTTTTCATGACGATGTCGCGCCCGGCGACAATATCGGCGACGAAATCGGCAAAGACCCTGCCATCGCCGAGATCCATCCCGGGTCCATAGGTATGAAACGGGCGGGCGATGACAACGGGGAGGCCGAACTGATGGTGCCAGCAGACCGCCATGTTCTCGCCCATCCGCTTGCTTTCGGCATAACAGGAGCGAACCGCCAGCGGGTCGAGGTAGCCGTACTGCTGCTCGTTGGGCTGGCCGCTTGCTACCGCGCCGTACACTTCGGCGCTGCTGAAAAAAAGGAAACGTTTCGCCCCCTTCGATCGGGCCAGTTCGAGAAGCTGGTGCGTGCCGAGGACATTGGCAGACAACGTCCCCACGGGATCCGTGCCGTAGTACTTGGGACTGGCCTGGCTCGCGGCGTGAACTATGTAATCGACCGGGCCCTCCATCTCGATCGGGGCACAGACGTCCTGAACGACGAACTTCAGATCACCCCTGCCGGCATAGTCGGAAAAGCGCTGTCTGGCCTTGTCTTCGTTACGCACCAGGGCGATCACGGTGCAGGGAGTGGAGAGCTTTTTCTGTTCGTTGAGCCACAGCAGCGTCTCGACCATGTAGGCCGGCAGGAAGCCGCTGGCACCGGTTATCAGCACGATCTTGCCGGCGAAGTCTCCCCATGGCAGATCAAGCCCGGCAACCTGCTCCATGTCCTGCAAAAAAACAGGATGACGCTTCATTTTCAACTCCCTGCTCCCGGCTATTGCGGAACTTCCCCTTCATCGACCAGGTCTATCAACATGGCATCCGCCAGTTCCTGCCGGTCCAGATGCGGCGACATGTCCTCTATCGGGCGGTTGACGACAAGCTTCGGGTTGACGCAGCTGTCCTGCTCCAGCGCCACTTCGACATACGCCGGCCCCTCCAGCGCCAGGGCGGCATCAAGGATGCTGCCGGCCTCTTCCAGGTTCGTTATGCTGAAGGTCGGCAGCCCGTATGCCTTCGCGATCTCGATCAGGTTGGGGCAGCCATAGCCGATTACGGTAGACTGGCGGCGTCCGCCGAAATAGAGATCCTGAAACTGCCGAACCATGCCGAGACAGCCGTTATTGAGGACGATGACTTTGACCGGCAGCGAGTGATTGACGATGGCGTCGAGATCCTGAATATTCACCTGAATGCCGCCGTCGCCAGCCAAGGCGATGATGCGCTGGCCGTTAAGAGCCTTTGCTGCCCCCAAAGCGGCGGGAAGGGAGAACCCCATGGCCCCCATCCCCCCCGAATTCAACATCCGCTGCCCCTTCTTGAGACGGAAGGACTGCGCGGCCCAGATCTGGTTTTGACCGACATCGAGGCAAACCACATCCCCGGTGCCGCACCGGCTGGAAAGCATTTCCATGAACCGGTTCGGGTCGATCCCCCCGCATGACTCGCCGGGGGCCGCATGGGTGGAATACTTCTCGCGGTAACCGTCGATGACCTGGTACCACGGAGTGAGATCCGTGGCAGGTTTGCCGTCCAACTCCCGGTTCAGCGCCGAAAGGAACTCCTTCACGTCCGCTCGCAGGGCCAGATCGACGCCGACCTTGGCATTCAATTCATTCGCGTCTATGTCGACATGAACCTTGGTCGCGGCACGGGCAAAGGTATCGGGACGCGTTCCGGTCTGGCGGCTATCAAGGCGGGCGCCGAGAATCAGCAAAAGGTCGGCGTTGGCAAGGGTCATGTTGCCGTAACGATTGCCGTAAGCCCCGATCATCCCGAAGAAGGCACGGTTGTCGTGGGGAATGACGTCCAGCCCCATCAGGGTGCAGACCACCGGTATCCCGGTCTGCTGCACAAGTGACTGCAACTCCTCGGCGGCCCGCGCGGTCCTGATTCCGCCGCCAGCCAGGATCACCGGACGTTTCGCTTTGCCGATCAGGGCCGCCACCGCTTCGATGCTGTCGGGGTTCGGCGCCTCGATATCGCAAAGTGCCGCCTGTTCGGCGCTGCCCCAAAAGCAGTTCAACGCCTCAGGCTCGATCTGTGCCCGCTGGATGTTCATCGGGATGTCCAGCAGTACCGGCCCGGGGCGGCCGTTTTGGGCGAGCCACACTGCTTTTTCCAGGTGATAGCGTATCGATTCCGGCTCTGTCACCAGTACTGCATACTTCGTCAGCGAATCGACGACAGAAACGATATCGGTTTCCTGGAAACCGATCTGACGGACCGGCCGGTCGAACTTGTACTCATAGGTGTTGACCTGCCCGGTAATGAAAAGGCAGGGGACGGAATCAAACCAGCAGCTTCCGATGCCGGTGACCATGTTGAGCGCACCAGGCCCGCTGGTTGCCATGGCGACGCCCAGGCGTCCGTTGATTCGGGCATACGCCTCCGCGGCGAAGGCACCGGTCTGTTCATGGTGTACCGAGACGCAGTCCATGTCGGAGCGGTGATGTATTGAGTCGATCAAGTGGGTAATGGCTCCGCCGATAAACTCAAATACGTGATTCACGCCCTGTCGGGAGATGAAATCAACAACATAATCAGAAACCTTCATTCGACCTCTCCCTTACCGGCAATTTTTTCCGGTTCACCTGTAGCGCTACTTAGCGACACATCATGCCGCAACTTCCCTACCCCCCTGACCCGGCTTCAAAACCGAGGTGACGAGATCGGCGAGCCGTTTCACCCCTTCTGCCTTGGATAACCGGGCCAGGGCATACGCTTTGCCGTTAGAGCCAAGGGCGTTCAGCTCGGCCTCGTCCAGGGCGGCAACTTCCTTCATCATCGCTGCCAGCCACTCCTGATCCTCAGGCGGGCCGACCCAGCCGCAGTTGCCGTCCCGGATCACTGCCGCGGTGTCGCACTCGGCATCCACTGTCGCCAACACCGGCTTTGCCGAGAAGAGGTAGGCCGGGAGCTTGGAGGGAATGGAGCTCCTGCCCGCCCCCCGTTTCAGAGGCAACAAAAAGACGTCTGCCATGCTTTGCAGCAGCGGCACATTACCGACCTCGGGGTCGGCAACGAAAAAGACGTTTTTCGCGGCAAGCGTATCCGCCAACTGAACGCACGCTACTTTTTCCGAGCCGTCACCGACGATGACCAACTGCGCGCCGCTGATGCCGGCTTCATGAAATGCCCTGATGGTCAGTTCCACCCCTGCAACCGGCCCGATGTTGCCGAGATAAAGGAAAGTGAAGCAGCCGTTTGGAACTCCGTATCTCTTGCAGACCTCGCTGCGCAGCGCCACGGACTCGAATATCTCCTCATCCTGCCAGGTGGGAATGGTTACCACCATTTCGGCGGGCAGGCGGCGGTCATTCAGGTAGAGCGCGCGCATGCTTTCCGAGATCACGCACAATCTGGCGGCACTGCAGGCCAGCAAGCGGTCGAGCATCCTGAGCGGGGTGCCGAGCAGCAAACGAGGGAGCGCCGGCAGCCGGTTCAGCAGCGACTCGGGGTAAATGTCCATGATCTGCAGGACCATGGGGACCTTCATGGCGCGCGCGCGGATGGCGACTTGTGCCTGAGCAAAAAGCGGCCAGGCATTGACGTAAATCACGTCCGGCCGCTCTCGCAGTTGTCGGGCAAGATACCGGCTCGCGTGTCTGCCGAAACTCCAACTCTCGTACAACCGTGGCGCCAGGCGGGACAACGGGGCGCAAAACGAAGGCAGCCGAACCACTTCCACCCCGTTTTCCTGGCTCACCACGGGCTCGGCGTGCCCGGCGTACTGGCGGTACGCCACGCTGGCCGGTCGCGAGGGTTGCGGGCAAACCACGGTCACCTTGTTTCCAAGCTCGGCAAGACGATGCGCCAGATCCCACGACATCCGCGCGGATACGACAGGTTCAGGGGGATACACAGCACTTATCAAGACTATGTGAGGAACCAAGTTTTAGACTCCCCGTCCTACGCATGAAGCTGCGGTTTTCGTTGCAGAAACTGGTTGCAGAAGCGTCAAAACACCTTACTGCGAAAGACAACCAGATATTGTCTGAAAACGATGCCGATCAGGCACCGGTAAAACAGTTTGAAATGATGAAATCGCGTCCGGTAATTCCTGATACTGGCAGTGGGATTGCGGTTACTGGAAAACAGCTCCATTTTTTCTATGTAATTCGCAAAGACATGGTGCTTCAACACAGGGTGCGGCGCCTTTAAAAAAAGCCACAGGCTCGGATCGTAGATATTGCCGGCGATCTTCTTGAAACCGTGGAAATGGTAAAACACCAGCGGATCCTCATCCACGAAGACCTGACCGTCGCGCAGTGAGAACGAGTAGTCGCCCACGTTCCAAGCAGCAACATTTGCCCCGTGATGGGTGAACTCATAGAAACCCTTGTACAATACCGGCCACTGATCAAGATAAAGCTGGTCGGCGTACTTGCCGTCTTCGTGCCGGTCATAGCACCATTCAATGCACTGTTCGCGCCAGAGCGCCAGGCAACCGCAGCCGTCCGCATCACGGCGAAAGCTCAGCCAACCGACGTTGAACAGCCCCTCCTTGGTGTCCTTGCGAAACGCGGGAAGATGGTGGCCCACGACGCCGACGGAATGACCTTGAAAGGCGTCGAACAAAGGCTGGGGGTCACTATAAAAGAACATGTCCGAATCGAGATACGTGATAACGTCGCTTTCGGGGATCCGGTCGAAGGCGTACTGGATAAAGGCAGGCCCGCAGGTGAAGTAATACTCCAGCCGGGTGCGTTCAGCCTTGACCGACAGCAATTCTGGATCAGCGGCCTCCAGTTCCGCAAGGCTCACGGCGACCACATCGGCCCGGTCCAACGCCTTGATCTGCTCCAGGCAAAGGTCGTCCAGACAAAGCACGGTGAGCACGAAGTCGGCGCAGTGCCTGCCGAGGGAATCGATCAGGCAAAGCCCCCGCGGCAAGTAGTTCGTGTCAAAATACGTGCAAAACTGCAAGCTAGACATAGCAGCCTATTTTTTCGCGAAAGTAATCCAGGGTTCTCCCCAATCCCTCTTCCAGAGAGGTTTTGGAGTGCCAGCCGAGCTCTGTCTTTATTTTTGTATCATCGCAGTAGTAGTCACCGATATCTATTTTTTTACGCTCTTCCGGAAACTGCTGCACCCGGTACTCGCCGGCACCTCCGTTTGCAGCAATCAGCAGGTCGGCCAGCTCCTTCAGCGAAACATGACGCACTCCGCCCAGGTTGTACACCTGCCCGATAGACTCATCGCGCAGCGCCACGAGACACATCGCTTCGACACAATCGTCAACGTAGGTGAAATCTCTCTGCTGCTCCCCGCCCCAGACGTCGAACGGCCTGCCTTCCAACAGATTCCGGACCCATATGCCAACAAAGGTTTGACGGGCATCCTTGATACGCATGCAAGGGCCATAGGTATTGGTAAGCCGCAGCACGGTGGAACGGATGCCGTAAACCTGTCCATAAAGCAGGTGATACCATTCCCCCGCCAGTTTGTTGATGCCGTTCACGTCCACCGGACGAATGGGATGCAGCTCATCCACCGGCAGGTAGTCGGGGCGTCCGTAGATCTGACGGGTTCCCGCGAAAACGATGCGGATGCCGGTGTTGATTTCCCGGCAACTCTCAAGGATCGAGAGCTGCGCCTTTGCGTTGATGTCGAGGTCGGTGAAAGGGTTCGCCATGGAATCCATGTGGCTTGTCTGGCCGGCGAGGTTGAACAGGTAGTCCTGCCCAGCTATCAGGTATTTCATGGCGTGGGGGTCTCGCACGTCCGTGATGTTGAGGCGCACCTTGTCCTCGATGCCGCGCAGGTTCTCGGTATTGGCGCCATATTCAGGAATGAAGCTGTCGACAAGGGTGACCTCGGCACCTTCATGCACCAGGCGGCGGGCCAGATGCGATCCGATGAACCCGGCCCCTCCGGTAATGATCGCTTTTTTGCCTTCGAATTTCATATCAGGACTCCTCTTTCGCCCAGGCCCGAGCGGTCAGGCAGATATGCGCGAGCTCATCCATAGTCAGTTGCGGGTACATGGGGAGACTGACGATTTCGCTGCATATCTCTTCCGTGACCGGTAAGCCGCCCGGTGCTACCGCAAGACGTCCCTGGTAGGCCGGTTGCTGATGCACCGGCTTCGGATAGTGCAGGGCACAACCGATACCATGCTCTTTCATGAAAGCGATGAACCGATCTCGCTTCTTGCATCTGATCACGTACAGGTGATAGGCGTGACGGAGTTCCTTCGCCGCACTGGGGAGCAGGAAAGCCGGGTCTGCAAGTTCCGCGTCGTAACAGGCCGCGATCGCCCTGCGCCGATCGTTGTCATGGTCGAGATGCTTCAGCTGTTCGCGCAGGACAGCGGCCTGAATCGGATCGAGACGGGAATTTATGCCCGGCTCGGCGCTGATGTAGCGCTCCTTCCAGCCGTATTGCCGCAGGGATCGCATACGCTCGGCAAGTTCCGCATCGGGCGTATAGACCCCACCGGCGTCGCCAAGGGCACCGAGGTTTTTCGTCGGGTAGAAACTGAACGCTGCGGCCTGCCCGAAAGTCCCCGCTTTCCTGCCGCGCAAGCAAGCACCGTGTGCCTGGGCGCAATCCTCAAGGACCGCCAGCCCGTAAGCGGCCGCTAGGCGCATGATCTCATCCATGTCACAAGGATGACCGTAGAGATGGACGGGAATAATGACAGCAGGCTCAAGGTCGGCCCGCTCCTGCAACACATGGACGATCGCCGCTTCGAGCGATGCAGGATCCATGGTATAGGTACTGGCCAAAACATCGACCAGCACCGGCACGGCTCCGGCCCGTTCAATGGCGGCTACCGTGGCCACGGCGGTATGAGAGACGGTGAATACCGCCCGGGGCCTGCCGGCGTTCGAAGCGGTGCCGACGCCCAGGCCGCGCAGGGCCAGTTCAATGGCGTCTGTGCCGCTGGCAGCACCGACACAATGGCCGCCACCCATCCAACTGGCATACTCGTGCTCGAATGCATCCACCTCCGGCCCGAGAATATACCACCCCCCCTCGAGTGCGCGCATGATGGCGGCGTCGATTGCCGCCCGGCGCTCTTCGTATGCTTTTTTGGGGTTGGCAAACAGTATGTTCGGCGTAGTCATTATTTATTTCTCCAAAATCTGCATATCGTGCTGGCTCCAATGAACGTCGATTTAAAGACCCTTAAGTGCCAGAGACCAGTCATCCCGAATCACCTGTTTTCGTCCTGGCGAATACCACGTTGTCCAAGAAAAGATCCTTGTTGGGAGGTAACATCCTATAAATTACGGTGCCCAGGAAATTAAAAGGAGAGGTAAGGAGAACCCATGCAATCAACTTTAAGTAAGGGTTCCAAAGATTCACTGATTTATGGATATAGCAGTTGATCATTTGGAATATTACCCGGACATCAGCCACACTTTTCCGATGTTCCACCACCCTGAAGCCATGAGTTTCCAACAGGTGTCTGAGCCCAAATGATGAATAGCGCGCAAAATCATGGGGTTGTTCATGCTCGTCCCACATAAATGGAGTTGTCAGCAGAAGCCCCCCCCCCTGCTTAAGCACCCGGTTAATTTCTCCTAAAAACTCATCCGGGTTGAAAACGTGCTCCAGAACCTGATTGAGAATCACCGTATCGAAGCTGGCATTTTCGAAAGGGAATACTCTACCCTCATAAAAAAAATCGGCCTTCTTTTTCTGACGATTCTCAACAGTATCGAGTTCTAAGCCGACATATTCAGTAGTCTGGAACAGGGCTTCATAAGGTTTCTGCCCGCACCCCACATCCAGTACTCGCCCCCCGACATGATGGGACAAGTCAGCTATGCTTTCGAAAAGGCCCCTTCGCGCAATGTAAAATGGATCAATAAACATCGCAATCAGTCCAGGGCGAAACGATTCCCGGACGTAAAGGGCTTTCATTCTCGTTGTTAATGAAGGGGTCATAAAGTCTCATAAAATCGCAGGCTATCCCTGCTATAGACAGCTACTTCTGACAAGTTCAGAAGATCAAGTCAAAAAGTATCAAGTAACTTAAAGCAAAGACTTAAAGCAAAGACATTACGCCATGACAATAGGGTGGATCAAAATTGTTGTTAAACCAAGGAGTCAAAATTCGATGTTCTGCCAAGATAATCTCAATTTGCCG
>Ga0209317_1000761_pt1 | contig 34862 bp, 30 predicted proteins | sample RifGroB2_FD_183994 | JGI IMG/M metagenome (GOLD analysis project Ga0209317, IMG submission 183994) | Soil microbial communities from Rifle, Colorado, USA - Groundwater B2 (SPAdes) (version 2) | ecosystem: Environmental > Terrestrial > Soil > Unclassified | place: Rifle, Colorado | collected... | reverse complement strand
CGCGGCTGGCGCCGGGAGGTGTGCTCGTTGCGGCCGACCGTTTCCATGCCGGCTGGCGGCTGCGCGTCCCCGTCCCTGCCCTCTCAGCCCTGATGCAGCAGCACGGCCTCGTCCCCGTCGAGGTGCCGGAGGGGGTAGCGGGGGTAAAAACAGGTTGAGGTTAAGGCTGAGGCTGAGGCGGTGTTGACTTTGAACGAGAAAGGGGACGGTGCCTGATAGCCCGTCCCCTTCCCAGTGGTGGTTTTAGGTTTTCCTTAACCTCAACCTTAACCTTAACCTCGATTTGCCCCTGACCTAGATCCTTATCAGCACCCCGCCCCACGACAGGCCGCCGCCAAAACCCATCATCAGCACCAGCTCCCCAGCCTTGATAACGCCGTTTCTGCGGTTCTCGTCCAGCGCAAGTCCGACGGAGGCGGCTGCCGTGTTGCCGTAGCGGTCCAGGTTGAGCAGGAACTTCTCCTTCGGTATCCCGGTCTTCCTGGAGATGTAGTCGATGATCCTCACGTTCGCCTGGTGCGGGATGATGTGGTCGATTTCCTCGGGCTTCACCCCGCCGCGCTCGGCCAGTTCCGTTATGATGCGCGGGATCACGTCCGTGGCGAAGGTGAAGACGCTTTTCCCCGCCATCTTGAAGGTGTTCTCCTTGAGGGCGATGCTCTCGGCGGAGATCGGCTTCCTCGAGCCTGACGAGGGGACCTGGATCAGCTCCCACCCCTTGCCGTCGCTGTGCATGACGGTGTGCTGGATCCCCTTGCCCGACACCGTCGCGCCGAGAATTACCGCGCCGGCACCGTCCCCGAAGAGCGGGGCGGACCCCTTGTCGTCGAAATCCAGTATCTTCGAATAGGTATCGGCTCCGACCAGGAGCACCTTCCTGTACTTGCCGGAGCGGATCAGGTTGTCCGCGACCTCCATCCCGTAGATGAAGCTGCTGCAGACGGCGTTCATGTCGAAGGCGAAGGCGTTTGCCGCACCGATGTTCTTCTGCACCATGCAGGCGGTGGCAGGCAGGATCATGTCGGGGGTGGAGGTGGCGACGATGATGCAGTCGAGCTCCAGCGGGTCGAGGTCGGCGTTCTCGAGGGCAAGCAGAGCTGCATTGGTAGCGAGGTCGGAGGTTGCTTCACCTTCCTCCACAAAGCGTCTTTCGCGGATGCCGGTCCTGGAATGGATCCAGGCGTCTGCGTCGTCAACGAGGTAGTCAAAGTGACTATTGGGGATGATCCGGCCTGGAACATGCCCGCCGGTGCCGAGAATTTCCGCATTCAACATTCGAGTACGCCTCCCTTGCCTCCCGTGAGGCTCCCGGGAAACGTTATTCTTATCTCATAATAAAATGACGTTTGTCAATTATTATGGCTTCCCTTGTCGAATGCCGCGTCCACCACGCCGTACGCCCAAAGCACCATGAACCCTCCCAGAAGCCACTTCGCATAAGGCGCGTCGGCCTGTATGGCGGCGAGAACCTGCTCCGCATCCAGCGCTTTTGCATGCCCCGCGAGCATGACCTTGCCGGCGCTCCTGAGGGCGACGAACAGGGCGCCGAGGATGAAGATGTTGTCGAGCAGTATCATCACCCCCCCCTTCACGCGGCTCCCCCGGTACAGTTGGCCAAGCCCCGGCAGCACCAGGGCGGAAAGGGCGATGCACTTCATCCTGTTTCCCATCATGTTCTCCTTGTCAGACCTCTAACGTTGCGCGCTCCGGGCGAATTAGAAGCAAATGTTTTGTGTTGTGGAAAGGACGGTTTTTTGCTAGTTATCAACGCTATGGACAGAGCCTCACGCCTAAGAAGACGCGACGCGATCGCGCCGCTCCTGAAGGACCCGGACGTCGAGGTGCGCCTTGCGGCGGCCCGCGCGCTGGACACGCTGGAGGCGGCTGAGAGCCTTGAAGAGGTGTTCGATCGTCTGAAGCGCGGCGACCGGGGGACCAAGGTGGCCGCGATCCATGCGCTGGGGCGCATCGGCGGCGAAAGGGTGCTCCCGATACTCTTTTACTGCGCGGGGAGAAACGAGGAAGACATCAAGTGCGCCGCCATCAAGGTGCTCGGGGAACTGGGACGCCCGGAGGCGGTTCCCACGCTGCTGGAGAAACTCCAGGATCCTTCCTCCGCGGTGCGCGCCCTCGCCATCGAGGCGCTGTCGCACTACCGGGACCCTGCCCTGGTGCCGAGGCTGGTCCCTTTCCTGAACGAAAACGACGGTCTGCTCGACGCCGAGGCGGCGCTCGCCCTGGGACGCATCGGGGACGCCTCGCTGGCCGAGCCTCTCATGAAGCTGATCAACTCCCCCCACGACCGGACCCGCGCTGCCGCGGCGACCGCCCTGTCGCTGCTCCCCTGAACAACCGCTCCAAGGTTCTACGTTCTACGTTCTACGCTCCACTCCTGCCACTCCTTCCGGGCCAGCGCCAGCTCACGAGCCGCCCGGTTCAACGCGGGACGCCGGCACCGGACCGTAACGAGGCCCGAGCGTCGAACGTCCGTCAGAAGTAGCGCGAGACGTCTATCCCCTTCACCAGCGGGTCGACCAAGTCGACGATGCTGTCGTCGCTGGGAACGAGGCTTCTCAGCTCGGGCTCGGCGAGCATGCTCCCGGAAGCATCCACGACCACCTTCACCACCGCCGCCCCACACGGCTGCGTGCTCGGGGTGAAAATGACGGCCAGCTCGTTGCTGTCCAGCCGCACCAGGCTTCCGGTCGGGTACTTCCCCGTCAGCTCCAGGAACCTCTCCACGATGGCGCCGTCGAGGCTCGCGCCGCTGGCTTTGCGTATCTCCTTGACCGCCTCGGTGGGGAGCATGGGGCGCTGATAGCTCCTGAGCGTGGTGGTGGCGTCGTAGAAATCCGCCACCGCTACGATGCCGCTGGTCACCCCGAACGACCGCGTCCTGGCCCACTCCGGGTACCCCGCCCTGTCGTGGCGTATGTGGTGCCCGAGCACCGCTTCGGCCACCTTTTCCGGCACCCCCTCCATCTCGCGCACGATCGCGGCGCCATGCTCCGGGTGCTTCCTCATTTCCACAAACTCGTCGCTGCTCAGCTTGCCGGGCTTGTTCAGGATCACCTTGTCGACACGGGTCTTGCCGATGTCGTGGAGAAAACCCGCCAGTCCCGACTCCTCCACCTCGTGCTCCTTGTGCCCCATGGAGGCGGAGAGCGCCATGGAGAGGACCCCGACGTTGACGCTGTGCTGGAAGGTGTAGTTGTCGTAATCCTTGATCAGGGCGAGCCCCAGCAGCGCTGCCGGCTCCTTGATGGCGGCCGAGGCGAGAGTGCTCACCACCGTCAGCATGCGCCGGCTGTTGGGGATGCGCCCCTTGCCGATTTCGTCGAAGATGTCGCGTACCGCGCTCATCGCCTCGTTGTAGGTGTGGGAGAGTGCGTCCTCTTCCATCACCTCGATGAGCTGGACCCCGGCGCGCTTGAGTCCCTCCCCGAGTTCGCTTGCCGTCCCGGAGCCCTCCGCCATCAGGCGCGCCAGCACCGCCAGGTCCCGGGCCAGCACCCCCGGCTTCAGGATCACCCCCGAAATTCCTTTCTCCTCCAGGCGGTTGATCAGCTCCTGCAACGGGGCGGGGGGGGAAAAGAAGATATGCTCACCCACCGACAGCACGCCGTCCACGACGGCCAGCCGTACCTCGCCCGCCTCGCGTTGCAGCGCCTGGATGACCGGCTCCATGTCACGGAAAGGCTGCAGCGAGGCCGGGTGCCCGGGCGGGTAGAGCCCCGCGCCGCGGATGGCGCCGGACAAAAGAGTCGCAAGCCGTTGTGCGTGCTGCAGGCCGTTAATCATGGCTTCCTCCGGAAACCCTCTCTATGGCGTCCAGTGCCTCACGGCAGGCCTCTGCCAGGGCGCCGCTCCCCCGGGCGAGGGAGGCGAGCGCCGGCAAGGCCGCCTCGTCCCCCAGCATCCCGAGCGTCGAGGCGACCGACACCTTGAGCTCAAGCCAGCGCCCGAGGACGGGCCAGCCGCGGGAGCCGATCATCTTCAGCAACTGCCCCGTCGCCCTGCGGTCCCCGATCCGCCCAAGTGCCGTCACTACTTCCTTCTTCACCGCCAGCTCCTTCAAGAGCAGGTCGCGGCGCTCCAAAAGCCTCAGCAGGGACGGCACCGCCTCCCGGCTCCGCATCAGCCCCAGGGAGAGCACGGCGTGCCGGACCAACCCTTCGTCCTGCTCGTCAAGCAGCGGCAGCAGCATGAGCACCGCCGGATCCCCGCCGATCCTCATCAAGGCGCGGATCGCCTCCTTGCGCACCCGGATGTCCGCGTGGTAGAGGGGCTTCTTGAGCGCGAGCACGCAATCGGCGCAGCGCAGCTCCCCGATGATGGCGACCATGTTCCTCACCACGTACCAGCGCTCGTCCTTCAGCATGGCAACCAGCGGCGCGATGGCGGGGGAACCCATGGCGACCAGTGCCGCGGCCAGGGACTTCCTCTCGAAGAGCCCCTCGGCCAGGCAGATCCTCTGGATCACCCAGTAGGCACCCTTCCCGCCCAGGGCGGCCAGCACCCGGTGAATCGCCTCCCGGTCCTCACAGTCACGGCTCTCCAGCGAGTCGAGCAGCAGGTCCGCCGCTCCGTCCGCCAGGTGCTCCAGGGTGAACAGCGCGTACTCCCTCTTCGGGAGGCTCATCTCCGGGTCCCGGTGCTGCCGCAGCAGCTCCTCCAGGACCGGCAGGACCTGGACCTCCCGGGGCTCCGCCTGAAATCCTGCCACCAGCTCGCGTCCCAGCTCCTGGTAACGCGCGTCCACCTTCTCCTTTGCCATCAGCTGCAAAAGCTCGGCTGCGCTGCGCTGCTTTACCGGCGGCGGCATCTGCTCCATCGGCATGCTGTCCCACCCCTGGGTGAGAGTCTCGTCGTAGGCCGGACGCTTGGACCAGATCGAGGCGAGATCCTTCTCGTTCACCCAGACGGTGCGCACCCCTCTTTCCTCCAGCTCCCTGGCGATCCCCCCTGCGGCGGCCTTCTGGTGGTCGGAGTTGAGCTGATGGACCAACACCCCGAGGTCGCCGGGAAGTAGGTCCTGCATGAATGTTATGGTGGCGATCCTGCGGATGAAACACTCGTGCGCCAGTTGGTGCACCATGGCGTTCGCTTCCACCGGCTCGCCCACCAGGAGAAACCCCTGCCTGTTCACGCCGAGCACCAGCTCGTGTTCGCTCAAGAGCCCCCTCAGAAGCTGGAAGGCGCGCTGCAGGGTCTCGGTACGATACGGGTGCCCGTTCGGGTAGAATCCCGCCCCTTTTACCGCTTTATGCAGCTCGACCAGCGCCTGGGTCAGGAACCCCTTGCCGTCGGAGGGCGGTATCAGCCTCAGCATTTTTTTGTTCGCAGCAGTCAACCAAGCCTCCCCGGCAGGGCTTCACATTAAAACCGTCCGTGATTTTATCTCACCGGGCGAAAGGTTGTCAAACTAATAGGGGCAAAAGCTGCGAGAGCGCGCCGGAGTTGACAGTTCGCGGCAATAAGCTTAGTATTGCCTAGTTTTTTCCCCGCCCCGGCGGGGCCCGGGGGGGTATGGCCAAGGTAAAGGTGAAGACCGGTTTTGTCTGCTCGGATTGCGGTGCGAGCTACCCGAAGTGGCAGGGTCACTGCACCGCCTGCGACGCGTGGAGCACGGTACGGGAGGTCCGCCTGGGGCCTGAGCGCGCCACCCGGCGCGACGGCTTTGCCGGTGCGACTTCCGCTGTCACGCTCCTGTCGGAGGTGAAGTGCACCGAGCAGGCGCGCTTCTCAAGCGGCAGCGAGGAACTGGACCGGGTGCTGGGCGGCGGGTTCGTCCCCGGCTCGGTGATACTGATAGGCGGGGACCCCGGCGCCGGGAAGAGCACCATACTTTTGCAGACCATGTGCCACGCGGCGGCCTCCCGGGAGGTGCTCTACGTCTCCGGGGAAGAATCGCTGCAGCAGATCGCCGGGCGCGCGAGGCGGCTGCAGCTTCCCGTGGACCGGGTGAAGATGCTGGCCGAGAGTTCGGTCGAGCGGGTGCTGGAAGCGGCCCAGGCCGAGCGGCCGGAGATGGTGGTCATAGATTCGATCCAGGTGATGCAGTCGGCGGGGATCGACGCCGCGCCGGGAGGGGTCTCCCAGGTGCGGGAGTGCGCCGCCGCCCTCACCTGCTACGCCAAGAGCTCCGGGGTCGTGATGATCATGGTCGGCCACGTCACCAAGGACCAGTCGCTGGCAGGCCCCATGACGCTCTCCCACATGGTGGACACCCAGGTCATGCTCTCCTCGACCGAGGACGCCCGCTACCGGCTGATGCGCACCACCAAGAACCGTTTCGGGCCGGTGAACGAGCTCGGGGTCTTCGCCATGACGGAGAAAGGGTTGCGCGAGGTGAAGAACCCTTCCGCCATCTTCCTCTCCAGAAGCGAGACCGCCGCCCCCGGAAGCCTGATCAGCGTGCTTTGGGAAGGGACCCGCCCCCTGCTGGTCGAGATCCAGTCGCTCGTGGTGGGGGCCCAGTACGGCTCGCCGCGCCGGCTCGGGATCGGCCTGGACCAGAACCGGATCGCCATGATACTGGCCGTCATCACCAAGCACGGCGGCCTGGTGCTCTCGGACCAGGACGTCTTCGTCAACGTGGTCGGCGGGATCCGGGTGCTCGAGACCAGCGCCGACCTGGCCGTGGCGCTCGCCATCGTCTCCAGCTTCAGGAACTCGGTTTTGCCGCACGACCTGCTGGTGTTCGGGGAGGTCGGCCTCTCAGGGGAGATCAGGCCGGTATCGAACGGGGAGTCGCGGCTCAAGGAGGGGGTGAAGCACGGATTCGCGCGGGCCATCGTCCCCAAGGGAAACGCCCCCAAGAAGAGCGTGCCCGGGCTGGAGGTGATCGGCGTCACCTCCCTGGCGGAGGCGCTGGACGCGATATAGGAGGCACCGGACCCCCGGCAGGTCCGTTTTTGGCGGCAGCTGCACCGGTTTTCCGGGGTTTTTGCCAATGAATGGGAAAATTTCACTTTACTAATGGAGAAAAATCCTCTTTAATGTCGAATTGATTAGAAAAGGATAGGTGTCATGAATTCGGAAAAGCTCGAGTATTTCAGAGGTATCCTGCAGGAAGAGAAAAGATCGCTCCTCGAAGAGGCGGGCCGCACCGTCTCCGAGATGACCTCCGACACGACCAACTTCCCGGATCCGACCGACAGGGCGACCCAGGAGTCGGACCGCACCTTCGAGTTGAGGATACGGGACCGTGAGCGCAGGTTGATCAACAAGATCCAGGAGGCGCTGGTCCGTATCGAGACCGGGTCCTTCGGCATCTGCGAGGTCTGCGAAGAGGACATCAGCGAGGCGCGCTTGAAGGCGCGGCCGGTGACCACGCTCTGCATCGACTGCAAGATGGAGCAGGAAAAGAAAGAACGGTTCCGGTAACAACACTCCCCAAGAGCTGTCGCAACCTTCGGAGTCCTCATGGCTGCCCGGAAGGGAAAAAACCTCCTGGAGCAAGCGTTACGTATTGCCCAGTCCTCCGGTCGCTCCCTCCAGGTCCGGCTCAACTGCCTGCTCCGCCTGGCAGCCCGCTCGCACGCCCTCACATCGGCCAACCTCTACCTTCCCGACCCGAGACGAAAAGTACTCGCAAAGCGTTTCAGCACCCTGTCGACATGCCCCGGCCATGACTGCCTGATCCCTTACGACGAGGGATGCGCAGGCCGCGCCGCTGCAACCCTGTCGAGGCAAACCTTAGCCGCAGACCTGCTGCATCCCGACGAGCCCGCAGCCCCCGGCGACAGATCCGTCCTCTCGTTTCCCGTGCGGGACGGCAAGCGCCTGGTCGCCGTGCTCGCGCTGGGGAGCAGCGACCCCGTTTTCCCCGCGGAGGGTGCCGAAGCCGCCTCCCTCCTCGCCCCGGTTTTCGCCATGACGCTGGCGGAACTCGCCGTCGCGAAGGAGGCGGAACAGGGGAGGCGCAACCTGTCGCTGGTCGCCGCGCTTGGCAAGCTCCTCAGCACTGCGCAACCCCGCGGCACCCTGCTGCCGCAGCTCATGAAACTCTGCACCAGCACCGGCCTCTCCTGCTGCGCAATCATACGCGTGAACGAAACGGACACCCAAAGGGGAAGGCTCATCAGGAGTTGCCGCAGGGAAGCCAGGTCCCTGCTCCCCGACCTTTTGCAGGAGGAGGCGCGCCTCTCCGTCCGGACCCTCGCGGCCGGCGCCACCTGCAGCGCGGAGCTGGCGCTCCCCGGCTCCTGCCATCATGTCCTTTGCACCCCGCTCGGCAGCAACGGGAGCGTGCTGGGGACCATGACCCTTTTCGGGACAGAGAAGCTGGTCGCCCCCGGGCAGGTCGAGCTCGCCGAGACGGTGGCCCGGCTTCTTTCCGGCGCCATGGTCGAGGCGATCTGCAAGGAGCAGATCCAGAGCTACAGCACGGAGAACGAGCAAAAGCTGAAGGAGCTCTCCCTGTTGTACCGGATGAGCAACACCATGCTCTCCACCATCAAGCTGAACAAGCTGATCCACCTGACCCTCACCGCGCTCACCTCCGGCCCGACCCCCTTCTTCGACCGCGCCATGCTCTTTCTCAGCAACGAGCGCTCCGGGATGCTGCTCGGCATGCTGGGGGTGACCCGCGAGACCTCCCCCCCCCTCTCCGTGCCCAAGGGAGGGGGCGACGACATCCTCTCCAGCCGCTGGGACATCTCCGAGGCCGAGATGGCCGCGCAGCGCGACTCCGAATTTTGCCGGCAGGTGCAGGGAAAGAGGCTGGTGCTGGACGGCGCGCTGAACATCGCCTCCCAGGCGGTGCTCGAGAAGAGGCTCATCTACATCCCGGACGAGGACGAGATCGGCGGCGAGGACCCGCTGCACGGACGCACCGCGCTGGCGGCCTCCCCCCTCATCGCGCACGGCCAGGCCGTAGGCGCCGTGCTGGTCGACAACGCCCTCACCCAGGCCCCCATGAGCCAGGAGCACCTCCGTTTTCTGCAGCTGTTCGCCAACCAGGCCGGCATGGCGATAGAGAACTCCATGCTCTACAACAAGATCGAGGACGCCCACCGGCAGTTGAGCGAGGCGCAGGAAAACCTGCTGCAGAAGGAGCGTCTGGCAGCCATCGGCGAGATGGCCGCCGGCATAGCGCACGAGTTGAAAGGCCCGCTGGTATCCATCGGCGGTTTTGCCGGCAGGCTCGCCAGGAAGCTCCCCCCCGAAACCAGCGAGTGGGCCCACGCCGACCTGATCGTGCGCGAGGTGCTGCGGCTGGAAGGGATCCTCTCCGAGATCCTGCTCTTCTCGAAGAAGACCACCATCTGCTATGCCAAGTGCGACATAGCCGAGATCGTGAAGGAGTCGCTCGCGGTCGTCACCCCTCCCCTTGAGGAGAAGCAGATCACCGTCACCACCAGGTTCCCGCGCCAAAAGCTCCTGCTTCTGGGCGACGGGCAGCAGTTGAAGCAGGTGTTCATCAACATCGTTTTGAACGCGCTCGACGCCATGGGCGACGGCGGCAAGCTGGCCGTCCAGGTATCCGCCATGGATCTCGACGGCAAGGATGCCGTCTGCGTGAAGATCGCGGACACCGGCGGCGGGATACCGGTCGAGCAGCTGAACAGCATCTTCACCCCCTTCTTCACCACCAAGGAGAGCGGCACCGGCCTGGGGCTCCCCATAGCCAACCGGATCATCACCAACCACGGCGGCAAGATCCAGATCACCAACACCCCCGGGCTGGGGGTCGAGTTCAGGGTCGTACTGCCCAAGCACTGGTGACCTTCCGTTGGCCCCGCTCTCCACGCTCGCGCTGGGAGGCTTGCATTCGGCGTGAAATGGCTTAAGCTTTCCCGGAAATTATTCTCATGTGGGAGGGACTATGCCTAAGGTAACTTTTAAGGGGAATCCCGTGACGCTGGTTGGTCCGGAACTCAAGGTGGGGGACGCTGCCCCTGATTTCAGCGTGGTGGACAACGGCATGGGGGGGGTGACTCTGGCCAACTACGAGGGTCGGGTCAAGATCATCAGCGCGGTCCCCTCGCTCGACACGCCGGTCTGCGACACCGAGACGCGGCGCTTCAACCAGGAGGCCGCCAATCTGCCCGGGGAGGTCGCCGTTCTCACCGTGAGCGCGGACCTCCCCTTCGCCCAGAAGAGGTGGTGCGGCGCAGCGGGGATCGACAAGGTGGTGACGCTCTCGGACTACCGGGACCGCTCCTTTGCCCTGGCCTACGGCGTGCTGATCGACGAGCTGAAACTCCTCTCCCGCTCCATCTTCGTCATCGACAGGAAGAACGTGATCCGCTACATCCAGCATGTGCCGGAAGTGACCCAGGAGCCGGATTACGAGGCCGTGCTCAGGGCGGCGCGAGAGCTCCTCTAACACGCCGCAGGAAAACAAGAAGGCAGGCACTTGCCGCAGCTGCAGGTGCCTGTCTCTTTTTTTGCCCGGCAAACCCGCACAGCCGCCTGCCGGGATTCCCATGCAAGGAGGTGATGCAAAATATATCGAATTGTGCGACAATGCCCTGCCTTTACTCCGCCATTCCCACGGGTTGCGACGATGGAGAACAGATTCATGCCTAACGCGCTGCAAATCAGCTACCTTCTGGCAGCCCTGTCCGTTCCGGTGGTGCTGCACTTCCACCTGCTCCCTGCCGTGTTCGCCGGCCTCGCGGTGTACGTGCTGACCGCCAAACTGGCTCTCAGGCTGCCGGTCCGCTGGGGGAGCCTCACCCAGAAGGTCGCCCTGGCCGGCATCATACTCTTCGTCATCGCCCTGGTCTCCAGCATCTGCCTGGGGCTCTGGTCCTTTTTGCGCGGTCATCACGGCATGGCGAACCTGCTGACCGCCGCGGCCGAGACCCTGGAAAACCTGAAGCGGAACCTGCCGGAGGACCTGACCGCCGCCCTCCCCGATACGGTCGAGGAACTGCGCGAGCAGATAGCGACCATGCTGAGGGAGCACGGCAAGAACATCTCTTCCGTGGGCATCTCCGGCGTCAAGACCTTCGCCCATCTCATCCTGGGGATGGTGGTGGGGAGCATGGCCGTCCTGCACCGGTTCAACAAGGAGAACGGCTTCCCCCCCCTGGCGGGGAGCCTGCACGCCCGTCTGCTCAGCCTGGCCGACGCCTTCGACAAGGTGGTCTTCGCCCAGGTGAAGATCTCCGCCCTGAACACGGTGCTGACCGCCATCTACCTCGCCTTGATCCTCCCCATGTTCGGCATATACCTGCCGATGGTCACCCTGCTGATCCTGCTCACCTTCGTGGCCGGACTGCTGCCGGTGGTGGGGAACCTGATCTCCAACTTCACCATCGTCCTGATCAGCCTCGGCGTCTCCCCCACGGTGGGGGTGGCCTCCCTCGCCTTCCTGGTGGTGATCCACAAGCTGGAGTACTTCACCAACGCCCGCATCGTAGGGGGGCACGTGAAGGCGAGCGTCTGGGAACTCCTCTGCGCCATGCTCCTCATGGAGGCCGTCTTCGGCGTGGCAGGCCTGGTGGCCGCCCCCGTGGTCTACGCCTGGCTCAAGGCGGAGTTGAAGGCCAAGCGCCTGGTTTGATCCACCGGCTCTGGCCATTTGCAGCTTTGCCGGTATCATTCCCTGCATGCCCGCGCCCATCGCCACACCCTTTCTTGGTATCTTCTGCCGCGCCGAACTCCCGGGCGGCAAGGGGAGCAGGCCCTCGGGGCAGGCCGCGGCAGGCATCCAACGAAAAAAGAGCCGGTTCGGGCGCCTTGCAGCAAGGGCGCTTGGGACCGGCTTTCTTTTGCTCCTCCTTTTGACGCACGGCGCCCCTCTCCGCGCGGCCGAGCAGGCCCGGGGCGCCACTGTCTACTATTTCTGGGGCGTAGGGTGTCCGCACTGCGCCCAGGCCAGGCCCTTCCTGGAGGAGCTGAAGAGGAAATACCCCGGGCTGCGGGTGGAGTCGTGGGAAGTGCTGGAGCAGCGGGAGAACATACCGCGACTGATGGAGATGGCCAGGGCAAGGGGCGCGGAGCCGACCGGCGTCCCGGTCTTCATCGTCGGGGAGCGCATCTTCAGCGGTTTCTCCCCGGAGACCGCCGGTTTCCTTGAGGCGGCGGTACAGGAAGCGCTGAGGCCTCCCGGGTCTCCCCCGCCGGGGCCGGGGGCGAACCCCCGTGCTGCGCCGCTCAAGCTGCCGCTTCTGGGGAGCGTGGAAACGGAACAGCTCTCGCTGCCGGTATTCACGGTGGTGATCGCCTCGCTGGACAGCTTCAACCCCTGCGCCTTCTTCGTGCTCTTCTTCCTGCTGAGCCTTTTGATCCACGCCCATTCCCGCCGCCGCATGCTGCTGATCGGCGGGCTGTTCGTCTTCTTCTCGGGGGCGGTCTATTTCCTCTTCATGGCGGCCTGGCTGAACCTCTTTCTTCTGGCCCGGGGGCTTTCCGCCATAACCGTCGCAGCCGGGGTGCTGGCGCTGCTGGTCGCCACGGTGAACATCAAGGACTTCTTCTTTTTCGAGCAGGGGTTCTCCCTCACCATTGCCGAGCAACAGAAACCGAAGCTGTTCGCCCGCATGAGGAGGCTGCTCAAGGCCGACTCGCTCCCCTCCATGCTGGCAGGCACCACCGTGCTGGCCCTGGCGGCGAACAGCTACGAGCTCCTCTGCACCGCCGGCTTTCCCATGGTCTTCACCAGGATGCTCACGCTGCGGCAGCTGTCGACCGCGCAGTACTGGGGCTACCTTGCCTTTTACTGCAGCGTCTACATCGTGCCTCTGGCCGTTATCGTGGTGATCTTCACCGTGACGCTTGGGGGGAGAAAACTGACCGAGTGGCAGGGGAGGGTCCTGAAACTGCTCTCGGGGCTGATGATGCTGGGGCTCGGGTTGGTGCTCCTCATCGACCCTGCGCTTCTCAACAACCCGCTCGCCTCGGCACTGCTTTTTGGGGGGACGCTGGCACTGGCGGCGTTGATAAGCCTTGCCGCGCGGAGGATGGGGCATAGCTAGCCGGGGGCGGGGCGTTGCAGGCGCTCGCTTCGCCGCCGGCGTCAACCCCCGGCGCGGGCGGGCTCTCCCAGGGCCGCCTTTATCTTGTCGTTCAGGGCGTTGATGTCGAAGGGCTTCTGGATGAAGTTGGGGGCGGAACCATCCACCCCTTTTTCCCGGACCGTTTCGGGGGAGTAGCCCGACATGTAGAGGACCCTCACTCCGGGGCGCAGCGCGAGGATGCGGTCCACCGCCTCCCTGCCGCTCATCCCCGGCATCACCACGTCCGAGATCACCAGGTCTATCTGCCGCTCCTGACTGCAGATCTCCACGGCCTCGGCCGGGCTCTCGGCCAGCAGCACCGCGTATCCCATGTGCTCCAGCATCTTGGCGGTCATCCTGCCGACGATGTCGTCATCCTCTATCAGCAGTACCGTTCCCGACCCTTTTGCGAATTTCATCTCTCGTACCTCGGCTCCCCTTTCCCGGTAGCGCGGCAGGAAGATGTTGAAGGTGCTCCCTCCCCCCGGCTCGCTCGATACGGTGACGAAGCCGTGGTTCTGGGTGACGATGCCGTAGATGGTGGCAAGCCCCAGGCCGCTCCCCTGCCCTACCTCCCTCGTTGTGAAGAAAGGCTCGAAGATGTGCAGGCGCGTCTCCCGGTCCATGCCGTGGCCGCTGTCCGTGACGATCAGCTGCACGTACTCCCCGGCTGCGGCATCGAGGCTTTCGGCACACCCCGCCTCGTCCACCGTGCTGTTCAAGGTGGCTATGGTCAGCTTCCCCCCCTCCGGCATGGCGGCAGCGGCGTTTAGCGCCAGGTTGGTGACGATCTGCTCCAACTGGGTCGGGTCGATCCTCACCTTCCAGAGCTCCTCGCTGAGCTCAAGGGTTATTTCCGTCCCGGCGCCGACCAGGGCGGGGAGGTTCCTCCCCATCTCCCTCAGCGTGTCGGCGGCGTCGATGATCTTCGGCGAGATGAGCTGCTGGCGGGAGAAGGCGAGCAGCTGGGCGGTGATGTCACGGGAGTGTTCGGCGGCCTTGCAGATCTCCCCCAGGGTGTCCGATATCCGTTTGTTGTCGTGGTACTCCATGTCCAGGAGTTCCGCGTAACCGATGATGACGGAAAGCATGTTGTTGAAGTCGTGGGCGACGCCGCCGGCCAGGCGCCCCACCGACTCCATCTTGATCGACTGCCTGAGCTTCTCCTCCAAAAGCTTTTGCTGGGTGATGTCGTTCAGGATGGTGGCGAAACAGCCGGGCCTTGGGCGGTAGATCCAGACCTGGTAGTGCTTTTTCAGGTCTATCGAGTACCGCTCCAGGCGGACCGGCGCGCCGTCGCGTGCCAGTTCCCCGAGGGATTCCAGCAGGGAGGGGTCCAGGTTCGGGAAAATCTCCCGAAGCTTTCTTCCCACCAGCTGTTGCGCCGTCTTGCCGGTGAAGGCCTCGAAGGCGGGATTCACTTCCACGAAGCGGTAGTCGACGGGAACCCCGGCCTCGTCGCACACGGACTCGTAAAGGGCGAAGCCGTTGACCATGTGCTCGAAGAGAAGCCGGTACTTCTCCTCGCTTTCCCTCAGGCTCTCCTGTACCGCCTGCGCCGAGAAGACGGCCAAAGCGCATACCTTGGCCGCCATGGCTGCGATGTTCAGGTACCGGTAGACATGCTGCGGCGTGACGAAGCCGCCGACCCAGAGGCAACCGAGGGGGCCGTTGTGGCTGAGCCTCACCATGAACCCGTGCGGCTCGTCGAAGAGGCGGTGCTCGGCCTGCAGGCGCTCTGCCCATGCGCGCAGCATCAGGTCGTCGGCGATGCATCGGCCGTTGCGCAGCAGCGGCTCCCCGCTGCGTGCTGGGATGAAGACCGCCTCCGAGGCGCCGAAAAGCATGGAGAAGAAGGCGAGCATCTCCTCGATGACCCGCTCCTCGCCGCCGGCAGTCGAAATGGCCGACAGCATCTCGAGCAGCATGGCGAAGTCGGAGTCGTGCAGCGGCTTCACCGCCGTCTGCTCCGGTCCCTCCCCCGGCAGCTTCCGCTCCAGCTCTGCCATGGCGCGCTCCAGCTGCAGGCCCAACAGCTCCAGCCCAACCGGCACCACCTCCACCCGGCGCCCCACGAACTCCCCGAAGGCCTTCAGGTGCTCCGGCGCCCGCGGATCGCTTCCGGTATCGACGAGCGCGATGCTCGCGCAGCTCTCGGCGAAGAACCCTGCCGCCGTTGCCCGGTCGAACCCCCAGCCGTCGATGAAGGCGCGCCAGTTCCGGAGCCACCCGGGGGTGACGGCGTACCCCCCGCTGGAGGTCAGGGTCCCGAAGGTATAGCCGCCGCAAAGGAGTTCCGCGCAGTGGGGGCGCTGCAAAAGCGATATCTGCTGCAGGTCCGCAGGCGGCGCCCCCAGGCGTGCCAGGCACTCCCCTCCCACCAGGATGCCCGGGTGCCCCCCGAAAAGCTGCCGCACCTCATCCCAGGCCAGGGGCGGGCGCCCGCAACGGCCGACGAAGGTCCTGCAGTCGGCTGCTCCGCAGCGCCACCCCGAAAGGGCGGCGCGCAGATCGGTGCCGATGGTCTCGCAGCAGCAGATGCGCAAGGCGGCTCCCGCGGTCATCCCCTCCCCCCTGGCAACGGGTAGCGGCCGTAGCCCCTGGCCGTGTCCGCGATCAGCTGCAGGGTCCGCTCCGGTACCTGCCACGGTATCTCCCCGTGCTGGTCCGACAGTATGAAGCCCCCTCCCGGCGCTCCTTGCCAGATGGCCGACCGTACCGCGGCGATGGCGGTCTCCTCGTCCCAGGAGCGCATCCGGACCCCGTTCAGGTTGCCGAGGACGGTCAGCCTGCCGCGGCAGGCCTCCTTGATCTCGGCAAGGTCTTCCTCACCCCCCACCCCCACCATGGCGGTGCCGGTGGAGACCAGATCATCGACTGTCCCCAGGCAGGGGCCGGAGGCGAGGTGCGTGGCGGTAGGGGCGCCGATCCTCGCCATCGTTTCGCTGGCGGCGGGATGCCCGGTGCAGCGGTAAAGGTCGGGGGAGATCATCCTGGGGGAGGCAAGGGGGTCGAAACAGCAGATGGCATGGGCTCCCGCGGCCAACTGCGCGTTGGCCCACTCGGAGCAGAAGGCGGAGTTCAGCTCCATGAGCCTTTGCATCAGCTCGGGGCGCTCGAACATCAGATCGAGGTAGGCCTCGAACCCCAGCTGCATCACGGGGAGGGAGAAGGGGGCCATGACGACGCCGACGATGGGGACCGAGTCGCCCACCGCCTGCCTCAGCCCCTCCTGGGCCTTTAGCACCCGCACCAACCCCGGCGAGTCCAGCACACGCGGCGGGGCGAGCGTGCCGATCGTTTCCGGGTCCCTTATGGGGGGAGCGCCTGCATTGGGGGGGCCGTCGTCGGAGAACAGGGTGCAGCCACCCCAGGCTTCCGCCTCCAGTGAGGCATGGAAAAAGGAGTAGATGCAGTCATGCCCGTATCTCTTCAGCATGCTGAGCTGCCCCTTTACCACGTGCTCGTGGTCGGAGAAATAGCGCTCTATGGAGAGCCCGAGCTCCCTCGCGCCATGCATGGTCAGCAGCAGAAACAGCGGGACCCGGTCCGGTTCCCGGTGCGACAGGGCGGTCAGCACGCGCTCCATGCTGGTCATGGCACCCCTCCGCATAGCCGGCGCAGCGCCGGCAGCACCGCGGAGGCGTTGTCGCAGCACGCATCCGCGCCCACTTCCCGGTACAGACCCGGGTCGAGCCTGAAGGGGGCGCCCCCGACGATCAGGCCGCACTTTATGCCGAGCTGGTCCAGGCCGTCGCGCAGTTCGCGCACCTTGAGCGCGGAGGGGAGCATGAGCGTCGATATCAAAAGGATGCGGACCCCGTCCATTTGCACCTTCTCCAGCAGTTGCCCCACCGTCGCCGTGCCGTAGTCGAGATAGCGGATCCCCGCCGACTTCAGGACCGTGCCCACCAGGCGTTTCCCCAGCAGGTGGAAGTCCTCCAGCACCGCGAGGGCGATCCTTTCCCCGGGCGCCTCGGCGGGAGGGTGCTCTGTGAAGGCCGTGTTGATGAAGTCTTCGCAGATGCGCCCGCTCATGTAGACGTGGGAGAGGGAGAGTTCTCCCCGGTCCCACCTGTCTCCGATCCGCTCAAGGGCCGGGGCCACCCCCTGCTCGGAGAACTGCAGCGGCCCCAGCCCGGACTCCAGGTAGAGCCGCTGCACGGCCAGCTTGTCCATGCGTACCAGGGCCGATTCCAGAAGCTCCGTCAGCGCGGGCCTTGCGGGATTGCCTGAATGTGGGGGGAAGCCGGAGACTCTCATAATTAACCCCGTCCGATGTCGTTCAATGCAGCCAAGGATTTCCGCCCGCCGCACGCCGGTTAACAGGGGGCGCGGCCGGAAGTCCGCCGCCCAAATTACACCTCGTTTATAAATTCGTCCATACCAAAATGCCATTTGTCCGCCGCACCCTCTCGGCGGCACGTTTCACACGGCGCCTCCCGCCAAACCCGCAGGGAGGAGCAGGCAAGGAGTTGACTAACAGTTTTTGCAAATTATCATTCCCTGATGTTTTCGAGCCCCCATCCCCGGGAACGCCCGTCGGGACGGCGCACCCCCGCGAACCGGAGTCGGTTATGAGCAAGTTCGACATCGTTGTCGTTGGTGCCGGCATATCCGGCGCCACGCTGGCGGAGCGGTACTCGGCACTGGGAAAAAAGGTGCTGCTGCTGGAAAAACGCGACCATATCGGCGGCAACTGCTTCGACTTCTACAACGAGCACGGCATCCTGGTCTCCAAATACGGCGCCCACCTCTTCCACACCGATTACCCGGACGTCTGGGAGTACGTGAACCGCTTTTCCCGCTGGTACCCCTACGAGCACCACGTGCTGGCCAGGGTGGACGGGAAGCTGGTCCCCATCCCGGTGAACATCGCCACCGTCAACGCCGTTTTCAACCTCGACATCCGCAGCGAGGAGGAAATGCGGCTCTTCCTGGACCGGGTGCAGGTCAGGCATCCAGCCCCCAGAAACGGCGAAGAGGCGGCGCTCGCCCGGGTGGGGGTGGTCCTGTACGAAAAGATGTTCAAGCACTACACGAAGAAGCAGTGGGACAAGTACCCGCACGAGCTGGACGCCTCGGTGCTGCAGCGGATCCCGGTGCGGACCAACTTCGACGACCGCTACTTCAGCGACACCTATCAGGCGCTGCCGCTAAACGGCTACACCCCCCTTTTCAGGGAGATGCTGCGCCACCCCAACATCACGCTCAGGCTGAACACGGACTACTTCGACGTCCGGGAGGAGGGGGAGGTGAGGGATTGCGCCAAGGTATTCTACGCCGGCCCCATAGACCGTTTCTTCGAGTACCGGCACTCCCTGGAGAGGAAACTGCAGTGGCGCTCCATCAGGTTCGAATGGATCACCCTGGAGCAGGAATTTTTCCAGGAGAATTCCGTGATCAACTACCCCGACCCCCGGGACGGCGAGTTCACCCGGATCGTCGAGTACAAGCACTTCACCCGCCAGAAGCACCCCAGAACCACCATTTCCCGCGAATATACCACCGATGAGGGGGAGCCGTACTACCCGGTCCCCACCCCGGAGAACGAGGCCGTATCGCAGCGGTACCGGGAGGAGGCTGACCGGCTTCCCGATGTCCATTTCGTCGGCAGGCTCGCCAACTACAAGTATTTCAACATGGACCAGGCGTTCAAGAACGCCCTCGACCTCTTCCACAGCATCGAAGGGGGAGGGTGAGGTTGCGAAAGGGGGGATTTGCGGCGTTGTAAATTGCCCCTCCCCTGCTAGTCTCTTTGAGTGAAAAATTTCTCATCTTAATTTGCGAGGCCGGCAAGCTTATGGACTATCCCCGCCCACAGTTGCAGCGCTCGGACTGGCTCTCGTTGAACGGCCAGTGGAGCTTCGCCTTCGATGAAGCGATGGCATACGGAGTGCCGGCGGACGTGAAGGATTGGCCGCTCTCCATCGAGGTCCCCTTCGCCCCGGAAAGCAGGGCAAGCGGCATCGGAGACACGACTTTCCACCATGCCTGCTGGTACAGCCGGGACTTCGACTACCAGCCGGGGAGCGGCAGGAAGGTGCTGCTCCATTTCGGCGCCGTCGACTACCTGGCGCACGTCTGGGTCAACGGCGTGCTGGTGGCGCGGCACCGGGGGGGCTTCACCCCCTTCACGGCCGACATCACCCATGCGCTCGATCCCTCGGGGAAGCAGCGCGTCACGGTCCGGGCGGAGGACGACCCGGAGGACCTGGAGAAGCCGCGCGGCAAGCAGGACTGGAGGCTGGAGCCGCACGCCATATGGTACTACCGGACCACCGGCATATGGCAGACGGTCTGGCTCGAGTCCGTCCCCGAGACCTACATCAGGAAGGTGCGCTGGTCGCCGCACCTGGAGCGGTGGGAGGTCGGGTTCGAGGCCTTCATCATCGGCCCCATCGCCGACGAGCTCGAGGTGTACGTGAAGCTCTCCTACAGCGACCAGCTCCTCGTGGAGGACAGGTACCGGGTGATCCACGGCGAGGTGCACCGGCGCATCGCGCTCTCCGACCCGGGGATCGACGACTTCCGCAACGACCTCCTCTGGTCGCCCGAGAACCCGAGGCTGATCCACGCCGACGTGAAGCTCATGCAGGGGGGTGTCGTCATCGACGAGATCACCTCCTACACGGCGCTCCGCTCGGCGAAGGTGCACCGCGACCGGTTCCTTTTGAACGGCCGGCTCTATCCGCTGAGGCTGGTGCTGGACCAGGGGTACTGGCCGGAAACCCTGATGACCGCCCCCTCGGACGAGGCGCTCAAGCGCGACGTGGAACTGGCCAAGGCGATGGGGTTCAACGGGGTGAGAAAGCACCAGAAACTCGAGGACCCGCGCTACCTCTACTGGGCGGACCGGCTGGGGCTCGTGGTCTGGGCGGAGATGCCGAGCGCCTTCCGCTTCACCACGCGCGCCATCAAGAGGCACATGCGGGAGTGGATCGAGGCGATCGAGCGGGATTACAGCCATCCCTGCGTCATCGTCTGGGTCCCCTTCAACGAGTCCTGGGGGGTGCCCGACCTGACCGCCACCCAGGCACACCGCGACGCGGTACACGCCTTCTACCACCTCACCAAGACCATGGACCCGGAGCGGCCGGTGATCGGCAACGACGGATGGGAAAGCTCCGCCACCGACATCATCGGCATCCACGATTACGACAACAACGCCAAGAGGCTCTCGGAGCGGTACGGTCCGCAGGTGAAGCCCGAGGAGCTTTTCGACCGCAGGCGCCCCGGCGGCCGCATCCTTACCCTGGACGGCTATCCGCACCGGGGACAGCCCATCATACTGACCGAGTTCGGGGGGGTCGCCTACGTGAAACCTTCGGACGCCCTGCACCAGAAGGCATGGGGATATTTCCGCCACGAGCAGATCGAGGAGTTCGAAAGGCTGGTCGTTTCCCTGATCGAGGCCGCCCGCAGCACCGCCATGTTCAGCGGCTTTTGCTACACCCAGTTCGCCGACACCTTCCAGGAGGCCAACGGGCTCCTCTTCGCCGACCGGACGCCGAAGATCCCGCTGGAGAGGATCGCGGAGGCCGTGAGAGGGCGCGTCGAGCAGGGGGCGCTTTTCTGGGAAAGCACCTGAGATAACGATACGCGGGGGGCGCATGCTATACAGCCAAGAGATGGTGAAAACCGACGGACGGAGCCTCACCCTTTACGGCCGCAACCCGTTCCGGGTCCCGGGGGTGGCGCCCAGCCCCAACCGGGAGCCGCTTCAGGCTAACCCGCACCTGCGCTGGCATCCGCTGCGCGGCGAATGGGTCGCCTATGCGAGCTACCGGCAGGGGCGCACCTTCATGCCTCCCCCGGAGTACAACCCGCTCGCCCCCACCAGCGACCCGGAGAACCCGACCGAGCTCCCCCAGGGGGATTACCAGGTAGCCGTCTTCGACAACCGCTTCCCCTCCCTCTCCCCCGCGGCCCACGATGCGCCGGCAAGCTCCGTCCCGACCGCACCCGCCCTCGGGAAGTGCGAGGTGGTGGTCTTCGCCAAGGACGCCTCCAGCTCGCTCGCCGGCCTCCCGCTCGACCACATCGAGCTCCTGATGGAGGTGTGGGGGGATCGGGTGGAAAAGCTCGGCGCGGACCCGCAGATCAGCTACGTGCTCCCCTTCGAGAACAAGGGGGTGGAGGTCGGCGTGACCCTGCACCACCCCCACGGCCAGATCTACGCCTACCCCTTCGTCCCCCCGGTGCCGCAGCGGATGCAGATCCAGGAGATGAACCATTTCCAGGAGACCGGGAGCCCGCTGCTGCAGGGGCTCATCGAACAGGAGGTGGCCTCCGGCGAGCGGCTCGTCTACCTGGGGGAGCATGCCGTCTCCTTCCTCCCCCCCTGGGCGCGCTACCCGTACGAGGTGTGGGTTGCCCCGAGGCTTGCGGTCCCGGGCTTCCCGCAGCTCTCCCCCGGGGTGCGCGCCGATCTGGCGCGGGCGCTGAAGACGACGCTCCTGAAGTTCGACGGTCTCTGGCAGCGCCCCTTCCCGTACCTGATGGCCTGGTACGGGGCGCCCACCGACGGAGAGCAGCACCCCGAGTCACATCTTCATGCCGAGTTCTACCCCCCCTACCGCTCCAGCGACCGCTTGAAGTACCTGGCGGGGACCGAACTCGCTGCGGGCATGTTCGCCAACGACGCCCTGCCGGAACAGAAGGCGAAGGAGCTAAGGGACGTGGAGGTGAAGCTATGAACGTGGCGCGTGCGACGGAGGTATCCCTGAAGCTCCAGCTGGTCCGGGACGTCATCGGCCCGCGGCGGGTGCTCAGGTTGAAGGGGATCGACTGGTTCGCCTGGATGACGGCGGGCGGCGCGAGCGAGGTGCTGCTGGCGGCGGAGACCGGCATCGCCGAGGTGGTGATCACCGAGGGGGGCGCTTACGTTGTGACCAACGACATCGAGGCGCAGCGGCTGATGGACGAGCAGCTGCCGGAGGGTTTCGAGGTGCGCATCCTCCCCTGGGCCTACCCGTCCCAGCGCCAGGTGGTCATGAGGGAGCTGGCCCAGGGGATGCCGGTCCTCTCGGACCGGCCGGAGGAGGGGGAGCGGGAGCTTCCCATGCCGCTTCTGACGGCGAAGATGGCCCTGACCCCCCCGGAGATCCACCGCTACCAGGAGGTGGGGCTCCTGGCCGCGCAGGCGATGACGGAAACCCTGAAACAGGCCCGCCCGGACTGGACGGAACTGCAGCTCTCCGGCGCGGGCGCCGCCGCGCTGTTGACGCGGGGGCTCGCCCCCGCGCTGGTGATGGCTGCCGGCGAGCGGCGCCTCAGGCTGTACCGCCACCCGATGCCTACCTCCGAGCCGCTGGGGGGCTGCGCCATGCTGGTCTTCTGCGCCCGAGGCTTTGGCCTCTACGCCAATCTCACCAGGTTCGTCGCTTTCCGGCCGCTCGCGCCCGAGCAGGAGCTCCTGCACCGGCAGGTGCGGGAGGTGGAGGCGCATGCGCTGGAGGCATCCCGTCCCGGCGCCTCCCTGCACGAGGTCTACCGTGAACTCGCTTCCGCTTACGCCGCTGCCGGCTACGAGCAGGCCATACGGGAACATCACCAGGGGGGGGTCACCGGCTATCTTTCCCGCGAACTGCTCGCAAGCCCGGAGGTCCCCGACCGGCTGGCCGCCGGGATGGCCGTCGCCTGGAACCCCAGCATAACCGGCGCGAAGGTGGAGGACACCTTCCTGGTGACGGAGTCGGGTCTTTTGAATCTCACCCTGGACCCGGCATGGCCCACCGTGCCGGTAGCGGAACTGGAACGGCCGCTGGTCCTGCAAAGATGACCGAAGGAGCGATCCATGGGCGCTGCCAAGTTTGAGGACATCTTCGGTTTCCCCCCACAGGCATCGGCAAAGGCGCCGGGGAGGGTGAACCTGCTCGGGGAGCACACCGATTACAACGACGGCTTCGTGCTCCCGATCGCCGTCCCGCTGGAAACCTCGGTAGAGCTTGCGAAAAGCCGCGACGCCCTGAACCACTACTTCGCGGAGCAACTGCAGGAGAGGGCCTGGTCCGAGCCCGGGGGGACCGTTCCCAGCGGCTTCGCCGCCTACCTGCACGGCTGCCTTGCCCTGTTGAGGCTCTCCGGGCATCACGTGGAGCCGGTCTCGGTGCTGGTCAGCTCGCAGGTGCCGATGGGGTCGGGGCTCTCCAGCAGCGCCGCCCTCGAGGTCGCCTTCCTGCGGGGGGTGCGCCAGCTGTTCAACCTGGATATCGACAACGTGGAGGTCGCGCTGATGGCACAGCAGGCTGAGATCCGCTATGCCGGCGTCAATTGCGGCATCATGGACCAGATGGCGTCGAGCCTTGCCGACGCGCACCACATGCTGTTCCTGGACACACGGTCGCTGGAGAGGAAACTGCTCCCGCTCCCCCGCAGCTCCGAGCTCCTGGTGGTCGACAGCGGCGTCCCGCGCAGGCTCGGGGAGAGCATGTACAACCTGAGGCGCCAGGAGTGCGAGGAGGCGGCAAGGTTCCTGGGGCTCGCGGCTTTGCGGGATCTGGAAGACCCCGCCGACCTGGCCCGCCTGCCGCGCGCCCTGGCCAGGCGCGCACGTCACGTGGTCTCCGAGAACCGGCGCGTGCTCGAGGCCGTGGCAGGGGTGCACGCCTGCCGCTTCGGTGAGCTCATGAACGCATCGCACGCGAGCCTCAGGGACGACTTCCAGGTCTCGACTCCCGAGCTCGACCTGCTCGCCGGGCTGCTGCAGGAGCAGGTCCAGGTATTCGGGGCGCGGCTGACCGGAGCAGGGTTCGGCGGCGCCTGCGTGGCGCTGGTCCGCGAAGGGACGGCGGCAGCCGTGGCCCAGCGGGTGCTGGAACTCTACCGGGCGCAGGGGCAGCAGGGAAAGCTCCTCGTGCCGGAGTAACCCTCCCACCTGCGAGGGGGAAAGGTATGGACGACATTGCCAGATACCAGCGGCCGGGCCCGGAGCTTTGGGGCGGCATCGAGTGCACCCTCAACCGCGTGGGGAAGCATTTCCACAGCCAGCTCGCCATGAACGGCCACCTGACCCGCATCGACGACCTTGAGCTCTTCGCGGGCCTCGGGATCAGCACGCTGCGCTACCCCGTGCTATGGGAGATGGTGGCGCCGGCGAGCCTCGAGACCCCGGACTGGTCCTGGACCGACCAGCGGCTCAACCGGCTTCGGGAGTTGAGGATCGAGCCGGTCGCCGGACTGCTGCACCACGGCAGCGGCCCCCCCTACACGAGCCTCGTCGACCCCGAGTTCCCCGGGCTGCTGGCCCGCTACGCCCGTCTCGTCGCCGAGCGCTACCCTTGGGTGAAAGCCTTCACCCCCGTCAACGAGCCCCTCACCACCGCCCGTTTCAGCGGCCTTTACGGGCACTGGTACCCCCACGGCACCGACGACCGGGTCTTCGTCCGGGTGCTTTTGCAGCAATGCCGCGGGATCGTCGACGCGATGCTGGCCATCCGGCAGGTGATCCCGGAAGCGAAGCTCGTCATGGCGGAGGACATGGGAAAGACCTTCTCCACCGAACAGCTCCGCTACCAGGCCGATTACGAGAACAACCGCCGCTGGCTGAGCCTCGATCTTCTCGCCGGCCGGGTGGACCGGGGCCATCCGCTCAGGCTGTGGCTCGAGCAAAACGGGGCGCAACAGGAGGAGCTCGATCGCTTCGAGGAGGGAAAGATGGTCCCTGACGTGGTGGGGTTGAACTACTACCTGACCAGCGACCGCTATCTGGACGAGCGGCTGGAGCGTTACCCTGCCTGCGTCCATGGCGGCAACCACCGGCACCGCTATGCCGACGTCGAGGCGGTGCGCGCCTGCCCCGAGGGGATACTGGGGCACGAACAGGTCCTCCTTTCCGCCTGGCGCCGCTACGGCAGCGAGGTTGCCCTTACCGAGGTGCACGTGGGATCCACCAGGGAAGAACAGCTGCGCTGGTTTCACGAGGCGTGGCAGGCAGCCGTAAAGCTGCACAGGGAGGGGGTGCCGGTCCGCGCCGTCACCGCCTGGTCGCTGCTGGGCTCCTTCGACTGGAGCCGCCTTTTCACCAGCATAACCGGCACCTATGAGCCGGGGGTCTTCGACGTCAGGGGCCCCAGGCCGCGGCCGACGGCCCTTGCCGCAAGCCTGCGCCAGATCTCGCTGGAGGGGGACTTCCGGCACCCCGTCGTCGGCGTTCCCGGCTGGTGGCACCGCCCGGAGCGTTTTCTTCCGGAGTGCCGCCCCGCGTCGAGCTCCCCCGACGGCTTTTGCCACCAGAGCTCCAACCTGGGCGGCGTCCTCCTGATCGGGAAGACCGGTACGCTCGGGCAGTCCTTCGCGAGGCTCTGCCAGCAGCGCGGCATACAGTGCCATCTGCTCTCCCGCAAGGAGATCGACATAGCGTCGGAGCGCTCGGTTGCCAAAGCCCTGGAAGCATACCGCCCCTGGGCGGTCATCAACGGGGCGGGGTTCGTCCGCATCGACCAGGCAGAGGACGACGTCACAACCTGTTTCCGGGAGAACACCGTAGGCCCCGCCGTCCTTGCCACCGAATGCGCCAGACGCGGCGTGGCGCTGGTCACCTTCTCCTCGGACATGGTTTTCAGCGGGAGCAAGGGAAGCGCCTACCATGAGACCGACGCCGTCTCCCCCCTCAACATCTACGGACAGAGCAAGGCGGAAGCAGAGCGCCAGGTGCTCAAGCTCTACCCCGAGGCGCTGGTATTGAGGAGCAGCGCCTTTTTCGGCCCATGGGACGAGCACAACTTCGTCACGAAGACCCTGCGCCGGATGCAGCGCGGCGAGCAGGTCGCAGCGGCCTCGGATCTCGTGGTGTCGCCGACCTACCTCCCGGATCTGGTCCACGCGAGCCTTGACCTGCTGCTCGACGGCGAGAGAGGGATCTGGCACGTCAGCAACGTAGGCGCGGTCAGCTGGGCGGAGCTTGCCCATCGCTGCGCCAAGATGGCTGGGCTCGATACCGCCTCGGTCATCCCGCGCCCCGCCGTATCCTTCGGGTACCAGGCGCCGAGGCCGCCGTTTTCCGTGCTTCGCAGCGAGCGCGGGGTGGTGCTTCCCAGCATCGAAGACGCCCTCGGGCGCTACTTCGCCGAAGCGGCCGCGCCGCGGGAGCAGGGACTTTCATAGCGGAAGGTCAGCTAAGGGCAGGAAGTGAAAAGGCCCCTTTAGGGGCCCTGATTGACGCGTGCGCCCTCCCCCAAAAGGGGAGGGCGTTCTTTTTTCCGGCGCTGCCGTGGCGCCCGTTTGGCAGCCGAGCTCACTTGCCCCGCAGTGCCCTGGCGATGGCGGCATCCATCGCCTCGACGGTGGCATCCCAGGAGGTCCCGGCAAGCACCTCGCGCATGGCGCGCACCATGCTCTGGTAACGCAGCGCCGGCAGCGCGAGGGCCGTCTTGCAGGCGGATATGAAGTTGCCGATGCCGTCGCCGATGAAGACGATGTCCCCGTATGGAACCGCCACATCTGTGATGGGCGTGCTGACCACCGGCTTCTCAGCCGCCATGTATTCCAGGGTCTTGGTGGGGCTGATGAACCGGGTGGCGTCGTTGAGCGCGAACGGGATGAGACAGACATCCCAGCCGGCGAGGTAAGCCGGGAGATCGGCATACTCCTGCTGCCCGAAGTAGTGGATGTTCTCCTGCCTTGGCAGGGTGTCCGGCGCGATCTTCAGCACCGGTCCCACCATGACGATCTGCCACTCCGGATGCGCCGTCGCCATGCTCCGCAAAAGCGGCAGGTCGAGCCTCTCGTCCAGCACGCCGAAGTAACCAAGCCGCGGCCTCGGGAGGCACTTCTGGGAGTGGTGCTCGATGCCGGGGTCGCAGGCAAGCGAGAAATGCGGGGCGTCGACGCTGCTCGGGAAGCAGTGGACCTCAGGATGGCGGGACCTCTTGGCCTGATACAGACTGGGGCCGCCGGTGAAGACGAGATCCGCCATCTCCAGAAGATTCTTTTCCCGCGCCTCCAGCTCCTTGGGCGCACCGAGGAAGCCGGACAGCTCATCCATGCAGTCGTAGACGATCAGGGAGGGGTTGAGATTGAGGGACAGGGGGAGAGCCATCGGGGTGTAAAACCAGGTGATGTAGCTCTCCAGCTTCTCGTCTGCCAGCAGCCTTTCTAGAAGCGGGGCGAGAAAGCCGAGCTGCTCGTCGTGGAAGCCGGGCTTTTCCGACGGGGTATGCGGCCTGCAGACCAGAACCCCCGGCTCGGGGACGCTCAGATCAAGGAAAGGTTCGCTCTCCTTGTCGTGGACCGGCTCCTCGAAGAATACCACCCGGCGCTTGACGGCCATCCTCGCCAGCAGGTGCTGGGGGCGCTGATAGACGAAGCTCCAGCGCAGATGTGAGAAAACGATGATTGCTTCGGGCATAGCCGGTCTCCTGTCGCCGATCGTTTGACCTGGTAAAGTACAGCTACCCTGCCGACGCAACAGTAAAGGATTCTAACATGGGCGCCTTAAAAGGGAAGCGATTACCGGACGGGGACGGCAGGCGCATCGGCAAGAAGGACGAGGAGCCTTGCGCGCTCCTCCTTTTGCAACTGGACCGGCCGCATCTGGGTCAAGGGGCGCGACTGGCGGGGGTTGTCCAGCCACTTCTCCAGGGAGCCGGCGCTCCATCTCTTTTTTCCGGCAGCGGTCGCAGGGTAGAACTCCGAGAGAAGCCCCGAGAGGTTCGGCCCTATCTCGCCTTTCCCCAGCGCCCCCACTGCCGCGGTCAGCATCTTGTGGCAGCCCCCGCACTTCTTCTCGAAGATGTTCCCGCTCCCGGCCTTCGCGCTCTCGAAATGGACCACCTGCGGAGTCTCCCTCCCCTTTCGCCCCGACTGTCCCGCACCTGCCAATATCGCGTTCACCAGATCGGTGGCCGCCCCCTCCTCCAGCCGGAATCCGGGCATCATGAGCGCCGGGGAATTGATCGAGCGGAAGAGATCCGCCGGGGTGGTCCCCGCCGGCAGCCGGTCGAGGTTGCTCGCCAGCCGGTTCCCCTTCCCGGCCGTGGTATGGCAGCGGCGGCAGGCGAAGCCCTCCAGGAGCTTGTTCCCCCGGAGCACCGGCAGGGAACCCGTGATGCCGTGCCAGGAGAAGCGTCCCGCGACCAGGTCGTGATGGGCGATGCGCAGGCGCTCCGAGCGGGGGTCCCCGCCGTGGCAGCCGACACAGCTCCCCAGTTCCCGGTAGTGCCGGGGGTGGCAGTTGAGGCAGGATTCCCCAGGGGAGGCCGGCGCGTTCCCCGCCAGCAGCAAAAAGGCGGCCAGCGCCGTCAGAAGGGGGCGACGAACTGCCAATTGGCACCTCTGAAGAACATGGCGAGCAGCGTAAGCGCGAGGACCAGGAAGAAAACGGCCACCCCGGCGACGGCGATGGGGAGCTGCTCCCTGGGGAACCAGCACCCTTTCGCGGGCGGGGGCCCCTTCGGGAGCCAGGGAAGGGCCAGGAAGGCGCCGGCCAGGGCCAGCACCAGGTAGATCAGGTACTTCGAGTAGCCGACCAGCTCCTGGATCCAGAGCAGGAACCAGGCCGATTTCACCGGGTTGGGGACGCGGGCGATGTTCGCCTGCTCCTGCAAAGGCGCCGGCACCAGCGCGGCCAGGACCAGGAGGGCGCAGACCAGCAGGGCCATGGAGATCTTGATCATCCGGAAGAAGTAGGGGGAACTCTTGACGTAGCCTCTTTTCATAGGTAGGGGAGCACCCCCTTGTTTTTCCTGATCCGGTAGAAATGCAGGGAGCTCAAAAGCAGGATCGCGCCGGGGACGATCAGTATGTGCAGCACGTAAAAGCGCAAAAGCGACATCGGCTCCCCCACCCCGTCCGGCACCAGCACGGCGCGCAACCTCTCACCAAGCGGCATGATGCTGACCAGCTCCATCCCGGTCTGCGTCGCCCAGAGGGCAAGCTGGTCCATGGGGAGCAGGTATCCGGTGTACCCCTCGAACACGGCGAGCATCATGAGGGCGCAACCCGTCACCCAGTTCAGCTCGCGAGGCCTCTGGTAGGCCCCCGTCAGGACGACCCGGAGGGTGTGCGCCATGATGAGCACCAGGAAGAAATGGCTGGAGAGCCGGTGCAGGCTCCTGAGGTAAGCCCCCCCCCAGACCGAGGACTCCAGCAGCAGTATGGAGGGGAACGCCGCGGCCGGCGTCGGCTGGTAGTAGAAAAGGAGGAGCCCCCCCGAGGCAAGGAGGAGCAAAAAACAGGTGAAGGCGAGCCCTCCCAGGCAGAAGGTGTAGGAAAAGGTGAGATCCCTTTGCAGCACCGCCCTGGGAAACAGATGTTTTGCGAAATCCTTGATCAAAAACAGCCTCCCGAAGAGCCACGACTGGTCGGTGCTTCTTCTTGCTCCGAGATCGGGCGTATTGCCCCTACACCAGCACGCGGTAACCCTCTCCCCCCGCCTCCACCTCGTAGCGCTCCAGCGGCCGGTCGGCAGGGCCTTCCAGCACATTCCCGTGCCGGTCGAATCTCGAGCCGTGGCAGGGGCAGACGAGCCCGGTCGCGGTGACGTTGACCGTGCACCCCAGGTGGGTGCAGACGAGGTTCAGGGCGTAGACGTCTTCCCCCTGGCGCAGCAGCGCCACCCGCGCCTCGCGGTAGACGAGGGCCCCCTCCAGGGGGAGTTCCGACTTCGCCACGGTGAGGAGCGTTTTTTTCCGCCGCACCTTGGGGGTCAGGAACTTTCCCAACAGCCACCCGCCGGCCGCAAGCGAGATCAGGGTGCCGATGAAGTTTCTACGTGATTGATGAGTGTCTGCCATTTCTCCAGGTAAGCCCTCCGGTATGCCGGGGTCTTCTTGCTCAGCTCACGGTAACGCGCCGCCGTGAGGAAGGCGCCGTTTGCCACCGTCTGCCCCCCCTGGTCCCAGAAGGAGGGGAGCGTCATGCCGTCCGCCTGCAGTTGATAGATCCGGTCCGCCTCCGGTTCCAGGACGAAGCGGCGCGGGTTGTCGTGGCACCCCTCGCACATGACGGTCCCCCGGCGCACCGTGTGCGGGAAGAACGCCTTCCATTGCGCCGCCATCAGCCTGTTTTCCTCCCAGACGGCGCGGTCGTTCCTGATGTCGGTGAAGTACCCGATGAACTGCGGCCTGATCGGGCTCACCCTGCCGCGGCCGTTCACCCCCAGGGGAGGCGCGTCCTGCTTCCTCAGGTAGGCGCTCTTCACGTACTCCTCGCCCGTCTGGTCGCGCCTTACCTTGTAGAACTCCTGCGAGGGGCTGTTGGTGAAGCGGAGGTAGAAACTGCCGTACTCCTGCGCCGCCCAGGCGGAATGGCAGGCCCAGCATTCCATTTTTTCCAGGTGCGCTCCGATCCGATGCTCCAAGACGGTCCGCCGCGCCTCGTGGCAGTCAAGGCACCCCCTGGAGGCCTTGCGCCCGGCCGCGAGGCTGGCCATGGAATGGCAGTCGCCGCAGGCAAGCCCCGCCTCCGCATGCACGTCCGGCGTCATCTTCAGGAAGGCCTCGCCGTAGGCCACCTCGCCGCGCTGGTAGCGCATGCTGTCCTCGCGCGGTGCCATCCCGTAATAGTCGGTGCCGACGAAGTAGCCCTTGTGGCAGGTGAAGCAGTCGCTGTCCTTTGGCCGTGCGATGTCGTGCCCCTTGCCGCCGTGGCAGTCGGTGCACCCCTTCAGGTGGCAGGAGTTGCAGTTCTTCAGGAAGAATTCCCCGTCCTCCCTGCCGAAGCTGCGCGCCACGAAGCTAAGCTCCCTTTCCCTGGTCGCCATGGCGTGGTCGAAGAGCTTATGGTAGCCGCGGTGGCAGCCGACGCAGCCGGCGGCCCCGCTTTGCAGCGAGGCGGGGTTCCCCAGCGTGACCCCCTCGTCCAGGTGGCAGGAGAGGCAGGGGACGCCGGCATGGACCCCCTTCACCGCCGTCTTGTGACAGTCGGTGCAGTTCTCCCCGCCCCATGCGCCCGGCGCGCTAAGGAGCAGCAAGCAGGCGGCGATGCAGAGCATCATCGAGCGCACCATAATCAAGCTCCTTTCGATAGATTGGGTCCCGCGCCTTGTCATGGCAGACGATGCAGAGGTTCGCCGCGAGGGTGCGCCGCACCTCCTTGCCGTTCAACGGCCTGGAGTTCTCCCGGGTGATGGCCGAGTAGGCCCGCACCCTCCCCCCCTGCAGGGTAAGGAAGCCGTCCAGCGGCTTGTCGGCGGACCGCTCGCAGATCAGGGTCCCTTCGATGTCCCCCCCAGACACCACGTGCTGGCCGAAGCCCAGGAAGGCGGGGTTGCCGTGGCACTCGCCGCAGCCGATCGCCTTCTTTCCGGTATTGTGGGAATAAAAGGGGGCGAAGCGAAGCTGCTGCTTCCCCTTGTACCTTGCCACGTACTCGTCCTTCGAGACGGAGAGGTCCGGCTCCACCACCGTGACGAAGGTCTGGCAGCCCGGGGTGACCGTCGAGATCTTGCCGCGCTGGTTCAGCGCCAGCGGGAAGGGGTAGAGCATGCGGTAGTCCTCCTTCTCGCTGAAGCGCCCGGGGGTCATCGCGTTCTTGATGTAATCCATCCCGGGCTGGCTCTTGTCGTAGGTGGTGTGGCAGCCGTAGCACTGCACCACGGTGCGGGAATGGCAGGTGTAGCATTCCATCCGGCCGTGGCCGGCCACCGTGTGCTCCGCGCTCCCTGTGATCACCTTGCTCTTGAAGAGCTTGCCGCTTCGCTTGCCGAGCACGTACACAGCGCCGTCGCTGTAAAAGACGTTGGAATACTTGCGCCCCTTGGCGGTGAGCACCATCTTCATCCCGGGGCGCATCTGCACCCGGTACCCCCGCGATTCCCTGACCGCTTCGTCGTTCTCTCCCGTTATCTCCCGGTAGCGCGGCGCCCTGTCGCCGCCATGGCAGTCCTCGCAGCTCACCTCGGTCTGCAGGTACATGTTCTCGTAGCCGTACCCGTCCCCCATGGTGTCGCGCGAGGTGTGGCAGTCGATGCAGTCCATGCCGGCGGCGAAGTGGACGTCGGAGGCGATGCGGGTGAGGTTGCGCGCACCGCTTGTCATCACCGGGCCGGGCTGGCCGTTGCTGGTCGGCACCATCGAGTTGTTCCCGTCGTGGAGCCCCTGGTAGGAGAGGGCTATCCGGCCGCTGCGATTGTGGCAGCGAGAGCAGACGTCGTTGCCCGGGAGCTTCTCCATGGCGTGGCTGGCGGCGTAGGGAGCCTTCCCCCGCACCGTGCTGTCCCCTCCCTCATAGGCGGCCCGGTCGTTGTAGGGGAAATGGCAGGCGGCGCAGCCGGAGCCGTGGCTCGCGCCGTATACCCCCCCGCTCTCCGTTGCGACATGGCACTGCGAACAGAACTTGCGGTACAGCTCCCCCGAGAGGTGGTCCAGTTCCGCCACCGGCTTCAACTGTCGCGGCTTTCCCGCCGGGTCGAAGATCTCCCCTCCCCTGCTGCCGTAGAGCTCATTTTCCGGCCCCTCCCAGGTGAGCTGGCTGTTCTTGATCATCCCGGTCGCCGTGTACATGAGGTTCGAGCCGACCCGCTCCAGCTGGTAGAGGTGACAGCTCCCGCAGCTCTTGTCCCAGTGTTCGGGTGCGGCCGGGTTCCTGGGGCCGTACATGGAGAGGTGGGAAGCGCCCTTGTCCCTGGCCAGGGGGTTGCCGCCGTGGCAGGAGACGCAGTCCGGGTGGCTGTCCGAGACCTTCTCTATTTTTGGATGGCAGATCACGCACTGGCTGACCGTGGCGCCGTGGGGAGCGCACCCCGCCACTGCGCAGAGGGCGAAAAGCGCGCTCGGAAGGCCCCTGAGGCCTGCGAAAAACGCGGTCCGACCTGCCGGGGTTATCTGGTTCTTCGAAGGTGTCATGCAGCCTTGCCGGTTCTGGGGAATGGTTGGCACGCATTATAGTAAAGTTGGCGCGATTCTCCAAAGCGTTTCATGAACAACGTGAAAAAAAAAGGCCGGCGCGCAGGGCGCCGGCCAATCGCACCAAGTGGCGGTGCCGGGAAGCTCGTGGTTGTCTACTTGCCGATCTTGCTGATGCTCACCGTCTTGTTGAACTCCTTCCAGACGAAGGGGTCGCTGTTGGGGGTGCCGAACGGGAGATAGCTAAGCTTCACTTCGATGTCCAGGTCGTAGGCGGACGGTTTCTCCACCGTCTTGCCGTCGGCCTCGACCTCCTCCAGCGGGTAGAAGATGTCGAAACGCTCCTTCACCTGCTTGCCCGGCGGAAGCCCCGTGTCCTCGATGAGCCCGCTCTTCTCGTAGGGGCCGCGCCCCATGCGGTCGCCGCGCGCGAGCTGCTGCGGCACCGGCATGTAGATCTTCTCCTGGTTGAACACTTCCTTGCCGTCTTTCGTCTTCGCTATTACCGACAGAACCAGTCGGTTGGGGGTCGGTCAGCCATCGGGTATGGAGTGCCCCGCCTTGTTCAGCATCTCGACCTTGACCACGGCCTTCGGCCTGACGGTTGCGCCGTCGCGCCAGTGGTAGCCGAACGCCTCGGCGTGGAACTCCACCGCCTTGTCCGTCATGGCAGGGTCGCGGTACCCCTGGATGTTATGCCCGAGCTTGCTGTTTTTCATGTGGCAGTCCTGGCAGTTCTCCTGCCCGACCTCGGCCTTGTAGGACCAGAGGTAGCTCCCGTACGAGGTGCAGCACTGGGTCGGCTCGTCCAGCTCCAGGTTCGGCCCCATGCCGTGGCACTGGCCGCACTGGATGGCGTCCCCCATGATCGGGCTCTCGGACATCTTCGGGAACTTGTCCGAAGGGTGCTCCCCCGTCTTCGAGCCGTACACCACCCCCGCCTTGGGGTAGCCGTCCTGCCACTTGTGGGTGATGGCGTTTCGGTTGTGGCAGATGAGGCAGTTGATGGAGACGCTCTTCAGCTTCTCCTCCATCTTCTTCGCGGTTTCCTTGTCCTTTTTCTTCCTGGCGTCGCTCCAGCTGTAGAGGGTGTTCACCAGTTCCTGGGCCACCGAGTCCTCGGCGTCGGCAAGCTGCGGCAGGTGGCACTTGGCGCAACCCATCAGGTGCTCGACCTTGACGTCCTTGCGGCTTTTCACCCCCGAGTACGGCTGCTCCATCAGGCCGTTCTCGATGGTGGTCATGATGGTCATCGCGGTGCGGCCGGTCCCGAAAACGGACCTGGAGTGAATGGAATCCTGCGACTGGTTGTGCTGCTCCTCGTGGCACTCCACGCAGGAGCTGGAGTCGTACATCTTCGCCAGCTCGGCCAGGGTCTTCGCCTTGCCCGACTTGGCCACTATGGTTTCCTTCCAGCCGGTCCCCGCCTTTTCGGCATGGGAGGGCACCGCCAGCGCGCCCAGGATCAGGGCGGCTGCCAGTGCGCTTGACGCTGTAAATTTCTTCATGGTTACCTCTGTGATGTCTGTGGAAAACCGGGGTTCAAGGGTGAGGCGCCCCTTCGACAGGGGCGCCCTCTGTACTAGCAGCCCTGCATCTCGTCCCCGTCGGACTCGTTCAGGGTCAGGCTGGAGTCGACAGCGATCTTGGCCGCTTTGCTCTTGCTCATCTTCAGCGTGACCAGGTTCCCCTCTACCGCGACGACCTTCGGCGAGCCGCCGGCTGCGCTGACGTTGGCGCCTTTCTTGGCCCAGGCCGGTACTGCGCCCTCGAAAGCGACCGTCACCTTGTCGCCGTCTACCTTGGTTACCTTGCCTGTGACGGGGCCTGCCGCAAAAGCGGATACCGCGAGGCTTGCCGCCATGATGGCCGCTGCGAGCGGCGTGGTGAGTTTTCTTAACATAGTCCTCCTCCCATTGTTTTCCTGCCGGTTGTCGAGTCTAGAAAATCAGCTGCAGCTGGGTCACGTAAGTCATGAACTCGTCGGTCGTCTCGGTCCCGCCCCCCCTGTTGAACCCGGTGGAGCTCGCCTCGAAGGTCAGCTTCAGGTTCTGGTCCCGCAGGTAGTAGTTGAACCCGCCGCCGTACCAGTCGATTCTCTGGTCGAATACCCCGTTCA
>Ga0209317_1000760_pt1 | contig 34911 bp, 20 predicted proteins | sample RifGroB2_FD_183994 | JGI IMG/M metagenome (GOLD analysis project Ga0209317, IMG submission 183994) | Soil microbial communities from Rifle, Colorado, USA - Groundwater B2 (SPAdes) (version 2) | ecosystem: Environmental > Terrestrial > Soil > Unclassified | place: Rifle, Colorado | collected... | reverse complement strand
GTGAATGGAAGGCTCCGCCAGTCCTCAGGAATGCAGGCGTGACCGGGTGATAATAGGTCTTCAGCTGTATGTCGGCAAGATGGGGAATGACGGTGACCCGGCCGCCGGAGAGTTCCTGCACCATTTTCTCAAGATGATTGTGAGCCGGAACGCCTCGCAGGGACAATTCGGTGCAGCCTTCGGGATAGTGCACAGTGACTTTGGCAGCCGACACTTGCAGGAGATCGTTATCCAAACGAATGAGCTGCTTGAAGGATTCCTTCATCCCAAGCGATACCTGATATCGTAGGGACGTGTCACGGAGACGGAATCCCAGGCTGGACAGAAAGTCCTCGCGGTTGGTTCGCAGACCCTCAATCTGCTGCACGACGGCGGAAGCGCCCAGTTCAGCCAACAAGCTAGGCTGGTTTGCGAGCTCGGCATCCCTGATTTTCTTGAGTTGCCGCACAATTTCCCATATAGGTTGCGCCCACCTTTCGTGCGCCAGGTGGCGATTCGGATCGCGCATAAGCTCGGTCAAGGCATCCTGCAGTGGCAGCGTTTCGGTGCCCTGGTTACGAGGTGCCCCAAACAACTCATTATCCCGCATTTTTCGGCCGACCTCGGGATCACGCCCCCGAAGGCGGGTTATCTTGTCAGCCAAATCACGCGCTACCCTGAATCCACTGGCGACTTTGTCGTCGCTGCACCGGAGATCAGAGGTGACAATCCCAAAGGGATTTCCGGAAGCGGCAGCGGTCTCCTCGCATGAGGCCGCAGACTCGCGCACCATATCGAGACTCCACTGTAAGCCGGAAAGAAACTTCTCCCATTCCTGACCGGCGCGCGAGCCAGAGGCAAAGCCGTGAGGCGGCAGATATACCGCGGCGCCCTGCGCCATCAGCTTCTCTTGCAGGCCAGGGCACAGCTTCTCTACCGTAGCAGGAATGTAAATATCGGTCGATGGCAGGTCTTGATCCTGCAGGACGCCCCAAAGAACCTGTTGGATTTCACCGGCGGAAGGCTGTGAGGAGAAAGCCCGACTGTGCATCTTGTTCCTTGGTTCATCAAGAACGAGAAGGCGCCAGATTGGTTTGGCGGGCTTACTTTTCTGATACTTGATCTGACCTGATTTGAGTTGGTGATAGTGGCCAGAAGGCCCGACCATAACTTTAAGTGGTTCTGTCATTGCTCCAAAAGCTCCTTAATTGTGTCTCCACCTCACCCCCAGGCGCCGACGTTAGCGGATTTAACCGCTCCAGCGTCGGCTGCAACTCGGCAGACACCATATAGAACGTCCCCCCTGGCTGCCACCCCAGGGGCTAGGCTAGGATTAGATGTCCCATGGATACAAATCTCGTGGAAATTCTTCACGAATTGTGGTATTTACAGCGACCACATTAAACCTTGAGGAGTCCAGGGGATGACGAAAGCCGACTTAGCAGATCTGATACACGAAAAGCTCTCTTTTCAAAAGAAAGAAGCCGTTGAATTGGTGGACCTCACCTTGGATATCCTCAAGGAAGCCATCGCAACTGAAGGTCAGGTGAAGATAACCGGCTTCGGGAATTTTGTGGTTCGGGAAAAAGCCGATAGAAACGGAAGAAACCCGCAGACCGGTGAGACTATTACCATCTCATCACGGAAGGTTCTGACGTTCAAACCGAGCGTTATATTGAAGAATCGGATGAATCGGAAGTAATTGGCACCGACCGTTTTTGGCCGATCACTTCTTAATTCAGACTCCCCCGAAATACCGAGCACTTCACTCAGGGATTCCCGACTCCTCCTCAGGCATCATGTAGTCCCACATCTCATTCTGATGCGACCAGATCGGGTCCGCATTCTGTCGTATAAACTCATGCACATCCATTCCATTGATCGCCGTTGGGCGTCTGACTCGCTTCTGCTTCCCATTGATTAAGATGGTCATGAACTCATTCAGGCAACGGTGCTTTTCAGCCTTTTCAGCTGCAGTTAGCTTGCGTTTCTTTTTGCACATAATCAACATAATCATGCCAGGGCTTAGGCATCAAGCCGTCTACGATGCATCTCCTCTATCACATGGAGTGCTTATTATTTGGCGGATATGCCAATTTCCACTCAGTTCGAAGTATGTTCTCGTCAGGAGCAGCTATCAGCCACCATGTCTCGCTCCTGTCCGGAATAAGCTGGTTCCGAAACAGTCTCACCTACTCATCGGAGCTGTGCCAGAACTTGGAGGGTTGCTTCAATCGCGATTTCTACTTCTTCATCCGTAGTGAAGCGCCCAAGACTAAAGCGAATCGATGAGCTTGCCTCTTCATGCGTCAGCCCCATAGCTCTGAGAACGTACGAAGGTTCTGGGGTGCCAGAGGTACAGGCAGATCCAGTTGATGCTGCGACTTGTGGTTGAAGCCCTGAGAGTATGTCATGATTCGCAAAGTCCTGAAATAGCAGGTTGGCATTGCCTGGATGGCGGACCGCTAAAGATGGTCCGTTGACACGTACAGGGAACCCTCCTTCCATTATCCCTTTTACGAAGCGATCTCTTTTCTTTGCCACAGATTCACGCTCGCCTGCTGCTATTTCTCCTCTCAATGCCCCAATTGCTGCAGCAAACCCTGCAGTGAGAAAGGCGGGGACAGTTCCAGATCTCAGTCCCAACTGCTGGCCGCCTCCGTAGATTAAAGGTTCTAGTTGCTCTTGAAGCTCCCTACGCACATAAAGAGCACCTATACCCTGTGGACCATATATCTTGTGAGCAGAGAGACTGAGCAGGTCAATATTTTGTTCATAGACATCAATATCAATTGCATTCAATGCTTGAGCAGCATCAGTGTGAAAAAACGCTCCTTTCTCTCTAGCCAGCCGGCCTATCGTTTTGATTGGCTGTATTGCGCCAACCTCATTGTTTACGCTCATCACTGATACTACAAGTACATCGTCTTTATTCAGCTCTGATTCAATAAGATTTAAATCCACAAGGCCACAATTATCGACCGGTATAAGTTGAAAAACTGCATCGTAGTCTCTGGCCAGACAGAAGGCAGCTTCAAGTACGCATTTGTGCTCAATAGCACTGACGAGTAATTTATTCCTCCGACGAGTGCAATTTCGGCGGAACGAGCCAAAGAGGGCCAAATTGTTCGACTCAGTCGCCCCTGAAGTGAATACGATCTCATCGGAGTCGGCCCCGATGACTGCAGCAACTTCTTGCCGTGATTGTTCGACAACATCTGCTGCCCGCCATCCAAAGATGTGATCTGATGAGTGGGGATTTCCATAGCCGCATTGTAGGAGCGGCAACATTTTTGCCACTACCCGCGGATCGACGGGGGTACTTGCTTGATAGTCAAGATATACAGTTTTACGCATATAACCCTTTCTTGCTTACGCTTTCCTGGAAGCATTCTCCAGGATGAGGATTGACTTTAACATGGCTTTGAGTTAGTTTCCACCTGGATTTACCTTCCAGGAGGAGTTTATGGCACGAGGGCCGCTCTACGAGCCGAACTACAAACCGCAATTCTCAGGACACGAAACGTTCCCACTGCGGTATGGGTGGTTGAAAAAAGGATTCGACGCAGTCTACGCTACTGAAGCATCACCAAAGAATAAATCCGTCTTTTCAGACGATGAAGCGATCGCTCGCTTCGGCGTTGGTAAGAATATGGTGACCGCCATTCGGCATTGGTTGGCAGCGGCCGATTTCGTGGAGGACAAGACAGCCACTGCCATCCGCACCAAGGATCTCGGGAGAATGATATTGGCGGAGGGCGGTCTTGACCCTTACCTCGAAAACCCTTCGACGTTGTGGCTCATCCACTGGCAATTGAGTGCGGGGAAAGGCGAAAAAACGACATGGTATTGGGTTTTCAACCACTTCCACTCTGACTCTTTTGATAGGGAGCATATCTTCCACGGCCTGAGCAAACTTGCTGCCGAGCGGCTGTGGACCGTCGCCTCCGCGACTCTCAAGCGCGACGTCGAATGTTTCATACGTACATATGTTGCAAAACCTGCAAGTGGCAGGGCTATTTACGAAGAGACGCTGGAATCCCCACTGGCTGAACTCGGCCTAATCAAGCCGATTGGGAAAAGGGACGGTTTTCGTCTCGTACGGGGCGCGAAAGCTTCCTTGAAAGCAGGAATCTTTCTTCATGCCTTAGCCGATTTCTGGGAAGAATACACGCCGAGTGCGAACACCTTGTCGTTTGAAGCAGTTGCACATGAGCCTGGCTCACCGGGCAGGGTCTTTCTTCTTGGCGAAAATGATTTGCTAGATTATCTCACCGATATAGAAGACCGCAGCAACGGCGTGTTTAAATGGTCTGAAACGGCTGGATTAAAGCAAGTTATCAGAGTGCCCCAAAGGTGGCATAGGAAGAAACAGTTTCTTAAAATGGATTACCAATAGAGGCTGGAAATGAGTTTAATCGATCATATTAGCATCGCCCGCAGATTTCAGCGCTCCGTACGTATCGATACCGATCTGCGGACAACCGACGCTCTTGCAGGTTTTATATTTACCCGCTCCGCAAGCGAACTTCTTCTCTCGATGGTGCACCACATCAAAGAGACCGAGCAGGGAGCTTTTACCTGGACCGGTCCCTATGGGAGCGGCAAATCTAGTCTTGTAATTGTGCTGAGTGCCCTCTTGAGCTCAGACCCTGTCGTTAAGAAAACTGTTGATCAAATTGTCTCTTCTGAAGTTGCTTCCGAAATCCGGACCATTCTCCCGGCAGGAGCCAAGGGGTGGCAGGTGCTTCCCGTGGTAGGCCGTCGTGAACAGCCGCATCTTGTCTTCGGTGAAGCTTTGGAAGCCTTCGGCGTGAAGCTTCCGCCGAAGTATAATGCATGGACGGAGGACCTCGTCCTAAATTCTTTTTCTTCCCTTGCAGCACATGACCCTAAGAATTGCGGTGGCCTCATCGTGTTTGTGGATGAGATGGGAAAGTTTCTTGAAGGCGCCTCCTATGATAATTCTGACATCTACCTATTCCAGCAGTTAGCCGAGATTGCTTCCCGAAGCAAAAAGAGACTAATTGTCGTTGGGATTCTTCACCAATCCTTTGGTGAGTATGCCTCACGGCTGTCACGGGACATGCGGGACGAATGGTCTAAGATTCAGGGGAGGTTTGTCGACCTGCCTGTGAATAGTGCTGGGGAAGAGCAGATAGAGCTTGTCGCCCGGGCAATCATCAATACTGAACGTCGTAGCGGGACATCTCCGTTGTCCAAGCAGGTTGCCGAACTGATCTATCGGAGCAAGCCCGCGGTGTCGAAGGGGCTCGCGAAAATCTTTGAAGACTGCCGGCCCATTCATCCAGTGGTGGCCTGCCTGCTAGGCCCCATTTCTCGCCGCAGGTTCGGACAAAACCAACGCAGTATCTTCGGATTCCTCAACTCGGGAGAACCGCAGGGCTTTCAGGACTTCCTCCACGTCGCAGCAGAAGAGTCACTCTATTGCCCTGACCGGCTCTGGGACTATCTCCGCATAAATCTCGAACCAGCCGTTCTCGCTTCCCCAGATGGTCACCGGTGGGCCCTTGCCGCTGAGGCGATTGAACGTTGCGAGGTAACCGGCGGCACTGAACTTGAGCTGCGCGTTCTCAAGGTCATTGCCCTGGTCGACCTCTTCAAGGAGCGCTCGGGGCTGCTTCCCACAATGGAGCTTATCTCGACGTGCTTCCCGGAGGTAGACCCGCCACTGCTCCAGTATTCAGTCAGGAAGTTGAAAACCCAATCTTTCGTCATATACCGAAAGGTTACCTCCGCGTATTCGATTTATGCTGGGAGCGATTTCGACATTGACGAAGCTGTTCAGTCAGTCCTTGAAGAAATTCAAGCCATAGATTTCTCTGAGCTGCGCCAACTCGCGGGCATTCAGCCTGTCCTGGCGAAGCGTTACTACCATAGCAAAGGCACCTTCTTTTGGTTTGATGTAGACATCGTGCCTTTGAAGGACCTGGAAGCTTTTGCTGCACACTTTACACCTAAAGCTGGAGTTATCGGCCGTTTCCTGCTTGTAATCCCCACAGAAGGGGAGACGAAGCAGGAAGCTGAGGCGCTCTGTCGAAGGCTTGTGCAACAACCGCACGAGTGGGACCTGGTTGTGGGCTGTTCGCCGAGGACGTGGTCAATCAACTCCCTAGCAAGGGAACTATTGGCAATGGAAAATGTATTGCACGACCGCGTCGAATTGAGCGGCGATGCAGTTGCGCGGCGAGAAGTGCGGGCACGGGTAACATCTTTGCAAAGTCAACTAGAAACTGAGCTCAACCAAGCCTTTGCCAAGGCGACCTGGCATCAGAAAGACGCAAAATCGAAGGAACTGCAGTACTCTGAGCTCAACATGCTTGCCTCCGAGTATGCCGCGAAACGTTATAAAACAGCACCGGCGATTTTCAATGAGCTACTTAATCGCATACGCCCTTCGTCGAATGCCATAGCGGCGCAAAACGCTCTCCTGCGCCATATGGTGATGAATGACGGATTGGAGCAATTGGGATTATCTGGATATCCTCCTGAGCGTGGACTTTTTGCCTCTCTCTTGGAGGGAACAAAGCTCTATCAGCAGATTGATGGCAGGTGGCAATTTGTTTCGCCAACTCCTGGCTCTCATTCCAACCTCTACCCAATGTGGCAGGCTGCCCGCAAGCTGCTCCAGAAGAATTCCGCCCGCTCCGTTCTCGTCTCCGAATTGTACTCGGTCTGGAAAGGCAACGGCTTCGGCGTGAAAGACGGGCTTCTGCCTACGTTATCCGTCGCATTCATATTGACTGAGCAGCGGAACCTCGCCTTCTACCGACAGGGAATCTTTCTGCCACGACTCAGGGATATCGACGTGGAGTATCTGGCTAAGGACGCCTCGGAGATCCAGCTGAGGTGGATGGATCTGTCGGATGCATCGCGCACCCTCCTCTCCGAGATGGCTGGCATCGTGCGCCACCACGACGGCTCAAACGAGTTGCGGAACTTAGAACCTATCGACGTGGCGCGCGGCCTCATCGCCATATTCTCCCGGCTGCAGCCGTGGGCGGTTCGCACTACCAGGCTTTCGAAGAACGCGATGCACATTCGCAACCTCTTCAAGGGAGCGTCGGACCCCAACAAGCTGCTCTTCAACGACATCGCCGGACTGTCCGGGGGGATCTCCGACACCGACCCCGAGGCCGGCTTTCGCGTCGTGGTCACCAGCGTCAGAGAGGGCCTTGACGAGCTGCTGCAGGCCTATCCACGACTATTGATGCAGCTTCAGGACACCCTCTTTTCGGAACTACACGTCCCCAATACCTCACCGCACGCTCTGGCGGAGCTGCGTAGCAGGGCGGAAAACGTGAAACAAACCACGGGGGACTTTCGTGTGGAGGCACTCATAACGAGGCTCGCCAAGTACACAGGATCCGAAGCTGATATCGAAGGGATAGCGAGTCTTCCGATCAACAAGCAGGTTAAGGACTGGATCGATGCAGATATCGATCGAGCGACTCTGGAAATGAGTCATATGGCTCAGCAATTTCTGCGTGCTGAAGCCTTTGCTAGGGTAAAGGGCAGGCCGGATAAAAGGCATGCCATCGCCGTGGTGGTTGGCCTGAACGGGAAGCCAACGCCGGCTCGCACAGAATTTGAGATCACCGACAGCGACAAAGGCGCCGTACAATCCATTCTTACCCGAATGCAGGAGGTCCTTGATCAACACCCAGCTTCGAGAAACGTCGTCTTAGCGGCTCTAGCGGAGCTTTCCGTACGGTACATAGAGGGGGAGTAGTCGATGTCAATGGAAGAGATGCACGTACTGGGATTGTCGGGGGGGCGTGACAGCGCGGCGCTAGCGGTGCACATGAGGCAAAATTACCCGGAGCTGAAAATCGACTACTTCTTTACCGATACCGGAAAGGAGCTTCCTGAGGTATACGAATTCCTCGTCCGTCTGGAGGGATTTCTGGGGCAGCAGATCCTGCGTCTCAACCCCAACCGGGACTTTGACTACTGGCTAAAGCAAAACAACAACTTCCTCCCGTCACCGCAGAGTAGGTGGTGTACGAAGAACCTGAAGATTCTTCCCTTCGAGCAGTGGCTGCGTCCCATACTCGCCGCGGGAACGAAGGTGACGAGCTATGTAGCCATCCGAGCAGATGAGGAGTTCCGGGAAGGCTACAACTCGAAGCACCCGAACTTGGTGGTACGCCTCCCCTTCAAGGAAGACGGCATCGACAAGGCTGGAGTACTTGACATCCTGCATGGCGCGGGACTCGGCCTCCCCAAATACTACGAATGGAGAAGCAGAAGTGGTTGTACATTCTGCTTCTTCCAGCAGAAGATCGAATGGGTTCGCCTTCTGGAGCATCATCCCGAAGCTTTCGAGGAGGCGAAGTCATACGAGAAGAATGCAAAGGACCATGGCTCCCCATTCACCTGGAGTCAGGGTGAATCCCTTGAGGCACTGGCCAAGGAGGCGCGGATCCGCCAGATTAAGGAGGAGCATGAGAAGCGTGTGGCACGGATGAAGGCGAATGTGCTGCAGAATCCCCTGCGCCCTGAAGGAGAGCCCCTGGACATTGACGTCTTGTACGGGCAAGCGAAGGTCTGCTTGGCATGTCACAAATAGGCAAACGAGCCTCAGTTATGACACAGCCGCTCGAAGAGAGTCTTTCGGCTTCTGCCAACGAAAGGATGCCACATGAACCGTGAGGTAGCCGAGGTTGCATCGTGGCGAATCGTCAGTGAACTTTTTAGAAGGTACCCCGGGAAGTTTCAGCTTATAGAGACGCATCCGGGAGGAGGGATGTACGACTGCCTCTCTCTCCTGCTCGACGGAGGGCACCTTGCGGATCTTAATCGTGCTGGCACCCTGCACGTCAAAGAGAAGCCGCCACTCGACATATGGAGGCTGATGACTGAGAAATCGGTACGGGACGTCCTCGACCTCGTTTGTCACCATCTTCAACTACTACCGGTCCCAGGTAAGCTCCCCCCCAGTACGCCGGAGGTGATCACTTACAGATTCATAGCTTCCTTTCTGTCCCATTCTATCTTTGGAAGGGACAGATGGGACTGTCGCAACGGCCACATCGACACATCCGGAATGGAGTCGCCTGGCACAAGCGCTTTCTTTAAGCATTTCCCGGGTGCCGAAGAGCGGCTGAGAGAATCTACTCCGGCGGATCCGCTAAACATTCCGGCTCATCGATTCTGGTTCATAATAAAGGATTGCCGACCTTTCCTTTGCATGGAAACTACCGGAAGAGCGTGGAATGCTCAAGGAAATTCCTTCGATGTCGCCGGCCTTTATCGGAAGGAAAAAAGAATCTGGCCTGTCGTCTGGCAGGTAGCCGGTGATTTATTGCCATAGGCGCCGGTCGCCCCCCGGCAGGCTATAGCGGAGAGGATGCGGCATCTTTCCACGTCCTCTCCCGTCAACACCTTGGATCGGCCGGGTATAAGGCCAGGAGCTCCCTCAGCAGCTCTGCCCGAAGTTCATCCCGCAGATTGCGGATCCTGTCGAGTACCGACTTGATGTCCAAGGCATCCTGCCTCTCCGTGAGCACCTTGCGTAGCGCCAGAACGTGATGCATTTCCTTTTCCGACACCGTGTCCGGCATCCTCGACAGAGCGCGCAAGAGCCTCTCGCAATCTTCAGGGGAGAGCTCGTCCTCCCGTCCAACCTGTCGCCTCAAATCCTCTATCCATTTTAGTGCCGCCGCCTGTCTCTCCCGCTCCTTGAGATCTTCGGCTTTCCGGCGGATTTCCTTTTCAACCCGCTCGATCTCCTCGGCGTGCGGGGTGGCCAGGAACTTGGGTCGCTCGGAGATGTTGGAGAGCTGCCTGTTGCACTCCTGCAGGCTCCAGCGGTCGAGGTTTTCCATGTCAGGCCTCACTGTGGCAAGCCATTTCGCCGACTGTTGCAGCCGCTCGTTCACCAGGGCCTCCCGGTAGTCGGAGTACACCGCCGCGAAATCCCAGTTGAGATCGATGTCGTCCTCAACCGTTTCCTGCAGTTCCGCGCACCTTTCGAGAATACGTTCTTTAAGGACCCGCTCGGTGTCCTCGGGGGGGAGAATGATGCTGCTCCAGGATTTCAGATCAGCAAGCATGATGTCGAGCTGCTTGATCATGTCCGAGACATAATCTGCGTCAGGAGTGTCCCTGAAGAGTACTGTCTGCTCGGTAAGCTTGTTTCTGAGCGCCGTAATGCTCTGCGGAGTGGAAATTGCTGAAGTGCTCAGCGCCTTCAGCTCTTCTTTTTGTTGCTTAAGGCAGGTATTCAGCTTTTGCTTCCGCTCCTCTACTTGGTCAATGAGAGTGGTAAGGTCCGCACCGCCGATCTCTGCATGAGCTATCCTCAAGTTCTCGATAAGCTTTTCGCAAGCCTTGACCTCCTCCTTCAGCTTCCAGCAGGCAGTACCCTTCGTCGGGGCCGGCTGCCGTACGCAGTCTCTTGCCGAAGAGATTGAGGTCTCGTACTGCATCCGCGCCTCGATTTGACCTATGATCCTGTTTTTGTGTTTATCGACCAGGTCAACCTCCGCAACCAGCTCAAGAAGGGCGAGGCTTCGAGCGGTGCGCTCCATGCGGAATCTGAAATCGGCAATCTGGGTGAAGCTGTTGCACGTTTCCAGCTCCACCCAAGGAGCTACGCGCCCGTCGAGAGAGAGGAGGGCATCGCTTAGGATGCCCCTAACTTCTTTGAAGTCGTCGGAAGACCAGAGCGTCTCTACTTCTTCCATCGATTTGACGATTTTTTTCAGATCACTGGCGTATCGGATCAGGTTGTTGACGTCATTTCTTTTCACGGCCTTTTCCAGCGCGAGTTCGATCGTTTCGACCCTTTTGACGTGCTCGGCCAACAGCAGCTCAGCCTGTGCCGCTTTCTCGGCGACGAACTGAAACCGCCCGACGAGGATCTCCGGGATCTGGTCCGTTCGTTCCATCGCTTTAGCGGCGGTAAATAGCTTCACCTTCTTCCGAAGATTTTCTTCATATTCCAGGTCCGCGATTACCTTCTTCCACCGGTGCAGCGCATCTTCCGATAGGAAGGTGACCCTCGTCCCTTTCATGCAGGTCTTGTCTATGAAGGGCTTCGCAACCCGTCCTGGGAAAGCGAGGGCAAGCCAGTCCTGCAGGGCAATTTTCTCGCCTTGGTAGGTCAACGCTCTCGGCGGGGTTTCCCGCGCCAGAAGGAGCCCGATAACGACCCCCGCGGAGGAAGAGTTGAATCCGTACGGGGGCTCCAAAAGCATTGAATAGGCGTCGTAAATGGTGGCGTCTTTCTCTCTCAATGAGTTTTCCACGAGGTCGAGCAAGCTTGCCAGCTCATGCAAGCCGGGCCTCGGGAGAATCTTTCCTTCGCGACCCATGACCTTCCAGACTTGGACTAAAAGCCTGGTGACACGGTTTTGAATATTGGGGGACTGAGTCGCGACCCAGTCGCCACTGACCTGACGCCCGATCAGCGCCTTTATCAGCTGTGCACAGTCCTTCGGCCCGGACCCGGTCTTCAACTGGAAGCCTTCGAAGGGGAAGGGCAGAATGTTCGGATAGATCTGCTCGAAGATCCACTGGGCGGTCACCTTCAGTCTCTGGCCCGCCACCTCGCTCATGCCGGCAACGGTACAAATGCGCTGCCGCACCGCAGCTTGCATCTCCTCGCGGAGGACGCGGGAACTGCGCTCCTTTTCCTCGGGAAGGAACCTGCGGTATTTCTCCAGCTCGTCGTCCTGGAACCGTTCTTCCAGTACGAACAAGCGACCGAGGTGGTCGGTAATGGTGCCGTCCTTGTCATGGATGACGATGGTCCAGATGGGAGCGGATGAGCACCCCCGCTTCGCCAGTAGCCCGTTCAATAGCTTATTGGCTTCTGCAAGGAGAGTGTCGGGATCCTCCTTCGGGCTGGCATAGAGGTAAAGAACCCGTCCCTTGGGATCGTCGTGGTGCTCGGCGGTTTTCCACTCTTCGAACGCCCTCGAGACCGCGGCGAGGTAGTCGCCACTATGAACGAAGAGAGCGGAGAACTGCCAGTCACGAGAAAATACCTCCTTGCTTCCGGCAAAATCGGGGTTTATGTCGTCGATCTCCCCAAAGAGCCTCGCTCTGCTGGCGAAAAGCTCCCCCAACTTCCCTTGGTCCAACGCGAGGAGCTTTCTCCTCAATACCTGCTGAAACTGACCGCGGGTCGCGGCATCAGCCACCAGTTCATATTGGCAGAGCTCCCTGTTCCACTCTACGATTCCGAGCTCGTTGGAGAGAAAGCGCAGAACCTCCTCCAGCTCGTGGGCAGTGAAGTCAGTGCACAGTTGTAGAAGCCGGTCGATCTGCCCCTTTTCTTTGGTGGAGATGCCAAACTTATCGAGGATCATGACCCCCGCTAGAACCAGACGGTGAGCTTCACTGAGACGAGCCTTGTGCTTTTCCAGGAGGGAGAAAAGGGTTTCCGCGATCACACCCCCTTTCGCTCGCTCGGCTGCCATTATCTCTTCCAGCATGCGCAGCACAAGCTCCGCAGGCGGAATGGTGTAGAGGCGTCCGGCATCGGATTGTACCCTCTTTCGGGAGGCGGAATCCAGGACGTCCTTAATAAAGGTCAGGGCCGAGCGTGACTGGACTATATCCTGTTGCCGCGTCAGGAACCAGGTCGTCAACGGGGCCAGCGGCCAACATCCCTTGACGATGACTTGGTGAAATTGCCTGTCGTCCTTCCAGACCGGAAACTTGTCGATCCCTGGCAGGGTATTGCAAAGGAGGGCGTGGGCTTCGTGAGCGGCCTGTTTGTTCTCCTTCGCCTCGATAAGCGCGTTCAGGGTGGCTGCATCCTTTTTTTGAATGAGGTGAGCGAACAGAGTCTCCAGATTAGTGGAGAGATACAGTTTCCTTGCCGAGTCGAACCTCGTTATGTATCGCTGGAGTTGCAAAAACTCTTTCTGGCTGAACCTGTTCAGGTAGGCCTTCAACTCGTACTGAATGAAGCCGACGAACCGGGCGAGACGGCTGTTGTCCTGGATTCCCTGAAAGATCTGTTGCAGGCAGGAGTCCCCCGCCAGCCACGGCTTTTCCGCCGCATACTCGAGGTACCGGCCGAACTCGTCAAAGAGTATGATCAGCTTCGAGAAAAAGCCCTCGTCTCCGCAGTAATTTTCGCAAACCGCATTGATGAGATCCTGCGCGGACTCTCGTCCTTCTACAGGGATCCTGGTGCCGTTTGCCTTGTAGTAGATGTCGTCGACCGCTTGGTAGATGTCGTCGTCATTTTCCTGCAGGGCGGCGCAAATCCTCTCCTTGTCCAGGCCCGAGATGAGTTTCGCGAAGTCGTCCCTTCTCATCTCAAAGTTGCGCTTGACGAAGTCTTGTGCGTACGTGAATCGGGGGGACAGCTCCAAAATCGGCCCCAGATCGAGGTCGTATGCCTTCAGCTGCCTGATCACCCCCCGGCTTAGCTCGGTGCCAAGGTGAAAATTAGACATGCCGTCTAGGGTAACCACCAGTGACGGCTTGTTCAGTCGTTCCAGACTCGCTTCGACCCGTTCGCCGATTGCCTCATCGGCGGAACGTACGTTGTGCACGATCTTGCATGCCAACAGCTCGTTCGGCTCCATCAGGAGCTTCGCCAGGGTGAGCGCGAAGTGGGACTTACCTGAACCGTAGCCTGCGACAACAAGGGAGAAGGGGTTCTCGTTGGCGCCCCCTCCCGGCGCCATCGCTTCCACGAACTCCATTAGGAGGCTGGCGGTATCCTTCAGCTTGTACGCGGAGGAGATACCGTCGGCATCTTCCTGACGAACCCCGTGGTATTGGGGGCCGTGGAAGACGAAGTGCTCCGCGGCATCAGCCGCCTTCTCCGTCTTCTCCTCAACCCATCGCAGCTGCACCGCGCCCTCGAAGAAGAGCTCGCTTTTGAAACCGACAATATCCCCTAGTACCATGTTTATTCCTCAATGATCAAAGAAGGTTGCTGTAAAGCCTTTTCAAGGCGCCGGCGGTACCGGACGTCCTCAGCACCAGTGCGTGCCCCGTCTGCCTGTCGATTTTGGCGAGCCCCTCGTCCGCCAAGTTGTCAAGAAAGCGGTTTATCTGCGGCACGTTCCACCCCATTGTGGCGAACAGGCGCGTCTGCCGCTCGAAGTGCTCCAGGTCCACCTGCTGCACTCCAGCGAAGAAGTCGTCCCACAGGCTGAAAAAGATGTAGTGGTAGCCGGGAAAGTGGGTCGTCTCGCACGGCGTAGCGCGGCGCTCGATGCGATCCCCTCTTTCAGTCAGTGCTCCGCAAGCCGAAAAGGAGGGCTCGGAACTGTACATCCGCACCACGGGACCTATCATGTTCGATCGTTTGCCGTACCTGCCGAGGAGAAAGGTCTTGAGAGCTTCCTCGGTGAACGATCTCCCCAATTCGAGAGTGCTCTCCGCGAAGATTGCGTACCAGGCTTCCGCCCCTCCGCTTCTTCTGCAAAGCTGCAGGTGCAAGACCCACTGCGTGAACCCTTCGCTCATGAACTGGTCCTCCGTGAGGACAATCCTCCCCAGGGGAGAGAGCTGAAGTCGCCAGCGGCAGGTTTCGCCGCGGGAAACCTCCAGAAGGCCCATCCCCTTCGCGTAGTTCATGGTGGGCTCCACCTTCCCGCTGCTGCTGCCGGTGGGAATCCCGGTGGCATCCGCGATCTGCGCAAGGTTTGCTTCTTTAGTGTCCTCTGCGAACTTCATGAGGCTGGAAAGGTAGCGCCTTTCAGGGACGAAGGTCTGATGAAAGGACAGGCTGATCCGCTCGAACGTTTCCTTGTCCCTAGCCATGGAAGCGCTCGCTCATCGCGGTTATCTTTAATTGCAGCACGCGGTTGACCAACTTTCCCTCCGAGTTCAGCACTGGTCCGACCGACAAGCACTCACCCTTTTGCAGCCTTGAGAGTCTCTGAGTCCATTCGTCCTTAGAAGCGGTGGGGAAATTGTCCCTGAGGATGTCGGCGAACCTTTTGATTTCGGTGTCAGCCGGAGCGAAGAAGAGTTTGTGGGCGGCCTGGAAAAGGCGGTCTCTTTCCTGCGCCTCAAAGTTGCTGAGTGTCTGGGTGGCCAGTATCAGGGAGATGCCGAACTTGCGCCCTTCCCTGAGGAGTTTTTCCAATGGGGAGTCCTTTCTGTGGTCAAGATTTTGGACCTCGTCAAGTACGATCGGCAGCGGCAGATTCTTGTTGCCGTTTGAAGAGGCAAAATCATAAAGATCCCACAGGGTAAACTCAGTTATCAGTTGCTGAACGTCGCGGGAGACCGTGGCAAGCTGAAGTATGTGGACCTTTCCCTCGTGCCTGTTGAAGATAGCTTTCCAGCTGTCAGACTCCCCCTTGGCAAAGGGCTGCGTCTTGATGAATGGCGTGATCTTGTTGGCGAGAGCGCGAGCTGAATCCCCCCTTTCATTGAGGTCCTGCAGCAGCGCTTCGAGGTCGTAATTTTCATCGGCGTCGAGTCCGGCCTCGATGGTGTTGATCAGCTCCGCGTTCTGCTGCTCGCCGATGGTGCTGTACACCGAGGTGAAGACACTCGCGATGCGGGAGGCAACCTTGAAGGGGCTTTCCTTGATAACCTTTCCTGCGATCGTTTGAGTCTGGAACTGGAAAGGGTTGATCGGGAGGGGATCTGCCACCACAAGATGCGTTTCTTGATCGGTTTGGTCAATGAAAGTCTGTTCCAGATGCTCCGGGAGGAAGCCATCCGTGTAGTCGACAATAAGGCTGTTTTGACGATGCTGAGAAAGTTCAGCCAAAAGGCACTGAATCGCGTAGGTCTTTCCAGAGCCAGACGCCCCGAATATCAGCAGATGCCTGTTTTGAAGGTTCTCGTGCCCATACTCCCAGAAGTACTGTTTGCCAGTGTGATCGGTGCCGATCAGGATCCTCGGCGGCATCCGGTAATCGGTCGCGGCCTCCACCCTTTTCCTCTCTTGGACCGCCTCTTTCTCTACGGCTGCGCTGTCTTTCGCGACCTTAGGGGTTGCCGTTCCAGCCCGGACGGCCTCCACCGGATCAGGGCTCTCAACCCGTGCTCCCCCCTCTTGCCGCGGCTGCGCATCGCTCGTCTCCTCAACATCTGGTTCGGTGCACTTTTCATCACCCGCCGTGAGGCCGGCACCTTTGGCAGCCGCTATCCCCGCTTCTACCGGAGATACCTGGGGCACCTCCGACGCACCTTCGGCCCTGCCGCCGAGCCCTTCTGGGTCAAGGAATTCGCAGGTAAAGAGCGAGTTCCGAATTGAAAGAGACGGGTGCGTCGGACCGGCAAAGATGGCCGCGACGGCGTCCTTTCCGAACTCTGCATGCCGAACGATAATGTTTTCCTGGGCGCGCGGCAGATGAGGAAGGGCGCCGACGTTGATCTTAAGGGGCATGGGGTGCGGAGAAACGGTATCTTTGTCGGTCCAAAGGGTGACCACGATGGCGTCCCAATCGATAGTGTAGTACCCCTCGGCGAGGTGCTCGAAGGCGACATTGAGCAGGAGGTACTCCGGGTCGGTGATATTGACCTGCGCCCTGCTGGCGATCGTCCTTTGCAGCTGCGCCCACCAATAGCGGCGATCGAAACTGCTGACGTTCTCCTCATGGCCGTACGGCATGAAGAGGTAGGTCAACCGCCTAAGCCCCGCCTTGATCTGATCGATCGCCTTGGCAACGTGTGTTTCGCTAGCGAGCCCGAGCTTGCACTCTATGAGGGTGGCGTGAATCCGGAACAGCGCCCCGTCGAGCGATACGCTCAGGTGCAGCAGGTCGGGGCGGAGATTTTCGTCCGCCCCGTAGAACCAGTGCCTTACCGAATCCATGGGGATCAGCTGAGCGATCAGCGCTTCTTTCTCAGCCTCGAGAACCTTGCACATGGCGGCGTAAGCGACGACGTCCCTGATGTATTCACTACCCCCGACGGCACGAATGAGGGAGAGGCCAGAAATCTCATGCGATTCAGACAGCACGCTCCGTGCTGCCCGCTCGCACGTTGTGGCGTCCCAGTCCCCGAAGAGGCGCTTGAATTGCTCCCGGACCAGGACCGTCAAGCGTGCCAAGGTGTCCGCCTCAGTGGAGACGGTCATGTTGAGCTCGCCGTAACAGCCGAGCCCGGCCGCAAAACCGACGATCTTCCTGTTGCTTACGTCCTCTGAGCTCCCCCCCTCGAGGAGACGCTTATCAATGTACGGGTCTATACACACCACCCACTGGGCGTTCCGGTGCATGTCGTTGACCACGTCTTTCCACCCAGTGTAATCGACCATGCCGAACACGAGGTAATGCTCCTGTGGCAAGTGGGGATGCTTCAGGCGGGCGCTCAGTTCGGTGTGGCAGGTTTGCAGGCGGAGGCGACGGTTGCTGAGCAGTGTTTGGCGGCGCAGAGCGTCGCTCACCCGGATCGACCTCGGGTGTTCCACTATCGGGAACTTGTTGACGTTGGAGGAGGCAAAGTTGTACTCGAAGGGCGCTACCGGCTCGACATCGTCTCCCCCTTCACTGTCCATAAAGCGCATCAGAAAGGAAACGTCGAACTGCACTTCTTCCAGAGCGAGATAGCTGCGGATCTTCTCCTTGGAAGGGGCGTAGCGGTGACCGATGCGGATACGCACCCCGCGCCCCGTGACTTCCTTCTGCCCCCAGAGATCCTTCCAGGCGGTAAGTTGGTTGACGACGGCACCGGGCGAGGTGGACTTAGAATAAACCTTGAGGTACAGCTGCAGCACCGGCGCGTCGGCGGGCTGATCCTTCAGGTATTGATCCAGGAACTTGTGCACCCCGGCCAGTACCGGCTGCAGCTCGTCGACGTTGGCCACGAGAATGCGCAGCTGATCGTGGGCGTACGGGTGCAGCTTCTGGTAGTCGTTGAGAGCGCGCTGAATCAGCTTGGACTCGTCGTTCGGCTTAATCAACTCCTTGACGATGTTCTCGTCGTCGAAATCATCGACCCGCATGATGCTATGGGAAGCGAGACTGAGCTCGCTGTCGGGGGTGGCACCAACACAGTGGATCATGCCGAAGGACTTCACCTTGGTGGTGAGAACCTTGTCCCTGTTCTGCACTAGGCCCGCAATGGGGCGGCGTATCTCGATCAGGCCTAAAAGCCGCTCAAAGGCTATCCTCCCCCTTGGGATGTCGCTTTCCAGCATTTCCGCCACCACTTCCGGAAAGCTGTTCAGCAGGAACTTGTTGCGGGCATGCACCAACTCGGAGACGACAGGAGAGATCCCGATGGCGATGGCGGAATCGAGATGGCGCTCCGACAGGGGGAGAGTCTTCGGAATAATAAAGAAAGCTTTGTACAGTCTTGCCAGGACTTCCTGCTGCCCGATCATCTTATCGCGCACAAGGTACTTCGTGAGCTCGTCGTACGCCTTAATGACATGAATGAGATCTTCGTCATCGGCTACGAAAGGCCCTTTCTCGACGAGCTTGGTGAGATAGGAGCGGTATGCCTCTGCCAGAGATGCCATCGACTCCCACAGCTGAGGATCGACGTTCTTATGCTCCACCCCCCGAAAGACATCGATCACCTCGAAGTCGGAAAGCCCCTCCCGGACCAGGCGGTTGGCATCGTCGCTGTCAATGGCGAAAAAGAGCTCGGTGAAGGTGCGCTGCATGGTGAACACCGGGATAATCGGACGCATCTGCTTCTTGAGGACGGCCAAGACGCTCTTGGCGTACTGATAGCGAACCCGCTCCTCCGCGTTGTCGTCAAGAAGGCAATGCAGATACTGCGTCACGTCGCGCTGGTCGTAGGCTGTTTTGATCTCGACGCAGAACTCCAGAAAGGGTTGCGTCCTCACCAGCGGCATGCTGAATCGATCGGAGACGCCGTAATTGACGACGACGTTGTGGGAGGCGCTCGTGTCATCGGCATCGGCACGCAGCCTGATCTGAACGCTGGTGAGATACTCATCGAGACCGCCAATGATGCCGGTCATCATCCTCTCGGCGATCTCGTCCCCGTTGCTGTCCACGTCGTCGTCTCGTAAGTTGTGCCTGAAACTCAAGAGGGTCACGTCGATGGAGTTGATCAGGGAGGGCGCCCACGACGGCCCGCATCCCTTCTTGAACTCCTCCAGGGCCTCCCACATCGCTTGCAGCACGCCGATAAGCACAGGACCCCGGTACTTGAACGGCTTGACGTCCGTCTTATCTTTAACCTTGGTTCTCGTTTTGAGAATCTGGAGGAGTTTCGTCAGGTCGGTCTTTAGCAGCTTCTGTTTGGCTTCTATGTCGTTATCGTCGATGAAGGACTTAACGGTACCGATGAAATCATCGACATCTGCGTAGATTCCGGTATGTCCGGGGGTGGAGGGGACCTCCGCAAAATGTCCATTTTCGTGGGCTTCGTCGATCTTTTGCCGTGCCTTCTTTCGATCGGCGAGGTTTTGAAGCGATTGGTGACTAATGAAGGTGGCGGCGTCCGCAAGCAACGACTGCCCCTGCCGCTCGAAGTTCGGTATGTCCAGAAGGGGGGGGATCCTCCAGAACGGGAGCTTCTCGTACGCGAGCGCCACCAGGTCGCCTGCGGTGTTGATAGACGAGGCGGAGGGGTACAGTTCCTTCTCGAGGAAGGTGGACAAGTCCACCAAGCTTCGGTGCCGGAGCTGAAAGAGGGTGGTGAAGAACTTTCTTAGGGCGCTGACTATGGCAGCGCTGGCAGGTAAGCCGGACGAGGTGATCAGGTGCTCTATCCACGGGTCGTAGCTGCACTGCAGCTGCTGGCTCCAGATGGTGTTTTCACGCACCACATGGAAATCGGAGAGCCCCCCCTTATCCGTGGCGTGGTCGAGACCGATTATTATGACGATAAGCCCGCTCTTCCCGGAGGGGCAGCTCAAATTCCTGTAGTGGGTCAGCTTGTCGTCGAGATCGACCCAGCCCCTCTCCTCGATCATGGCGAGCTGGTTTTGCAGCTCCGGATACTTTCTTCCCCACTCCTCCCAGAGCCCTTTGGCGATCTTCAGGTGCTTTTCAAGCGTCTCACTGAAGTAACGATCATTTATGTAGGAGAATATCTGGTGCGTGATCGAAGGGGGGAGGCTCTGGATGAAGATCCTCACCTCCCCTGCAGAGGTGCCGTCCAGAATGGTATCGCACTGCGACGCGAGGTAGCTCGTAACAGACTCAACAAATAGATTCATTTCTGTACCTTTTCTGACTCATATGGGTTCCATACAATTGAGACGGCATCGGACAATGCTATCAGGAACCCGCCTCGTTGTAGTTCGTCCTCGAACCAGGAGGTATCTTGGGCTACGGCGACTACGCTGTTGGGGTTGCCGAGCCAGCTCAAGGCAAGGGCCAGCTCAGTTGAACGGATGGCAATTCCGTAGTGAGCGAAGATGCGTCGGTAAAACTCGGAAAGCCGGATCCGTTCCCCCGGCGGTATCAAGGAGGCGACGAGGAGCCTGATGATGGAGTTTGGAAGCACGAAGCGGATGTTCCTCCCGGTCGGGGGGGCGAGTAGCCCTATCTCCTTCCCGAGCTTCCTGAACAGCTTGTAGACGTGATCGTCGCCCTTTGCGGCAGCGGCGCTGTCGGTCCCCGGAGAAAGCCTCAGAACACGGTAGAGCATCTGCTCGATCTTGGAGTACCCCTCGACCGCAAGGGTCTTCCCCGCAGCCGCATCGCCTTCGCGGCTGCAGGCGATCCAGGCGTAATTCCCCGCGAAGCCAGGAGTCTCCTCGGTGTCCGCGCCGAGTCTGCGGGACCGGAAGCACAAGGTGCGCAGCACATGCAGGCAGCAAAGATCCTGCAGGAACTCGATCTTTTGCAGCGAGCCATGGGAGGAAGAGACTACGTTCAGCATCTCTGCCGCCAGGAGATATGCCTCTGGCGCAGTGTCTTTGGGAACCCACCCCAGGGTACTCGGCTTTTGTTCGTCGCTGCAGCGGTACTCCTTCCAGCATTTCTCCACGAAGGAGGCCAGGTCACCGATGTGGTTCTCCACCTTGCCGAGCATTTTCTGCAAGTGCGATTCGATCTTCTCCTGCCACTGCGAATCATCCCCTAAGTGCCAATAGCTCTTGTCGTCCCGTATGCAGGCAATCGCCGCTGAATGGAAATCAGAAAAAACATTCAGCAACTGCAGATAGATTAGCTCCCCTCCCCTGGCCATGAAGTTGTGGGCTGCGGTGTCGAAAAATTCCATCGTCGCCCCCCAGCTATCCGGATTGGACTTGATGGCGTTGGTGTGCCGCCAATCAACCTCCCTTGCCAAGAGGCAGTGGGAAGCGGGGAGGAAAGTTTGTGTTGCCCACGTCCTGTTCTTCGCCACCCCGACGAAGCCTGAAAAGAGGCTCTGCAGCAGCCGCACTGAGAGATCGCGCTTCGCTTCAGACCCGTTGATGCGGCTCTTCAGGTCGTCGATGGCGGTGCGGTACGCCTCGCTATGGACGCGGTAGCGCGTTTCCAGCTTCGAAGACGCGAAGAAGGAGAAAAACTTGAGGGGCAAACGGTCCTCCGGCCAGTACTTGAATACGGTATCGGCCGTCACTTTTGGGAATTGATTGCGGTATCCCCCTTCAGCGGTCTTTGCAGAGGCAAAGACCAGGAGAAACTCTGCTAGGTACTCGACGGGGGTCTGATCCTTGAAAAAACGCCTACCGAAGAGCTGTATGGCGGCGTTATTTTCACCTTTACCCTTCTCGTCCGTGATGTGGGGAAAGCGTTGCGTCATGGGTTACTCCAAAAGGTCAAGCGAGTTGTTGTCGGCGAGGTACTCATACCGGTAAGAATCGACCTTGCCGTCTATTCCTACGCGCAGCAGATTGATGTCTCTGCCCTGATCCACGTCAATTGAGAGGAGCTGCGCCCTGAAATATTCGAGGTGATTCAGGTAGATCGGGTCGAGCCCGTCCTCGAGATCGCCCTGTCCCCTCCTTATGATGTAGTCCAGCAACGGCAGAGTCAGCAGTAATTCCGCTTGCGCGCCTTGAGACTTGTAGAGCAGCTTGGGGAGTTGGTTCTTTGCGTCGTAGGCGATTTCGAAGCGGCTGAAATCAAACCTCGCCAAGACAAGCTGGGTAGCCTGAAAGACCTGTCGGTCCGATCGTCTCAAGGTGAGGTAGAGGTAGTTGTTCCCGTATTGGCCTGCGCTGTTCCCCGAGTACTCCTCGAGGAGGACGTCCAGGGTCTTCCTAGTCAGGTCCCTCCTTTGCGTACTAGACAAAGTGAGAGCGCCTTTCCCCTGCCACTCGTCGAGCTCGATCAGCTTTGGGGACTGAAGAAACAGGCTCAAGAAACCTCGTGCCGGTGGGAAGACTGAGCCGTTTAGCTCCGCAAAGAGGTACAGTAATTTCCTGAGACTGCAGCGCCCCACCACTTGTTCGGGCCTTCGCGACTGCGCTTGTAAGACCTGGCAGACCGGCTGGATCTGCGCCGGCAGCGTCGCCCATTCCGCGGTCTTCCCCTCCATTATCGCCCTCTCGATCTCCGGTGAGGCCTCCGTGCCGAACTGCAGCTTTTTCAGCAGTTGTATTGCGTGGATCGACTCCTCCTTGCCGGAGGCGGTCGGAGCACTGGACCCGAAAAAGGCCTCCGCAAACCACACCTTGGCAATCGCTCTCGGCACTTCCGTTGCCACGTCGAGGGTCGGTGCCGTGCTGCGAATCTCTCCGCACCCGATCCCGGCCGTCACGCTATACGCTAGGTGTGCGCTCATCTGGCGCAGAGTCATCCGCTGCTCGTACGAGGTGAGGCGCCGGTACACCCAGCGCACCCGGTTGCTGACTACAGTGGCGGCTCCCTTCAAGGCGGCGACGTTCGTTGCGATATGGCACCGATCGGACACGGTACAGCCGCTACAGCTCCCCCAGGCCGGGTGTTGCACGATATTTTGCAGGACCTTCGTCCCGATCCCGACATTGTCGAGCTTGGTCAGGTTTACCGCGAAGATCGTCTTGTCCAGCACGTTTATCACATGCTTCTCCGCGGAGAGCTTCCCTTCGATCGGTCTGCCCAGAACCTCCAGAAGCTGCATCTCTATTGCCTGCCGCTCAATCGCGCCGGAACCGGCGCGATCATAGTACGCATCAAAGGTGCCCAGCAACGGGCCGGTGTTGCTCACGATCAGCCAGGCGGAGGAGCTGTCCGAAAGGCAATCGCGGAATATCTCGTATCGCTGCTCCGCGGAGAGCTCGCTCATATCCTTTACGATGATAACCTGCCGCGAGCTCGAGTAGGCCACCTCCCTTTCCTCGGGAGGATGGGGGAGAGGCGAAGTGAGCGGGATCCGGCGCAGTCGCTTTAAGACATCTAGGGCGATGGTCGACTTGCCGTCACCTGCATGGCCGGTTAGGATGACGACCGGCGCTGGCTCCTGCGTGGTGAGGATTGCGTAAATCTCGTTAACGATAGGAAAAGGCTCGTAGATGTCACCGAAGAACTCGCTGACGGACTGGGACTCCGCCAGCGCGTTCTTGTTGGAGGCGGATATGTTGTGAATGCTGTTGAGATACTCCACGAACCTCTCGGCATGGCAGACCGCCGTACCCGCTTCCGGTTGCAGCACAGGTTGCTGAGTCTCTTCGGTCTCTTCAAAGGGTGACTCCTGTGCGCTCAGGGCGCCTTCGAATTCCGCCAGCATCTCCACGGCAGTGGTGAAGCCGCACGACCCGCCGCCGGTCGCCTTGGCGAACCACGAACTCAGGGCTATGCGTTGCGCCGGAGTCAGACTCGGAAAGGAATCCGCATCAAGTTCCACAGAGTCCCCCGGCCGGCGTCCCGTGGCCCATTCCCACAGTGTTACCGCCAGCCCATACAGGTCCCCTTTCGGCTGTGCATCAATCTCGCCGTTTTCCAGCAGATCAGCGGAAATGTAGCCATAAGTGCCACGGAAGGTAATAGGCCCCACCGGTGAGGCTGCCCCAAAATCTATGAGGGTTGCTCGGGACAACACAGGATCGAACAGGATGTTGTTTGGGTTGACGTCGTTGTGGATAACTCCGGCTGCGTCCTGCTCGTCTTTCGGGTGCATGCCTTGGAGCGCCGACAACAGTTGTCGCGTCACCTCTATGAAGGCAGAAAAGGAGGCCAGTTCCCCTGCATCGATAAGATCCCGCAGCTTCTGCCCCTTTACCTCCTCCTCAATGAGGCACCACCTGCCGTCGGCCCACTGGATGAAGCTCTTGTACCGCGGTACATATGGGGAGTTGACCAGCCGCAGCATGTCACGCTCCTGCAGGCACCTGTCCCGCCCCACCTCTCGCTTGTAGAGCTTCAGTACGGCACGCTCCCCGAGACAGTCTCCCGCATACACGTGGCTCGTCGCCCCTTCCGAGATCCTTTCTAGTAGCTGCCAGGTGTTCGACGACTCCGCCGGGTGCGTGGCAACAACGGCAGGCTTCGCGACACCGAGGGCAGCCTCGAGCCGGGCGACGACTTCGCCTGCCTCCAAGCGCTCCGACACGTTGACCCTGATGGTGGCAATCAGCAGGTCCCGCACGGCGTCGGGAACCTCCGCCGGCAGCTTGGCCAACTGCTCCCTCTTCAGCCCGTCGGCGGGAAGTTTGTTGGAGCTCTTGACCAAGGGCTCTCCCGTCATCATTTCATAGAAGACCATCCCCCAGGAGTAGATGTCCGACTTGAAATCGACCCCCTTCAGCGTCAGCTCCGGCGGCTGGTAAGGGGTCCGCGGACGCGAGGCAAGATACACGGTGTGCGAGGCATCCGGGTCGTAGACAAGGTCGAAGTCCGTAAGTTTAGGCACATTCTCGCTGTTCAGGATGATGCTTTTCGGACTCACGTTGCGATGCACGAGCATCTTCGACGAGTTGTGTATGTGGTCGAGGGCGCGGGCGACGCCGAGGGCTATCTTTGCCGCGGTTTCCCATTGAATGCGCCCTTCTTTCAGCAGACAGGCTTCCAGGGTACGCAGGTCGGTCCATTCGGAGACCTCAACCACTAGGTTCTTCTCGTTGGGATGGGACAGTGCGGGGAGGATATTCTCGTGATGCGGCAGCGCCGCGAGCTCTTGCAGGCTGCGCGTCTGCACCGCCTGCGTCTTCGGGTCATCGGACAGCTCTCCAAAGACCCTCAACCTAAAGCGCTGCCCCCCCAGGGCGGGGACCTTTTCGGCTAGGTAGCTGCAGTACTCCTCGGTATGCTCCAACTCGTCGACCACTCGGTATCCTGGTATCTGGTCGCAATAGTCCTCTTTTAGCTGCTCGGCGAGGACGTCGAACCTCTCCACGATCTTGCGAAAGCTCTGGTCCTTCAAGACGTTTCTTCCGTCCTTGGCATCCTTGGCGGTTCTCTTGCGTATGTAGTCGGCGAGGTGCTCCACGCCGTTGAAGGTGATCTGCGAGGTGCCGGGCCAGGCTCCGACCTCGGAGTAGACGCTGCTCTCTCCGTAAACCTCCGATTCGGTATGAGTGAGCACCACGATCGACTGGACGTACGGGACTTCCGTTACATGGGGGAGCAGTTGCTGCAGGGTCGTTTTTAGTACTTTGCACTTCCTGTTGTTGATGCGGTGCGGGTCCGCGACGATGCTGCCGTTTCGCTCCCAGTGCGTCGGGGCGACGTTTATCACCCCTCTCCAGTTCTTCAGCTCGACAATGGCGCAGAAAGACTTGGCAACGACGATCAAGTCGCACTCAAGGTACGTCTTCTTACTATCATCGAATAAATCAAAGTTGGGGTAGAGCACGACCTCGACATCCGCCGGCAATAATTGCTCTAAATGCTGATAAGCACGCCTCTCGGCCTCAAACAAGCAATGGTTATAAGATCTCATTCTCGCACTCCGGCGTCGGTAATAGCGGTAGATGCAGTGCCACTATCGGCTGCAGCAACCAAAGTTAAAGCGGCATTAGTTGCATTCTTATCGGGGAACAGGAACCAGAACTTGCTGATCAACAAGGGATCACACTGTCGAGCAGGGGCTGGAGTGTTACCTCTAGTGTGTCAAGATTGAGCGCCACCAAGTTACCTTTTTCCGGACCGCGGCCGCCGAAGCAGCCGTTGTCTATCAGTAGGTGGCGACTTGTGAGCGTTTCTTTCATGGTGGATTGTGTGACCACTCGATGTCCTGATACGAGGCATCGGCCGCATGGCAGTCCTTCCTTGCCCAGCCAACGGTCTCCCCAAAGCATTGTTCGAGGCGGGGTCATAGCAACAGGATCTTTTCCGCTCAGCAGGGAAGCATGCACAAGCACGAATCCATCACTTTCGGCGTAAAGCGGCATACTGCCAATGAAACGCAGGTATTCCTCAGGAATTTCTGATGGGATGGTGACGCCAAAAGAACGCAGAGTCGCCTCACCCCACCACCCTAGCCAGGCCTGCGAATATTCGTCATGATGTCCACTGACGCATCTGAGCACCATATCCTCGTGGTTACCACGCAGCACCCTGATGTCGTAGCCATTGCCGGTGAGGCGTAGAAGGACGTCGAGAATTTCTTTGCTACCGGGCCCGCGGTCTATACTATCACCAAGAATAAATAGGGTGTCGCGAGAGCGAAGGTCTATCAGCGTTAGAAGGGCCATGAAGGTGAGAGCACATCCATGGATATCCGCAATTGCAAATCGCCTACAACTCATACTGTGAATAAAAACTCATAAAGCATCCATAGTGCGCTAAACATTTTGTGTTGTACTTTGTCGGGCCTTAGGAACGATAACTGTCTGTCGTCATTCCAAGAGGACCTCTTGAGGGAAAAACGATAACCCTTTGGAAGAAGTCGCGAGCCTGTAGGCGCCCCGTAACGTATTAAAATGAAAATACTTTTACACCCGTAAGAATTTCATGTCAATCTTTATAACCAAACATCTGCTGAGACCACTTTGTTATTCCACATTTGAGGTGTAAGGGACGGCGTCTGTGAGTTCGGGCCAAGACCCTTTACCTTCCGCCTACCATTACCGCTCAACATGCTGGAAAAGGCCAGGCCAAACCGTCAGTTTCTTCGGCTTGTCGACTAAGTGACGGCTCGCGATGTCGAGGAGGCCAACGGTGGCGATGGCCATCGCTGGGAGCCATGGCTTCGCCTTCAATCGGGTTCGATTCCGTGATCCGCAATCGAAACCGCAGTCCTCGTGCGGGGCCACCTAACTAAACACTTGACAATGTCAAATTAAGTTTCATTGCCTTTTGGTGGCCTTCATGCTACAAGCGCGTTTGGCGCCGCGTTTGTAGCATTAGGGAAAGCAAGGGAAAGGAGTAAGAAGGGATGAAGGTGTTGCAGCGGAATTGGACGATTAAGGACGTCATTGATAACAAGGACAAGATTGAACTAACCCCAGCCTGGCAACGAGGTCCAGCATGGAAACAGCCTAGGCAGGTATTGCTGGTGGATTCTATCCTAAGAGGTATGGACATTCCCAAGTTATATCTCCGTAAACTTGCTCATGGCCCATTCGAGCATGACGCCGTGGATGGACAGCAAAGGCTAAGAACGATATGGCTTTTCCATTCAGGAGACTTCGCCTTGGTGCATAGCGAGCCATTGCCGCCAATCGAGGGGGAGGCAATTCAAGGCAAGACGTTCCCTGAGCTGAGTCCCAAGCTAAAAGACCGATTTGAAAAATTTGAACTGTCGATCGGGGAAATCACCGCTTCTAGACCCGAGGAAATTAGGAACTTATTTGCCAGGCTCCAAATGGGTGTCTCCCTCAATCCAGCTGAACTGCGGAATGCTATGGACGGACCTTTGCGCTATTCCATTGATTCGACTGCTCGGCTGCACCCATTTTTCCATAACTGCAAGATTTCGCCGGATCGATATAAGCATCTAGACTATGCCGGCCATGCCTATGCTATAGCGGCATATCAAGGTGAGCGAGATATAAAGGCTCCAGACCTAAGAAATATGATCGTCGAGTATGGAACCGATCGAGGAATGGAGGCGTTGGAGTTATCTGCTAAGGTCGATAATGCTCTTTCAGTTCTTGACGAGGTAAACCGATTTCTGAACCACAAGATAACTCAAAAGTGGATATTCGTTGATCTTGTTTGGATAATCATGCAAATTCAAGATGAAGGCAAGGCGCTGAATGCTGAAGCGTTAGCTAATCATTTTAAAAATTTTGAGGTTTTGCGACGCGCCTACAATTACAAGCCAGAAACTTTGTTGGTAAATGGTGGGCATCCCGAGGTATCAGATGCTCTAAGTAAAGATCTCTACGACTACATCAGGGCATTTCAGGTTCAGGGCGGAACAAAAGCTAACCTAAAAATTAGAAACAGGGCGCTGCGTGCGTTTCTGGGATAAGGGAAGATATGGTATTTGATCCAAGTAGAATCCCCAAGTCGCTTTTAGAAGCGTACAAAGCTCGGCGTTGCGCTGTTCTTATTGGTGCAGGAGCATCCAAAGGAGCCGGACTACCTTTATGGGGTGAACTCCTATCCCAACTCGTTGACGTCGCAAAAAATGACAACTTGATTGATAACGATCGAGCAACAATGTACCATACCCTACTGGGGAAGCCAGAAAAGTTCTTGATGGCAGCAGCAGCTATTAAATCAGAATTAGGGCCACTGTTTGATGAGAACGTTGAGCGTATATTTACCAAATCAGGGAATAAACCAACCGACCTGCACAAGGCATTGGTAAAGTTGGATAAGCTGCGTTTTGTGTTAACCATCAATTATGACACGCTTATTGAAGATGCTTATGCTGAAGCCGGTAACCGGATAGCAGCGTCTTCCTTTGTCGATGCTGGCGATGTTCACAGAAAATTATCACGAGGAGAATTTTTTCTACTGAAAGCACATGGTGACGCTGCCCGAGTTGGAAACGGAATTGTCCTGACTGAGGTGGACTACCGCCAGTTGCTTTACGGGAATCCAGGTTATCGAAGCATCCTTTCGGTGATGTTCACCATGTTCTCTGTAGTTTTTGTAGGGGCATCCATGGCTGATCCAGAGATTAACCTTCTACTGGGATACATAGCGGACGCGTTCTCAAGCACGTCGGGTCCCATGCACTATGCTCTGCTGGCTAAGGAGGATATTACAGACGCTGAGCGTGAACGATGGTTAAAAGACTTCAAAGTTCACGTCATCCCAATGTCTAAAAATGATGACTATATCGAGCTCACAGAGTTTCTCAGCTCTTTAGCAACGGTCTAGTGCATTGTGGTTGGCTGATCCTTAGTGCCAGGGGTAGGCTTGAGCTAGGGAGTACTGGAAACGACACTGGCAATGAGCCTCACCTTGCGGTTGGACTGGACGAGAAACGGGTGGTCAGCATTGTTGTTGGTCAGACATTAAACGGGAGCGTTTTTGAGAAAGAGTACCTTCAAGAAGAAAGTGGAAAAGCTAGCCAAGGAATTCGGTTTTCCACTCCAGAGCGAAGGTGACATTATCCACCTTGCTGCTCCAAATGCACCTTTGACAATAAATCTAGACATAACAGGTGAAGTTTATGCTTTCGTGTACCTGTCTTTGCGTTTCACGTCATGGGATGCACCAGGAGAGAGAACGGATCTCAATGAGTTCTACAGCCTGTTCTTCTCTTCATTCTTCAGGGTGTTAGGGGATTTCTCTTGCACGATTTTTGATGTTGAACATCCAGTCGCTGAGGTGCCAGATACAGAAGTTTATGCTAGATACTTTACGCTAACCCAGCCTAACAACTCAACCTTTCCGTTCTCAGAAGCAGGAGTTGAGTTATTAAAGGGGCTAGTGGCAAAGACATGGTTTTTCAACCATATAATGCCTGAAGCTCTTGATTGGTCAGTGGAGCATAGAAATGGAGTCCCACACGCTGAGCCTGGATATAGTTGGGATGACGTGACGCCTTGGGCCGAAAACATTGCCCAAATCATGAATGAACCACTTGATGATTTAGTACAGTTCGCCTCAAGAAGAAACCCAACATGGAAGCACTATAGAAGCATTGCCACCTCAATAACCCTATTTGAAGCTCCAAACCCTGCAGAAAAACTGACTTCGCTGATCAACGGTGAAGAAAGATGGAAGATTCTTAACGGCCCTACAGGTAGAATTTTTTTGTCAGGCGCTATTAACAATTTTGCCTCTAACGAATCTATTGAGAAGCTTACAAGGTTGCTGCAGACTATTGAAACCACACCTGACATATCATTCGTGCCGATAGAAAATTTTCTAATTGGCGTCACCCGCAAACATATAGCTTGTATCGCTGCTGACTGCAGCAACAAGGAGTTTGAACTCGAACGTGAAAAAATTCGCAAACGCCATGAAACCGAGCAGAAATATCTTTTTCCAGCAAAGACCTTCCAATGGAGCAATCAGATCGATGGTGACAGATTCGAGCTTTTTGTCCTAGACCTTTTGAAGAGAGAGCATGGTGTCATGTGGGCAAGAAAAGTCAGTGTGAGCAGTGAAAGAGATGGGGGCCGAGACGTGGTCTCTGAATGGAAACTGCCAGCGTTTGATCCAACAGTACCCGAGGACGTCACACCCTCAGAAACCATAAGAGTAATAGTTCAATCCAAAGCGTTCTCGCGGCCTATTGGTAAAGGTAGTGTGACCGACATTCGTGACACAGTAGAACACTTTGATGCACAAGGATATCTTCTTGTTATTTCGCATTATTTGACGACTACTTTAACGGATCATTTGGAACGCGAAAGACGCAGAAAAAAAATCTACATTGACTGGTGGACGCGAAGCGAAATCGAGGACCGACTCCGTCGTGATGGAAACTCGGACTTGCTAAAGATGTATACCGATATCGTAGTTCCGATCACAAACTGAATGGCCACCCATCTTCGCCGCTACGCCGGACTTCAGTCGATGTGCACCGGCGCAGCCTCCTCCCTCGATTTAAACATCAGCAATCGATTTATGGCATCACTGCTGCAGCAGGGAATCTCCCGCAACTCTGAGGTGGGCACGACGTCGTGGATCTCGCCAATGCGCGGGTGCTCCCACGGTCGTGAAGACTTCCTGAGGCCATCACCTAGGAGCGTGGCCGTTCTGGTTTCCTCGAAACAGTAGCGGTAGAAGGAGAATGGAAGGGGTGGTTCAGTCAGAGCAGAAGCACCCTATGGATAAGCTGTTGATAACCTGTGGACATCTGGTATCTGTTTTTTTCCGTCACTTAATTTTGGGGGTATCTATTTCTTCCATAGGAAAGCATCGCTATTTATTTTTTCAATAACTTCGTATCCGGTTATTTCCACAAGTTCCTATCTATTTTTTCCAAAAGTTTCCATCTATTCACACTGCTGAGGTTTTCTCAAACAAGGCCGCAAGATTTTGGAGGTTATTCAACAGAACCTTAACAGTGCTCGGCAATTGTAGCTCTGTCAGCGGCATTATTTGCGATGCCTGCAGCGTTGGCAAACCCTTCAATGAAAGACTTCGCCTCCCGCGGAGAGCCCCGGAAAAGGTCAAGACTGCCAGATCTTCCCTTCTGGGGCTTTCGAAATAGGCGAAGCACGACGTACTCCTCGCCGCGGCGCTCCACTTTCAGCCCGGAATCCCAGAGCTTGAGCTGTTCCTTATTTATCCTGTTGCACATATCGGCCAGAACCCGTTCTGTGATCTTCATGGATTTGCCCCGATGGTTCTGAAGAACTGATCAGAGTAAGGAGTGGTCCAACGTTCGGTGGCAACGGCTTCCATAACTGTGGCAATTAGGGCCTCCCCTTTCCCTCCCCCGAAATAAAGCCCCACGACCTCTCTCGTCTCCTGATATATAAGGGCCTGGTTTGAGATGCGCCTGCGATAGGGGCGGTCCTCTAGGAAAGCGGCAATTTTGTCTGCGGCGGCAATGAGTCGGACCCGGTCATCCAACAACTCAGGCGTCAGCCCCTTCGGATATCCGGTACCGTCAGGGAGTTTATGATGGTGAAGGATGACGTCGCCGAAGGGCTCGAAGATCGTTCCTTTAACGTAATCATGCCCCCAGACCGGGTGTCTCTCTATGACCTCCCATTCCCTTTCGTTCAGCGGTTCTCGTTTGTCGAGGATGGTGTCCTGGATAAAGAGCTTGCCGACGTCGTGGAGCATGCCGGCCATGTAGGCCTGGGTGGCTGAAAAACCAAAGTTGGCATTGGTACCAACCACGATATCCCATGCTATCTCGGCCGTCAGTACCGAATGTCGGTAGAGATGAAGATTGCGGGCGTAAAGGCACTTCTGTACCAGGACCAGCGAGTTGCTTTCCAAGGCGATGTTTAAGGCTTTATTGTCGATCATTGGCAGTTCAGTCCCTCCAAAGTAAAGCTGATAGGTCCTTCACCTTCATCATCTCCTCCATGGCATGCCCTGCGGTAAAGAATCCGCGTTTCCATGCCAAGAGAAGGAAAAGGCCCGTGACAAGCATGGCCAGAACGGCTTCTCCCATGGTTCCGGTGACATACCACCCCGCCCCCCTCCTGGGACTGCCCGGCGACAGGAAGGGGATCCCTGTCACGCTCAGATAGTCCTCACCCATATGAAGAAGCGCGCCGATACATACAAAGAAGAGGAGATATAGCCAGACATTTGGGGAAAACCGGCACGCTCCGTAGGATGCAAGGGCAAGAACGATCCAAGGCGTCGGCCAGTGCGTGACGGTCCGATGCCGGATGATCCCCATTTCCAGAAGATCCGGGAAGATCGATCCGAGCATTGCCATGAGAGTGGGGAAGTACCCGCCTGTCACCGCGTAGATGGCAGCGCCCGATGTCAACTTATGGTACTGCCACCGCATTTACGCCATGCCCCATACTGCATTTTTTCGTGGTTTTTTCGGTTCACTCTGTCCTACTCCGACAGGGATAACATGCTGAATTTTATATGGTTGACAAAGAATGAAAGTTGCAATATTACTTATCAAAACAGGCCGGTATGAAGTGAGAGTAGAACCGAGGAATCTATGAAAAAATGGATCATCAAAATCACCCGCATTGTAATTGCCGTCATAATTGGCGGTGCAGCATCGTACCTGCTTGTCGCCAAAGGTATGAAATGGCCTGCTGGTATTCTTGGACTCACTGCCGTTATCGGCATGCTGGTCCTACCCAGATTCGGTTACTGTTGTCACCGCAACAACCCCATTTTCTGGTACTTGCCGCACAATAGATACCATCGTTAATTCTTCCGCCGCCGCCTGAGTTGCCAGATAGTCGGCAACACCTTTGACCGTCCACAACTCAGCGGCGTTTACCGTGCCCTCCACCCACGGTTCCATCACATAGCTGTCATAATCTGACAGATAGACAAATATCTTCCCAGTCTCCACGATATGCTCGAATACTGTGGACGTTAGCCTAATGATGACCCTTCCGGCTTTAACAATGACAATCCCAGTCCCAGGGATGGCCTGTATATCGACGGATCTCTTCTCGCTCATAACGATCTGATAGAATTCGTTTGGCACGGTTACCAGGACCATCAGACCATCTTTCAGCAGAACCACCCTCGATGCAACTATCTCGAATTCCATCATTTCTCCCTTGGATCAATACCTCGTATAGCCCCTCATGGTTGGCTCTCCACTTGGAACTTTGCCTAATTCCGCCATTTTTCCGATGCTTTTGCCAGCGGCACCCCGGCCAGCGGACACGAAGGAACCGACCGCGGAGACGTTGTGAATCGTTGAAACCGTCCCGTTCGTCGTCCCGATTATTACTTCAGCTGCTTTTTCTCCCGCTACAGCCCGAATGAAGTCTGAACCGACACCCTCAACGTTTACGCCCATGCTCCTGTCAGTGCGGTTATCATACGTTTGCTTATGAGAACCATGCAGTTCATGACTGAAATCGCTAAAATCTTTTTCTCCTCCTCTTTTGACGGAGAAACTGGATACCGTCGGTATGACACCTTGTGCCCCATGCGATGAAAGCATTCCATCTTTCATTTTGTTTTGAGCAACGGCAGGACCAAGTCTCATCTGCACCGTATCTCCAACCCCGACTCGTACGGAACTTCCACTGGCCGCAAGCATTTTGTTGATACCGCTTGCGTCTTTGTCCGTGGCTACGGTTCGGTCAACCTGAGCGTACTGATTTGTCATCGACACATTGGTGTGTTCATCAACGACCCGCTGACCAGTCCAGGCTTGAGTTCCCACTGTCTTTCTCAACCCCTTATCGACGGTACTTACATCCCTATTTATGCTTTCCGCGTCTCTGCCGGTGCGGAAGGATGCCATATCCTTTCTGCTGACATCGCCACCGCGGTTGATCGAAAACGACTCCACCTTCCCGTTCTTATCCTTGGCAAACTCATAAGAGAAGCCCTTGCCGCTCTTCGTCATCCTATCGACTTCCGCGACGGCATTCCTGCCAAAGCCGCCAGCCTTCAGCTCCTGCTTCAAAGTCTCAGCCCGAGCCTTGTCGCCGGAGGCTACGACCCCTTGCTCGCTCGAGTTCACCACATTCCCATCCATACCGACGTTCATCGTCTGTCTGCCATCCGCAGTTGTGAAGGAGATGTTTTGCCCCTCCATCGCCTTCTGCATCTGCGCGAAGCCTTGGTCGGTAAGCTTCCCGTCCTGGTACATCTCCGAATCGTTCTTCAGCTGGGGTGCGATCTTGTCGACCATCTGGTCGGCCGCTCCCCTGACCAGGTCGTACCTGGCACCCCTTCCGCTCACGTCATGGGAGGCCATTGTCTGATAATGGTCATACCCTCCGGACATATAGATCCCCTGAACCTTTCCGGCGCTTTCCGCAGCGACAACCCTCCCCATTTCACTGCCGGCGTTGATCGCTCCACCCAGTTTGCCGGACATCTCTCGTGATTCGGAAAGCTGCTTCGCATTCTGGAATTGCGCCTTCATCTGAAGAGCCTGGCCTGAGCTGAGCCCGTATTTCGACGCCACCTGGTTGACCGCCGCTGCATTCGTATAATCCCCGAGTGACTGCATCTCGGACCGAAACGAGTTGAACTGGCGCCAATTCCCCTGGAAACCGAGCGCCTGAGCTCCCTCATAGGCTTTCACTTCGCCGTCGATCTGGCCGACGTTCTTATCGAGGTTCTTCTCCAGGAAATCCTTGTAGTTGTCGGCATTCCCGAAAACCCGACCCAGCGCGGCATCGTTCGC
>Ga0209317_1000759_pt1 | contig 34940 bp, 26 predicted proteins | sample RifGroB2_FD_183994 | JGI IMG/M metagenome (GOLD analysis project Ga0209317, IMG submission 183994) | Soil microbial communities from Rifle, Colorado, USA - Groundwater B2 (SPAdes) (version 2) | ecosystem: Environmental > Terrestrial > Soil > Unclassified | place: Rifle, Colorado | collected... | reverse complement strand
CCTGGTCGGCATCTTCGTCATGGGCATCGTCATCAATCACATCAGCCGCGAGTTCTCGAGCATAGACACCTCGAGGCTCAGCGCGCTCAGGGAGGAATAACGACATGATGTGGGCCCTGGTACTTCTTCCCCTGCTGGGCGCGGTGGCGGCCTGGCTGGTACCCCACAACCGCTGGCGCCCCCTGGTGCTCCCCGTTTTCGCGCTGGCGCACCTGGTGCTGGCCGCTTCGCTGCTGGCGGACACCCCGCCCCCGTCGCCGGCCGGCTGGATACTCCTCGACCCGCTGGGGAAGGTTTCCCTGATCAGCAACAGCGTCCTTTTCACCATCTGCGCCTTCTACGCGGTGGGGTACCTGACCTACCGCAGGAAGCGCGACAACCGGGTGCTTTGCTCCGCGCTCCTGGTCTGCCTCTTCGCCATGACCCTGGTCACCGTCTCGCAGCACCTGGGGCTCCTCTGGATCGCGCTGGAGGCGACCACCCTGACCATGGCCCCGCTCATCTACTTCAACCGCAACGCCCGCTCCATCGAGGCGACCTGGAAGTACCTCCTGATCTGCTCGGTGGGTATCGCCATCGCGCTCCTCGGGCTCTTCTTCCTCGCCTACTCCACCATCGTGGCGAAGCAGGAGGCGACCCTGCTGCTCCCGTCGCTGATCGGCGACGCCGCCATCCTGCACCCCGGCTGGCGCCACGCCGCCTTCATATTCCTGCTGGTCGGCTTCGGCTCCAAGATGGGGCTGGCCCCCCTGCACACCTGGAAGCCGGACGCCTACGGGGAGGCCCCGGGGCTGGTGGGCGCCCTGCTGGCCGGGGGGCTGGTCAACTGCGCGCTCCTGGCCCTGCTTCGCGTGTACCAGATCGCCGTCGCCTCGACGGAGGCGCTCCTCTTCCAGCAGGTGCTTCTCGTCATGGGGCTCATCTCCATGGCCTTTGCCGCCGTCTTCATGGCGAGGCAGAGTGACTTCAAGAGGATGCTCGCCTACTCGAGCGTCGAGCACATCGGGATCATAGCCGTCGCCCTGGGCCTCGGAAAGGGGGCGCTCTTCGCCGCCCTTTTGCACATGATCAACAACTCCCTCACCAAGGGGGTCCTCTTCCTCTCCTGCGGCAACATACACAGGGCCTACAACTCGAAGAGTACCGAGTTCGTCCGCGGCGCCATAAGGCGCACCCCCTGGTCCGGCGCGCTCTTTCTGGCGGCGTTTCTCGCCATCACCGGCTCCCCCCCCTTCGGCCCCTTCGTCAGCGAGTTCCTGATCGTCTCCTCCGCGTTCGGGGAGGGTAGCTACTGGAGCGCCGGGCTCTTCCTGACCTTCCTCGCCGTGATCTTCATCGGCATGGCCTCCACCGTGCTCCCGGTGGTGCTCGGGGAGGTTCCCGCCACCCTGGAGAGGACCCGCTACCGCGACGGGATCTCCACGGTGCTCCCCCCCCTGTTGTTGATGGGGGTGATCCTGGTACTGGGGCTTTGGATACCGGCGCCCCTGCAGGAGCTGCTGCGCGAGGCGGCCGGGCAACTGGGGGGTGGCGCATGAAAAATGCCCTGCTCCTGACGCAAAACGGCAGCGCGCTCCCGCGCCGCGAGATCCCCGGGCATGGCGGCGACCGTTTCGCGGAGGCGCTACTGGCTGCGCTGTCGGGGGGGTGGCGGGTGGTCTCCTACTTCGGCGTCCCGGAAGCCGCCTCCCTGAGGCTCTACTGCCTCCTCTCCTACAAAACCCATGGCACGCTCGGCGTCATGAGCACGGAGGTGACCGGGAGGAACTTCCCGTCGCTCACGCCGCTGGCCCCGCAGTTGCACCTGTTCGAGCGCGAGATGGCCGAGCAGTTCGACCTCGTCTTCGACGGGCACCCCTGGCCCAAGCCGGTCCGCTTTCAAAGGCCGTTCGCCTCTCCCCCGGGAGTGCTCCCCACGCTCCCGGAAAGGGTGGGGGTGATGGATTTCTACCGCGTGGCGGGGGACGAGGTGCACGAGGTCGCGGTGGGGCCGGTACACGCGGGGATCATCGAGCCGGGGCACTTCCGTTTCCAGTGCTTCGGCGAGGAGGTCCTGCACCTGGAGATCTCGCTTGGCTACCAGCACCGGGGGATCGAGCAGATGGTGCTGGGGCGCCCCTGCGACCGGACCCTCAAATGCATGGAGACGGTGGCCGGGGACACCACCATCGGACACGGCACGGCCTATGCCATGGTCGTGGAGGCGCTCTCCGGCGCGCGGGTCCCGGCCCGCGCCCAGGCCATCCGCGGCATCGCGCTGGAGCTGGAGCGCCTGGCGAACCACACCGGCGATCTGGGGGCCATAGCCGGGGACGTCGGCTACCTTCCCACGGCCTCCTTTTGCGGCAGGATCCGCGGCGACTTCCTGAACCTGAGCGCCGAGCTCTGCGGCAGCCGCTTCGGCCGCGGCCTGCTGCTCCCCGGGGGGGTCAGCTTCGACGTGGGAGGGGAACTGGCGCTTCGCCTGAGAAAGAGGATCGCGGTGGCGCGGGAGGAGGTCGCGAACGCGGTCGAGCTTCTCTGGGATTCCCCTTCGGTGATGGCCCGGCTGGAGGGGACCGGGGCGGTGAGCGAAAAGGACGCGCTGGAGCTCGGCCTGGTCGGCCCGGCGGCGAGGGGGAGCGGCCTTAACCGGGACATCCGCCGGGACCACCCCTTCGGCATCTACAGCATGAGCCAGCTACCGGTGCAGACCGCGAAGAGCGGGGACGTCTACGCGCGGACCCTGGTCCGCTGGCTGGAGATCGTAAAGTCGCTCGATTTCATCGAGGAGCAGCTGGCGCAGCTCCCGGGGGTCGCCATCCAGTACCCGGTGGGGCAGGTGGGGGGGGAGCTGATGGCCGTGGCGCTCACCGAAGGGTGGCGCGGCGAAATCTGCCATGTCGCCCTCACCGACGCACGGGGGCAGTTCCGGCGCTACAAGATAACGGATCCCTCCTTCCACAACTGGAGCGGGCTCGCCATGGCGCTCAGGGGGGGGCAGATCTCCGACTTCCCGCTTTGCAACAAGAGCTTCAACCTTTCCTATTGCGGGTTCGACCTCTGACGCCGAAAGCAGGCAGTGGCAGAAAAGGAGCAGCATCATGATCAAGGCCATAATCGCACGCTGCAAGCAGGGGCACCGCACCACGCGGTACCCGAAGGAGCCGGTGCTGCTGCCGGAGCGTTTTCGGGGTTACCCGGTGCTAAACGGCAGGGCCTGCCCGGCCGATTGCCGGCTCTGCGCCGACGCCTGCCCGCTGGGGGCCGTGACCCGGGCGCCGGAGCTCTCCGTCGACCTGGGAAAATGCATCTTCTGCCCGGAATGCGTCCAGGCCTGCCCGCACGGCGGCATCTCCTACAGCCGCGACGCGCGGCTTGCGGCAAACCGCCGGGAAGAACTCGTGGTGAGGGAAGGGGAGGAGCACCGGCTCGCCCGGGCGTTGGACGCCAAGATGCTCTCCCTGTTCGGGCGCTCGCTCAAGTTCCGCTCCGTGGTCGCCGGAGGGTGCAACGCCTGCGAGGCCGACAGCAACGTCCTCTCCACCATCGGCTGGGACATCGGCCGCTTCGGCATCCAGTTCGTCGCCTCCCCGCGCCACGCCGACGCCCTGTGGGTCACCGGACCGGTGACGGAGAACATGCGCGAGGCCCTGATGATGACCTACGAGGCGATCCCCGCGCCCAAGCTGGTGGTCGCCTGCGGCGCCTGCGCCATCAACGGAGGCCCCTTCCAGGGTTCCCCGGAGGCGCACGACGGGGTGCAGGGGATGCTCCCGGTCGACCTCTACATCCCCGGCTGCCCGCCGCACCCGGTAACCATCCTGGACGGTCTTTTGAGGCTCTTGGGGAAGATGGCATAGGAGAAGCCGAACCGCCTGCTTCCCTTTTACCGATGGCAGCCAATCCCTGCCTGGGGTATTGCTAAGGCGGCAGGGAGCAGCCCCGCTGCAAGCCACTCCTGCCCCGCCTGGCCGGTCGACGGCCGGGAAGGTGGATGCTCATGCCGAAGTGCCAGGGAAAAAAGACCCCTCCCGCAGCTCCTGCAGACCTGGTGCGTGTCTGGAGCGCCACGCTCGCGGCGTTGCTGCTTGCCGTGCTGGTCACCGGAAGCACCACGCTGATGTACGAGAGCAGCCGCATGCAGGCGCGCCGGCAGGTCGTCACCGACCTGACCAGGCAGCTCTCCCACGACCTGCACGACGAGCTCAACCTCTCCCTTTCGGCCACCTATGCGTTGGCCGCCATGATCCGCCAGGGGAACGGGGAGGTGGAGGATTTCCCGCAACTGGCCAAGGAGATGCTCGACCTCTACAAGGGGGTGAGCGCGCTGCAGCTCGCCCCCAACGGGATCATCTCCCAGGTCGTCCCGCTGCAGGGAAACGAGAAGGCGATCGGCCACAACCTTTTGGAGGACGGCAAGCGGAACAAGGAGGCGATGCTCGCCTGGCGCAGCAGGTCGCTCACCCTCGCCGGCCCCTTCGAACTGCTCCAGGGGGGGATGGCGGCCGTAGGGCGACTCCCGGTCTTCATCAAGGACGAAAAAGGCACCGAGAGGTTCTGGGGGTTCAGCATCGTGCTGATCCGGATGGAAGATTTCCTGAAGACCGTCGACCTGCATCTGCTCGGCAACAAGTACAGCTGCCGGATCTCCCGCATCCATCCCGACACCGATAAAGAGGACGTCTTCTGGTCGGCCGGCAACACCCTGAAGGACCCGGTCGTCCAGAAGATCCGGGTTCCCAACGGCGAGTGGACCGTCTCGGTCGAGCCGGTGGAGGGGTGGTACGAGGCCCGGGTGATCTTAGGCGAGGTCTTCCTGGTCCTCCTCCTCAGTACCGTTTCCGCGCTGGCCGCCTTCTGGCTGACCCGGCAGCCGGTCGTGCTGCGGCGCATGGTCGACGAAAGGACCCGCGAACTCTCCGAGTCCAATGCCAGGCTGCAGGCGGAGATCGGCGAGCGAAGGCATGCCGAGGAGGCCCTGCAGGCGTCGGAGCACAAGCTGCGCAGCATATTCGCCTCGCTCACCGACGTGATCATGATCCTCGATGCGGAGGGACGCTGCGTCGAGATCGCCCCCACCAGCGCCAAGGGGTTGTACCGCCCCCCGGATGAGCTGCAGGGAAAGCGGATCTCCGAGCTCTTCCCCCCCGATCAGGCGGGGTTCTTCCTCGCGGCCATCGACAAGACGCTCTCCACCGGGGAGAGCATGTCGGTGGACTACAAGCTGGAGATCGGCGGGGAGGAGGTCTGGTTCGCCGGCAACGTCACTCCCATGTCCGAAAACATGGTGGTCTGGTCGGCGCGGGACATCACCCGGCGCAAGCGGTCGGAGGACGACCGCCTGAAGCTTGAAAAGCAGATGCTCCATACCCAGAAACTGGAGAGCCTGGGGGTGCTGGCCGGAGGGATCGCCCACGATTTCAACAACATCCTCACCTCCATCGTAGGGAACGCGGATCTCGCCCTGATGAGGCTGAAACCGGAATCGCCGGCCATCGAGAACCTGCACCGCATAGAAAGCGCTGCCGCCAGGGCATCGGAGCTGGCCCGGCAGATGCTCGCCTACTCCGGCAAGGGGCGCTTCGTCATCGAGGATCTCGACCTGAACCGCCTGGTGGAGGAGATGGGGCACATGCTGGAGGTCTCCATCTCCAAGAAGGCGCTGCTGCGCTACAACCACTGCACCCCCCTTCCCTCCATGAGGGGCGACGCCACCCAGATCCGGCAGATCGTCATGAACCTGGTGATAAACGCCTCAGAGGCCATAGGGGATAAAAGCGGCGTGATCTCGCTGACCACCGGCTGCCTCGAGTGCAACGATGCCTATCTGAGGGACTCCTGGCTCTCCGACCCGATCCCCGAAGGGCTCTACGTCTTCCTGGAGGTTTCCGACACCGGGTGCGGGATGGAAAGGGAGACCATGGCGAAGATCTTCGATCCCTTCTTCACCACCAAGTTCACCGGCAGGGGGCTGGGTATGGCGGCGGTGCTCGGGATAGTGCGCGGCCACCAGGGGGCGATCAAGGTCTACAGCGAGCCTGGGCGCGGGTCCACCTTCAGGATCATGTTCCCCGCCGGGAGCATGCCGGCCGAGCTGTTCGGCAGGGAGGACGACAACGACCGGCAGTGGCACGGCAGCGGCACCGTCTTGCTGGTGGACGATGAGGAAACGGTGCGCGCCCTGGGGAGCGAGATGCTGAAGGTGCTCGGCTATGAGGTGGTGACGGCGGACGACGGGCGGCAGGGCGTGGAGATCTTCAAGGCCCGCAGGGATATCGGCCTGGTCCTTCTCGACCTCACCATGCCGCACATGGACGGCGAGCAGTGTTTCCGCGCCCTGCGCCAAGTCGACCCGCAGGTGAAGGTGGTCATGTCCAGCGGGTTCAACGAGCAGGAAGTCACCCAGAAGTTCCTGGGGAAGGGGATCTCCGGCTTCGTCCAGAAGCCTTACAAGCTCTCCATGCTGCGGGAGGTGTTGAGCCGCATAGGGGGGGATTGACCCCGACCGCAACCCTCGGGTTCCCTACCCACCGCTACACCGGCCGCAGCGCGGGGCGGCTTCCCGTAGCGCTTGTCAAAACGGGCGCTTTGGGATAGTATCCGGGAAATTTCCGCTGTAAGCAGTACCAGGAGAGGCGCCATGAACTATCCCCTTGCCGGCGCGCGCCGCGCTGCGGCTGCGACCTTTGCTTCACCATCAACTGCAAGACGGCGGTTCTCCGTCCGGGGAGGGGGGGGCGGGAGGCTCTTGCTGGCGCTGTCGCTGCTTTTGCTCTCCGGCTGCGGGGAGATCGAATGGTTCCCCCCCTACCAGAGGCTGCCGACCACCCCGGACCAGTTCTCCTTCCCGGTGAAAAGCGGCGTCGAGCCCAACACGCAGGTAACCTCCGACCCGGTCACCGTCTCGGGGCTCACCGGCGATTCCAGCCCCATCACCGTCACCGGCACGCTCGGGAGCAACAGCAAGTACGCCATCGGCACCGGTGCCGCCACGAACGCGCCGGGCACCGTCAAAAACGGCGATACCGTCACCGTTACCCACACCTCGGCCACCCCCCTGGGTACTTCGACCGAGTCCACCCTCACCATCGGGATAGTGAGCGCCAAGTTCGTCAGCACCACCCGGTTGCTGGAGAAGCCGGTCTTCTCTTCCCCCACGGCGGTGGGAGCGGTGCCCGGCGGGACGCTGATGCAGGCCTCTGCCCTGATCATCAGCCGCGACGGCCTCCCCGGCACGCACGTGATAAGCATTAAGGACTCCGTCAACAGCGGAAGGGCGGTTTACTCGGTGAGCGACGACTTCGACCCCGGCAATTTCACCGGTGCCACCCAGACCATACCGGTGCTGAACACCATGAGGATCTTCGTGAGGGGGCTTGCTCCCACGACGGCGGCTCCGGTGGTAACCACGTTGACCATAGACGGGCTGGAGACGGTGGTCGTCCTGACCCCTCCCTGATCGGCATAGGGGGCGGGCCGGGTGATGATTTAAATAGCTTGCTTTGTGAAGATCAAGCTGCTAATGTGGCAAAAGTTCGGATCAGCCGGACAAATAACAAGCAGAAAGCATGGAGAAGGTAAAGTAAATGGCAAACGGTACAGTAAAGTGGTTCAACGACAGCAAGGGGTTTGGTTTTATCGAGCAGGACAACGGTGACGACGTGTTCGTTCACTTCTCCGCCATCACCGGCGACGGGTTCAAGTCCCTTGCTGAAGGCGATAGCGTTACGTTTGAAGTGGTGAAGGGGCCGAAAGGTCTCCAGGCCGCCAACGTAAGCAGGGTCTAAAAAGTTCAGTTTCAGCGCTGATATGAGTCCCGGAGATATCCGGGACTTTTTTTTCGCCCTCGTCCCGCCACCGTGGTTTCGCCCCCCCGCAGCATCTCCGCAAGCACCCCATATTCCCCTGCAGCCGGTGAATTTTACACCCCCGCGTCCCATTTTTCCGCGCCTACTCGTCCCCTCATTGGTGTCCCCTCCCCGAAATAACGCCCGAGGTCTCTCCCAAAGAAGCGTCCGGCGCAAGGAGGCCAGGGTTAGCGGCTCGTGCAGCGGCGCCTCATTGACAAGAAGCATGCCTGTGATATCCATAATGCGTCGTATTAACCAAGGCTCATGGGGGGTGGGGCATGGAAGTCAACAGGATAATGCGGTTATGCTGGATCCTCATCCTTCTGGCGGGCCTGGTGCTGGTGGAGCGTGCCCTGGCGGAGGAGCCGGCCGTTGGGTGCCGGGTGGCAACTGCGGTGAATGCCGCTCCTTGATGGCGCAAGCCGGCAGCCGATGGGCCCCGACACGGAGGGCTCACCCCGAGCGGCGCGGCGCCGGGAGGAGCGACCGGGACTCCTGCCGGTTGGATACTGGAGGACAAGGAGACAGGGAAGCACAAGAAGGCAGGGCGCGGGAAAAACCAAAGGAGGTCATACCATGAGGATCGGTAAAAGGATTTCAATCGCGATGGTTGCCGTGATGCTGGTCGCTGTCTGGGCGGGTGTCGCGTGCGCCAAAAGCGAGGAGAAAAAGGTCCAGGAATCGGCGGACGTCGTGAAGAAGATCATGAAGGTTCCGGAGAAGGGGATCCCTCCGGTCCTGCTTCGCGAGGCCAAGGCGATCGCCGTCATCCCCGGCGTCATCAAGGGCGCCTTCGTGGTCGGCGGCAGGCACGGCACCGGCATCCTCTCCGTGCGCAAAGAGGACAACAGCTGGAGCGACCCGGTCTTCGTGAGCATCACCGGCGGCAGTGTCGGCTGGCAGGTGGGGGGGAGCTCCACGGACCTGATCCTGGTCTTCAAGACGCTGAAGGACGTGGACAAGCTTCTGCAGGGTAAGTTCACCCTCGGGGCTGACGCGGCGGTAGCGGCCGGTCCGGTCGGGCGCAAGGCCAGTGCTGCCACGGACGTCAAGCTGCAGTCGGGGATCCTTTCCTACTCGCGCAGCCGGGGCCTTTTCGCCGGCGTCTCCCTGGAGGGGGCAGCCCTTCTCGTCGACGCCGATGCCAATGCCGCCTACTACGGCAAGAGCGACCTCGCCGCCGCGGACATCCTGGCCGGCAAGGGGGGCGCGAAATCCCCCGCCACCAGAAACCTGCAGAAGGTGCTGACCCAGTACTCCGAGGCGAAGTAGCCCTTTGGCAACGGATGACGGCCGTGCCATTCAAGAGTGCCCAGGGATGCTCCCGGGCACCTTTTGTTCACCCCTCGTGGGCAGCCGCGGGCGCCGGTTCCCGACCCGCCGCCCGCCGCAGGACCTCAGCTTTGCCGGGGAGAGGCGTCATGGAAGATACCAGGATACTGATGGTGGTCAAAGAGCCCGAGGCGAGGCTCGCCTACGAGGAAGTGCTTGCCCGGGTCGGGGTGCCCTACCACACGGCGCAAGACTTCAGGGAGGTGCTCAGGATGACGATCAACGGGGCCTACAACGGCCTGCTGGTGGACATCCTGACCCTGATCCGCAGCAGCAAGGAAGAAAAGACCATCGCTTACGATTGCATAAACTTTTATCCCACCCTGCGCGTGAAGTGGGACGCCAGGCAAAGGAGCATCAGCTGCAGCCCCCAGGGGCACTCCTTCCCTACCGATGCGGAGGGGGCGCTCGCCTGTTTCATCGAGAGCAGGTGCCGGCCGTTCAGCGCCAGGCCCCTGCGCAGGTTCAACAGGAAGGACACCTACCTGAACCTTCTCCTGTCCGCCTCCCCGCAGGCATGGGGCGTGAAGACCTTCACGGTCAACGTCTCCCAGGGGGGCGCCTTCGTGCATACCGCCGAGTCGCTGCCGAAAGGATCCAGGGTATGGCTGAGCGTTCCGGACATGCCGGGTGACGAACCTGTCCCGGCGACCGTCTGCTGGAGCATCGAGTGGGGCGGGTGCCGCACCATCCCCGGCGTCGGGGTGATGTTCGATGCGCTTTCCGAGCGGCAGGGGGCCTGGATCACCAGGACCATAGCCGGGTAGCCGCCTCTTTCCCCCCGGCACTCCCTCTTCCCCCGACCCGCTCCGGGCGGCGGCGCTTTTCGACCCCCCTCGCCTCCTTCCCGGGCATCCCTTGCAGCGCCCGGAAGGGGAGGCGTGCGCGCCCCCCCCCCGCCCTCCAGCCGATTTGCAGTTCAAGTTATTCCGCATCCCCGCCGACAAGTCTATATCTCCCGGTTTCAACCTGAGATTCATCTCCTATCCCGCAAGCTCCCGAACGGGTCGCTCTGCGGTAAACAGCCGTGCTTTGGGTCCTTACATGTTGAAGCGGTTTCGCAACCTTTCCATCAGGCGCAAGTTGATCGCCATCTTGCTCCTTACCAACGTCGTCGTGCTCGCGCTGGTCTCTACCGCGTTCGTCGTGAACGAGGCGGCACGGTTTCGCAGCGGGATGCGGACCGAACTGACGGCGCTTGCGGAAATCGTCGGCGACAACAGCTCGGCCGCAGTGGCGTTCAACGACCGTAAAGCAGCCGGCGACACCCTCTCGGCCCTGCGCGCCAAGCCTTACCTGTTGACCGCGCTGGTCCTTCTGAAGGACGGCTCCGTATTCGCAAGCTACGCCTCGCCGCGCGGCGGGTTGCGGCAGCTGGGGTTTCTGGAGGGTTCCGGCGACAACCTCCGCATCAACAGCAGCAGCTTCGGCGCGGCCCTCGAAAGCTCCCGCTCCGCCTTCGCCATCCGGGAGCACATCTACGGCATCTCCCCCATCATCCTCGACGGCCAGCGCATAGGCACCGTGGTGATCCAGTCCGACTCGGGCGAGCTGAACCAAAGGCTGCTCCGCTTCTTCGCGCTACTGGCCGGCGTCATGGCGAGCGCGCTGCTGCTGGTGTATTTCCTGGCCTCAAGGCTGCAGCACCTCATCTCCGAGCCGATCACGCACCTGGCGCAGGTCATGAAGGCGGTCTCCATCGATAAAAGCTACGCGCTGCGGGCTCGGAAGCAGGGAAACGACGAGCTGGGTACCCTGATAGACGGCTTCAACGAGATGCTGGTGCAGATCCAGCACCGGGACGAGAAGCTGGAAGCGCACAGGCAGGAACTTGAGGATGTCGTGCAGGCGCGCACGGCCGAGCTCTGCGCCGCCAACCGCGAGCTGAACCAGACCGTGGCCGAACTGCGGCTCTCCAAGGAGGCGGCCGAGGCGGCGAGTCTTGCCAAGTCGCAGTTCCTGGCGAACATGAGCCACGAGATCCGCACCCCCATGAACGGGGTGCTCGGCATGACCAGCGTGCTTCTGGAAAGCGGGCTGGCCGGGGAACAGCGCAGTTTCGCCGAGGCGGTGCGCAACTCCGGCGAGTCGCTTCTGTCCATCATCGACGACATCCTCGACTTCTCGAAGATCGAGGCGGGGAAGCTGGAACTTGAGCCCGCCCCCCTGGACTTGCACGGGATGATGGGTGAAGTGCTGGAGATGTTCGCGGCCGGCGCCAAGCGCAAGGGTATCGGCATCGGGCTTGGCGTGGACGAGGGGGTGCCGCGCTACGTGGAGGGTGACCCGGTCCGGCTGCGCCAGGTCCTGGTGAATCTCGTGGGGAACGCGGTCAAGTTCACCGCTCGCGGGGAGGTGCAGCTCCGGGTTGCCGTCACCGGCAGGGAAGGGGAGCAAGGGGTGTTCCGCTTCGAGGTGGCCGACACCGGGATCGGCATCCGCCCCGAGGCAAGGGCCCACATCTTCGAGAGCTTCTCCCAGGCCGACTACTCTACCACCCGCACCTATGGCGGCACCGGGCTCGGGCTTGCCATCGCCCGCCAGCTTGCAGGGCTAATGGGGGGGGAGCTCGGGCTCGAGAGCGAGTTCGGCGTCGGCTCGACCTTCTGGTTCGCCGTCCCTTTCAAGGTGCTCTCCGAGGTGCCTGAGGGGTTGTCGGGGCGGGTGATGGCGCCGGCAGGGGAGCCCAAGGCGCAGTTCGAGGCAGCCATTTTGGTGGCAGAGGACAACCCGGTGAACCAGGACGTGGTGCGGCACATGCTGACCATGCTCGGGTGCGAAGTGCACATCGTCGGAAACGGCGAGGAGGCCGTGGCCGCCTCCGATGAGGGATGTTACGATCTGATCTTCATGGACTGCCAGATGCCGCGGGTAGATGGTTTCACCGCCACCAGGATGATCCGTGCGCGGGAAGCCGCCCACGCAGTGGGGCGTCTCCCCATAGTGGCCCTCACGGCGAACGCAGTTGCCGGTGACCGCGAATCGTGCCTGCAAGCGGGGATGGACGATTACCTCAGCAAGCCGTTTCATGCCTGGCAGCTTGGCGAGGTGCTGCGGCGCTGGCTTCCCGGCAGGCTGAGGGGCGGGTCGGACGGCGGCGCCCATGAGCCCTCTCCCCTCCGGATGCCTCCCGAGGTCCCTGCCGGCGACCCCCGTGTCGCCGTTTTCGACAGGGAGGGGCTGCTCCATCGCCTGGGCGACGACGAGTTCCTGTCCCTGTTCGTCGACAAATACACGGCCAGCACGAGCGAGCTGTTGGAGGTCTTGAAGGAGGCCATCGAGCAGGAGGATTACGGCGCCGCGCATCTGCAATCGCACAGCATCAAAGGGGCTGCGGCCAGCATAGGTGCCGAGGCGATGCGCGCCGTTGCGATGCAGATGGAAGAAAGCGCTTCAGGAGGGGGGGACCTGCCGGGGCTTGCCCGGCTTTACCGGGAGCTGGAGGATGCCTTCCGCGATTTCAGGAGGGCTGCCTGCCCGGGGGGGAGGGGGTGAAGCCGATGCAGCTCACCTCTTCCTCGAGCTGCACCCCCAGCGAGGCCCGCACCTCCGACTTGACCAGCCGGGCGAGCCGTGTCATCTCCTCGGCGGTAGCGCTTCCCGTGTTCACCAGGTAGTTGGCATGCCTGGGGCTCACCATGGCGGCGCCCACCCTGGAGCTGCGCAGGTTGGCCCGGTCGATGAGCCACCCCGCCGGGATCCTGCACTCCCTGCAGCTCATCCCCTGCTCGGTCTCGAACCTGCGGATCAGCTCGGGGTCGGTCACCACCGGGTTCATGAAAAAGGAGCCGGCGCTCCTGTCGCACTGCAACTGCCGGGCCTCCCGCTTTTTGACGGTCTCCTCCACCTTTTGCTCGATCTCCTGGTGGGGGGCCCCTGACAGCTCCAGCAAGGCCGAGACCACTATGAGGCCCGGGTCGCGCTTGAAGAGGCTGTTGCGGTACTCGAACGCGCAGGCTTCGCGGTCCAGGGTGATCACCTCCAGGCTCAGCGCATCTAGCGCCTGGACGTTCACCACCACGTCCCCGATGCATCTGCCGTAAGCCCCGGCGTTACCGCGCACCGCCCCCCCAAAAAGACCCGGAATACCTGCCAGCCGTTCCAGCCCCGACAACCCCCAATGCGCCGTATGCTGCACCAGCGCCATCAGATCGACCCCCGCCCGCGCCTCGACCAGGCGACCGGAGACCCGGATACCCTTCAGTTGCAGCCGGATCACCACGCCGTCGAACCCCTGGTCGCTCACCAGTAGGTTGGAGCCGCCTCCCAGTATGCTGAACGGGACCCCCTCGCCCCGCGCGAAGAGAAGCGCCTGCCTCAACTGGTCCGGCGTCCCCACCCTGACGAAAAAGCGCGCGGGGCCGCCGATCTTCAGCGAGGTGAAGGGGGCGAGCGGCACGTCCCGCTCGATCATTAACATCCGGTTGTCTTGAACATCATGATTCGGCATAGCCAATATGATACACGAGTTGCCGCGCAAGCCAATTCCGTCGTGCCAGGGGCGGCGGGAAAAGCAAGGGGGCCACGGCAGCGCATGCCGTGGCCCCTGGTCGGTCCCCGTTGTTTTTGAAGCTCAGTGGTCGACGGTCAGTTGGTTTACAGCCTGAACCTCTGCACCATGTCCTGCATCTCCGCGGAGAGCCTGGAGAGCCGCTCGGAGGCGGCGGATATGTCCTGGGAGCTGCGGGCGCTCCCCTGCACCGTCTCGGAGATCAGGTGGATGTTGCTGGTGATCTCCTGCGTGGTGGCGGTCTGCTCCTCGGCGGCCGTTGCGATGTGGTGGATCTGGCTGGTCACCTCGTTGATCTGGCTCAGGATCTCCTCGAGGGCGTCTCCGGACCTGGCGGCTTCGCCGGTGCCGCGCTCAACCTCCTCCACCCCGTCTTCCATGGCGCCGACTGCGAGCTTGGTCTCCTGCTGGATGCTCTTGATCATGGCCCCGATCTCGCGGGTGGCCTTGGTGGTCCGTTCGGCCAAGGCGCGCACCTCGTCGGCTACTACCGCGAACCCCCGCCCCTGCTCGCCGGCACGGGCCGCCTCTATCGCGGCGTTTAGCGCCAGCAGGTTGGTCTGGTCCGCGATGTCCTCGATGGTGGCCACGATCTCGCCGATCTGGTCGCTGCGGGTCCCCAGCTGTTCGACCACCTTTGCCGAATTCCTGACGTGGTCGGCGATCCTGTTCATCCCTTGCACCGTGTCCCTGACGATGGCGGCGCCGTTTTGCGCGGAACTGCTGGCGCGGCCGGAGCTGTCGGCAGCCAGGTGGCAGTTCCTGGCGATGTCGGTGCTGGTCAGGGACATCTGCTCGCTTGCCACGGCCACCGTCCCGGCCTGATGCACCACATGGTCGGCGCCGTCGGCGGTGCGGCGGGCGTTGGCGTTCAATTCTCCCGCCGCGGCCGAGACGTCCAGGGCGCTGCGGTTCACCTTTTCCATGACCTCCCTGAGACCCTCCACCATGCGCCGCATCGCCTCGTAGATCCCGCTCTTGCCAGGCTCCAGCTGCACGGTCAGATCCCCCCCGGCCACCTGCTTCGCGATCCCCTCCAGCTCCGCCGGCTCGGTGCCGATGTGGCCGATCAGATGCCTGACCACCAGCAGCGACGCCGCGCAGATCAGCAACAAGAGGGCCGCGGTCAGCCCGACCACGAGGTAGACCCCCTTCATGACGTGTGCACGCTTCCCCTCGGACGCCTTGGCGACCAGGGCGTCGATCTCGTCGACGTAGGCGCCGGTGCCGACCACCCAGTCGAAAGGCTTGAAGTAGAGCGAATACCCTCTCTTGGGCGAGGGGGTGTCGCTTCCCGGACGGGGGAAGTGGTAGTCGGTGAACCCCCCCTCGGGCTGCATCCCCTTCTTGATGATCTCCTGGATCAGGTACTTACCCTTCGCGTCCTGCAGGTTGAGGCGGTTCTTTCCCTCTGCGGGCTTTCCCAGAAGGACCACGTTGGTCCCGTCCGAGCTGTCTGCCCAGAAGTAGCCGTCCCTGCCGAACTTGAGCGTCCTGAGCAGGTCCGCCCCCTGCTTTTTGGCCTCGTCGAGCGTCAACTCCCCCTTTTGCTCCCGGTCGCTGATGGCCTGCAGCATGCTGATCGCGGTCTGCACCTCCGCCTTGGCCAGGGCGTCGGAGCCGTCGTAGAGCATCTCGCGGTAGGAGCCGTTGAAGATGTTCATTATGTCATGAAACTGCTTCATGACGGTCAGGCCGGTGGGCGCTCCCAGCGCGCAGCAGCTCACCAGCACCAAAAGCAGAATCTTGGTCTGAAAGGTCATTCTATAGCTCTGTCTCATTTGGGTGTCCTCGTCGGTTGATTGTTGGCTTCAGCTTGCTTTCCCTGTAACAGTATCGGACGCTCTTTCCGGAAGTTGAGCCTTTTCCTGACGAAGAAACGGCGGTTCTTCAGAGCGTTGCCCTGTTTTCCGGAGTGTCGCCGTCAGCGCTCGATGCTTCAGGCAGTGAAGGGAAAAATTTGCTCAAGTGGCGGGGAGTGCTGGCGACAAGTCGGAGGTGCTGCGCGGAAAGGGAAGCGGCGGCAGCACGGTAGGTGCCGTGGAGAGGCTCCAGCGCCTGCTCCGGGTGCCGGGGCGGCGCCGTCGGAGGGCCTCCCCGCTTTGGATGGGTGTGAACCGGCGGACGATGCCGAATCGGCAGGTTGCACCGGGGGTACGGATCGCGTCGTCGCGATCCGTACCCCTTCTCTTTTTCTGCTAGTCGTGGTAGAGCAGGTACCCCTCGCGCAGCACGAGGAAACGGGTCAGCCCCTCGTTCCAGCGGGCTATGATGGCTGCGGCGGGTTCGCCGGCCAGCAGCCCCTTCCTGAGATCGTCGGAGCCTGCCATGTCGTCGAACCCCCATCTGAAGAAGGTCGCCCGCGCCGGTTCGGGAACGAAGGAGTGCAGGGCGCTCAGGATGGTCACCCCGGCCTCTACCGGCAGCACCTTGCGATAGTCCGTGATGTTGATCCTGACTCCCCCGACTTCGCGGTCACGGTATTTGGGGGTGCTGGAGATGCCCGGCATCCGCACCGGCGTGAACAGCACCGGCTCGAAATGCAACCCCCCCAGCTGCTCGCCGTTTAGCCGCGTCGCCAGCGCCTCGGGATCCATGCCGGGCAGGCCCGCCAGCCGGAAAGGCTCGTTGCTGCCGCGCCCCTCAGATGCGTTGGTCGCCTCCAGCAGCCCGGTCCCCGGGTAGAGGAGCGCCGACTCCACGGCGGCCAGGTTCGGGCTGGTCCCCACCCAGGTGAGCCCCGTGTCGGGCCAGCGCATGTCGCGCTGCCAACCCTGCATCTGCACCACCTTCAATTCCAGCTGCGACAACCCCGGCAGCATCGCTTCCCCCTTGATCATGGCGGCGAGCTCCCCGACCGTCATGCCGTGGGCCACCGGTATCGGGTAGAGCGAGGTGAAGCTTGCCGGCAACTCACTTCTCACGAACCCCGCCACGTAGTCCCCCCCCAGGGGGTTGGGGCGGTCCAGCACCATGAAGGGGATCCCCGCCCGTGCCGCCGCCTGCATGGCGAGCCCCATGGTGGAGATGTAGGTGTAGAAGCGCACGCCGGCGTCCTGGATGTCGAAAAGCACCAGCTCCACCCCCTTGAGATCCTCCTGGCGGGGCTGCTTCGTGGCGCCGTAGAGGCTCTTCACCGGAATGCCGGCGGAGGTGTCGTCCGCCAGCTGCACGCCGTCTTCGGCGTGCCCCTTCAGCCCGTGCTCGGGGGTGAAGATGACGGCCGGCTGCACCCCGTGCCTCTCCATCACCTCCAGCAGGTGGCTTTTGCCCACCATGGCCGAATGGTTGGTGACCAGGGCGAAACTTTTTCCCTTCAGGAGCATGAACCCCTGTTCGCTCAGGGATTCGGCTCCGGTCTTCACTATATTGGCCTCCGACCGGGTGGGAGGGAAGAGGACCAGCATCGCGCAAAGTGCCAACGCGCAGGGTAATGTTCGGAATAGTCGCAAAGCTTGAGTCACCGCCTTTTTGGGAATGAGATATCGCAGCAGCTTACCTTAAAAAACAACGCTACTGCAAGGGGTTTGCTCACAACGGCACGGCTGCCGCAAGGAAGCGGCATAGAAACCTCTTCGGCTTGGCGGGCGGCTGGTTGAGCTGAATTTTGCCCCATGGTTGCTTTTAACCAGCCGCGCATTATAAATAACCCTTGTCAGGTTTGAATTTTTCAAATAGAGTGCTCACATTTGTTGATAGTAATCTTGTCTTCCCGTCTGCCAGGGGTGACCAGGAGGGGGTTCTATGAAGAGGCTTATTCTGGTGTGTCTGATCCTGCTTGTCGGCTCCGGGGTGCTCTGGGGGGCCGGGACGAAGAAGAGGAAACCACTGCCGCACGATTTCGGAAGCGTGACCATCAACAACCACTCCCAGCAGGCGGGGATGCCGCCGGTCGTCTTTGACCACTGGGTCCACCGCAAGAACTACACCTGCAGGTTGTGCCATGTCGACATCGGCTTCGGCATGACGGCCAACTCCACCCAGATCCGCGCCGTCGACAACGGCAAAGGGTATTTCTGCGGCGTCTGCCACAACGGTTCCACCACTTTCAACAAGGCAAAGATCTTCGAGTCCTGCGCCACCTCCTACACGCGCGAGGAGTACAAAAGGTGCGTGAAGTGTCACGCGCTGGAGAAGGACCCCGCCAAGGAGGAGGCCTTCTACCGCTTCCTGGACAAGATGCCCCGGGAGACCTTTGGCAACGGCATCAACTGGGAAAAGGCCGAAGAGACCGGCCTGCTGAAGCTGGTCGACAACCTGGAGGGGGTCTCGTTCAAGAAGTCCTCCATGAAGGTCCAGGGGGACTTCGCCCTGAAGTCCAAGGTGGACGGGATGCCGGACATCATCTTCTCACATGCGAAGCACACGGTGTGGAACGGCTGCGAGGTATGCCACCCGGACATCTTCGTGGGGATCAAGAAGGGGGCGAGCAAGTACTCCATGATCGAACTCTTCGACGGCAAGTACTGCGGCGTCTGCCATGACAAGGTTGCCTTCCCGCAGACGGACTGCAAGCGCTGCCATGCCAAGCCGGTGACGGGGTAAGCGATGGGGTGCGCGATGCGAAAAGCGAAAAGATGGGGCGTTCCTGCGCTGCTGCTGCTTCTCCTTTGCAGGCCGGCCGGGGGCGAGGAACCGTGGCAGGTGGCCTTCGATCAGGCCTGCTCGAAAAGCGGCGAGTCGATGACCCTCTCCGTGGACGAGCTGCGCTCCCTGCTCGACCAGTGCTCTGCACTCGAAAAGATCATCGAAAAGCAGGAACCATCGGTGCGTAAGGTGTATCTGAAGAGATTGCAGCTGTGCCGGAACCTGTACGCCTACATGCTGGAGTACAGGATTGCGGCGCAGCAGGCGAGATAAACCGCTTGGCGGGGCTTTTGCGTATGAGGGATCTTTTGACGAAAAATGCGGGGCGCTGGTTGCGGCGTGCCTTGCCCCCCCTGCTGATCGTCTTGCTGACCGGCTCAGGCGGCTTGGCCATGGACCGCTCCGATCTCGCCAAGGTGCTGAAGACCATCCCGCCCAACGGCCCCTTCTGGAAGTACGGCAATGTGACCATGCGCACCAGGACCAAGAAGGCCGGGATGGCCCCGGTCATCTTCCAGCACTGGAGCCATCGTGCGCGCTACACCTGCCGCGTCTGCCATCAGGAACTCGGGTTCGGGATGCGCAGCGGCGACTCGGGGATCACCAGGAGGCAGTACCTGGCCGGGAAGTTCTGCGGCGCCTGCCATAACGGCACCGTCGCCTTCACCGTGCAGGATGGGGCGCAGGCCCGCTGCGGCAGGTGCCACCTGGAGAGCACGGACCATCTGGAGAAGCAGTTCGAGGAATTTGCCGCCGATCTCCCGCTGGCAAGCTTCGGCAACGGCATAGACTGGGCGGCGGCGCTAAACAGCGGCACCGTCAGGCCGGCCAACACCCTGGGCGGTTCCGCGGAGTCTCTCCGGTTCCCGGAGAAGCTGAGGCAGCCGCTAAAGCTCGGCACCGCCTCCCCGCGCAGCGATGTCAGCTTCTCCCACGAGGAGCATTTCGCGGAAATGGACTGCTCCAGCTGCCACCCGGACATCTTCAACATCAAGAAGAAGTCCACCGCCGCTTTCACCATGGATGCCAACATCTTCGGCAGCTTCTGCGGCGTCTGCCACATGATGGTCGCCTTCCCGATGAACGATTGCAGGCGCTGTCACAAGGGGATGAACAGCGGCAGCGCCTACTGATCCCTCCCGCACGCAAAAGGCGCGGCCGGTGCTCCGGGCCGCGCCTTTGCTCCGGCAACGCCGCAACCTGCCCCTGGCAACCTACCCCTGACACCCCGCCCAGCTCGCCTGCCTGTCGAAGGAGGTCCAGGAGCCGCAGCGCTTCAGGGCCAGGGCTGCGTACTGCTCCATCCCGAGGCAAAGCGCGGCGTAGATATGCGCCGCCGACAGCACCTCGGAGAACTCCACCTGTTCCTCCGGCGTGTGCGAGATCTCCAGCGCCCCCGGCCCAAGGATCAGCGGCCGGCACCCCGCCGCGAAGAAGAGGTTGCCGTCGGAGTGCGAGCGGAAGGCGTCGAACCTGAGCGGCTCCCCCAGCCGCGGGTAGACCCGTTCCAGGATATGCGCCAGGGGGTTGTCCGTCCCCAGGTTGTACCCCGCCGAGGCGAAGTTGAAGGCAACGCTCAGGTCCAGGCCCGGTATGTACTTCCCCGCGCCGGCGACCAGGCGGCGGATCCCCTGCTGCACGGAGATCGGGTCGAGCTCGGGGGGAAGGTGCAGGTCTATCCAAGACTCGCAGCGGTCCGGGACCACGAACCCCTTCTGCGAGGAGCGCATCTCCCTGATGGAATAGACGATGCGGGACTGCTCCCGGTGGAAGAGCGCGTCCTTGCTGAGGTGCAAGAGCACCCTGAGCATCGATTCCACCGCGTTGTGCCCGAGCTCGGGGAGAGAGGAGTGGCTCTTCAGCCCGTGGGTGACGAAGCCCGCCTCCAGGTAGCCGTAGTGGGCGAAACAGGCGGAGAGCCCGGTCGGCTCCCCGATCACCGCCCAGTTGGGGCGGCAGCTCTCCAGGAAAGTCGCGCTGCCGTCGCCGTTCTCCTCTTCACCCACGACCAGCAGCAACCCGACGCTCGGGCGCCTGGCGGGCTTGAGCGCCTGGGCCATGGCGAGCCACGCCTCGATCATGGCGGCGCACCCCCCCTTCATGTCGGCGCTCCCCAGCCCGTGGATGACCCCTTCTTCCTCCCGCGCTCCGAACTCCTCCAGGTCCCAGGCGTGCACCGTGTCCACGTGCCCCACCAGGTAGAGCTGCGGTTCGTCATCCCCCATGGTGACCCGGAGGTTGTAGCGCTCCTCCTCCACCTCCTGCCGCTCCACGTAGAAGCCGGCGCCGGCCAGGAGATCCTCCAGGTAGAGCTGGACGTCCTCCTCCTTGCCGGAGGGGGAGTAGATGTCGACCATCTCCCTCAGGGTGCCCCTGAGCCGCGCCGGGTCGATGGCCGAGAAAACCTCCTCGAGACGGCCCCTCACGGCTTTTTCACCGGTTTCTTCTTGTGCCTTTTGGACAGGTTGAGCGTCATGTACACGTGCTCCTGTACGTTGTCGAAGCCATGTTTCTGGAAGAACCTGATGGCCGGCTTGTTGTCGGCCGAGGTGTCGATGATGATCATGCGTACCCCCTGATCCTTGAAGCGGCGCCTGAGCTCCTTGAAGAGCCTCTCGCCGACATGCATCTTCTGGAGATCGCGCCGCACACCGAGCCAGACCAGGTAGCCGTACTTCCAGGGGGAGTTGTGCTTTTTCACGGTGGTCCCCAGCGCGAAACCCAGGATGCGCTCCTCGTACTCCGCGACGATGCAGAGCTCGTTGTCGGAGTTGAACAGGGTGGTGATCTCGTATTCGTCCCAGGTGCGGTAAAGGCTCTGGGAATACTCCGCCGTGAACAGCTCCTCGCCGATGTGGAACACCTCCGGCAGGTCGTCGATGATCATCTCCCTGATCCTCGGGACGTCTTCCTCGTGTGGTTGTTGTGTCTCCATGCCGTACCTCGTGACAGCTATGATTTTGGCTGATTGTCATTATAGCAGGTTCGAGCATCGCGGGCTGATACAGTCTTTTTTTCTGTCGTCTTCGATGGCCCCGCCAGAGTATGGATTGCTGCGATGATAGAGACCGCTTCACTGCCTATAAGCATACGCCCTGTCGCGTACCGGTTCTCATTCGGATGCAGGACGCCGGGATGTGTCACAGCGGTTGCCCGCCAAGTCACTCTCCTTCCGGCATGAAGTCACAGCCGGCCCGGCTTTTGGGAAAAGAACGGCCGGGATAGAGATATTCTGCGCCGGGGGATAACTTTGCAGCATTGCATGGTAAAATTCATGGGTCCGCGGAGAGCCAGCTATAGCCGCCGCGGCGCTTTCTGTGGAAAATCCCCGTCAGAGGCAAAAAACAAATGCCAAGGCCTTACCCTTTATACCCGGCCGTCGCCTGCCTGGTACTGTTCCTGTGCGCAACCCCCCCGCTTTTCGCCGCCGAACCGGTGGAAGTGGCGGTGACCGGCGTGGAGGGGGACCCGCTGGAAAACGTCAGGCAGGCGCTCGCGCTCCCCTACGGTCTCGTGCGCGACGGGAAGGTGGACCGCCTCTGGCTGGACCGCTTCGCCAAGCAGGCGCCGGAGAAGGTACGGCAGGCGCTTGAGCCTTTCGGCTACTACAGGTCCGAGGTTTCGGCGTCGGTGGCGCAGACCGGCGACGGGCACCGCCTTAAGGTGGCGATCCTCCCGGGGGAGCCGGTACGGGTCACCGCTGTCGACCTGGAGCTTAAGGGGGCGGGCGCCGCGGAGAAGCAGCTTAAGCGACTGGCGGAGACCTTCCCTCTCTCCGCGGGAGAGGTGCTGCTGCACCCGGAGTACGAGCGGGGGAAGGGGGCGCTGCAGTCGCAGGCGCAGGCACTTGGCTACCTCGACGCCGACTTCACCCGTCGCGAGATCCGCATCTCCCCGGACCTCGCCACGGCGCGCGTCGCGCTCACCCTGGACACCGGCCCCCGCTATTACTTCGACGGGGCCCGCATCGAGGGGGCGCCGGAGTACCCTCCCGAGTTCCTCAACCGCTTCCTCGCCTTCAGGGAGGGGGAGACTTTTTCCTACGCGAAGCTTGGCGAGACGCAGCTGAATTTCGCCAACTCCGAGCGCTTCAGGCAGGTGGTGGTCACCCCGGAGCGGGAAAAGGCCAGGGATGCCAGGGTCCCGGTGCTGGTGCGCCTCACCGCCGCGGCGCGCAACACCCTGCGCACCGGGGTGGGCTACGGCACCGACACCGGCGCGAGGTTCTCGGTGCGCTACAGGGACCTGAACGTCTTCCACAAGGGGCACGACCTCGATATGAGCCTCTATGCCGCCCAGCTCCTGCAGGGTTTTGCCAGCAGGTACACCGTCCCCAGCAATACCGACCACAGAAGTTACAGCTCCTTGCAACTGAACCTGCAGCAGGAGGACGTCACCAGCTACCGGAGCAAGATCGCGGCGCTGGAGCTGGACCGGACCATAGGCCTTGGGCGGGGGGAGTTGGCAACCGTCTACCTGAGGCTCTTGCAGGAGAATTTCACCATAGCCGACGTCAGCTCGAACTCCAGGCTCGTGCTGCCGGGCTTTCGCTTCTCGAAGGATTCCTTCAACGACCTGGTGCGCCCCACCCGCGGCTACCGCTATTCCCTGGACCTGCGCGGTGCCCACCCCCTCCTGGGGTCGGACTCCGGGCTCGCCCAGTTCCTCGCCCACGCCAACTTGCTGGTGCCGCTCCCCTGGCGCCTGAACCTGCAGGCGCGCGCCAACGGCGGTTACAGCGTGCTGGACGACCCGCTGGGCGAGTTGCCGCCTTCCATCCGCTTCTTCGCCGGCGGCGACCAGAGCGTGCGCGGCTATTCCTTCCAGAGCCTGGGCCCGAGAGACGCTTCGGGAAAGGTGGTAGGCGGCAAGCATCTGCTGGTGGGAAGCCTTGAGCTGGAGCGGTCGCTGTACCGGAACTGGGGGGTCTCCGTCTTCCACGACATGGGCAACGCCTTCAACGACTACCGCGACATGCACCTGGAGCAGGGTGCCGGGATCGGGGTCCACTACTACACCCCGGTCGGGGGGCTGAACCTCTACCTCGCCAAGCCGTTCGCCCCGGGCGCCCCCTCCTACCGCATCCATTTCACGGTGGGGTTCCAGCTATGAAGCGGGCGGCACTCTACCTGGGAGCCGGGATACTCGCGCTCGCCCTGCTGATCTTCCTCTGGCTTTTCTGGCTCGTCGACACCGGCTCCGGGGCGCGCTTCGCCCTCACCACGCTCAGCCGCCTGGCGGGCGTCCAACTCTCCGTGCAGCAAGTGGAGGGGCGGCTTCGGGACCGGCTGCGGCTGACCGGGGTGCGGGTGGCGCGTCCCAAGGTGCTGGTGCAGGTGGATCGCCTCGACCTGTTCTGGGACCCCGATCCCCTCCTGCAGGGGAGGCTGCTGGTGCACGAGCTTGCCCTCTCCGGGGTGCGCATCCAGGACGACACGCCCCTGAGCGCGAAGGCCCCCGACCTGCGCTGGCCCCGGGTGACCGGGTTCGTGCGGCGCATGGAGGCGAGGGTAACCCGCTTCTCGCTGAAGGGGCTCAGCTACCGGCACCTGCAGGAGGAACCTGCGGCCCTCAAGGAGCTGGCCGCTTCGCTGGCCCTTCGGGAGGGGCTCCTCACCGTTTCGGGCGGCAGCGTCTCGGCCTCGCAGGGGAGCGCCTCGGGAGAGATGGTGGCGGGCCTTTGGCATCCGTCGCTCAGGCTCGATCTGCGGCTGGTGCCGTCGCAGCGCATCGCGGACATGGACGCCTTCTCGGTGCAGGCGAGGCTCCTCCCCGGAAAGGATCCGGAGCAGCTCGCCGGACCCGTCGCCCTTGCCGGAAAAAGCAAGGGCGCGCAGCGTCTCGAGGTGAACGCCGATCTCGGCGTGACCAACACCGGTTTCAACTTCAGGAAGCTGAGGGTGGTGAGGCCCGGGCGCCCCGGCACCCTGACCGGCAACGGGAGCATGACGCTCACCATAGCCGAGCCGCTGTTTTCCTTCGCCCTGCAGGCTGCGGATCTGGATCTCTCGCGCGAACTGAACTATCCCGCCCGCATTTCCGGCACGCTCACCTTCTCGGGGAGCCCCGCCGACTACCTCGGCAAGTTCGACCTCTCCAACAAGGCGAAGGGGTGGCGGAAGATGAGGCTCGCCGCGGATTACCGGGGCGGGAAGGCCGGGGTGAAGCTCGCGCCGCTGTCGGGGGCGTTCCTGGAAGGAAGGCTCAAGGGAGCGCTCGACATCGCCTGGAGCGAAGGCGTGCGGGTGGAGGGGACGCTCGCCGGCAGGGGGATGGACCCTTCCCTGCTCGCCGCCGACTGGTCCGGCCTGGTGAACCTGGATCTTGCGGGGAAGCTCCAGGTGCCGGAAAAGGGGCCAGTCCGGGGGGCGCTCAGCGCAAAGCTCCTGGAGAGCAGGCTGCAGGGTCGGGCCCTGCGGGGGGGGCTCGAGGGAAGCTTCGCCGGGGAGAAGGTGGTGGTCAAACGCCTGGAACTGGCAGGCAAGGGGTTCGCTGTGCGCGGGGCGGGGGAGCTGGAGCGGCGCTTCGCCTTCGCGGCAGAGGTGAGCGATCTCTCCGGCCTGGCGCCGGGGGCGTCGGGAGCGCTCGACGCAGAAGGCTGGCTGCGCTGGCGCGACGGCATCCTCTCCGGCGCCTTGAGCGGCAAAGGGCGCAACATAGCAGCGGCCGGGACCAGGGTGGGGGCGGTGGACCTGGACGCGCGGCTGGGGGAGGGGAGGGGTTACCCGGTCTACCTGAAGGCCTCCATGGACCGGCTCCGCGTGGGACGCGCCCGGGTCGAGACGGCGCTCCTCACGCTGCAGGGGACGGCGCGGCGCCATACCCTGCAGGCGGAACTTGCCTCCGGCGGGAGCCATGTGGAGACCGCCCTCTCCGGCGGCTACGGCGACGGCGTCTGGCGCGCGGAGATGGTCCGTCGGCGCGGACGGCGTCGGTCCGTTCGCCCTGGTGAGGCCGGCGACCCTTATGGTAGGCGGGGGGAGGTTCAGCCTTTCGCCGCTTTTGGTGAGCGGGGCGCCAGGGGAGCGGCTGGAGCTTGCCGGGAACCGCGACCGCGACCAGACGGGGTCCTTTGCCGGCAGATGGAGCGGCATCAACCTGGCCCGGGCGAACCTCTGGCTGGAGGGGGTCGAGCTTTCAGGGAGGAGCTCCGGCAACGTCGACATGCGCTTTCTCCCCGGCGGACGCATCGCCCTTTCCGGCCGTGCCGAAGCGGACGGGGCGGCGCTGGTCGATGGTCATCGGGTCGGGCTGGAGCGGTTCCTGGCGACGGTGGAAGGGGGGGGAAGCGGGCTCACCGTCGCGGCGGAGCTCTCGCTTGAAGGGGGCGCCGGAAAGGCGCATCTCGATTTCCGCTCGCCCTCCCCGGCCAGCCTGTCGCTCCCGGAGAGGGGCGATCTGGCGTTTAGCTGGTCGGATCTCGACCTGGCGCTGTTGCGCCCCTTCCTCCCTCCGGACGCCGTGCTGCAGGGGAGGGGGGGAGGAAGCGTGACCGGGAAACTCCTGCCGGGAGCGAGGTTCGACCTGAGGGGGCACGGCGCGATCTCGCAGGGGCACCTGAACCTGCTGTCCCAGGGGGAGGAGTTCGACCTCTCCCTCGACCAGGCCGAGGCCGATTTCAGCTGGCGCGATCCCGCAGCCGGCGCTCCCCGGGAGCGGGGCGAGCTGACGCTGCAGGGGAGCGCGACAGCCACCGGAACCTACACCTCCAACGGCGAGCGCATCCTGGCGGGGAAAAGCACCCTGCGCATCGACGCGGACCGGCGCGGCAGCCGCGCTGCCCTCGACCTCGTGCTGGAGGAGGGGGGGGAGCTGAGGGGGGCCTTCTTCTCGGATGCGCCGGCGACGGCGGGGGTGCCGGAAACGGGCGACCTCTCCGTGCGCTGGAGCGGCATCGAGCCGGAGCTTTTGAGGCCCTGGCTTCCCGGCGCGCTCAACCTGCAGGGAGAGCTGCACGGGGAGGCCAACGGGAAGCTCATGTCCGGGAAGCGCGTGGAGCTTTCGGGTGAAGCCGCTTTCTCCCAGGGGCGCGCGACCTGGCAAGGGGGAAACGGCGAGCTGAGCGCCAACCTGCGTTCCGCCACCCTCACCTTCGCCTGGCGCGGCGAGACGCTCGCCGGGGAGCTTGCCCTGGCGCTCGCGGAGTACGGCGAGGCCCGGGGAAGCTTCCTCCTCCCCATCCCGGCCCGGCTCCCCGTGGCGCCGACCCAGGGAGGGGCGCTGCAGGGGGCGCTCAGCGGGAAGGTCCAGGAGCGCGGATTCCTCACCACGTTTCTCCCTGGGCTGGTGCAGGAGACCAGCGGCAAGCTCGACGTCGATCTGAGGCTCGGGGGGATCTGGAGCGACCCGAGCCTCACCGGCAGCCTTCGGTTAAGCGATGCCGGCGCCTACCTCCCCAGCGCCGGAATCCGGCTCACCGGCGTAGAGCTTCTGGCTCGACTGGAACAGGACCGCATCCGCGTCGAGCGCTTGCGGGCGGTGTCCGGCGGCGGAGAGTTGGTCGGGAACCTGCTGCTGCGCATGAAGGGGTGGGAGGTCGCGGGGTTCAGCGGCACTCTGAGCGGGCAGCGTTTTCAGACCGTCTACCTCCCGGAACTCCAGATGTTCACCTCGCCGCAGTTGACCTTCGAGGGGGACGCGGAACGGGTCACCCTCAAAGGGGAGCTGGGCATACCCGAGATGCTGATCACCGGGCCGCCGGTGCGGCAGCTGGTCGCCACCAGCCCGGACGTGGTGTTCGAGGGGGCGCCTGCGCGGACTGGGGAGAGCGGGAAGTTCCCCCTGCTCCTTGACGGGCGCGTGCGGGTGGTGCTGGGCGACAAGGTCCGCGTGGCGGCTTCGGGGATCGAAGCCCGCCTGGGAGGGGGAATGGACCTCGTGCTGGACGGCATCGACAGCATCTCCAGCTCCGGCGAGATCCGCGTGGTCGAGGGACGCTACCGGGCCTACGGCATGGACCTGGAGATCGTGCGCGGGAGGCTCTACTACGTGAACGACCCGGTCGACCGCCCGACGCTGGACATCCTGGCGCTTCGCAAGGTCGGTGACGTGAGCGCCGGGGTCACCGTAGGGGGCTTCCTGAACGCCCCCGTCGTGAAGCTTTACTCCGAGCCCCCCATGCCCGAGGTCGACATCCTGGCCTATATGGTGCTCGGGCACCCTCTGGGTGCCAGCGGGGAGCAGGGTAGCCTGGTCGCCACCGCAGCGGCCGGCCTCTTCTCCTTCGGGAAGGCCGAATCGCTGCAAGAGCAGATCAAGGACAGGCTCGGCCTGAGCACGCTCGGCGTGGAGACGGTGGATACCTCGAAGGCCGGGCGGATGGGTTACAAGGAGATCTCCACCGCCCCGGGCGCGGCGGTGCAGGAGCCTGCGGGGGGCGAGTCCCTGTTCACCGTCGGCAAGTACCTGACGCCGAAGATCTATCTGAGTTACGGCCGCTCGCTGGTCACCGGCGAAAACCTGTTCCGGCTGCGCTACGACATCCACAGGCGTTGGCAGATCGAGACCCAAAGCGGCAGCGAGAGCGGCGCCGACCTCTACTACAAGATGGAGTTCAACTGACCCCGTTCGCTGTAGAGACTGAACGGACCGGTTCATCCAAAGGTGCCGCCGCCAATAATGGCTGTGAACGGGTGACTCGCGCAGTAAGAGACAAAAAAAGCGAGGGCACCCAGGCACAGGCTTGGGTGCCCTCGCTTTTCTATGCGGGCAGAGGAGCTACTTCACCCGATAGCGGTCGGGCTCGTTGAAGAAGGTGATATCGGCATAGCCCGCACGGATCCTGCCTGAGTGGGCCACTCCGGCAGGGATGTAGTAGCGATCACCCTTGATATAGGTCTGTTCATTCCCGTCGATCACGAGATCGATCTCCCCTTCGAGGACGAACCCGACCTGGGCAGCGTGAGCATGTTCGGGTAGATCGACGTCCTCAGCAAACTCCATGAAGATGACCTGGTGCCCGTCGCATTGAGACAGGTATGCCTGGATTCCTTTAAGGGGAATGTCAGCGACAGGCAGGTTTCGGATCGGTTCGGGGAAAACGTTCTTCATCAGATCTCCTCCGCCTCTACTTGTGCCGGGAAGAAGTAGCGGCGGGCTACCTGGCTCCAGGCCCGACTCTAAAAGTTGTAGCGCGCACCGGCGAGGAAGGAGCTGCTGGCGTATGAGACGTCGTATATGCCGATGAAGAAATCTTTCGCCGCCTTCTGGTACCGATAGCTCAGGTCGAGGTTCAGGTTGTTGGTGATTTTGATGCCCGTGCCGGCGGAAAACTGGTAGCCGGGCACGTGGTCGTTGTAGGCGAAGTATGCATCCGTCATCCTGCCGTGGAGCACGCCTATGCCCGCACCGAGGAAAGGAGTGACTGCGCTTTTTGTCTTTACGTCCCAGTAGGCGTTAGCCATGTAGCTTGAAATGGTGGTGTCCATGCTGCGGTCCCGCACCTCGACCCCCTGGAAGGTATCAGCATAAGCGTGCTTGTACCCGGCCTCGCCTTCAAAACGGAAACCGTCGAAGTTGTAGCCTAAGCTTGCGCTGAACGCTCGACCTGTCCTGTATTCGATCTTACCGGCCCCACCGGTTGACAGGTCGCTGTCATGGTAGAGGCTGACGCCGGCCGCCGCTCCGATGTACGGCCCTGCAGCCATCGCCGATGTAGATGCTGTTGTCAATAGTACCCCTGCCAGCAAAACGCTGATCTTCATTCATCCCCCCCCTTTAATTAAACAATCATCCTACCCACTTAGCATGTATCAGGGGAAACGGCAAGCTTCATTAAGGAAGAAGGCGACCTGGAGAGACCCAAGGGGGGACCTCGGCAGCCGCCTGTACGTCATCGAACGAAAGCCGGCACCTGGTTGCCGGCACACCCGCGGATTCGTACCAGTTCCGGCCCGCGCACGAACCATCGGAACGCCGGGCAGGTCTCGGGCCGCAGGAGAGGCTTTTTTCAACGGGCGGAACCGGCGGGGCCCGCGCTTGCCATCACGCGCTGAACCCTTTCCAACATTTCGGGGTGGCTGGAGAGGAAGTCGCCGTGGGTCAGGTCTTGTTTCTTGACCTTTATTTCCCATTTAGTTGTGGTAGGTCAAAATTCAAGACTTGACCCCCAGGCTTCGGTTTATTTCGCTCAATGAATAGAATGGTTCTGGGTTAACTATTCGCCACTCACGCTGTCGTGCAACAGATGCGGGCTCCATGTATTCCCATAATTGTAAAAGGTTGGCCCAGAGAGCGGAGCCGGCAATTGCGCCTGCTGCGGCTTTGTTTTCGTAGGCCATCAACCATGCACCGTCATCTGGATACATAATTCGAGATTGCAGGTCCTTATATCCTGATGCGAATAGATTTTTCCAAGCCTCAGTAGCAGGGCCAGTTGCATCGACATATATGACCCGCTGTGCCCTTTTCTGTATTGCCCAATTTTCAGTTACCACGATGCCAAAGTAACCAAATTCTTGACAATGCTCCTTGGCGTGTGACGGCTGATTTTCGGTGAAAGAAACCATTCCAAATTGCTGAGGCTCTCTCTGAGAAAAATCATGCCACGGGATCAGCAATTCAACCAATTTGCGACGATTCGGAAACCAGGCAAAGCCATTCGTTAGAATATTTGCAATGGCTTCAGCTGTACACGTGTAGTGGGTTAACATCATATCCGTGTCGGACTCCTTAATTCATTACCCAACGTCGTGGGGGCGCACCAGCGCGTCAGCGTCTGCGTGCCGCCGCCTGGTTAGCTGTTGCAGTAAATCAAGTAAGAAGGACTCGACAGACTTCAACCATTACAATCAGAATCCAATTGGGAAACCCAAAAGTTAGCCTCAAAAAATGCATAACTGTGGGAGGGACACTAACGGCCCTAGAACATAAGTAAAGTCCGTATAAATAGCCTGATGAAATCAAAAGGCCAAGAAGTGTGAGGGGGATTGACTGTGAATCGGGTTGTAATTCTGGGTAAAACCGAGTCGTAATAACCTCCAACCAGATAGCCATAAGACTTGCAAGAAACAGAGCCGCGAAAATCCATCTCTTCCCTACTTTAATCTTTCTTTCGATCTCCATTATGGTTTTTCCCTCAGCTAACGATGTTATTGACCGGTTAGACTAAGCATCTCATTTAGGATGCGAGCATCTCATATGGGATAAAAGCATCCTATCAGGATGCCTGCTTTGCATCTTATTCAGGATGCTATTCACCGCCATACTATCCGGCATCGTCACCGATCTTGCACACCAAATTCGTGCCGCGGATGGAACCGTAACGTACCTGCCAGAGCTTATCCTCAGCGAACCACCTCCCGCCTGCGGGTCGTGAGGTGTCCGTCAATGGCAGGCAAGATTAATTCGCCTCCAGATTTCCCCTCTTCTACTCTACCCAGTTTCCCAATGCAGCCACCCTAAGGTTGTAATACTGGCTTTCAGGAGATTCGCCCCTTGAAAAGGAATCATGCGATATCTGCTTGAGTTTACCTAGATATTTTTTTTCCAGCGCCAGCTCATCTCGAATTCGCCACAAGAGCGACGCATATTTGAAGAGCTTCAACAATTGAGAATATTTTCCATTCAGGTAGAGGATGTCCCATATAATTCTGACACACTTATTAAAAAGACCTTGTATTTTTTGAGAGTAACTATAGCTAAAGGCTGCTTCTAATAAAATTTTATCTCTTGATTTCAGGTCTGATACTCGACCGTTCTTTAGCAACTCATCAGCTTTTCCAAGTACAGCTCTGACGCGGTTATAATCATTTGCCGAACTGCTCATAACAGAATCATAGTATTTAATCTTTGCCTCGTAGGTATTACTCATAGTAGCCAGGGTGATTGCCAAATTGTTAGCCAATGTTAGGCGTTTTAGGCGCCTAGACTTTGTCTCGATGTGCTTTAGTTTAGAGAAGATATCGGCGTCAACAGAATTTTCCAACTCAATACTAAGGGCTTGATCATAATAAGGAGAGCCCTTTTTAACAAGACTTTGTACCTTCGTTGAAGCCTCTATTGCTTCTATTTTGTCACCCTTACTGTTATAAGCAATGGCCAGTTCTAAATACGCAGAAGCTCTTTGGTCTTTGGTTAACGTAACAGACTTGTCTTCAAGAAGATTACGTAAAATCTGTATAGCTCGTTCTCGTTTGCCTACCATTCTGGCAGCCTGCCCGAGAAGTAAAGCTAGGTCTACTTTCTCAGAAGTGTTAGCGATTGTAGCCAAAATATTTAACAATTCCTCAGCACCATAAAAAACTTCCTTATAGCAGTCCGCTTTAGTTAGCTTTTTCAGGTAGCTGTTGGCGAGAAATATTATCTTTTTTATAGAAGCATCGTCGTTCTCTTGGACTGCCTCCCAAAGCAGTTGACGAGTAATGGTATGCTCATTACCTAAAGTTTGTGCGGTTCCCCCAACAACATTGCTGAGATAATTAGTATTTATATTGACTTTTCCTTCCCGCCACTTTTCTCCAAAAAGTATATCGGCTGAACGTCTTACAATGGAAGATTGCTCCTCTGGGCTTAGGATTGTTTTCACATAGTCCCTCACCTGTTTTGGAACTTTTAGAAGTTTAGGGCAGTCAGTCTCAATTGAAAGGGTTATCTCCCCAATCTCTAAGGTGATTTTGTTCAAGGGGATAATATCCAGTAAACCTAAGCTCTCAAGTTCTAACGCATTTTGGTCATAGAACGGCTCTGCGTGATCAAATCTCTTTATATTGTTCAAAGGCGAACCGTCGGACAGAGTAGATAGAATTTTAAGCAATCTATAACTTCTACGAGAGTACCTACTTTCAGATTTTGCTAATGATGTTACAGCATGCAAAAACGCCTTTGGAACTGGTTCTGCTTGTTGAAGCTCTTCGTACTTTGTCTCAACTTCGATCGCTATTAGGTCCTTGAGCTGACAGACCCTTAATGATCTTATTAGGTAGTCTAGGTACATTGGTAGCCCATCTGACCACATATAAAGATGCTCAATAGTATCTGATGTTATAGTTGTTGATATTGTATCCGGGTGGTGATGAACATAATTTTGTGTATTCAATAAATCAAGAGCCTGAAGTCTAACAGTGATTGCAGACATACTTTTCATTTCTCGTCTACTATCAAAAATACATCTGATTGATTGATGATAATCAGTTATAGCTTGTATTATTTCCTTAAACCTATTCACATCTGTCTCTTCGTTAAACAGATCCAACGATAGATTCTCGAAAAATATGTATGGCTTCGCAACTTCAGTAGCCACATTAAGTAATTCTTGAAGGCTCATCCCAAATTGCTCTTCAAAAGCATTGATTAGATCGTCTAAGTTGACGATTTCCTCGCATTGCAAATGAAACACGGAAGCAGATTCAATGGAGTCCTGATTTGTCAAGGCCGAGGATATAAACCCGATCTTACCTTGTCCCCAATCTGAGATCAGCCACACCATCCTTTGTTCTGCTAGCACAGTATTAAAAAGAGTTCGCTCCTCATGCCTAATCTGCATATGATGAGGCATACTTTGGATTTTCAGCTGAGGCACATTATTAAGCTTCGAAGTATTTACACGAATGTCGATATCCGATTCTGTACTGTCTATTTCAGATAGAAAGGCCGGTTTTGTAGTATAGGCCTCCATCTGGTTGGGCTCAGGTGTGCTTTCAACTTGCTTAGATTCAACTTCTATAACAAGAGCATTGTTTTCGTTTAGCTCATAACCAGAATCTGGGCCCAGCTTCCTCTTCCCCGAGTATTTCTGCTCCATTTTTCGGGGCCAGATTGTGACGATATTGCTATTAGTGCCAAACTCGATTTTACACGAGTTATAACCATGTATTCTCTCTTCCTTACCACCATAAGCTTCTAGGCCAAAGATAGAAGGGCCCTGCCAATTTCTACGTTCTTCCGACCCAAACTCAGTGAAACCTACACATTTAGGAACGTGCAAATGCCCACACATGTGGGCAAAAAACATCCCTGGTGGAGCGACCTCCGAGTTGTAGACCTTTTGCCCGCGTGGTGACAACCAATCTACTGGATGATGTGACAATAAAAATGCAAAATCTAAATCTTGTTTCCATTTGTAAGGGTCACCAGCACATGCCACGCAAAGTTGTTTGGGATGTACATCCAACTTCCTCTCGAAGTTGTCGGTTGTCATCTGCAGAAACCCAAGATTCAGCCCGACTATTCCAACTTTGTAATTCCCCTTCGATAAAATTGTAGAAAATTCACCAGGGAGGTATCCAGGCGTTATAGACTTTGGCTTCGGTACAGGAAGTTGATCATACCACTTAGTATAGTTTTCAAAATTTTTATGCACTGCATCTAAGTACTGGTTTTTGCTTTCTCTATTCCAAAAGACCTCCCGTATCTCTTTATCTTTATCCCACTGTCTAAATGCTTTAACAACTGGGTCGGATGAATCTGGTCTAGTCAAATCGTGATTGCCTGGAACAGCTACCATCACCGGTTCAGACCCGAGGCTTTTAAGATGTTTCCACAACTCTATTAGCGCATCATTAACTTCATCGAATTCCTCATTTGTGCCTTTTTGGGTTATGTCGCCAGAGAAGATCACTGCGTCCCATGGTCCTGCCATCTCAGATAGCTTTGACAAGTCGTCGTAGAACTCCTGGCGAAGAGTCGGCCATAACCACTGCTGTCCTTGATTTCCGTGATGCCAATCAGATAGATGGAGCCAACTTAGTGAAGGCATTCTCTAATCTCCTGTAGATATTAAATCGTAGATTTTTTATCTTCATAGTTTCAAAAGCCAGAGGGCGGCGATGGGACATTCTATAATCCCTCTGTCAACCGAATAAGTCGCTCTTTTGGAATTCCGGGGACACAATACCTATCGGGCCTGAGGGTCAGGTCTTGTTTCTTGACCTTTATTTCCCATTTAGTTGTGGCAGGTCAAAATTCAAGACTTGACTCCCAGGCTTGTTTTAACGGGCAGAACCGGCGGGGCCCGCGCTTGCCATCACGCGCTGAACCCTTTCCAACATCTCGGGGTGGCTGGAGAGGAAGTCGCCGAACCCCTTGCCGCGTTCCCGCTCCTTCCAGTGAGCGGCATCGAGCCGCGCCAGCATCTCGGCGTACACCTGCACCGGGATCTTCCTCTTCTTCAGGTAGGCAATCGCCGCATCGTCAGCTTCGCGCTCGAAATCCCGCGACATCTTGGCGTCGATCAGGGCGGTGGGCATGGTCGCGGCAAAGGACGATATCGAGGTGATGTCGCCGGTCAGGGTGGCGACCAACAGCGCGGTAGCCGAGTTCTGGGAATTCCGGGGACACAATACCTATTATGCTATGACACATTAACTGAACTTAGTGTAAGCGTGGTGTTCTCTTGTCTCATAGAGACATCGATTCTTTCCGCAGCCAAGCGGCTGGAATTCCGGAATTCCGGGGACACAATACCTATTATGCTATGACACATTAACTGAACTTAGTGTAAGCGTGGTGTTCTCTTGTCTCATAGAGACATCGATTCTTTCCGCAGCCAAGCGGCTGGTCGGGCATCGTCTTTCCTCGCACTCTTATTGGCTCAGCTCGCCCGCGGAATTCCGGTGGAATTCCGGGGACACAATACCTATTATGCTATGACACATTAACTGAACTTAGTGTAAGCGTGGTGTTCTCTTGTCTCATAGAGACATCGATTCTTTCCGCAGCCAAGCGGCTGGTCGGGCATCGTC
>Ga0209317_1000758_pt1 | contig 34945 bp, 29 predicted proteins | sample RifGroB2_FD_183994 | JGI IMG/M metagenome (GOLD analysis project Ga0209317, IMG submission 183994) | Soil microbial communities from Rifle, Colorado, USA - Groundwater B2 (SPAdes) (version 2) | ecosystem: Environmental > Terrestrial > Soil > Unclassified | place: Rifle, Colorado | collected... | reverse complement strand
CGACCCCCCTTTTACCAAGGGGGGAGGTCTTATAGCTGCAGATCAGCACTTCTGAGGAACTTCAAAGGCAAATCCCCCCTGTCCCCCCTTTGCTAAAGGGGGGGACCCAGTATCCGGAGATCTTGGAGTTAGGGCAGAGTTCCTCTTCGATAAGACGCCGCTACAGGCGGGGTTGGTTGCTAATCAGACTAACTGTAGGGGCGAACCTTGTGTTCGCCCCGTTTTTTGTTGTCAGCCGATTTTCATTGGGGATTTGGCCGGAGACGGGCGAACACAAGGTGCGCCCCTGCCTTGGAAGGAAGAGGTACTGAAAAACGCAGTGAAGAGGCAGCCTGATTAGAAGTGGCGCGGCACAGGGAGGCAGCCTTCTTCCTGAAGAGCGTTCAGATAACTGCTGCGCAAATCGAGAAATGTTTGGGTCAGGCGTTCGATCAATACGGTATGACTGCAACCGACCAGTTCCAGCAGTCCGTTGTGCTTGTTGGCGATGAACCGCTCAATGTGGGCATAGCGACGGTTGATATCCACATGGGTGTGTCCCTGCGCATGACTGACCAGGCTAAGGGTCGCGTCTGTTACAAAAACATCTATCGAGTAAACTGCGGCGACCTCAGGGTGCTCCTTTAGTCTAAAAACAACCCGGATCTCCGGATGCGGAAATTCTATGCCGGGGAGATGATCCGGCCCGATATATTGCGATACCGCGACCGGCAGCACTTCAACCACACAATCCAGCAGAACCGAGTCGATCGGCACCAGGGTCTGCACGGGTAGGGCAAGTGCTGCACGAGATAACTTTTTGCCATGTTCGAGATAGAGTGCCAGCTGCATAATATTCACCTGCTTTACTGAGGATTAGTGCTTTTGGTTAACCCGTGTGCCGGAAATTAGAGGAACTGCACGATAAGAATGAAACCAATAAATCGGCCAAAATCAAGTCGCTAGCCAAATCTTTCTGTTCCGGGAACTGTAGCGGCAATCTATCAGAGTCAACAGGTTGAAATCAAGGTTTATAATGGGGTTCTAATGTGTTGACTGCTTCCGCTGCTCTGCCGCTCCTTCCCCTGGTTATTACCCTGCCCGGGTGATAACGCCTGTTGACTTTATCGCGCGATCTATGCATTAATTTCTTACTCGTTCGCTCATGATAAAGCCTCCCTTGATTGCAGGTAACTTGCCAGTGCACCTCCAGACTCCTCCCGAATGCTCTCCGACAGCACGCTATTCCTGGTCGTCGACTCCTTCCCTCCGGAATCTGCTGCCGCTATTTTCTGCCCTTTGCCTTTGCGCCGCGATCCTGTTGCTACTACTGCTGCCGGCCGGCAGGGCAGCAGCGCTTGAGCAACGGCCGGGCCAGGCGGTCGTGGTAGTCGGCGGAGATTTTAATTATCCCCCCTATGAATTCATAGATAAGGAAGGGAACCCCGCCGGGTTCAACGTGGATCTGACCCGCGCCATTGCCGAGGTGATGGGGCTCAAGGTCGAGATCCGCCTGGGTCCCTGGGACGGCATGCGACGGGCGCTGGAAAAGGGGGAGGTGGATATCGTCCAGGGGATGGCCTTTTCGGAGCAGCGCACCAGCGAGGTCGATTTTTCCACCCCCCATGCCCTGCTTTACCAATCCATCTGGACCAGAAGGGATGACAGGAGAATCCGCTCGCTGGAGGAGTTGCGCGGCAAAGAGGTCATAGTCATGAGAAACAGCATCATGCACGAGTTCATGCAGAGCTTTGATCCGACGGCGACGCTGATTCTCACCGATACCCTTGCCGACGCGCTGCGACTTCTAAATGAGGGGAAACACGACTGCGCCCTGGTATCGAAGCTGACCGGGAAGTACCTGGAGAAGGAGCTGAAGCTTGGACGCGTGATTCCCGTGGCCGAACCGATCATCACCCAGCCCTATGGCTTCGCGGTAAAAAAAGGGAACGTTGAGCTGCTGGGGCGCTTCAACGAGGGGCTTGCCGTTTTAAAGCGCGCCGGCGAGTACCAGCAGATTCACGACAGATGGCTGGGCGTTCTGGAGTTCCAGCCGGTCTCCTGGCGGCGCGCCGCGCGTTACGTCGCCCTGGTGGCGCTACCGCTGCTGTTTATCCTGGGGGGAACGGTCATCTGGTCGCGGACCTTGCAGAAAAAGGTGGCCCAGCGCACCCGGGAGCTGGCGCGTGAGGTGGCGGAAAAGCAGCGCGCGTTGGAGGAGTTGCGGCGGCATCAGGGTCAATTGGTCCAGGCCGACAAGATGGCGTCACTGGGTATTTTAGTCGCCGGCGTCGCCCATGAGATCAACAACCCGAACGGTCTCATCCTCCTGAACCTGCCGCGTTTCGAGGAAGTATTCCGGCGCTCGCTGCCGATTCTGGATGCCTACTGCGAGGAAAACGGCGATTTCACCCTGGGGCGGCACAAATACTCCAGGCTGCGCGAGGAACTGCCGCACATGCTGTCCGAGACCCAGGACGCGGCCAAAAGGATCAAGCGGATCGTGTCGGAGCTGAAGGATTTCGCCAGGCGCGACAGTGCAGAACTGGCGGAGCTGATCGATCTGAACAGCATCGTGCAGTCAGCTGTGCGGTTGGTCGACAGCGCGACCGCCAAGAGCAGCCATAGGCTCAGTGCCAGTTATGCCGAGGGGTTGCCGCAGGTCCGTGGCAATAAGCAGCGACTGGAGCAGGTGATGGTCAACCTGCTGTTGAACGCTTTTCAGGCGCTGGATGGGAAAGGAAAGCAGATCCTGGTCGCCACCTGCTACGATGGCGACCGGGAGAGCGTGCTTTGCACTGTTCAAGATGAGGGGAGGGGGATCGCTTGCGAGCATCTGCCGCATCTCACCGATCCGTTTTTCACCACGAAACGGGAGGATGGGGGAACCGGCCTCGGGTTATCCGTCTCCGCAGGTATCGTGAAAGAGCACGGCGGGACGCTGAGTTTTGAGTCGGTTCATGGGGAGGGGGCCACGGTAACCCTGGCGCTGCCAGGGGTGGGAGCCCTTTCCGCACCTGCTTGAAACTCCCCCTATCCCTCCGGGCCTTCGCGCTGAAGCGCTACGTCCCGCAAGCGGGAGAGGGCCGGGGTGAGGGCGTTTCGGTTTTTGAATGATGTGTTGGCACCGCGTTCGACAGCTTAAAATTGAGCGGGTGCTCTACTAAGTTTCGGCGAGATACCGCTTGGGGCACCTCCCTCACCCCTGCCCCTCTCCCGGAGGGCGAGGGGTAATAGTCCGCCCATGGCGAATGATTCACCCTTGTTGTTTTTGAAGGAGATTTACATGAACGAAGCTCTTTATCCGTCTTTCAGCGTTCTTCTGGTGGACGACGAGCCCCCTTGGCTGCGCAGTCTCAGCATGACGCTGGAGGGGCCGGGTGCCATCAGCAATATCATGCAGTTAAGCGATAGCCGGCAGGTCATGTCCCTGCTCTCGCAGCAGGACGTGGGACTTATCCTGCTCGATCTGACCATGCCGCATATCTCAGGCGAGGAACTGCTCTCGGCGCTGGCCGAGGAGCATCCGGAGATCTCTGTCATCGTGCTTTCCGGTCTTAATCAGGTCGAGACTGCGGTGAGCTGCATGAGGCTTGGTGCCTTCGATTATCTGGTGAAAACCGAAGAAGAGGATCGTATCCTCGACTCGGTACGCCGCGCTATCCGGATGCAGGAGCTGCAGCGGGAAAACAAGGAGATGCGGCGGCGCTTTCTCAACGACCGGCTCGAATGCCCGGAGGCTTTTGCGCCCATCGTCACCAGCAACAAGGCGATGCGCTCGATCTTCCAGTACATCGAGGCCGTTGCCAAAAGCACACAGCCTATCCTGATCACGGGGGAAAGCGGCGTCGGCAAGGAACTGGTGGCCCGCGCGGTCCATACCCTGAGCAGGGGCGAGGGACCGCTGGTGTCGGTCAACGTGGCGGGACTGGAGGATAACGTTTTTACCGACACCCTCTTCGGCCACAAAAAAGGGGCCTTCACCGGCGCCGATGAGCAGCGTGCCGGCATGGTGGCACAGGCCGCCGAGGGGACCCTGTTCCTGGACGAGATCGGCGATCTTTCCATGTCCTGCCAGGTCAAGCTGTTGCGGCTGCTTCAGGAGGGCGAGTATTATCCGCTCGGCAGCGACATCCCGAAACAGCTGAGGGCGCGCCTGGTCTTCGCCACCCATCAGGATCTCTCCAAAAAGCGTGAGGTGGGCGGGTTTAGAAAAGATCTCTACTACCGGCTGCGCGCGCACCACGTGCACATACCGCCGCTTCGCGAGCGCAAGGACGATATTCCTTTGCTGCTGGATCATTTCCTGGAAGAAACGGCGCGGCTGTTCGGGAAAAAGGTGCCGACCTACCCGAAGGAACTTCTGACGCTCCTTGCCAACTACAGCTTTCCCGGCAACGTACGTGAGCTGAGATCCATGGTCTACGATGCCGTGAGCGTGCACAGCTCGCGCATGCTCTCCATGAACACCTTCCGGCTCGCCATGGAGGTCCAGGGAGAGGGGGAGGCTGCCTGTGCCTGCGGTTGTGAGCAAAACGTTTTTCTAGCTTGCGAAGAAGTTCCCACCCTGGGCGGGGCTGTGGAGCAACTGGTTGCCGAGGCGATGCGCCGCGCCGATAACAACCAGACCATCGCCTCGCGCATGTTGGGCATCTCACAGCCGGCGCTCAGCAAGCGTCTCAAGCTGCAACGCCGCTGAGTGATTAGCAATCTATTCCTGCTGCGGCGGCGTTTTATCCCGGAGAAAGTACCATCTCTGTCAACCTTTATCATCTCTCCTACCCCCGGGGGGGGGGGGGGGGGGGGGGGGAAGACCGAGTCGGTTTGCTGGAAGCGGGGGGCGGTCTTATCAAGCTTTCCCCCTCCCTAACCCTCCCCCTCCGGGGGAGGGGACTAATGGCGGACTGGCCATGAACTGTCTCATAAGCGTTTAAGAGCCTCCGCCTGATGCCGCCCTACGGTTATCGCTCCCCATCCCTCTCCCATCAAGGGAGCCGGCGCTGATGTCTGGCTCAAGGGGCATAACTTTGGTTATTGCCATAATTAAAGTTATAACCGCGCTATCGTGCCGTTACTGCTGAGTTTTGCCCCTTTTCCCCTGCCCTCAACCCTCGATGGTTATACCCCTTCGGCATCTCCTAAGCTTGGCAAACAGTGTATTCGGCAAATTAATCCGCCGGTTTAGCCTGGGAGACGCGGGTTGGCATCCCGCTTGCTATACGAGGCTCGCAATCGATGCCTCCGTCCCTGCGCTTAACAAGCGCTTGTCCGATGGTGCAACAGCAATTGTTTTAAATTAGCAGAACTAGAAAAGGAGCAGCAGATGATCCAGTTTCATGGTGTCCACAAGTGGTTCAAGAAGCTTCACGTATTAAACGACATAGACCTTCACGTTAAACAAGGGGAGGTGGTTGTCGTTTGCGGTCCGTCGGGGTCCGGCAAATCGACCCTGATCCGCACCATAAATCAGTTGGAACCGATCAACGAGGGGCGTCTGACCGTTGACGGCATGGACCTCCATTGCCAGAAAACGGACCTGAACAAACTGCGTGCCGAGGTTGGCTTCGTATTTCAGCAGTTCAACCTCTACCCGCACCTGTCGGTACTCGACAACATCACGCTGGCTCCCACCAAAATCAGGAAGACTCCCAAAAAGGAGGCTCAAGAGCAGGGCATGCAGCTTTTGGAGCGGGTCGGCCTGGCCGAAAAACGCGATGCTTACCCGACCCAGCTCTCCGGTGGGCAGCAGCAGCGCGTTGCTATCGCTCGCGCTCTGGCGATGAAGCCGCGCATCATGCTCTTCGACGAGCCGACTTCAGCACTTGACCCCGAGATGATCGGCGAGGTGCTTGCCGTCATGCAGGACCTTGCTAAAAGCGGCATGACCATGATCGTGGTGACGCACGAGATGGGTTTTGCCCGCGAAGTCGCGGACCGGGTGGTCTTCATGGACCACGGCGTGGTGCTGGAGGAGGCGGAGCCTGAGGAGTTCTTCCTCAACCCGCAGCACGACCGCGCCAAGCAGTTCCTGAAGCAGCTCCTGTCGCCCATGCATTAGAAGTGAAGCGGGAAAGCTGTAACAATAGAAAAAGATCCTGATTCCGACTGTCTTCAGCGACTGCAGGCACTGCTTCCTAATGATTGGGAAGTTGACCCGGCTGAAGATTGGCGTTACTCTGGAAAACCTTTTGCGGGGGCAGCCCATCCTGGTATCTTGTCCGCTGTTTTAGCGGCAGGCGGCGCTTCCGCCCACAACCGATTGAGAGGTTTCACGTGCTTAAGTACAACTTTGACTGGTCGATCGTCACCTCAGGCAAATATTTCGAATGGCTCGTCTCCGGGTTGAAGATCACCCTGGAGATCTCGGCCATTGGTATCGTCCTTGCCTTTATTCTGGGGCTGCTCATCGCAGTGATGAAGATGAGCCATTTCCGTCCGCTGCGTTGGGTTGCTTCCGCCTACCTTGAGTTCTTCCGGAACACGCCGCTCTTGATCCAGATATTTTTCTGGTACTTCGGCTCCTATAAGATCCTGCCGACCGTGGTGAACGACTATCTGAACAACACAAACTTCGAGTTCGCCGCGGCGGTCATCGCCCTTACCATTTACACTTCGGCCTTCATTGCCGAAGACATCCGCTCCGGTATCCTCTCGATTCCCAAGGAGCAGATGGAAGCTGCCCGCAGCGCCGGATTTTCCTACCTACGTTCCATGCAGTACATCATCCTGCCGCAGGCGGTGCGGATTACAGTTCCCCCGCTGGTGAACCAGTTTCTGAACCTGATGAAAAACTCCTCGCTTGCCATGACCATCGGCGTCATGGAGCTCACCTACCAGGCCCGCCAGGTTGAGAGCTATTCATTCAAGGGCTTTGAGGCTTTCACCGCCGCAACGCTGGTTTACCTCGTGCTGTCGGTGTCGTTGACGGCGCTTATGGACCTCTACAACAAGCGGGTCCTTAACCCGCAGCGGAGCTAGCAAAGCCACGGCACACGCTGCAGCAGCCCAAGGTACCAGAGAGACTACAGAATTATCCGGCAGGAAATGGAGAACAAAATGGACGGTATGCTCGATTTTCAGGTAATTTTAGACAACTTCACATATTTTATGATCGGACGTTATCCCAGCGGCCCGCTCGGCGGTCTCGGACTCACCATCTATCTCGCGGTGGTCTCCTGCATCCTCTCCTTCTTTGGCGGGTTGATCCTCGGCCTTTTGAGCCTCTCCCGCATCGCGCTGATACGCTACCCGGTCAACATGTTCATAAACACCCTCCGCGGCTTGCCGCTGCTCATGGTGATCTTCTGGATGTACTTTCTGCTGCCGGCGCTGATGGGGAAAACCGTTCCCGAGAACAACACGGTCATCATGGGGCTCACGCTCTTCACATCTGCCTACATGTCGCAGATCGTCCGGGCAGGTATCGAGGGGATTCCCAAGGGGCAGGTCGAGGCGGCCCTTTCCACCGGACTTAAGCACTGGCAGGCTATGCTTTACATCGTGCTACCGCAGGGGATGCGCAACATGATTCCCTCCTTCGTGAACCAGTTCGTCTCGCTCATTAAGGACACCTCGCTCGCCTTTATCGTCGGCGTTTCCGAGCTCACCCATGTGGGAACTCAGATTAACAACCGGACCATGGCGTTTCCGACCGAGATCTTCATCTTCATCGCGGCCGTGTATTTCGTGCTCTGCTTCACCTTTACCTCGTTTTCCCGCTGGCTGGAAGGAAGGCTTGCCTGGCGCAAAGCGATCTAGCTCTGGCGGTCGCTTGCGGGCGAGGGAGGCCTTTCATGAATTGCAGGGACTAATAGGACCAAAAGGACCAAAAGGACCAAAAGACGAATAACAAGATTGATCGACACATCCAGCCGATACATCCAGAGTCCCCCTCTCACCAGGGGGACTTTTTTTTCTCCTGTTTTCTTTAGTTCCTTTCTCATGATTGTCATTAGAGCGTCGCTGGCCTATGCTAGGTATGTTCATTAGGCGTCCTTCCATCGACCTGCCCCTCGCAGGGCCAGCATCCGGAGGTAGTTGTGAAGCCAGAAATCGTTTCCATTCGCTATCGAATCCCGCTCACCGATGCCCAGGCTCAGAAGCTCAGGCGGACCTGGCCCAATGGTGATCCGTTCTATCCCTATGAGAAAATGGAGAAGTTCCTGGCGCCTCTTCTGGTCGAGGATCTCAACTGGCATCACTACTCCGGGCAATACCTGTACTTCACCGTTTATGGCGATGACATTGAGGCAACCCTTACCGATGCCATGAAGGTGTTTGAGGCTAAACTTGGCGCGTTGGAAGGGAAGAGGAAATAAGTTTAATTAAGAGGTATGTGATGAGAGTCCTGATTAAAAGCATTGCCACGACATGCTGCATCGTTTTTATACTGGTAGCGAATGCGGCAGCGGGAGCCGGTCTCAGTGCACAGCAGATGCTGGCCGAGACAAACCTCGCCCGCACTGAACCTGCCCGCTACGCCGACCACCTTCGCAAAATGCGCTCCAACTTCACCGGCAACATCTATCGCGACCCGGGCACAGCCGTAATGCTGGTGACAACCGAAGGGATAGCGGCGCTGGACGAGGCAATAAACTATCTCACCAAACAGGACCCTTTGCCTCCGCTTACCTGGTCGGATGGACTTGCCAAGGCTGCTGCGGATCTGGTGCGCGATCAGGGACAAAGCGGAAAGATCGGCCACGACGGGGGGCGCAGCGGCGGCATGCAGAAAAGGATCGAGAGGCACGGCATCTGGACGGGGCGCATCGCCGAGAACATCGGCTATGGTCCCGGCACGGCGCGGCTCATGGTTGTCGAACTGATCGTTGACGACGGCGTGCCGGACAGGGGGCACCGGAAAAACATATTCACGCACGACTTTGCGGTGGCCGGCGCTGCCTGCGGACCCCATCCGCTCTACCGGAGCATGTGCGTCATGGAGTTCGCTTCGCAATATAAAAGTCGTACCAGGCGCTGAGTAGCTCAGCTATCGCTCTGGCACAGGGTTCCCCACAAGCACCAGCTTTCGCCTGGGTTTAGCCTTAAGCCTTACTTCGCGTTCTTTGCGTAACAGCTTTTCAGAGGCCTGAAGCAATTACGCAAAGGACGCTAAGAGGGCGCTAAGAACGCTAAGGGAATCAAATCTTTTTGGTTTAACCTCCCCCAGACCATGATCCCGTGACATCACGCTGATCAGGATTCCCTTGACACTCTCCCCGCAAAAATCTATAGCTATACACTGTTTCCACCCAACCTTTCTCCGCCCTTACGGGCCAAATGGCGAGCTATGTACTGGGATCACTTCGGCTTCAAAGAACCTCCGTTCGCCCTTACTCCAAATCCTGCCTTTCTTTTCCTAAGCTCTCCGCACCAGGAAGCGTTCGCGCACCTGCTCTACGCCATAGAAAACCGCGTCGGCTTCATTGAGCTGTCCGGCGAGGTGGGAACAGGTAAGACGACGATCGTGCGGACCCTGCTGAACCAACTCGATCCGGAGATTTACCGGACCGCGCTGATCTTCAACCCGACCCTCTCGCCTTTGGGGCTTTTGAAGGAGGTGAACAGCGAGTTCGGTCTCGCTTCGGCCGGGGACGAGATGCGGGATCTGCTTCAGGCGTTGAACGCGTATCTGCTGGAGGAGAACCGCGCCGGTCGCACCGTGGTTTTGGTGATAGATGAGTCGCAAAACCTCTCCGTCGAGGTGCTGGAGCATATCCGGCTCATCTCCAACCTGGAAACACATTCCGACAAACTGATTCAGATCGTCCTCGTGGGACAACCCGAGCTAAGGAGCCTGCTGGCGCGGCCGGAACTGCGACAGCTGGATCAGCGCATAACGGTGCGTTATCACCTGAAACCGATGTGCCTGGCCGATAGCTCCGATTACATCCGGCACCGGATCAGATTTGCCGCCGGCGGTCGCGATACGCTGATCTTTTCCCCTGGTGCGGTCAAACGCATCTTCAGGTATTCGGGAGGCCTGCCGCGCCTGATCAACGGCGTCTGCGACCGGGCGCTGCTGCTGGCGTACACCCGTGGTTGCCGTGAGATTTCACCCTCCATGGCGTCGCTCTCCATTGCCGATCTGCGCAAGGAGTCATCGCGTCCCTGGCGTGGACCGGGCCTTAAGGCTCTGGCCGCAGCTTTGCTTCTTGCTTCTCTGGCTCTGGCTGCATTCCTGATCCTGGCTGGGACTGAGACTCCGGAGGCGAAACAGGCTGCTCCGCAGGCCGCCTCGGTGTTCTCGCCAGAACTTGCCTTTAGCGGGCTTGGCGCTGTCTCGGAACAGGAGAACCTCCATGCCGCAGTCAATGCACTCCTTGCCGCCTGGCAGGCCGCACCGGTCGTTCCGGTGCCGGGGCAGCTGGCTACTCTGCGAACCCTCGCCAGACAGCGGGGGCTGACGGCCACGAAAATTGGGGGCAATCTTGACGCGCTGGTAGCTCTTGACGCCCCCGCACTGCTTCATGTCAGCGTTCCCGGTTCCGGGACCCGGCTCATCGCCCTGACCGGGATCGGCAAGGAAGGGGTCAGCGTGGTGCCGGCCATCGGGGGGCGCTCAAGGCTGACACGAGAGGAGTTGGCGCTTATCTGGAGCGGCGGCGCAACGCTCCTTTGGAAAGACTTTCACGCCATCTCCTCGCGGGCAAAATCGGCAGAAAAGGCGGAAGGAATCCGGCTCTTGCAGGGTCTTTTAAAACAGGTCGGCTGCTACCAGGGGCCGCTAAACGGCAGCCTCGGCAAAATGACCAAGGCGGCCATCTCGGAGTTTCAGCGCAGGGAACAGATAACGGTCGATGGACAGGCGGCGGGGCAGACCTTGTTGTTACTGTATCGTCGCGCTGGAGGATTTTTTCCGCCCGGGCTCAGTCGTGAGGTAGCCGGGAATGCAAGCAGCGCAGAACATGCCGGAAGCGGGGCGCAATAGATGAGCTTGATACTGGAAGCATTGAGAAAGATGGAGCAGGATCGCAAGAACAGGCAGGGCGCCTCCACCGGCATACGCGCCGAGGTGCTGCGTTACCGTGCATCGGTCCAGCCGCAACAGGCAAAGCCTTATCTGCTGGTAGCCGCCTGCCTGCTTTTGTTGGTAGCCGGCATTGGCGCAGCGGTGTTTCTGAAGGGAAAGGGAGATGTCGTCGCATCGCAAGAGACTCAGAGTGCAGCGCTCCCTTCAATTGCGGCGCCCGCTCTCACCGATCCACCATCGGACGCGCCGGCGCTTACCACACCTCCCACGGATGCGCTACCTGCTTCTGTAGCTGTGCCTGCTACTGTCACCGTGCCTGCACCGGTGGTCACGGCGCCTGCTCCTGCGGGAACCTTGCCTGCCGCAAAGCCAATGCCGACCAACCGACTCGCAGCGTCCCCGGTTCCGACAGAGCCCACTGCAGAGAAACCGGCCCGTAGACCCCTGGCGGCTGAAGCCAGAGCCGCGCGTGCGGAAGCTGACGCTAAGCCGCAAAGTAAAGCAGCGCGACGCGAACCGGCCGAGGATGTACAGCCTGTCATGACCGACATCACCATCTCAGGCATCGCTTACCAGGACGAGCGGAACCTGCGTCGGGCCGTGTTAAACGGAGCACTGGTAGGGGAGGGGGCGGAGGTTGCAGGGGCGCGTGTAGTCGAGATCAAGGAGAATAAGGTCAGGATGTCCAGGGGCGGGCAGCTTTTTGATGTCGTCTTCTCGTCCGGGTTCCAGTCCAGGTGATTAGCACCCGGCCGCGCCTGCGGCGGGGTTTTATAAAAGAGAAAGTACGCACTTTTTGTCAGCGTCTACCACCTCTTCTCTCCCCCGGCGGGGGGGGAGAGTGTTTGCGCACCGAAGCGCTTCACTCCGCAGGCGGGAGGGGGGAAGGCCGAGCCGTTTTTGCTGGAAGCGGGGGCGGTCTGATTAAGCTTTCCCCCTCCCTAACCCTCCCCCTCATGGGGAGGGGACTAGTGGCAAACTACCATTGACTTATCGGGGAGTAGTCAGGCGCGGCTTAAGGGGCACCGAAGGTGGTCCGCCTGTGACAAGTGCCCCCGTTTGCCTCTCCTCTCGGGTACCAGCCTCGTCATCACAACTACTAAGCTCGTTATCCCTACTGAAAGGCTTGTCCTCGCGGGTGCAACGCTTGTCACCGCGGGTGCAACGCTTGTCCTCGCGGGTGCAACGCTTGTCACCGCGGGTGCAACGCTTGTCACCGCGTGTGCAACGCTTGTCACCGTGGGTGCAACGCTTGTCACCGCGTGTACAACGCTTGTTACCGCGGGTACAACGCTTGTTCCCGTGGGTGCAACGCTTGTCACTGCGGGTACAAGGCTTGTCACCACGGGTGCAAGGCGTACGAAGCTAAGGCGTAGCCATCGCAGCGTGCCGATCTTCATCGGTCGGTACACGTAAAATGGTTAGGTGTAGGTCACTGGAGGCGCACATGGAACTGGTTGAAATCACGCAAGGTTGACAAGGGTAGCTGTTCTGTGGTAGCAAGGGGGAGACGATTTCGCTTGTAAGTGTCTGATTTTGGAGGATTTTAATTGAAAGATACCCTGCTGTGCCGAAGAATGTTTCTCAAATCATCCGCCTTTTTGGCAGCAACGATGCTGGGCGCCAAGTCAGCTTTTGCCAAGCTTATTGATGGCGACGGTGCGCCGGAGGGCAAACTGTCCCTGTATAACCGCAACATCGGTGAACGATTGACGGTCACCTATCGCAACTGTCTTGGGGAGTACTGCGACGACGCATTGCAGTCTATTAATTGGCTTTTCCGCTGCCATGAGACCAATGAGACCACCAATATGGACCTGCGCGTTCTCGAGTATCTGAACCGGCTCGACAACAGCCTGGGCGGAGACAACGAAATCCACATCATCTCCGGCTACCGGTCGCCATCCTACAACAGCAAGTTGAGGAGCGTCTCCAAAGGGGTGGCAAAAAAGAGCTTGCACATGAAGGGAATGGCAATCGACCTGGTGATCCCCGGGATCGGGCTGGACCGGACCAGAAAGACCGCAATGGCTCTTGCCGCAGGCGGAGTAGGGTACTACCCTCGGGACGGTTTTGTGCACATCGATTCGGGGGCGTTCAGATCGTGGTAGAGGGGGCGCCGCCGGCCTTAAAGAAGAGGAGCCCCCCTCTCCCTAACCCTCACCCACAAGGGGAGAGGGGACTTGAAGGCCCCCTCCATTGATGGGAGGGGCTGGGGGAGGGTGAAAAGCTGATGAGGTACGCTGAGTGGTGCTGTACTAACTCCCCCCTTTGAAAAAGGGGGGTGGGGGGGGATTTGACGGTGCTGCCATATGGCGTGGCGTTTGCAACAGGGTAAACTGCAAATCCCCCTAAATCCCCCTTTGTCAAAGGGGGACTTTTAGGCGAAGTCCCGAAAGATCTCCGACTTATGCTCCAGCAGGGAATTCAGCAGATAGCCGGTGAACATGCCGGTGGGGATGCCTGCTAACAGGAGGATCGGGAGGTAGTACAGCACGGCGCTGGTTTGTAGCAGCAGGGAGGCGGCCAGAAGTTGGCCGATGTTGTGACCGACGGCGCCGGCCATGCTTATCCCGATCATGCTGAAGCAGCGGGTCCGCTTCAACAAAATCGCCATGACCAGCGTGCTGCTGACGGCTCCGGTCAGCCCCAGCAGGAATCCGGGCGCTAAAAATACCCCGCCGATCAGCGATCCGAGCAGCACCCGCAGCAAGGCCACGGTCATCCCATCCCGCAAACCATAAAGGTAGATCGCCAAGACTGTGACTATATTGGCGAGCCCCAGCTTCACCCCCGGGACCGGCAAGGGTATCGCCAGCATCCCTTCCACCACGTGCAGGGCGGTTCCCATGGCAACCAGCATGGAGAGAAACACCACTCTGCGCGTACCGCTCCTCATCATCGTGTCACGGCGTCCAGCGGCGCCGCTCCTTCGATTCGAATCACTATCTCCCCCGGAACACAGACAACCGATTGCCCCGGATGCTCGATCCAGCCCTGTTTGAGGCAGATCCCATTCTCACAGGGGGCTTGCTGCATGCGAACGCGCCTGCCGTCCACCTCTACCTTTGAAGCCCCCTGACGCCCCTGCACCACGAATGACGAGCGTGCGCCTGACTGGAGCGCGATGGTACGGAATGCTTTCCCGCTTACAGTGACTACCGCCTGTATGGGTTGGGCCCCGACGGGGTCGAGGAAAAAGCGGCTGTAGAGTGCCGTGCCGGATACAAGTGAGGCGAGTAGAATCCCGACAAGCAGAACTTTATCGGCTCTGGTCATAGCGATATGCTGCTCCCGGCTGTACTTCTAACCTGCCACGAAGGGAAGTGCTGTGACGGATGAGCCCGTCTGCGGTGACCAGTAAGAGCTCTACACCAGCCAGCTTCTCTGCCAGTTGCAGCGCTTTTTCTGGAGCCAGCACGAAAAAGACGGTGGAGAGGATGTCGGCCTGTCCGGCGTCCTGGGTGACCGCTGTTACAGTCATGTTGTGCGCGGCCGGGTAGCCGGTTCGGGGATCCAGGATGTGGTGGTAGCGTTTTCCTCCCGCCTCGAAACCGCGGTAATAATCAGCCGAGGTTACGGCCGAGGTATCTTCTAGAGCGAGTACTGCCACGATTTCATTGGATTTTCTGGGGTCCTTGACGCCGATTCTCCACGCGCTGTTATGCACATTCTGTCCGAGCACCCTGATGTTCCCGCCAGCGTCTATCAATGCTTTTTCAATGCCGCGCTTTTTCAGCGCCTGCAGTGCTTTTTCCGTGGCGTACCCCTTTGCCACAGCGCCCAAATCCAGCTTCATCCCCTCCTTGCGCAGAAGGACGGTCCGATCCTGCTCGTTTAGCACCAGGTCCTGGCAGCCGACACTTTTCAGGGCGGCCTTGATCTGGTCTGGCGCGGGGAGGTGCGGGTTTTTGCCGCCGAAGCCCCAAAGGTCCATGAGCGGGCCGACCGTCACATCAAAAGCTCCTTCGCTCAGCTGGTAATACTTCTTTGCCAGCACCAGCATGGCCAGCGTATCGCCGTCGACCTGGACCGGCTTCTTGCCGGCCAGGGCGTTAATGCGGCAGACATCGCTACTTTGGTAGGCAGCGGTTCCTGGTTGCGCGAAGCCGTCAGCCAGTTCGGCAATGCGGTGCATCTCGGCATACGCCACTGCTACAGCTGTTTTCAAGGTTTCACGGTCGTTTCCGTACACTTTGATACTGACGAGGGTATCCATCAGGAACTGGTCGCTGCTGTATTCGCGGTTAGCTCCGGATTGGCGTAGCAAGGCTAATCCGGCTATCAGCAGGAGTACCAGCAGGCAGGCTATCACGGTCGCCCGTTTGCTCATGTTACCTTGCATGCGCCGCATTGCGGGCAGCCGGAGGCGGGCTGCTCAGCCAGTTCCAACACGACTTCCTCGGAGAGAGGTGCGATAAGGTCGATCGCCTTGGTCGGGCACTTGGCCGCGCAGATGCCGCAGTTGGTACATTTTTCGTAGTCGATCACGGCTACGGTTCCGTTTCCTGCGGCAACCACGTGCACCGCGTCGGATGGGCAGTTCTTCTCGCATATCTTGCACTTGATGCAGGCGGTGGAGCAGTTAGCTTTGGCATCCTTCCCTTTTTCGGTATTCACGCAGCGCACATGCGACAGATGAGAGACACCGACCAGTTGCAGTATTTGTTGCGGACATTCCACGACGCATTTGTTGCAGCCGGTGCAGAGGTAATAATCGACCACCGGAAGTCCATCGGCTCCCATCTGAATGGCCCCGAACGGGCAGACCTTGAAGCAGGAGCCCTGCATGACGCAGCCGAAGTTGCAGGCTTTCTGCCCCTTGAAGTTCGCCAGCGCGGCATGGCAATCCTTGATCCCCTGGTAGCGGTACAGCTGCCGGGTATGGCCGACTCCTCCCTGGCAAAGAAGCTGGGCCACCTGACGCTCCTGATAATCCGATTGATCGCTCCCCATGATGGCTGCGATCTTCTCATAAAGCGAGGCTCCGCCCGGCGCGCAGGCGTTGGGCTTGGCCGTTCCCTCCACCAGTGCCTCGGCGAAGGCGGCGCAACCCGGCAGGCCGCAGGAACCGCAGTTCGCCCCTGGCATAGCCTTCAGCAACTCTTCCACCCGCGGATCCACCTGCACGGCAAATTTTTTCGCAGCGATTCCAAGGATAATTCCGAAAATTGCTCCCAGGCCCGCCAAAGTCAGCACTGCCACCAACATCGGTTCTACCTCCCCGTATTCGTTAAATCAGACCCGAAAAACCCAGGAACGCCATGGACATCAGCGCCGCTGTCACCAGGGCTATCGGTGTTCCCTGCATGCTCTCGGGAATATCGGCATCTTCCAGTCGTTCCCGAATCCCCGACATGAGGACCAGCGCCAGGGTGAAGCCGGCCGCATGGCTGAGACTGTGCACCAGCACCTTGCCGAGCGTGTATTCCTTCTGGATGTTGATGATTGCCACCCCGAGCACGGCACAGTTGGTGGTGATCAGGGGGAGATAGATGCCCAGCGCCTTGTAGAGCGTCGGGCTGTACTTTTTCATTACCATTTCCACGAACTGCACCAGCGAGGCAATGATAAGGATGAAGGCAAGAGTCTGCAGGTATCCGATATTAAACGGATTGAGCAGGTAGGTCTGCACCATCCAGGTCAGCGCACCTGCCAGCACGAGCACGAAAGAAACCGCGCCCCCCATGCCAAGAGATGCGCTCAGCTTCTTAGAGACCCCCAGGAAAGGACAAATGCCGAGAAACTGGGACAGGACGATGTTGTTTATCAGTATGGCGCTGATGACGATGATGAAATATTCCTGCATCTGCTGAGATCCCCCTTTCTAGGCCGATTTCTTCTGGAACTTGTTCAACAAACCGAGCAGGCAGCCAAGGGTGATGAATCCTCCAGGAGGCAAAATCATCAGGATGGCGGGGGTACTGCCGGGAAGCACCGGCATGCCGAGGAAAGTTCCGGCCCCGAGCACCTCTCTGAAACTGCAGACCAGCACGAGTGCCAGGGTGAATCCTACTCCCATGCCCAGGGCATCGAAGATGGATGGGATGATCGAGTTCTTGTTGGCAAAGGCCTCGGCGCGCCCCAGGATGATGCAGTTAACCACGATGAGCGGGATGAAAATTCCCAGCGAGGTGTAGAGCGCCGGGGTGAAGGCGTGCATCAACTGGTCGGTCATGGTTACAAAGGCGGCGATGATCACGATGTAGGCCGGGATCCGGACGCTGTCAGGTATGATGTTTCGCATCGCGGAGATAGCGATGTTCGACGCCACCAGGACCCCGGTAAAGGCCGCCCCCATGCCGAGACCGTTTTCCACGGAGGTGGTAATGGCAAGGGCAGGGCAGCAACCGAGAACCAGGCGGAAAAGAGGATTTTCCCGGATCACTCCCTTGCTGAATTCGTTAAATAGGCTCATCTTGGGTCCCTCCAGGGCGGATTAATCCCGGCTGTTTGGCCTTGGCGAAGTGAATGGTAAAGTGCTCCCGGGCCGCATTGACCGCTTTGGTAACAGCCTTGGTCGTTATGGTGGAGGCAGTTATCGCCTCGATCTGGTTCTCCCTGGCAGGTGCCTTCTTGGTCACCTCCAGGGCCTCGGCGGAGTTCTTATTTTTGTAGCGGTCCTGAAAGCTGCTCTCCTGAGCTTTGGCGCCCAGCCCCGGCGTTTCGCGCTGGCTCAAAATCTTGATGGCGGTAATTTTTGCCGTAGCGATATCGAAACCTGCCAGCAAACTGATCGGGCCGCTGTAACCCTTGGACTCGACGGCGTAGATCACACCGGCCGGTATGCCGTTGCGATAGGCGATATTTACCTCTTTCAGCCCCGGGTCGTGAGGATCTTTCAGATAGTTGGCCGATTCATTCTCAACCTTGTCCCCTTGAGGGTAGACCTCTTTGAAGCCGTCTATTTTTTGCTGCAGGATCTGCTTCTCGATTAGCGGTCCGGTGAGACCGTTGACATAACTGAGCCCCGCCCCGGCGACACCCGTTACTGTTAGAAGGAATAAGGCCAGCTTAATGATGTCACGCATCTCCCTTGACCCTCCCGAATACCCGCGCCTTGGTGTAGCGGTCAATCAGCGGCGTCACGACGTTCATGAGCAGGATCGAGTAGGCCACCCCTTCCGGATAGCCCCCCTTGAGACGGATCAGGACCACCAGCATCCCGCAACCCATGCCGAACAGGATGCGGCCGCGTTTGGTGACCGGACTGGTGACCCAGTCGGTAGCCATGAAGAACGCCCCCAGCAGCAGCCCGCCGGCGCAGAGGTGGAAGAAGGGATACCAGATGCCTTGCCCCTGGTAGGCGCCGATCAGCGAGGTCAGGATGAAGACAGTGCCGAGGAAAGTCCCCGGGATGCGCCAGTCGATATGCCCGCGATATAGGAGGTAGAGACCGCCCAGGATGAGAGCCAGCGCGCTGGTTTCACCGATGCTGCCGCTTACCGAGCCGAAAAAGGCCTGGTTCAGGGAGGGGAGCGCCTGGCCTGCCGCTTCTTTCATGATACCGAGCGGCGAAGCTGTGGTGATGCCGTCCAGCGGGGTGGTCCAGGTCGTCATGGCGACCGGGAAGGAAGCCAGCAAGAAGGCGCGTCCGATCAGGGCCGGGTTGAAGATGTTGTGACCCAGGCCGCCGAAGAGGTGCTTGGCGATGACGATGGCGAAGATGGAGCCGAGCGCCGCCATCCAGACGGGGAGCGTGGGCGGGAGACAGAAGGCCAGCAGCAGGCCGGTAATCACCGCGCTGTACTCGCCGGTCGATTCCTTTTTCATCACCTTCAGGCAGGCGATCTCGGCCAGGTAGGCGCTGATCACGCAGGCCGTTATCACCAGCAGCGCAGGGAGGCGGAAGAAATAGAGGGCTGCGATCAGTGCCGGGGCAAGCGCTATCAGCACATCCCGCATGGCGTTCGGAACGCTGTCCGGGCTATGGACGTGCGGTGCTGAGGTGACAACAAGGAGATCCTTCTGGTTGGTCATCGATTTTCCTTTCTCCATTGCAAAAGTCTTTGATTGAAAATGTCCTGAAGATCTCATCGATCTCGTAGGTCGGGTTAGCGGCTTCATCGCGTAACCCGACGCTGCGATGTCGGGTTACGCGGAAAGGCCGCTAACCCGACCTACGGTCTACGTGGTACCGTGCTGGTAAACAGCTTGCGGAGTTTACCCTCCCCCAGCCCCTCCCATAAAGGGAGGGGGGCTTAAGGCGTTACCATAAAGGGGGGCTTAAGGCGGGAGCGGCTCTACTTCTTGGCCTTCGCCGCCAGCACCGCCTGCTTCGCCCGCCGGATATACTGAATCAGCGGAATGTGCGCGGGACAGGCGTAGACGCAGGAACTGCACTCGATGCAGCTCATGACGTCCGATTCTTCTGCCTGCTCCCAGGCCGAACGCTTCGCCATCCTTACCAATGAGGTCGGCTCCAAAAAGGCGGGACAGGCATCGATGCATTTGGCGCAGCGCACGCAGGGAAACTCTTTGCTCTGCTGCTGCGTTTCTTTGCAGATCACCACGATCCCCGAGGTCCCTTTCACTACCGGGAGCTGATCGGAGAAAACTGTTTTCCCCATCATCGGTCCACCGGCTATGATCTTCTCGACCTCTCCGTTGCAGCCGCCGCTTTGGGCGATCAATTCGCTGAACAGGGTGCCGATCCGCACCAGATAGTTGGCCGGATTGCGGATGCCGGGGCCGCTTACCGTGACGTAGCGCTCGATCAGCGGAATGCCGTGCTCTACCGCGTCGGCGACCGCTGCGGCGGTGCCCACGTTATTGACGATCACCCCAACGGCCAGCGGCAGTCCCCCGACCGGCACCTGTTTGCCGGTGCAGGCGTAGATCAACTGCTTCTCCGAGCCTTGAGGATATTTCTCCTTCAGGACGACCACGGTAATGTCGCTCACCGAGGCGGCAGCCTGCTTCAGGGCCGCCACCGCGTCCATCTTGTTGTCTTCGATGGCGATGACGCCCTTATTGCAGCCGACGCTGCGCATGATGTAGCCCAGGCCCGCCACGATGCGCTGCGACTTTTCCAGCATCAGGCGATGATCGGCGGTCAGAAACGGTTCGCATTCCACCCCGTTCAGGATCACGGTCTGAACCGATTTCCCCTCTACCGGCGCATATTTGACGTGGGACGGGAAGGTGGCTCCCCCCAGCCCGACGATGCCGGCTTCCATGATGATCTGCCTGATCTGCTCCGGTTGCAGGGTTGCCGGGTCGCCCGCAGGCTGCACCGTTTCCGCCCACTCCTCTTTGCCGTTGTTCTCTATGACGATGGCCGGAACGAAGCTACCGCCCGGATGCTCCATGATGTCGATCGCGATCACTTTGCCGCTCACGCTGGCGTGAACCGGGGCGGAGACGAATCCTTTGCCCATCCCTATGGTATGCCCTTTCTTGACCAGGTCGCCGACCACGACCAGCGGTGCACAGGGGGCACCGATGTGCTGGGACAGGGGGATGTAGACACGGTCCGGGACTTTGGCTGCTATGGTTTGCCGTCCGCTGGTCAGTTCCTTGTGGCCGGCCAGGTGGATTCCTCCCCTGAAGGTGGCTTTTTTCATACCTTTTACTCCTTTGAATCTGTGAAAGGTGAAAGGTGAACAAAACGAAGCCTCTTCCCGCTCACTTTTCGACTTACTTTACTGATTAGCCGACCCCGCCTGTGGCGGTGTTTTATCCCGGAGAAAGTGCCATCTCGTTCAACCTCTCAGAACTCTCCTCCCCCCAGCGGGGGGAGGTTGGGAGGGGGGAAGACCGAGTCGGTTTTGCTAGAAGCGGGAGGCGGTCTCATCAAGCTTTCCCCCTCCCTAACCCTCCCCCTCCGGGGGAGGGGACTAGTGGCAAACTACTTAACTGACTCAGAAGTACTGATGCGAGCAGCAGATCATCGACCTTCCTCTTCTACCTTCTACCTTCTACCTTCTACCTTCTACCTTCCACCTTCTACCTTCCACCTTCTACCTTCTACCTTCCACCTTCTACCATTCACTGCATTTCAACAAACGCCGCCATGGACCAGATAAGCATCATCACTGCAACACACGCCAGGTCTGCCCCGGAATATTCCAGCGGTCGCATGCGGGTTCTCGCTGCGCTCCCCCGGTAGCATCTGGCATCCATGGCCGTTGCCAGGGCATCGCCTTTGCGCGCCACAGCTGCAAAAAGGGGGATGAAAAGAGGCAGGTAACTCCTGGTTCTCTGCAGCAGGCTGCCTCTATTGAAATCAACCGAGCGCGCCGTCTGGGTCTGGATCAGCTTTTCTGCTTCCTCAACAATCACCGGCAGGAATCTCAGCGCTATCAGCAGCATCATCGCCAGGTCGGAGACGGGAACCCCGATCCGGTTCAGCGGCTTCAGGAGCCTTTCCAACCCGCCAGCCAGAGCTAAAGGGGTCGTGGTAAAGGTCACAATAGAGGCGGCGCTGGCAAGGATGATAATTCTCAAAAGCATGGCAGCCGACACGGCAATCGCTTCCCGGGAAACGTGGCGCAAAACTCCGTAGTCGATTACCGGGGTACCTTTTATCGAGACGAGATTCGCCGCGACCGCTACGACTGCCAGGTATAGGATCAGCTTGAGGCCCCGTAGCGACTGCTGCAACGGCTTTCCCGCGCTGGAAGCAAGAGCGAGCACGATGGCGAGTAGAAGCAGCAGCGCCGTAAAACTCTTCAGCATAAAAACAGCGGTCATCAGGAGAAGCGTCAGAGCTATCTTGGTCCTGGGGTCCGAGCTGTGCAGGATCGATCCGCCTGGAGAGTAGTGCAGCCCGGTCATCTTCTTAAATAGCGTGGCGCGTTTTTTCGCCGCCTGCGGGGCTGAAAGGTCTGCGGCTTCTTGCGTCAGCTCACGATCCGCCTCTTCAAGTGCCGGCAGGCAGGATAATACCTGAGCCGGAGTTCCGTCTAGCATGATCTTGCCGTCATCCAGCACGATTATTCTGTCTGCGTTTACTGCTTCTTCCCGGTCCCGGGTAACCTGGACAATCGTGATGCCCCTCTCCCTGTTCAAGCTCTGCAGTAGTGCGCCTATCTCCCGGCGCCCGGCAGGATCGAGCAGTGCGGTAGCTTCATCAACCAGGATGCAATCCGGCTCCATGGCCAGTACGCCGGCCAGCGAAAGCCGCAGTTTCTGCAGGTCCGATAGAAGATGGGTCGCGCTCTCGGCAGAGTGCTCAAGGCCGACGGTCAGCAGTGCGGCGCGCACCCTGCTCTGAATGATCTCTGGGGAGAGCCCCAGATTCTCGGGGCCAAAGGCGACGTCCTCGGCAACGGTAGCTCCGATGATCTGGCTATCAGGATCCTGGAAGATCATCCCCGACCTGCTGCGGATTTCCCAGGCCTGCGATGCATCTGAACTGTCGAGCCCGTGGATGCAGACCGCGCCGATGGTGGGCCTGAGCAGTGCGTTGCAGAGCCTGATGAAGGTCGACTTGCCCGAACCCTTGCTGCCTAGCACTGCAAGGAAATCTCCCTTAGCGATGCTTACTGTGACGCCGTCGAGTGCCTTTGCTGCGCCGGCGGCGTGGTCGTGCTGGCCATAGGAAAAATCCACTGCACGGATTGTGATTGCGTTCATACCGGTACCAGCCCTAATGCCGGAGCAGGGTAGGGAAATTGAGCGGGAGTGAGTAACCGAATCGCCCTCATTAAACCAGAAAGTTCCCTTCCGAAGCTACCATAAAATTAAGCAGCTCGTTTAGTTCAGTAACGGCGCGAACCCCGGGTAAACCGTGGAACCGTCTTCGTCATCGGCCTGCTGTAAAGCCTGCCGGAGCCTGGTAAAAGCCTGCTGTAAAAAAGGGCCTGTCGCTTGACAGGCCCTTCAGGTTTTCTACCGCTTGAAACGATCCGTCTAGTACCCGAGAGCGCGCGGCAGCCAGAGGGAGATGATAGGCACGTAGGTGATCAGCAGCATGAATCCGACCATGGCCAAAAGCCATGGCATCACCGCCAGCGTTAGTTCCGATATCCCCATCTTGGTGATACCGCTTGCCACGTACAGGTTCAGGCCGACCGGAGGATGGCACATGCCGACTTCCATGTTGACCGTGATCAGCACGCCGAAGTGAATCGGATCGATGCCGAGCTGCATTGCAACCGGGAACAGGATCGGGGCCAGGATCAGGATGATGGAGGAGGGCTCCATTACGTTGCCGGCGATCAGCAGCAGCACGTTGGTTACCAGCAGGAAGGAAACCACACCCAGGTTGTTGCCGATGATCCAATCCGCCATCATCTGCGGAATCTGCTCGTGAGTCATCAAGAAGGAAAAGAGCACCGCATTGGTGATGATGTAGAGCAGCATGGCCGACATGCTGGCCGAATCGAGCAGGACCTTGGGGATTCGCTTGAACGGTACGTCGCGGTAGACGAAGACTGCGATGATGAAGGCGTACAGCGCACTCATGGCTGCGGCTTCGGTCGGGGTGAAGAGGCCGCTGTAAATGCCGCCCAGTACGATGACGATCAGCAACAGTCCCCAGATGCTCTCGCGCAGCGCCTTGCCGCGCTCGGCCCAGGTGGCCTTTTTCATGCGCGGGTAGTTGTTCTTCTTGGCGATGTACCAGGAGACCAGGCCCAAAAGGGACATCAGCATGATCCCGGGGATGACGCCACCCATGAACATGGCGCCCACCGAGGAGTTGGTGGCAACGCAGTAGATGACCATCGGGATGGAGGGGGGGATCAGGATCCCCAGCGAACCGGAGGTGGTGATGACACCGGCGCCGAAGCGTTTCGGGAAGCCGGCCCGCACCATGGCCGGCAGCATCACGGAGCCGATGGCGACAACTGTGGCCGGGCTGGAGCCGGAGACCGCCGCGAACAGGGCGCAGGCGAGAACGCCGGCCAGTGCCAGGCCGCCGTGCCAGTGCCCGACCATCGAGGTGGCGAAGTTGATCATGCGCCGGGCCACCCCGCCGTGGGTCAGGAAGTTACCGGCCAGGATGAAGAAGGGGATCGCCATGATCTCGAACTTCTCGATACCGGTGAAGAGCTTCATCGCCACCGCTTCGGTCGGCACGTCTGCGAAGAAGAACAGGAACGAGAGGACGGTGAGGCCAAGGGCGATGGAGATCGGCATGCCGGTCAGCATCAGGGCGAGCAACAGGGCGAAAACGATGCCGGTGCTGCCGAGCAGGGCTATTGCCCCCAGCGCGACCGCAATGCATGCCAAATAGGTACCGGCCTTTTTCTTGGAAAATTGCTCCCAGCCAGCTACTGTCGTACTCATTTGGCACCCCCATCGTTATTCTTGTCGAATTTATGCGTTTCAAATTCCTCGAGCGCTTCGGTTGCATCCATGACCGGCACTTCCTCGATCCCCTCGACATGAGTGTGGTCGTGGCGCGGCAGTTCGCCGGTGCGCAGGAAGCCGACGCCGACCTGCAGGAAGCGGAAGCACATCAGGTAGGAACCTAGCGGAATCGCGGAATAGATGATCCAGGTGGGCCACTCGAGGTCCGGCGTGATCGGCCCCTCGTAAAGCTCGCCGATCTCCATCCCCAATCTGTTCAGCAGCGCGTAATGCATGCCGTTTTCCCAGACGAACATGGCGCCCAGGGTGCCTATCAGGCCGGTGAAGAGCGCGCCGCCGGCGATGGCGAGCGTGACGCACTTCATGCGCCAGGAATCGGGGAGGCGGGTCACCAGGACATCGACCCCTACGTGTATGCCGGAGCGCACGCCGTAGGCGGCACCGAATTTTGCCATCCAGACGAACATGTAAATGCAGAGTTCCTGGGCCCAGCTCATGTTGATGGTGAGCAGCCAGTCCTGCAGGCCCGGGATAGGCATCCCCGACATATAGCGGTGGGCAACGGCTACGGAGATGACGATCGTTGCTGCGCCGATAAGGAAGGTGATGATTGCTTCCTCAAGGTGATCAAGGTATTTCATCATGATGGAGGCTCCTGAAAAGCTCGATAAAAAGCCGCTGCGGAGGCCGCAGCGGCCTGGGTGTCACGTCATGCGTGCTGAAGGTTTAGTTCGGGTTGTAGCCGGTAGCTGCGTAGACTTCCTTGACCAGGCTTGCGCCGATGCGGTCCATATGCTCGGTGTGGGCTTTGTTCATGGTCTTCCTCCAGACCGCGCGCTCCTGGGGGGTAAGGGTGATCAGCTGGCTGCGGCCGGATTTTTTGACTGCCGCCAGGGCCTCGTCGTTATCCTTCTTGGCGATATCGTTGGCGTATTTGGTGGCGTCCTTCATGGCGCCTTCCAGGATGTTGCGGATGTCTGCGGGTAAGCCGCCCCAGAACTGCTTGTTGACGATGACCGCGTAACCAAGGTAGCCGTGGTCGGAGAGGGTCACGTACTTCTGCACTTCATGCATCTTCTGTGTGTAGAGGTTGGAAGGGGGATTCTCGGTGCCGTTCACGACGCCGGTCTGCAGCGCCTGGTACACCTCGGAGAAGGCGAGAACCTGCGGGTTTGCCTGCATGGAGCGCATCTGGGTGTCGAGCACTTTGGAGGACTGGATGCGCATCTTCTGACCCTTGAAGTCCGCCGGGGTTCTGAGCGGGGTGTTGGCGCTCATCACCTTGAAGCCGTTATCCCAGTAGGCCAGGCCCTGGATGCCTCTGGTCTCCAGCTTCTTGAGCATCTTGGCGCCTACCGGACCCTGGGTCACCTTGTGCAGTTCCTGATAGTTGTCGAAGATGAAGGGAAGGTCGAATACTTCGAAGTCTTTAATGCCGAGAGGTGCGAACTTGGCAAGCGACGGTGCCAGCATCTGCACGGCGCCGAGCTGCAGTGCCTCCATCTCTTCCTTGTCCTTGTAGAGCTGGCTGTTCGGGTAGACCTCGATCTTGACCCGGCCCTTGGTGCGCTCCTCGGCGATCTTCTTGAAGTAGTCGGCAGCCTGCCCCTTCGGGGTGTGCTGAGCCACGACGTGACTGAACTTGATCACGATCGGCTGAGGTGCGGCCAGAACGGTCGTTGGCAGGACCAGTGCTGCCCCGAGTGCCAAAGTTTTCAAACAAGTTTTGAAATTCATGCGTGTTCCTCCTTGGTGGTTTGTTGATGCCGTTGTGAGGTATATGCAGCTGTTTGAGGTATTGTTTGCCCAAACTTTTGTCTGATTCTGGTTGGCTGCTAGTTGGGACTTGTGGACATAGTTTTTTGTATACGATACACCGTTATAATGCAACAGGGGTGCCATAAAATGATTCCTGTAAGTGCCTGAAATGTCGACTTCATTATCTTTAGAATAACGGTTGATGCGGTCCGATAGGGCTTTTAGGTGGCTGAATTCCGCCATCTGGGTGGCGGATAGTTGCCAGTTGGGAGGGGGTCGGGGTTGACTAAAGGTGTATTTCGGGGGGGTAGGGCGGGAAGTTGTAGGGGCACCCCTTGCGGGTACTGCCGTTAAGTTAAGGTTGCCCGGCTTTTCGCTCCCCCTCCCTTTTTGGGAGGGGGTGGGGGGGAGGGTGAGGCTGATACGGGCTTTTCACCCTCTCCCCATCCCTCACCCATCAAGGGAGAGGGGGCCGTTATCCTTAACTTAATGCCATGCCCCTTGCGGCTGTTCAGACTCGGCATGGATGCCGGCAAGGCTTTACAGCCCGTACTTGTCCATCTTGTAGCGCAGGGTGCCGCGCGGGATCTTTAGTATCGCCGCGGTCTGGAGCACATTTGCTCCGGCTTTATGGAGCGCCTGCTGGATGAGCGATTTTTCGAAGGCGCAGATCGCCTCTTCCAGCCCCATATCAGGGGGGAGGGTGGCGAGCCTCGCAGACCCTTCCGCTGCGGCAGGCTGGATGCTCTTGATCTCCTGGGGGAGATGCTCGGGGAGCAGGGTCGGACCGCTGCGCATGATGCAGATGCGTTCGATGACGTTTCTCAGCTCCCTGATGTTTCCCGGCCAGGCGTACTGCTCCATCAGCTGCTCTGCCCCGGCGGAGACCCCGCGGAAGTCCCGGCCGAAGGCGCGGCTGAAGCTGTCGAGAAAGAAGGCGGCCAGGGCGGAGATGTCGGCGGTACGTTCCCTGAGCGGCGGTATGTGAATGGGGAAGACGTTGAGACGGTAGAACAGGTCTTCCCGGAAGCTCTTGCCGGCGATTTGCAGCGCCAGGTCGCGGTTGGTCGCGGCGATCACGCGCACGTCGATACCGGTATCCTTAACCGCGCCCACCCGGCGGATGGTGCGCTCCTGCAGCACGCGCAAAAGCTTGGCCTGCATCCCCATGTCCATCTCCCCGATTTCGTCCAGGAAGACCGTGCCGTGGTGCGCCTCCTCGAAAAGACCCTTCTTGCGGCAAGATGCACCGGTGAACGACCCCTTCTCGTGCCCGAACAATTCGCTCTCCAGGAGTGCGGCGGGAATCGACGCGCAATTGATGGCGATGAAGGCGGCGTCTTTTCGGTCCGACAGGTCGTGAATGGCGCGTGCCACCAGTTCCTTGCCGGTTCCAGACTCTCCGGTGATCAAAACGGTAGAGGGTATGCGGGCGATTTCCCGAACCTGCGCCGCCACTTCGTTGAAGGCCTCGCTTTTGCCGATGATCGGGGAGCGGCCGGGGAGCGCGCCGTTGCCGCGCTTCAGCTTGCGCACCTCGCGCTTAAGTGTCTGGGTTTTCAGGGCCAGCTTGACGATCAACCTGAGGGCGTCGGCCTTGAAGGGCTTTTTCATGTAGTGGAAGGCGCCGAGCTTAAGCGATTCCACGGCGGTCTCCACCGAGCCGTATCCGGTGATGATGATCACCAGCAACTCGGGATCGAGCTCCTTAAGCGACTTCAGGACGTCGATGCCGTTTTCTATGCCGAGGTTCAAGTCGAGCAGCGCCAGATCTATTTCTTCAGAGGCGACGATATCCCTGGCTTCTTGTCCCGAGGCTGCTGCGCAGACCTGAAAACCCTCGCCGGCCAGGATGCGCTGCACGTTTTCGCAGATGAAGGCTTCGTCGTCGATGATGAGTATCTTTTCCATTGGTTGTCCTTAAATCCACTTACAGCTAAGTATTCTGCTAAACCCTCGCCCTCCGAGCCTTCGCGCTAAAGCGCTACGTCGCGCAAGCGGGAGAGGGTGCCCGAAGGGCGGGTGAGGGAGCTGCCTAAGCAACAGCTTGATCCCGAAGACTCAGGTCCCGAGTGCTCGACCGGCTCCCTCACCCCGGCCCTCTCCCGGAGGGCGAGGGGGAGTTTGTTCGAGGTGTGTGTAGTGGTCATAGCACCTCCCCTTACCGCTCGCCAAGCGGCAGTTCTATGGTGAATTGCGTTCCCTGTCCCGGCGGGCTTGCCACGCGGATCCTGCCGCGATGCTCCTCGATGATCCGCTGGGTGATCGAGAGCCCCAGCCCGGTTCCTGCCCCTTTTCTGGTGAAAAACGGCTCGAAGATCAGGGGGAGATCCTCTGCAGCGATCCCGGAACCGTCGTCGCCTATACTGATCACGGCGCAATCCCCCTCGACCCTGGTGGCGACCGTGATGCGCCCCCCGCGCGGCAGCGCTTCCTGAGCGTTTCTGATGATGTTCAGCACCGCCTGCTTGATCTTCTCCGGATCGAGCCGGAATTTGGGCACTTCACCCTCTTCCAGGGTCAGTTGTACCTTCTGGCGCTCGCAAGGCCGGCGCATCAGGAGCACGGTGTCGCAGACCACCAGGTTCAGGTCGCACTCCTGAAATTCGGCGCGCATCGGGGAGGAGTAGTTTAAGAGGGCGCTGATCAGCCGCTCCACCCGCTCAATCTCGGCCAGCGCCTTTTTAATCATGACCTGGTCATCCGAGCCGGAGGCCGCCTGGTCGTGCAGATCGTCCAGGAGCAGCGAGATGCCGGTGAGCGGGTTTCTCACCTCGTGAGCGATGCCGGCCGAGAGCTTCCCGAGGGATGCCAGGCGGTCCAGGCGCATCATCTCCTCGCGCAGTTTTTCCTTTTCCGTCTCATTGCGAACCGTTACCGTCAGCCCCTGTTCGGCGTCGGCGCCGATCGGGAAAAGGCCGATGTCGAAGTGGGTCATGCCGGTGCCCCGGTCCAGCTTGAACGGTTGCCGGCCATAACCGGACTGTTTGGCGAGCACCAGGGCGACCCGCTCGCTCAGATTGCCCCAGCCCCGGTAGACCTCGCTGTAATGCATGTCTTCAACGATATGGTTGCCCAGTAACTGCCGGGCGTTGCCGTTTATGGAGGTGCAGCGTCCCTCGGGTGAGAAGGTGACGATGGCGCTGGAGATACTTTCCAGGACGCTGGTCTTGAAATTGCGCTCGTCCAGGATCTCAAGCCGCGACTTGCGCAGCTCATCCAGGGTGGAAAGTATGCTCTGTTTGCGCAGGTCGAGTTCGTCGGCCATGTAGTTGAAGGTCTTTGCCAGGACGCCGATTTCGTCGGCCGAGCTCACCGCAACCCTGACGTGACTATCTCCCGCGGCGAGTTTGCCGGCCCCCTCGGTCAACTGCCGCAAAGGTACGCTGATGCCGCGCGAGAGGAGCCAGGCTGAAAGGGCCGACAGCAGTGCGGTCCCCAGGATGATCAGCGCGCTGGTGCTGCGGTGCTCGCCCAGCTGGCGGTTGATCAGTCGGCTCCCCCTGCGTGAGGTTTCGTGGAACTGGTCCACCTGGAACCCGATGGTCACTCCCCCGAAGATGCCATGCTTGCGGTAATCTCCGGTGTCGTAGAAGATCGGCGCGTAGGCCATGATCTTCTTGGCGCCCCCCACGTTGGTTATGTCTACATAGCCACCATGCCGGTTGCGCACCGCCGTCGCGACAGTCGGGTAGCTGGGATGAATGAAGCCTGCGCTGTCCAGATTGAAGGGGATGCGTCCGCTCTCTATGTCCGCCTTGCTTGACTGTTCGCTGTAGGGTGGCACCGGCTGGCCGGCGCTATCCAGTCCGCGGATGTCCCAGAATTTGGGATGGGTGATGATCCACCCCTCGTCGTCGAAAAGGAAGGCGTAATTGCCGCTCGTGTAGGATGGGAACAGCGTGGAGAAGTTCTTGCCCGGGTCGACGTGCTGGGTGAATTCCATCAAGTGCCGGTGGTCCAGCGAGAGCACGATCATACCGGAGAAGGCGCCCCTGTTGTCGAAAAGCGGCCCCCCGAATCGGATCACTCCCTCGTAGTTTTTGCCGTCATAGGCGCTTTCCGGGTTGCTCGCGCCCGCCAACTGCTCTTGCTTCAGGATATGGAATCCGGTGAGGTGCGAGACGTAAATTTCACCGGGTCTCAAAGCGCGTATCTTGCTGAAATAATCTTCGCTCTTGAACTGGGTATTGGCGGGATCGGAGACGTCGCGCAGTTCCTCTGCCGGAACCAGGTTGCCGTTTCTGATCACCACCTGTTCCTTGCCGTTGCGATCGATCACGGCAATCGAGCGGTAGAGCGGCACGAACTCATGGGTACCTTGCAAAGCCGTGCCACTGCCGCCCCGTTGCCAGATCTCGGAGCGGCGGGTCTGATAGAAGTCGAGCAGGGAAGGGCGATCGAGGTCCGAGCGGGACAGAAACAGCAGGTCGCTTTCGCACTGGTGCAGGAAGTCGGTGATGGTTTCGGCGAGGTCGCGAGCTCTCATCTGCAGGGTTTCGGTTGCCTGCCGGTCGTCGGACTCGGCTATCTCGGACGAGAGACGTGTGCTGATAGATTGCAGATTCACCAGGAGTATGGCGGACGAGACGAAGAGCGGCAGCAGTGAAAGCAACAGCGTAATGACCAGAATCTTTTTGAAAATGGTATAGCGGGGCAAGGAAACTCCGAAACCGTGGATGCCTTATATGCCAGGCGGTCATGTCGAAGGCGTGAAGCCTAAGAAGTTGTAGCGCTGGTAAGGCAGCTGATACGCCTCATGATACAGGACGCGTTGAACTGGTCGAGAGTAGCATAAAACGCGAATGCACAATAATAGAATAATGTTCTTGATTGGTGGAACGAGCTGCAATCCCCCCGACCCCCCTTTTACAAAAGCGTAGGGTGGGCACCCCGTGCCCACGCGACCCCCGACCCCCGTCGTACCCCTATGCCATGCCTCATTGCGGTGGGCAGGGGGCTGCCCACCCTACACCTACACCCCTAGACCCCGCTGAGGGGAGGAGGCGTAGGGTAGGCACTCCGTGCCCACGCGACCCGTTGAGCCGTTTTGTGTTGACTTGGCTGCGGGGGTGCATTAAAAATAAATCCGTGATTTCAAGCATCATCTGGTTGGAGGACTTGGTTGGGATATAGAAATCTTGCATCTTGCGTGACTGATTTGGAGCGCTCTGGCGCCTTGATACGAATTGACCAGGAACTCTCATCCGATCTGGTGATCGGCTCGATTCAGCGGCGGGTCTATCAGGCGGGAGGACCGGCGCTACTCTTTACCCGGGTCAAGGGTTGTTCCTTCCCAATGCTCGGCAACCTGTTCGGCACTCTGGACCGGACCAGGTTCATCTTCAGGGATACCTTAAAGGCGGTGGAACGGCTGGTGCAGTTGAAGGTCGATCCGCGCTCTTTCCTCAAAGAGCCCGCATCCCTGCTGTCAACTATTCCTGCAGCGTATCATCTCTTGCCCAAACGAGTTAGCGGCGGCCCTATCCTGAGCCACCGGACCTCCCTGGATCAGTTGCCCCAGCTTAAATCCTGGCCCGACGACGGCGGCGCATTCATCACTCTCCCCCAGGTCTATTCTGAGAGCGCGGGGCAGCCGGGACTGCGTCATTCCAACCTCGGCATGTACCGGGTGCAGATCTCGGGTGGAGAGTATCTCCCGAACGCCGAGGTGGGGATCCATTACCAGATCCATCGCGGCATCGGCTTCCATCACGCCGAAGCGCTTGAGAAGGGCGCTCCTTTTCGGGTCAGCGTCTTCGTCGGCGGTGCTCCCTCCATGACCGTCGCAGCCGTAATGCCGCTTCCCGAGGGGATGCCGGAACTCTCCTTCGCAGGACTACTGGCCGGGCACCGGATCGAGATGGTGTCGCGTCCCGGTGGCCTCCCCATTCCCGCCGAGGCCGACTTCTGTATCACCGGGATCATCGATCCGCAAAAGACGCTCCCCGAGGGACCCTTTGGCGACCATTTCGGCTATTACAGTCTGGCCCATGATTTCCCGGTGTTGAAGGTCGAGGAGGTCTACCATCGCGAAGGCGCCATCTGGCCTTTCACCACGGTGGGACGGCCGCCGCAGGAGGATACTTCCTTCGGCGCCTTTATTCATGAATTGACCGGTCCGCTCATCCCCACAGTTATTCCCGGGGTGAAGAGCGTGCATGCCGTTGACGCCGCTGGGGTCCACCCGCTGCTGCTCGCCATGGGAAGCGAGCGCTATGTTCCCTACGGCGAGCGGCGCACGCCTCAGGAACTTCTTACCATCGCCAATGCGATCCTGGGCCAGGGACAGCTCTCTCTGGCGAAGTACCTGATGATCGCGTCACATGAGGATGCTCCGCAGCTGGACATCCATGATATTCCGGCCTTTTTGCGCCACATACTGGAGCGGATCGACTTCCGCCGCGACCTGCACTTCCAGACCGCAACCACCATGGACACCCTCGACTACACCGGTGGTGCCCTGAACAGCGGCTCCAAGGTGGTTTTTGCGGCGGTTGGCGAGAAGCGCCGCACCCTGGGCGTCGAGATACCGGCAGCCCTGAGGTTGCCCGATGGTTTCAGCATTCCGGCGGTCTGTCTGCCTGGCGTGCTCGCAGTTCAGGGGCCGGCTTGCGGTATCGGCAAAGGGGAGCCGGATGTGCAGATGGAAAGCCTTTGCGAATGCCTGAACGGGGTTGAGGGGCTGGAGTCCTTTCCGCTCATCGTGGTCTCGGACGACAGCCGGTTTACTGCCGCTTCGCTGAACAACTTCCTCTGGGTCACCTTTACCCGCTCCGATCCTGCTGCAGATATTTACGGGGTGGGTGCCTCCACCAACTGCAAGCAGTGGGGCTGCAGCGGGCCGTTGATGATTGATGCGCGGGTTAAGCCGCACCACGCGCCGCCGCTTGTGGAGGATCCGGCCGTGGAGCGATTGGTAGATGAGTTGGCCGCTCCGGGCGCGCCGCTGCACGGGGTATATTAACGGGTTAGTCGTTCAGTTCCCTCTGAAAAGTTTCTCGTTCCCAAGCTCCAGCTTGGGAATGCAATCGCAGGAAAAGCTGGGGATTGTGTTGTCGCACCAGGATTCAGGACGATTTTGCGGATCCATGCCGGTGCCAAGCGGGCGAATGATGATTCGCCCCTACGGAAACCGGCATAGGCAAATCCCGCTTACATTGAGAGTTGTTGGGTTACGCGGCAAAGCCGCTAACCCAACCTACGAAGTGAATGATTCATTTAGAGGTGGTAGTGGCTAAGGAAAGACTGGATAAACTCGTCCTGGAACGCGGGCTCGCTCCCTCCCGGGAGAGGGCGAAGGCGCTCATCATGGCGGGGCAAGTGGTGGTGGGTGATCACCTGGCGGACAAGGCGGGGTTGCTGGTGGACATCACCGCGGAAATCCGCCTGAAGGGTGAGCCGATGCCTTATGTGAGCCGCGGCGGACTGAAACTGGAAAAGGGGCTGGACCTCTTCGGCATCGATGTGGTGGGGCTTTTAGCGCTCGACGTCGGCGCCTCCACCGGAGGCTTTACCGATTGTCTGTTACAGCGTGGAGCGAGAGGTGTCATAGCTGTCGATGTGGGGTATGGCCAACTTGCCTGGAAGCTGCGCGAGGACCCGAGGGTGCTAAATCTCGAGAAGACGAACATTCGTCACCTGGAGCCGGAGACGCTCCCCGAGGTCCCGGATCTGGCTGTGATCGATGCCTCTTTTATCTCGCTGGACAAGGTGCTCCCTCCGACTCTTCGACTCATTAAGGATGGAGGAACTATCATCGCTTTGATCAAACCGCAGTTCGAGGTGGGACGCGGCCAGGTAGGGAAGGGCGGGGTAGTCCGGGACGAGAAGAAACACCTGGAAGTAGTGGAAACGATAAGGGCGCTGGCGCAGAGCCTTGGTCTGCTCGTTTTGGGTGTCTGCGAATCTCCCATCCTGGGTCCGGCCGGAAACAAGGAGTTCCTGATCAGCCTGAAGAAGCGTTTGGTCGATCCTACTCCTGAAGCTGAAGTACCGAATGTGGTGTGATGGTAGATGTGAATGTGATAGCGAAAAATGGCAGCGCAAAGTTAGCTGAACCTATACAGGAGGTTTCTATGTCTGATTGTCTGTTCTGCAAGATGGCGAACGGCGCCATTCCGGTAACCAAGGTCTATGAAGACGATCTCCTCTTCGCGATCGAGGATATTAATCCCGTGGCACCGGTGCACATTCTTATCATCCCGAAGCAGCACCTGGTCAACTCGTTGGAGCTGGCGGCCGAAAACGACCAGCTCATCGGCTCAGTTTACCGTGTTGCCGCTACTCTGGCACGTGAGCGTGGGGTGGCCGATGCGGGATTCCGGGTGGTGAACAACAACAACGCCGGCGCCGGCCAGTCGGTATTTCACATCCACTTCCACCTGCTTGGCGGCCGAAACTTCGCCTGGCCCCCGGGCTAACCGGGATTCAACCAGGACCAGGATCTCAAGGAGACGGATATGAAGAGATTGCTCGTTATGATGCTCCTGCTTTATCCAATGTCGGCGGCAGCCGAGACTTATCAATGGACCGATGAGCAGGGAACGGTGAACTTCACCGAGGACCTCGGCAGGGTGCCGAAAAAGTTCCGCAAGAAGGCGAAGAGACTGGGTGATGATAGTGGCGTCCCGCAGGTTTCCGAGACAACTGAGCAGGTGCAGGGAAAGAGCAAGAGCGTCGAGGACCAGAAGGCCAAGCTTTACGGAGGCAAGAACGAGAGCACCTGGCGCAGAGATTTTGTTACGGCAAACTTCGATCTACAGCAATCCGAGGCCGAACTTGCAGACCTGCGACGGCGGCTGATTGACACCTCTAAGATGTCACGCTCCGAGTATCTCAGCATCCAGGCCTCGATCAAGCACGGTGAGAGCAGGTTTGAGCAGATGAAAAAAAGGCTCGATCTGCTGACAGAGAGCGCTGGTCGGCTTGGTGTGCCGATGGAATGGCGGCAGGAGTCGCGGCAGGAGTCGCGGC
>Ga0209317_1000757_pt1 | contig 34968 bp, 35 predicted proteins | sample RifGroB2_FD_183994 | JGI IMG/M metagenome (GOLD analysis project Ga0209317, IMG submission 183994) | Soil microbial communities from Rifle, Colorado, USA - Groundwater B2 (SPAdes) (version 2) | ecosystem: Environmental > Terrestrial > Soil > Unclassified | place: Rifle, Colorado | collected... | reverse complement strand
GTCATTACGATTACCTGCGCGTCGTTAGCCCGCGTTATTTCATTAAGTATGCTTAAGCCGTCCATATCCGGCAGCCTGACGTCCGTAAGAACCAGATCGAATGAATTTCTCTTCAGTTCCTGCATGGCCTCCGTCCCGGTCTCGAACGACATTACGTCATAGCCCGCGGATTTAAGGGAGTCCTCAAGGGTAACCCTCATCAGTTTTTCATCTTCGATTAAAAGTATCGTCTCTTTCACGTTAATTCAGATTCACCGGAAAAGAAAGCATGAACGTGCTGCCTTTTCCCGGCTCGCTTTCCACAAGGATTTCGCCGTTATAATTCCTGATTATCTCATAGCTCAACCAAAGACCGAGACCCGTGCCCTCGCCCGGAGGTTTTGTGGTAAAGAACGGGTCGAATATCTTTCTTATATTCTCTCTTGAAATGCCTTCGCCCGTGTCCGTCACCTCTATTTTAAGCATGGAGTCCTCATTGTATCCCCTTACATTCAGGCTTCCGCCGTTATTCATCGCGTGCGCCGCGTTTATGAACAGATTGAGGATCACCTGCTGAAAGTCGTGCGGGTCTACCGCCAGCCTCAAGCCGTCGCTTATTTCGTTCGTAAAACTCACCCCGCTCTTCCTGAGCTTGTATTCGACAAGGGAATAAACCTCGTTTACCGCGTGTCTGAGGTCTATATCGACGGGCCTATGCTCCCCTTTTCTCGCCATCCAGAGGAGCTTGCTCACCGTGCCCTCTATCCTTTCAAGTCCTTCATGCACAAGACTTAAATACTTCTCCCTGAATTCAGGATTATTTCCGTTCTGCCTCATAATCTGAACGCAGTTGAAAAGTCCTCCGAGGGGATTGTTTATCTCATGAGCCACGCCGGCCGCGAGTATTCCTATCGACGCCAATTTTTCGGATTTCACGAGATTTTCATGCGTCCTTTGGATCTCTTCATTAGCCTGCTTTATCCTCTCTATCATGCTGTTGAAACGCTCGCCGAGAGCGGCAAGTTCATCGCTGCCCTTTACGTCGACCTTCACGTCGAGGTAATCTCCCCTCGCCTTCTCCATTGTGTTCGCAAGCTGGGTGATGGGGCCTATGAACCTCCTGCTTAGAAAAAGTATGATGACAAAGCCACCCGCAAGAAAAAAGAGCGTGCTGATAATAATCTTCGAAATTGTCGCAAGGCTCTCCTGTTCGACCTTTTTAAGGGATATGCCGAACTTCAGCGTCCCCCATCTCTTTTTGCCTATGGACAGAGGAACGCCGAAATCCATCGAAGAATCGCCCGAGTGAGAGAATTGCTGGACAACCGTATTATTCGCTTTCAGCGCCTTTACCGTGAGGGGATCCGAATAGACCTTCCCGTATTCGGTAATGTTATTGTGAGATATTACCTTCCCATCTTCATCGAGGATTGTTAAATAAAGCAGGTCTACGTCTTTCTTGTTGAATATCTCCATAATGTAGTTATCCAAAAGGCCGCCCTCCTCTACAAGGCCGAGCCTTTCATAAATAAGGTCGTTTATTATCGGTATGGCAAGGGTATCTCCCAAAAGCCTCCCCTGATTTTCGACATCCGCGTACTGAATGTTCTTTTCCCTCTTGACTGCCATATAACCGATGATCCCCATCAAAACGATGATCGCTACGGTAGTGATCAATACGAATTTCGACTGGAGGCTTAATCCCGGCCTGTTCTTCATGGTTACAACCGTATCTTGGGATGGCATCCCATCCCGCAGGTTTCCGGCACCGCGTTGATCTTTGTGCGTATGCCGGCGTAGTCGCTGTCGGACGCCCCGGTAAAACCGTTTCTAAGATCTTCATCGAGGCGTTTAAGCACTTTTTGATGATTCGCGTCATTCGGATTGAGATCGAGCAGCGCCTTTTTTATATCTTCGATGACAGGCGCGGATAAACGCTTACCCACAACGAGAGGGCCTGTGGGGATTGCATCCGAGGTCGCTATAACTTCAAGCCCTAACTGCATGTATTTCTTGGCAACGGAATCCCTGACCGCTCCGGCGTCGTATTGCCCTTTCAATACGGCCTTAACGACAGAATCGTGATAATCGAAATTCGCGTAGCGGTTGAGTTCGCTGAGATGTATTCCGGTGTTCGCGAGGAGATACCGGGGCATAAGGTTGCCCGAAGTGGATTTCGTGGCCGAAAAAGCGACCGTCTTTCCTTTCAACTCGGCAAGCCTCGAGATGTTGGACGCCTTCTTTGTAATTACAACGGTTTTATAACTCGCCGTGCCGTCCGCGCCTTTGGGTTTCAAAAGACAGACGATCCCGTACCGGGCGCGCGCCTCTAAATACGTCAACGGCCCGAACAGGGCGATATCTACAGTCCCGTTTCCTATGGCATTGACGGTTTCCTCGTAATTCTTTTTCAGGACGAGCTCGTAATTATACGGCGTCTTTTCGGAAAGATAATCGAGCAGCGGCTGATATTTTTCGTACATAATGCGCGGGTTATCCCTCGGTATGATGCCGAAGTGAATGACCGGCCTGCCCTTTGCCTTTTTTGCGTTATTCTGCTCGCCGGAAACCGCCCTTTCCATAGCTCGTATGGAATCATACGCGTTATCGGTTATATGCACAAAACCGTCCATCATCATCGCATCGAGGATCGCCCTGCCTTTTTCGGTCTTATGCATATTAAAAAACGCGTCGCGTATTTTTTTCTTCAGCCCGGCGTCTATGTCCTTTGTTACAACTACGGGAGGGATGCCGAAAGGAGGCGATTGCTTTATAATTTTTGTCTGCCGTGCGTAGGGCGAATCCTTTTTCAGCATGTATTCGTAGACGATACTCTCGACAGCCACTCCGTCTACAACCCTTTTGGCAACCAGTTCCACCGATTTATTATGGCTGTAACTATACATCACCCTCTTGAAAAATCCCTCGGGGACGTAGCCCATCGTCTTAAGCAGATAGGTAGGATATAATTTACCCGTATTGGATTTCGGGTCGGTAAAGGCAAAGGACTTTCCCTTTAATTCGTTGAAGGATTTTATCGGACTGTCTTTATGGACTATTATGTACGAATTGTAAGTCGCCTTGCCGTTTACGCTGGGAGCGATAAGGAGTTCGACGCCGAATTTTTCACGGTTCTTGACATATGGAGCGGAGCAGATAAAGGCTACCTTCACCTCTCCCCTTTCGAGCATTGAATCCATCTCGTCGTAAGTCCTGCGGTGAACCATCTGCACCGGCTGCTTTATCTGTTCTCCTATGTAATCTATTATCTCCTGATAATACTTAACGGCATCGACGGGTGTAATCATAGAGGCGACGCCGATCTTTATCGGATTATTATGTCGGGGAAAAGAATCGCGAGGGAAGCCGAAAATTACGAGGGGAATCAAGAGTGATAAAAAAATACCGGTTAAACGCTTCATTACGCTCCGATTTTGAACTGCGATTAAGGCCGCTCTCCGGAGGCCTTAATTATTCTAACATTATCGCCTTTCTTTTATAAAATTACAGATGCCGCGCGACGCCGTCCTTTATCTCGGAAAATACATAATCGAACTTCTGCTGTTTCCTTCCGAAGCAGATGCCGAGGCTTTCAAAAAAAGCGATTTCCCTGATATCGACCTCTCTCCGCTTTATGGCCTCGGTTGTCGGCATATAATGGACTACATTGCCGTCCACGTTGACCACCGTGTTGCCCGTCCTTCCTTCGATCAGCAGAAGCACGGCGGCAGCCCCGGCCTTATAACCGAAATTCACATCAAAGGCAGACGACCCCCCGCAGCGGACAAGATGTCCGGGCGCGACCTCCCTCACTTCGGGTATTTCGTAAACTCCGGGCGCGTACATGCCGGTCTTTTTCATGAACTCCTTAACCTTCGGGTCGTTTTTCAGCCTCTTTTCAAGCTGCCTGCGTATAAATTTGCCGGCGCCCGTGAGTTTCTTATGCCCGAAGGCGTCTACGCCGGCGGATTCGTCATAAAGCATCTCGCCGTTCGCGTTTTTAAGGCCTTCGGCCACTACGATCATGTAAGCGCCTGCCTTTACGTCGCTGCGCTCCACCCTGCCGAAGTAAGTGGCCTTCATGTGTTCGTAAACAATATCGAAGTCGACAGGGATCTCCGGTATCAGTATGCAGTCGGCTTCCGCTCCTATTCCTCCTCTGAAGGCCGTGTGTCCCACATACCTGCCGAAAACCTCTACTACCATAACGCGGTTATGGCTCTGGGCCGTGGTCTTAAGATCTTTTACAAAAGACGCTATCCTGTTCACAGCGGAATCTCCGCCGACGCTGTATGGTTGAAGGTCTAAATCCATTGTCTTCGGAACGTGAACACAAGGTATCCCCTGCGTACCGAGGTCTATCACAACGCTTCCGGTGTCGTCGCCCCCGCTTATTACGAGTGCGTCTATTCCGAATTTCTTAAGCCCTTCCTTTATCCGCTCATAAGTCCTGGGGTCTTTTATTTTACTCAATTTTACGCGCGAATGGCCGGCTTCCGAGCCTGCAAGGGACGCCTCTATTTTACTCACGCGCTCCGCGTTCAAAGACACGACATTATCGAGGTCGATAAGATTGTAAAGGCCGGCATAACCGTTAGGAATAACTACCGACTCTATCCCCAACGAGTATGCATAACGCGCTACACCTTTGATTACGGCATTAAGCCCGCCGCAATCTCCGCCGCTCGTAATAACGCCGATCTTTCTGATAGCCGCCATAATAATCCTCCTTATCCGTTATATTCCTGAATCGATTTAATGCTGAGTTCCTTTTTTAACAACATTTCTATAGCTCCCACCACGGCGTTCGCGCCGGAGACGGTAGTTGTGTAAGGGATATTATACTGCAACGCATTCCTTCTTATAGACAGGGAATCCTTCTGCGCCTGCGCTCCGGTTACCGTGTTCATTATGAAGTTTACTTCCCTGTTTTTTATCATGTCAACAATATGCGGCCGGCCTTCCGCTACTTTGTTTATCACGTCCACGGCGATGCCGTTGTCGGCAAGATATTTAGCGGTTCCTCTCGTCGCGCTGATTTGAAAGTTCAGATTCAGGAGCTTCTTCGCTATTTCCGCCGTGTATGGTTTATCTTTATCCTTAACGCTGATAAATATCCTGCCGGAGGTAGGTATCTTGTTTTTGCTTGCCGCCTGAGCCTTGGCGTAGGCGAGACCGAAGTTTTCGTCTATGCCCATTACTTCGCCGGTGGACTTCATCTCCGGGCCGAGGATCACATCCGTTCCCGGGAACCTGTCGAAAGGGAAAACGGCCTCTTTGACGGCTACGTGCTTTATTTCCTTCTCTTTGTCCAATCCGAGTTCCTTCAGGGTTTTTCCGACCATCGTCTTCGCGGCAAGCTTTGCAAGCGAAACCCCGGTCGCCTTGCTGACATACGGGATTGTCCTTGACGCCCTCGGATTGACCTCGAGGATGAATACCTCTTTATCCTTTACCGCGAACTGCACGTTCATAAGCCCTATGACGTTCAGTTCTTTTGCTAGCGCCTTTGACTGTCTCTTTATTTCATCGACTATATCCGGATGCAAAGAGTAAGGCGGGATCGAGCAGGCCGAATCTCCGGAATGCACCCCGGCTTCTTCTATATGCTGCATGACGCCGCCTATGACGACCTCCGCGCCGTCCGATATGGCGTCCACATCAACTTCTATGGCGTCTTCAAGGTATTTATCGACGAGTATGGGATGTTCGGGAGAGGCTTTGACTGCCCTCTCCATGTAATTTATTAAAGACGCCTCATCATAAACTATCTCCATAGCCCTTCCGCCGAGCACATACGAAGGCCTCACCATCACCGGATAACCTATTTTATCAGCCGCGCCGACGGCATCCTCTATGGACATCGCAGTGCCGCTTTCAGGCTGTTTCAGATCGAGTTTATGCAACAATTCCTTAAACCGTTTCCTGTCTTCAGCCCTGTCTATGGAATCGGGAGACGTGCCCAGTATCTTCACTCCTTCTTTTTCGAGAGGCACCGCCAATTTTAAAGGCGTTTGCCCGCCGAACTGGACTATCACGCCTTCCGGCCTTTCGAGTTCTATTATGCCGAGAACGTCCTCTATTGTCAGGGGTTCGAAATAAAGCCTGTCGGCCGTATCATAGTCGGTGCTGACTGTTTCCGGATTGCAGTTTATCATTATGGTCTCGTATCCCAATTCCTTTAATGCAAAGACCGCATGCACGCAGCAGTAGTCGAACTCTATGCCCTGCCCTATCCGGTTAGGCCCTGAGCCGAGGATAATAACCTTCTTTTTGTCCGTCGGATTCGCCTCGCAGTCGATTACCCCCTCCTCGCCTCCCCTTACTTTAAAGGGAGGAAGGTTGGGGTTATTTAACTTATAAAACGGTTTTTCATACGTAGAATACAGATACGGTGTATATGCCTCGAATTCGGCGGCGCATGTATCGACTAATTTATATACCGGCTTTATGCATAGTTCTCTTCTCAACTTTCTTATTTCAGCCTCTGTTTTACCTGTAAGCTCCGCAATCCTCTTATCTGAAAACCCGTATTCTTTGGCCTCTCTCAACTCCTCAACTCCTGAACCGATTCTTTTTTCCATCTCAACAATCTGCTTCATATTATTCAAAAACCACGGGTCTATCCATGTAATTTCATATATTTCATCTACGCCCATTCCCTGCCTCAATGCCTGCGCGACATACCATATCCTCTCGGCATTCGGCGTCTTAAGTTTCGACTTGATAGCGTCTATATTAGCCTCGACAGGCTCGAGTCCCGCCGAACCTATTTCAAGGCTCCTCAACGCCTTTTGCAGCGATTCCTTGAATGTCCTTCCTATAGACATCGCCTCGCCCACGGACTTCATCTGAGTCGTAAGAGCGGCATCGGCCTCCGGAAATTTTTCAAAGGCAAACCTTGGTATCTTTGTAACTACATAATCTATCGTGGGCTCAAAAGACGCCGGAGTCTCTCTCGTTATATCGTTCTTTATCTCGTCGAGGGCATAGCCGACTGCAAGTTTAGCCGCTATCTTGGCTATCGGGAAACCGGTCGCCTTGCTGGCAAGCGCGGAACTCCTCGAAACCCTCGGGTTCATCTCTATGACCACCATCTTGCCGTTTTTAGGATTCACGGCAAACTGTATATTAGACCCCCCGGTATCGACTCCTATCTCCCTGATAACGGCAATAGCCGCGTCCCTCATCCTCTGATATTCCTTGTCTGTCAGGGTCTGGGCCGGGGCAACGGTGATCGAATCCCCTGTATGAACTCCCATCGCGTCGAAATTTTCTATCGAACATATAATTACGACATTATCCTTCATGTCGCGCATGACCTCGAGTTCGTATTCCTTCCATCCGATGGCGGACTCTTCCACCAGCACCTGACCGACGGGGCTTAACTTAAGCCCTTTTTCGAGGAGTTCCCGGTATTCCTCAAAATTATACGCTATGCCGCCTCCGGTGCCTCCGAGGGTAAAAGCCGGCCTGAGAATTGCCGGGAACCCTATATGCTCGACTATTTCAAGACCGTCCTTCATGTCGGTGATGGCCGCGCTCTTGGGCACTTCAAGGCCTATTTTTCTCATCGCCTCTTTAAAAAGCTCCCTGTCCTCGGCCTTTTTTATAGCCAGAAGCTTTGCGCCTATAAGTTCAACGCCGTGCTTATCGAGGATTCCGGCTTCCGACAATTCCACTACAAGGTTCAAGGCTGTCTGTCCGCCCATGGTAGGAAGGATCGCGTCGGGCTTTTCCTTTTTAATGATAAGTTCGAGTATCTCCACGGATAACGGCTCTATGTAAGTGGCATCCGCGATTTCCGGGTCGGTCATTATGGTAGCCGGATTTGAATTCACAAGCACTACCTTATAGCCTTCTTCGCGCAGCGCTTTGCAGGCCTGCGTGCCCGAATAATCGAATTCGCAGGCCTGGCCTATTACGATAGGCCCTGAACCTATTAAAAGTATCTTTTTGATGTCTTTCCTTTTCGGCATCCTTACCTCTCTATGAAATTTTTAATTTTTAACGCTATATCATCGGCCGCCGCCGGGTCTTCCGATGAAAAGATCATTACTCTCCGACTGTTCTCGAATTCCATTTCCACAGTATAAAATTCAGACGTCTTTCCGAAGCCCGGAATGACCGTACCGTGCTGAAGAGCAATCTTCTCGACGAACCTTATCCCGTCGGGATTTTCAGCGGCGATTGATTTATGATCCTGCCTTATATCCTCAAGGCTTGCAAGCGGGAAAGAGAGATTCTTCTTTCCTAATATCCTGTCGAGAGATATATCGATATTCCCCTTTCCCTTGTCGATCACAACGCCGAGCAAAGGCTCGCCGAATATATACGCCCTGAAAACAAGAAAGAGGATTACAAATAAAAAGAGCGCCGCAATAAAATGAACGACGGTTATCTTATATTTTGCGGCAAAAAAAAATCCCGACAGCATTACAACAGCGCCTGCCGCAAGGCTCGCCGACATCTCCCTGTTATAAATTCCGCTGTGAAGGACGCTTCCCTTTTCGGCCTTGAAAGAGGTTGTGTTAAAAATAAGCCTTTTATTTTCAATTTTTAATTCGTAACTCATAATTCATAAATCTTTTTCAGCACTTTCCCGTCTCCATCATCTTTCTGAATCTTGTAAAAAGATGGGTCGAATCATTAGGCCCGGGACCGGCCTCGGGATGGTGCTGCACCGAGAATATCGGAAGTTCCACATGCTCCATTCCCTCTTCCGAGCCGTCGAATAAATTTCTATGCGTAAGCTTCACCTTATCCTTCAAACTGTTTATATCCACGCAATAATTATGGTTCTGCGACGTTATCTCCACCCGTCCTGTCTTTAAATCTTTTACCGGGTGATTGCCTCCGTGATGGCCGAATTTAAGTTTGTATGTCCTTCCTCCGAGCGCAAGGCCTAATATCTGATGTCCGAGGCAGATGCCGAAGATCGGCTTCCTGCCGACAAGTTTTTTCGTATTCTCGATACCGTATGTCACGGTCTCAGGGTCTCCGGGGCCGTTGCTTAAGAGTATGCCGTCGGGATTCATTTCGAGAACCTCTTCGGCAGGCGTCTGTGCAGGCGCCACATTGACATTGAAGCCCGCCTCAACAAGATTTCTAAGGATATTGAACTTTACTCCAAAGTCGTAGACAACAATATTATAAGCGCCCTGCCCTCTCTCGACCTTGCACCATTTCCAGCAGCCCTCTTTCCACAAATATTTCTCTTTTGTCGTCACGTCCTTAACAAAATCATAAGCGGAGATCCCGGAATGCCTTCCGACCTTTTCCAAAAGGCTTTCCGGCTTTAAATCATTCGCAGAGATTATTCCCATCTGCGCGCCGCTGTTTCTCAGGTGCCTTGTCAGCGCCCTCGTGTCAATACCCTGAATAGCCGTAATATTCGATTTTTTAAGATATTCATCGAGGCTCATTGAAGAACGCCAGTTGCTCGGGAAATCGCACGCCTCCTTAATCACAAACCCCTCTGCCTTTATCCCGCCTCCGGATTCGATGTCCTCCGTATTGATCCCGTAATTGCCGATCTGGGTATATGTCATTGTAACTATCTGGCCTTTATAAGAAGAATCGGTCAATATTTCCTGATACCCTGTCATCGAGGTATTAAAAACAACCTCTCCTATGGTCTCTCCTTCGGAGCCGAGACTTTTTCCTTCAAAAACCGTTCCGTCAGACAATACAAGCAGCGCCTTACTCATCTATCCTCCAATTAACTTTCGACAATCGTAAACCTTTCCTTTGCATATTGTTATCACCGGCATACCTTTCAGTTTCCATCCCTCAAACGGCGTATTTTTGCCCTTTGAGATAAACTTATCCTGCTCGACCTTAAACTCTTTGTTCATGTCCGCTATCGCAATGTCAGCGTCGGAACCCGCTTTCAATGTCCCTTTGTCTATACCTAATATCTTTGCCGGATGCAGCGCCGTTTTTTCTACAAGCCGGGACATTGTTAGAACCCCGTAATGGACGAGCATCAGGCTTAAAGACAATGCGGTTTCAAATCCGGATATGCCCGACGGGGCTCTATCGAATTCAAGAAGCTTCTCGTCCTTGTGGTGCGGCGCGTGGTCGGTCGCTATGATATCTATAGTGCCGTCTTTCAGCCCTTCCCTTACCGCTTCCACATCTTTTTGCCTTCTCAGAGGAGGATTCACCTTGGCATTGGTGTTATATCCCTTAACCGCATCCTCGGTGACGGTAAAGTAATGCGGGCATGTCTCAGCCGTGATGTTTGCTCCCCTTTCCTTTGCCTGCCTTATAAGCCGAACAGAGCCTTCCGTGGACACATGGGCGATATGAAGCCTGCCGCCCGTGAGTTCCGCAAGGATAATATCCCGCGCTACCATTACGTCTTCGGAAGCATAAGGAATGCCCCTGAGTCCGAGCTGCGTTGAAAGCGCGCCTTCATTCATCGAGCCGCCTTCGGAGAGGCTTAGATCCTCGCAGTGGGAGATTATCGGCACATTGAACGTCTTTGAATATTCAAGCGCCCTCCTCATTAAACTGCCGTTCATTATCGGCATTCCGTCATCGGAAAACGCGACGCATCCCTCCTCGCGCATCATGCCCATCTCTGCAAGTTCCTCGCCCTTTTGCCCTTTTGTAATCGCTCCGATAGGATATACGTTGCATGAACCTTCGTCGAACGCCTTCCTTAAAATAAATTCGGTGACTGTCCTATTGTCGTTTACCGGATTCGTATTCGGCATGCAGCAGACGGAGGTGATCCCGCCTCTTACGGCGGCAAGAGTGCCGGTCTTTATGGTCTCTTTATGCTCGAATCCCGGCTCCCTGAGATGCGTGTGCATATCAACAAGACCCGGAAATACATACAAGCCGGAAGCGTCGATAGTCTCCATTTCCTGCCCTTTTGTCTTTGACCCTTGTCCCTTGAGTTTTATTTCTTTTATCTTTCCGTCTTCGATAATGATATCTCCAATGCCGTCAATATCCTGTGAAGGGTCTACGATGTGTCCGTTCTTTATAAGCATTGTCTTACGCATTTTCCTTTGCCCCGCCCAGTAAGTACATAACGGCCATTCTTACCGCAATACCGTTTGTCACCTGATCGAGTATTATCGATTGGGCTGAATCGGCAACATCCGAGCTTATTTCTATGCCCCTGTTCATAGGGCCGGGATGCATCACTACGGCGTCTTTATCTGCGAGTTCGAGGCGCTGCGTGTCCAGCCCCCAGTTCTTGAAATACTCGAGCGTCGACGGGAAAAATCCCTTCCCCTGCCTTTCCGTCTGTATCCTGAGCATCATGATCACATCCACGTCCTTTAAACCGTCTTCCATGTTGTAAAATACCTCAACGCCGTAACCGGCCATATCCGGGATAAGGGTCGGAGGGCCTACGAGCCTGATATGAGCGCCGAATTTAGAAAGAAGATAGACGTTCGATTTCGCCACCCTGCTGTGAGTTATATCTCCTACTATCGCCACTTTCAAACCGTTGAGGCCGCCCTTTTTTTCGACAATGCTGAAGGCATCTAAAAGCGCCTGCGTGGGATGCTCGTTTATCCCGTCTCCGGCATTGATGACCGAAGCCTTTACATTCCGCGCAATGAAATGCGGCACGCCGCTCGAGGAATGGCGTATCACGATAAAATCCACTCCGTATGCCTCGATGGTCCTGACCGTATCCAGCAGGCTCTCGCCTTTAACCACACTGCTTGTAGGAACGGAAAAATTCAGCACGTCGGTGCTGATCCTTTTTTCGGCGAGTTCAAAAGAGGTCTTCGTCCGGGTAGAAGGTTCGAAAAAGAGATTTACTACGGTCTTGCCCCTGAGCGCCGGGACTTTTTTAATGTCCCTCTTTAAGACATCCTTGAATGAAGCGGCCGTATCGAGAATTACATTAATGTCCTCTTTTGATAATTCTTTTATGCCGATGAGGTCTTTCATTCCTTAGCCTGCAAAATAATTCTGTCCTCAAGCCCCTCTTCTTCGAGCTGCGCCTCTATATTCTCGGACATGGCGGTCGGTATATTTTTGCCGACGTAATCCGCCCTTATGGGCAGTTCCCTATGCCCTCTGTCGATGAGGACGGCAAGTTGCATCTCGGCAGGCCTTCCAAAATCCATCAACGCGTCCATCGCAGCCCTTATTGAACGGCCGGTGAACAGCACGTCGTCTACAAGGATTATCTTCTTATCCGTTATATCGCAAGGTATGTCCGTCCTTCTTACAACGGGCTGTTCCTTTCTCATGCCTATATCGTCCCTGTATAGCGATATGTCGAGGGAGCCTACCGGCATATCCGCCTGTTCTATGGCTGCTATCTTCGCGGAAAGTCTCTTTGCAATGTGAACGCCCCCCCGCTGGATTCCCACGAGACAGATGTTTTCGATGCCCTTGTTTTTCTCTATAATTTCGTGAGCTATCCTTGAAAGGACCCTGTCTATGTCTTTTTTATTGAGCAGTTCTTTTATCATAGTTCAGGCATGATTCAGGGCATAAAAAAACCTTCCCCTGTCTTCGGAGGAAGGCCGCTTTTATTGCATGTCTGTTTCACTCTATCTCCTTTTTAGCCTCACTGGGCTATCATTAAAGGCACGATATATTAAACAATGCGATATGGATTTGTCAAAATTATTCCGGCGCGACAGCGCTTGCCGGGCAGGTTATAGCATCGAAGGCGTGGAGAATTCTTTTTTCCTTTTCTGCCTTCTCCGGAGAATACGGAGAAAAGACGGTCTCCTTTGCCGTCCGTTGAGCTTCTTCCCTCGATGGTATCGAATCGAGCCCTTCCGCTATGAGTTTACCGTTTATTACGTCGAGAATCCGCGCGTGTTCGCCGTCGGTAACTATCGCGTACGGTATCTGATACGCTTCGACTATGCGGCAGAGGGCCATGGAATGCCTCTCCCATGATTCGAGAGAACTCATAACGCATTTTATGACGCAGATTATTTTATCGTCCGCATTTATAGCGATATCGGCGCGCGTGTTGAAAGACGCATCCGGCAGATCGACCTTGAAGTCTTTGTTCGTCTCGATGTCATCTCCGGTATAGCCTTTTGCGGAAATAAGGAATTCCACAACCCTTCTCTGCACGTGGGTCAGTTCGAGGCCGGAAAGACGTTCGTCCATCCTCACCTTTTCGGCCAGCAACTCTTTTCTCTCCTCAGGGCTTGAGGGTATCTTGCCCAGCGGGATATATGTGGACATTAGCCCTTTATACCTTCTTTCAGGGCAAGTCCGTATTTCGCGTGTTCGAAAGGATGAATCGTCGGAAATTTCGAATAAAGCCATCCCTTGAATATGCTCTTGCCGTTTTCAAAAACCTCGACCCTCACTGCGGGATTGTTAGGTGCATCGCTTGCCGACGTAATTACGGATTCGTCCATCCTGAAGTCAGGGAGGAATTCACCGACTACTATTTTCAAGTTTGTGTTCGGGATTTTGAATTCGGAACCTGTATTGACCGTAAACTCGCTGCTCTTTTTCGATGCCTTGTCTTCGAGGATGAATTTCACCTTGCTCCATGCCTTTTTAACGCTTTCAGGAACCATGATCTTCTTCTCTATCTTAGGCCCCATGTCGCCGTGAGGAGGCATCGGCTTTTGCATGGGATCTTGCATGGGCATTGACGTAGGAGACTGTGCCGGGGCTTTTGGAACAGGCTGTTCCTCTTTCTTCTTGCATCCGATAATAATCATCGATAAAACAAGAGCTGCGGCGATAACTCTTAAAGTTGACTTCATTTATTCCTCCTGAATCTGTTTTTATTTACTGTCTTTAGTGGCGGAGAGGCAGGGATTCGAACCCTGGGTGAGGTGTTACCCCCACAACCGCTTAGCAGGCGGCTGCCTTCGACCGACTCGGCCACCTCTCCAAAACGATTTTTATATTATCAACTCGAATATAAAATTGTAAAGGTTAAGTCAGGCGAAGATAAATTTATATGGGGAGTTTTCTTACGCGGTATCTGGTTTCTTCAACAATAATAATATGCCCTGTTTCAAGTTCGAGAGATTCCATTATATCTTCAAACGACAATTTGAAGGTCAAAGATTATAAAATTAGCCGCTGTCAGTCAAAAAACAAAAGCGTAAAAGTTCAAAGTATAAAACTACTTTGTCCTGACGACACGAAAGCCGTCGTCGGCGTACCGATGCGACGGGTCGAGCCCGTTCCGGTCTGATGCGCGAAGGTTCGCAGGGGTGTTTGCCCACGAACCGCCCCGAAGCACGCGGATCGTGCCGCTATCAGCGCCTCGTGGATTATTCCTCGGACTCCTTCGGTAATAGCCTTCATCATACCAGTCCTGCACCCATTCCCATACACTTCCGCTCATGTCATATATGCCTAAACCATTAGGTGACTTTGTTCCTACCGGATGTGTTTTGCTCCCTGAGTTTGAGCTATACCATGCTGCACTGTCAGCATCATTGCCGCCTGAATATTTCTCGCTCTTGCCGCCGCTACGCGCCGCATATTCCCATTCTACCTCTGTCGGAAGACGATAGTTCTTGCCTGTTTTCTGATTGAGCTTTTTTATAAAGTCCTGCGCGGCATTCCAGCTCACCTGTTCAACGGGACAGTTGTCTCCGCAGTCTTTGAACCATGATGGATTGCTCACCATTATTTCCTTCCATTGTCCTTGTGTTACTTCATATTTGCCGATATAAAAATCATCAGCGCAGACTTCATGCACGGGCTTTTCATCACTGTCGCCATTTCCGAAAGTGTCTCCCATCTGAAAGCAGCCGCCTTTGACAAGGACAAGTTCCATGCCGGTTGTAGGGTCGGTGTATGATGAGCCTGTTGTTATTTTTGAGGGACGGGGCGCCATTGCAAGCTCTGTCTTTTCCTTCTCAAGTTTCTGCCGCTCTTCCTCAAGACGCTTCTTCTCTTCCATTATTGCCTTTTGCTGCGCCAATTCCTCGCGCTCTTTTTTAATCATGGCCTTTTCTTCTCTTAATTGGCTTAATTCTTCGCTGATTACCTGTGAAGGGGTTTCGGATGAAATGGCAGTAGGCGCAATTGATGCAAGCTGAAATACAAAGTCGCCTTTGTCGAGATTCGGGTTTCTGATCTTGCCGTATTGCGGATGTTGAGAGCCTTTGGAATAGTTTACTACCGTGCCCTGAAGATATTCTCCAAGCTCGGTTCCTGTTACATAGCCGTCTTTGTTCATGTCCGCTTCGCCGCTTAATGCGGATACGAATTGCGTAAGAAATATGCTTTTGTCAGGGACCTGCTCTTCGGCGCTGCCCGATGTTATGAACTGTCTGACAGGTGTTGCTGTTTTGTATGAGATGTTTTCCGGAACCGCTCTGGATAATGCGAATATGGAGCCTGAAAAACAACTGTCAAAGAGAAATATTGCGTGTTTTGATTGTATCCTCCTTGCAAAGACTTCTATTTGCTGCATGTCCATTGCTTTTGTGAAAAAGCCGTCTTTGTCTTTGTTGGGATTAGGGGCGTCAACAGGAACGATGTAGCCCATCTCTTCTCCGTATGCCTGTTTGATTGTATGTCCATGTCCTGCAAAGTAGAATAAAAGACGGTTGTCGGGCCTGAGTCCGTATTTGTTGATGAATTTCTCAAATGCCTGTATGAGCTGCTCTCGAGATGGGTCTGCCACAACGGTGACATTGAAGCCGTGTTTTTCGAGGATGCGTTTTGTTTCTTCGACGTCTTTCTTTACTCCGGGGAGTTTTGGCCAGCCTGCGGTGTAATTGCTTGCTCCGATTATGAGGGCATGGCTTTCTTTGTAGAGTTTTATCTCTTTGCCCTGCTGATCTTTGATGGATATGATTTTAACGCCTCTACTCTCTTTTGAATACGCTGCTGAGAAACAAAGCGCAATAACTGCGCAGACTGAAATCAAACAAACAACATATCGCTTCATGAACATCTCCCGCACGGCAATCTTAATACTATTAAGATTACAAAAAACCTTATTTCTATGCAAGGTATTTCTCACCTTTAGCCAAAAAATACTATTTGCCGTATAGGGTGATGCGTGAAACATATGTATTCTGTCTTGTATAATGAACAATGACCGTCATCGAGAAAGTCAAAAAGACCGTCAACAAATATTCCATGTTGTCTCAAGGAGACCATGTCCTCGTGGGGCTTTCCGGCGGGCCGGATTCCGTATGCCTGCTCACGATTCTGCATAGGATTAACGAACCCGGCGTCGCTTTATCCGCCGCATATATCGATCACGGGCTTAGGCCTCACGAAACGCCGGATGAAATAGAATTCTGCGCGGGTATATGCAACTCGATGAACATAGAATTTATCACGCGGCATATAGACGTAAAGTCCTACGCCAAAGAAAAGGGGTTAAGCAAACAGGAAGCGGCGCGGGAACTGAGGTACGACGCTCTCTGCGGAATGGCCGCTGAAAAAGGGGCTAATAAAATAGCTCTCGGACATAATGCCGACGACCAGGCGGAGACCGTCATCATGAGACTTCTAAGAGGATCCGGCCCGTCGGGTCTGTCGGGGATACCTCCGGTCAGAATACTCGGCAATAGGCAATCATCCGTTATACGCCCCCTCCTTGAAACCGAAAGGATTGAGATAGAGACATTTCTCGGCAATGAGGGCTTAGGCTTTGTTGTAGATTCCTCGAACCTCGGTCATGAATACCTGCGTAACAGGATACGGCATACCGTTATCCCCTCTATCAAAAACATCAATAAAGACTTCATACATACCCTTTCAAGGACATCCGATATATTCAGGGACGAAGAAAGATATTTCGATCTGCTCACTACAAAGACCCTTATGAAACTGATAAGCAGGAAAACCGGCAGTTCAATCGAGCTTTTCTCAGGTCCGTTGGAGGCAATGGATACGGTTCTGTTGAGGCGTGTATTGCGGCGCGCCATAGATGAGACAAAAGGCCTGAGAGCCATAGGTTTCGTTCATATCGAAGACATGCTGCACCTTATAAAATCCGGCAATTCCGGCGACAGGATTTATCTGCCGAAGGGCATAAGGGTCATAAAAGGCTATTCCACTCTTATTATTACATCCGAGCAACCCGTAAGGCTCGGAACATATGCCGTAAAGGTTCCGGGTGAACTGGTATTGAAAGAATCTTCCATAGTAGTCCGCTCCGCAGTTATTGATATTAACGAATCTGAATCTCCCGGAGACGGCAAAAACAATGCCTTTATAGACGCCGATAAAGTAAATCTTCCGTTGACGATAAGGGGGAGGTCCGACGGAGATTTCTTCTATCCCGCCGGATTCGGCAAGAGGAAAAAGCTTCAGGACTATTTCGTGGACGAGAAAGTGCCGAGGGACGAAAGGGACGCGATACCTCTGCTCATATCCGGAAATGACATTGCATGGATAATGGGATACAGAACGGATGAACGGTATAAAGTTGCCAAAGACACCAAAAGAGTTATAAAATTTGAGATAAGGCCTATGAAAATTTAGACGGAGGAAAATATACATGAACATTACACCAAAAAAAATCGACGGGATGAAGGATGGGATCATAAAAAAATTGATATTGCTTGTTATTTGCGGTCTGTTCTTATTGCCCGCGCAGGCCCCGGCCGCTTCCGATAACGACGCAACGGAAATACTCACCAAATTCGGCGATGCGATGGTGAAGGTAGCGGAACGGGCAAAACCGGCGGTTGTGAATATATCCACGTCCCGGACCGTAAAGACGCAGCGCCATCCGTTTTTCGACGATCCGATGTTCAGGCGCTTTTTCGGAGACCCCGGACCTCAAAAAAGAAAGGTTACGAATTTAGGATCGGGCGTGATCGCGACAGCAGACGGTTATATACTCACTAACAATCACGTAATAGAGGGCGCCGAAGACATTCTCGTGAAATTAGCGGACGGCAGGGAATATAAGGGAAGACCCGTAGGAATGGATTCCAGAACGGATATCGCTATTATCAGGATAAACGAAACGAATCTGCCGATAATCCGGTGGGGGGAGTCCGACAAGTTAAAAGTCGGAGCGATAGTGCTGGCGATAGGCAATCCTTACGGCTTGAGCCAGACGATCACGATGGGAATCGTCAGCGCCCTCGGAAGATCCGGGATAGGGATTACCGACTATGAAGATTTCATTCAAACCGACGCGGCGATAAATCCGGGTAATTCGGGCGGGGCGCTCGTTAACGTCAACGGAGAACTTATCGGCATAAACACCGCGATATTCAGCGTAACAGGCGGTTATCAGGGCATCGGCTTTGCCATACCGTCAAATATGGTAAAGAACGTGATGGACAGCATCATTAATCAAGGCAAGGTCGTAAGGGGCTGGCTCGGAGTGCAGATACAGCCGCTCACCGCGGAGCTTGCAAAGCAGTTTAATCTGAAAGACGACAAAGGCGTCCTGCTTGTGGACGTTGTGGAAGGAGGGCCCGCTGAAAAAGGCGGACTCAAGAGCGGCGACGTGATAATAGAATATGACGGCAAGAAGGTGGATAATCCGTTCCTGTTCAAGAACATGGTCGCTGCTACAAAGCCCGGCAAAATAGTTGAGGTGAAGATTATACGGAACGGCAACCAGTTGACCGCGAAAGTTACCGTAGGAGAGCTTCCGATAGAGCCGCAGGTAGTATCGAGCGCCGAATTCTCGAATGCCTTGAAAGGGGTATCCGTTCTGGATATAACGGACGAGATACTGCAGAAGCTGGGAATAACAAAAAAGATTAAAGGCGTGGTTGTCAACAACATAGAGGAAACCAGCCCGTCACTCGGCGTCCTCGCGAAGGGCGACGTGATCATGGAGGCTAATAAAAAACCTACGGGCAGCATGCAGGAATATAATGAGGTTGTCTCCAAGATAGAAAAGACTCAGGACATCCTTCTGCGCATTATAAGGGGCGGCTCTCCTCAATATATAACAATACCCGCACGATAACCTCGTTGCTGAGGAGAAGTCCCTTTCGTGTGAGCCTTAAGATATTGTTTTCCGATTCCACGAGGCCGTGAGATGCAAGCTCATCCGCGGCCTTTTTTATTAACATCTTCTTTTTCACCGGCATCGTGCTTATATCGACACCTTCCGTTTTTCTCAGACCGAGGAATATCGTTTCTTTCAGCGCTTCATCTCCTGTTATTTCGGTTTCCTCGGTTGCCGGTATTTTGCCGTTATTAACGATCTCAATGTATCGCGACACATCCTTTACGTTGCATGCCCTTTTATCATTAAAAAAAGAATGCGCCCCTGCCCCTACGCCGAGATATTCGCCCCTGTCCCAGTAATTAAGGTTGTGGATACATTCATATCCCGGTTTCGCAAAATTCGATATTTCGTAGTGCTTATAGCCGCGGCTTGTCAGAGTATCTATAGCGCTATAGTACATCTCCGCAATGACGTCTTCGTCCGGCATAATAATCCTGCCTTCCTGTATATCCTCATACAAAGGCGTATCCCTTTCCGGAGTAAGCTCATAGGCGGATATGTGTTCGGGATTCAGTTCAAGGGCTTTTTGCAGAGAATATTCCCGGTTTCGGATCTGTGATTTAAAATCTGAAATTTGATTTAAAGAGGGGATCCCGTATATCAAATCAAGCGATATATTTTTAAATCCCGCATTACGAACATCTCTCACCGCATTAACGGCATCAGCAGCGCTATGGCTTCTTCCGAGCGTTGAAAGCTCACCATCGATGAAAGACTGCACGCCTATGCTTATCCTGTTTATGCCCGCTTTCAATAATGCCCCGGCCTTTTTCGATGTAATAGTCTTCGGGTTCGCTTCGATCGTGATCTCCGCCTCCGGTCCGACCGAATATTGATTTCTGATCGTATCTAAAATTTTTGAAATATCCTTTTCATTAAGAATAGTCGGAGTTCCTCCGCCTATGTAAACGGCTCTGATGTCGGCCAATGGCCGCTTCGCCGCCGGCCACTTCGTGGTGGAGCTGAGAGTTCGGAGTTTTATTTCATTACAGAGGGCGTTAATATAGTCCTCCGCAATCCGGGGGCTGTTAAGCGGTATGGAATAGAAATCGCAGTAAGCGCATTTTTTAATGCAAAAGGGAATATGTATGTAAAGGTAATTAATCATTTGTAATTCCGACCCGATTCTATTATAATCAGATTGCTCATAACCTTTCATCAGGGGGAGGCTGATTTTATGGAAAAGACAACGGTATATTTCGAAAAACCGGGCAGGGAGAATACGGACTCATGCCTTCAGATAGTAAAGGATATGCTTAAAGAAGGGAAATACAAACACCTTGTCATCGCATCTACGGAGGGGGACACCGGGCTTTTATTTTCCGAGGCGCTGAAGGGTCTGGGAATAAACGTAGTAGTGATTACGCATTCAGCGGGGTTCAAGGCCGCCAATACGCACGAGATGACATTCGAGACGAGAAAAAGGATCGAATCGCACGGCGCTGCGGTATATACGGGTACTATGATCACGCACAATATAGAAACCGCGTTTACTTCAAAGTTCAACGGGCTTTATCCCACCCTTATAGTCGCGCAGACATTAAGGAGATTCGGGGAGGGGCCGAAGGTCTGCTGCGAGATAGTAATGATGGCCGCCGATGCGGGACTTATACCCGAAGGCGAGGAGGTTATAGCGGTGGCAGGCACGGCGCGGGGAGCTGATTCCGTGCTTATAATAAGATCCGCGGCTTCAAAAAGATTTCTCGATTTAAGGGTGCTGGAGATACCGGCAAAACCTCGCGGGTAAAAAAATAAATGAGCGGAAATTTCAATTTTAATCAGGCCGACGCAGGCAGAATACTCAATATAATACTCTCCTATTTGTCTAACATCTCATCGGAAACGGACCGCGAAAAAATGGCAGGGTTACTCTCCGATATGAGCAGGGATCTTGTCAATGCGGACAGGTGTTCGTTCTGGCTCATCGATATTGATAAAAATGAACTCTATACGAAAATCTCCGACGCCTCAAAAGAAATACGGATACCGTTATCATCGGGCATTATAGGGTACAGTATAACTAATGACACTCCTGTCATCTCGAATAACGCCTATTCGGACGAAAGGTTCCTGAGAGATATCGATGCCCGGACAGGCTACTCAACAAGGAACATTATCGCCATCCCTGTCAAGAACAACGAGAACGAGATAATCGGCGCGTTTGAGGTATTGAACAAAAAAGACGGCTCGGATTTTAACGAGAACGACCTCTTGCTCCTTTCCATAACCGCCTCGATTGCGGGAAAACTATTGGAAAGCTTCAGTACACATGACATACTCGAGACGATATTCAAATCCGCAACCAAAATCGCCAACGAAACGAATATCGACAGGCTCTTGCTGCTCCTGGCCGATCTTGCGAGGGACATGCTGGGCGCGGACCGGTGCACGCTCTGGCTTGCAGACAGGGAAAGGCAGGAACTGTGGACAAAGGTAGCGCACGGCCTAAGCTCGATAAGAATACCTCTGAAATCCGGCTTTGTCGGGTATGCGGTTACAAACAATACCCCTATAATCTGTAACGACCCGTATAATGACGGCAGGTTCAATGCGGATGTCGATAAAACGACAGGCTATTCTACTAAAAGCATAATATCCATTCCGGTAAAGACCATTCAAAATGACGTTTTGGGCGCCATACAATGCATCAACAAAAAATCGAAGACTAAAAACTTCAAGGACAATGACCTCGACAAATTAATGCTTGTGGGGGGATACGCCGCGCAAACGCTGGAACTTACAGGGCTCTATAAAGAGATAGAGGACACGCAGAAAGAGATTATATTCACGCTCGGCACCGCGTGCGAGTTCAGGTCAAAAGAGACGAGCAATCACGTCAAAAGGGTCGCAGAATATTCAATCCTTCTGGCTATGGAATACGGACTGGATATAGAAGATGCGGAGCGTGTAAAACAGGCGTCTCCGATGCACGATATAGGCAAGATCGCCATTCCGGACGCCATTCTGAACAAACCCGACAAACTGACCCCGGAGGAATTCGACATTATGAAGACGCACGCTCAAATCGGCTGTGACATGCTGGCCGTATCGAAAAGGAAAACATTAAGCATGGCCGCCATCATAGCCGGAGAGCACCACGAAAAGTGGGACGGTACAGGTTATCCGAAAGGCAAATCAGGCGAAGATATACACATCTACGGCAGGATATCGGCATTGGCCGATGTGTTCGACGCGCTCGGCAGCGACAGGTGCTATAAAAAGGCGTGGGATATGGATAAGATTTTAGAACTGTTCAGGGAACAAAAAGGAAAGCATTTCGACCCCAAACTCATAGATATTTTCTTTGCAAATTTGGATATGTTTATATATATCAGGGAACACTACAAAGATTAACTATTCGATATATCCCTCTATCATCAAATCCGACCCTACTCTTTTAATCTTCATATCTTTCATCACGATTGCCTCTTCGAGTTTTTTGAAGGTCTTTCCTCCAATGGCGGGAATAGAATCCTTGCCGCCGATGATCTTCGGAGCGATAAAAAATACCGCCTTATCCACTATACCGTCCTGAAGCGCATATGCATTAAGAGACGAGCCGCCTTCGATCATCACCGATGTTATCTCCATCTCGCCTAATTTTTTCATAAACCATTTAAGATCGACCTTTTCTCCCTCGTATTCAAGAATCTTTACGCCTTTGCCGATTAATCTTTGTCCCCTGCCGCTTGCCGCTTGTCCCTTCTTTGTTACAACGATCGTTTCAGGAGGCAGATTAAATATTTTAAAGTCCAAAGGCGTCTCAAGGTCAGGGTCTATAACTATCCTCTTCGGATTTCTGCCGCCCCTTATCCTTGCCGTCAGCTCAGGATTATCTGCCTTGACGGTTCCAACAGCAGTTAAAATGGCGTCAACGCTGCTCCGCATTTGATGGACGATCTTCCGCGCGGCTTCTCCGGTTATCCATTTTGATTGACCTTCCGGCGTGGCGATCTTGCCGTCGAGGGTCATGGCTGTCTTTAGTATCACAAAAGGAGTTTTTGTAGTGATGTATTTTATGTACGCCTCGTTAAGTATTTTTGCCTTATCCTCAAAAATCCCATTAACAACGGTAATGCCGTGTTTTTTTAACTCTTCAATGCCCTTGCCCGAAACCTTTGGATTGGGGTCTTTCATAGCGATAAAGACTTTTTTTATTCCTGAATTTATGATCGCTCCGGTGCATGGAGGCGTTCTTTTATCCTTATGGCAGCAGGGTTCGAGGGTTACATAAAGGTCTGCGCCTTTTGCCTTATCTCCAGCGTTTGAAATTGCGAGCGCCTCGGCGTGCGGCTCTCCGGCTTTTTTATGATAGTCTTCTGAGATGATCTTGCCATTTTTGACTACTACAGCGCCGACCATCGGATTCGGGCTTGTCATGCCTTTTGCCTTTGCGGCAAGGCTTAGCGCCCTTTTCATGAATGATATGTCTTTATCGGAAATCTGCATTGTGTGGGGTATAATAACAATATGCAGCTTTTATTGACAATGAGAGGTATTTGATAGGATTCTATGGAGAGAAACAATCAAATGGGATTTATTAGGGACACTTCCCCCATTTCTTAAATGATATTAATGCTCCGCCGGCGCTTCGCACCAACTGATAAGCATGTGCTTTGCGTTGGAAATATCAATAGAACAATAGCCTCTGATATTTATTTCTGGTAAAATAAGTCTAAATGGGTAAGCATGAAAAACTTTTGCTTAAAATTCTGAGCGGCGATTCTGATGCAAACATTCATTTTGACGATTTATGTGATTTGCTGAAAAATCTTGGTTTTGAAGTGCGGATTAGAGGCAGTCATCGTGTATTTAGGAAAGAAGGGGTAATAGAAAAGATAAATTTACAACGAGACGGTAATAAGGCAAAACTATATCAGGTGAGACAGGTAAGAAATATTATTGTAAAATATAAACTAGGAGGGAAATATTAATGTACAAGTATGAGATTATAATTTACTGGAGTAATGAAGACAACGCCTTTATAGCAGAAGTTCCTGAACTTCCCGGATGCGTTGCTCACGGAGAAACTTCTGAAAAGGCATTAAAGAATGCGAACGAAGCGATTCAACTCTGGATTGATACTGCTAAAGAGTTTGGGGATCCTATACCTGAGCCAAAAGGCGAAAGGTTAATATTTGCATAAAAAAATGTATCGGTCATTCTGCAAGAACTTGACAGGATTCATTATAGGCATCTCGCTGATTTATTTACTTATGCCTATAACGAATTCAGCCGGCGATGCTCAAACGGCCAATTCGCTCGTCGGAGTGTGGGCATGTCAGTCAATCTACGGAGGGCCTTATACAGGACGGTCATGCCGGACATTGCCGTGGCTTAAGCTCAATGCCGACAAAAGCTATATTTGGGGAAGCGAGCAAGGCGCATGGGAGTTTAAGAATAATACCTTGCGTCTCTCTGCGCGAAAAGGCATCGGGCGTCTTAATAGCGACGGGCAGTTAATTATCGAATACCAATCGAACGGAATACAGTATCAGCAAACCCTTTATAAACGGAATTAAACTCTAAAACCCGTATTCCTTCCATCTCTTATCAACGAGTTTTTTGATCTCTTCGGACATGTATATCTCAGCGGGCCATTCTCTCGTCATGCCCTCTTCCCTCGTCTTTCTCGTTGCGTCAATTCCCATCTTTGAGCCGTAGCGCGGAAAATTTGCCGCGTGATCTAAATCGTCGAGCGGGCCTTCGGCAATGACAACATCGCGCTTCCAGTCAACATTATTCAGGACACGCCACGCGGTGTATGAAATATTCTGTACATCTACATCGTCGTCAACAATGATCAAGAGCTTCGCAAACATCATCTGCCCCTTGCCCCATAATCCGTGAATGATCTTTTTTGCGTGGCCGGGATAGCTCTTTTTAATGGACAACAGCGCGCAGTTATGGAACACGCCCTCCATAGGCAGGTTCATGTCCTTTATTTCAGGGAATTCGAGCCTTATCAACGGCAGGAATATACGCTCCGTAGCCTTCCCCATATAGCAGTCTTCCATAGGAGGCTTGCCGACGATGGTTGCGGGATATATCATATCCTTCCTGTGAGTTATGCAGGTCGCGTGAAAGACAGGGTAATTATCCGCTGCTGAATAAAATCCTGTGTGGTCTCCGAACGGGCCTTCTATCCTCATCTCACCCGGCTCGATATAACCTTCGATTACAAGCTCGCTGTTCGCGGGGACTTCAATATCGGATGTTATGCATTTTACCATCTCTACAGGCTCTTTCCTTAAAAAACCGGCAAAGAGCATTTCGTCCACGGCCTCCGGCAAAGGAGCGCTCGATGCGTAAATTACCGCGGGATCGCTGCCGACCGCTATCGCGGCGGGCATCCTTTGATTCAGCTTTTTGTATTTGTCGTAATGCCTTGCTCCATCCTTATGTATATGCCAGTGCATTCCGGTTGTGGTCTTGTCATAGATATGTATCCTGTACATGCCGCAGTTCGGACGGCCTGTTTCCGGATCTTTTGTAAATACCAGCGGCAGGGTAATAAACCTGCCCTCATCCGTAGGCTGCCCGTCTCCCGGCCAGCATTTGATAATCGGAAATTTGGAAAGATCTGGATTATCTCTTTCAATTATTTCCTGACACGGCGCGTCTTTAACCGTCTTTGGAAGCCACCTTGACATCTCAAAAAGCTTAGGCAGCATAGCCAGCTTTTCCATGAGTGTCTTCGGCGGAGCCTGATTCAGCAAGTCCTCTATCCGTTTGCCGACATCGTCAAGGTGGTCTATCTCAAGAGAAAGGCACATCCTATCGAACGAGCCGAAGATATTGGTTACGACCGGATATTGCGAGCCCTTTACTTTCTCGAAATAGAGAGCCTTGCCTCCGCCCTCGCTTTTACACATCCTGTCTGTGATCTCCGAAATCTCAAGAATCGGGTCTACCTCGGCCTTAATCCTGTGAAGAAGTCCCTTTTTTTCGAGGGCTGAAATAAACTCTCTTAAATTATTATATGCCATCTACATTATCTCTAATGCCGAAAAGAAATACGCTATCTCGAATGCCGCTGTTTCAGGGGCATCGGAGCCGTGAACAGCATTCCTTTCGACATTATCCGCAAAGTCCTTTCTGATCGTTCCGGGGGCAGCGTTAGCAGGATTGGTCGCTCCCATAATCTCCCTGTTCTTCAGGATCGCATTTTCGCCTTCGAGTATCATCACAACGACCGGCCCCTCCGACATGAAATTCGTAAGGTCGTCATAAAAAGGTCTCTCCTTATGCACAACATAAAAGCCCTTTGCCTCTTCCTTTGTCATCCATATCTTCTTCATCGCGGCGATCCTCAAGCCGTTCTTTTCGAACCTGGCGATAATCTCTCCAATCACATTTTTCTTCACCGCGTCCGGCTTGATGATCGATAATGTCCTCTCCATTGTAAATCCTCCTATAATTTGTATGTGCACTTTGAAACAACCTTCCGCTCATTCTCGAATGGCATCCGAGCCATTCTCCGAGGCTACGCCAGCCCGCTTAGACATCCATGTCACGCTATGGGCTGCCGAAGCCGCTTCAGATTATTCCAAATCGCACATTTTCTTTATCCCTTATAAACTTAACTTTTCAACCAGCGATTTTACAGCCGATACCGATTTCTCGAAATCCGTCTTTTCCTGCTCATTTAAATTAAGTTCTACAATCTTCTCCACGCCCCCGCTGCCGAGCATTACAGGCAAGCCCGTATAAATGCCTGTAGCTCCATATTCACCGTTAAGATACGCAGCGCATGGAAGCATACGTTTTTCATCAAAGAGAATCGCTTTCACCATCTGATATGTCGCTGCGGCAGGAGCATAATAGGCGCTTCCTGTTTTTAAAAGCGCGACAATCTCCGCGCCGCCGTGCCTCGTCCTTTCGACAAGCGCGTCTATTCTTTCTTTGCTTATAAGCTCTGTTATCGAGACGCCTTTAATTGTCGTAAACCTCGGCATCGGGACCATGAGATCACCGTGACCGCCGAGGACAAGCGCCTCGACGTCTTCAGGAGATACGTTCAATTCCCATGCAACGAATGTCCTGAACCTCGCTGAATCGAGTATTCCGCCCATCCCCATAACTCTGGATGGATCAAAACCGGATACTTTAAAGCTTACCTGCGCCATGACATCCATCGGGTTCGTAACGACAATAATTACCGCGTTGGGAGAGGCTTTGGATGTATTCTCCGTTACATCGGAAACAACCTTTGCGTTGGCGTTTAAAAGGTCGTCCCTGCTCATTCCCGGCTTTCTCGGAAAGCCTGCTGTAATGACGATAACATCCGAATCGGCTGTATGCGCGTAATCGTTAGTGCCGACGATGGATGAAGACGAGCCCCACAAAGGACACGCCTCCGAAAGATCGAGAGCCTTTCCTTCCGGAATTCCGTCGGCGATATCGAAAAGCACGACATCCGCTATTCCCGACTGCACGATCATCTGCGCGAGCGACGCGCCCACATTCCCCGCTCCTATTACAGAAACCTTCTTCTTCATTCACATTCCTCTCTTACACAATTTTATAACTATCCGCATATCCTGAACGGCTCAGCTATCTGTATCCTCAAATACCCCTCTTCCTTATGCACCTTATAGTTCGCGTTGCACGAACGGATATACATCTCCAACTTCTTTAAATCCTCAGCACTGTCATCCATGTATACCGTAATATCCTCGTACACGGCACAGAGGCCTTCAAAGTGCCTCCTGAATTCCCTTAGATGTTCCGGATGCCTTAATCCTCTCGCGTCAATAATCATTTACAACTCCGATACAACCTTATTCAGCGTTTCTAAATTTTCGACATTAAATATTTTCGCGGCCGGCTCTATCCTTTTGATCAATCCTGAAAGCACCTTGCCGGGGCCGGCCTCTATAAACGCATTAACCCCTGACAAGGAGATAGTATTTACGCAGTCTTCCCACAAAACCGATTGGCTTAACTGTCTGATGAGAGATGTTCTTATCTCGCCGGAGTTAGAAATAAACCTTGCCTCCACATTATTCACAAAAGGAACTTGCACATCTTTTATTTCGATTTTGTTCAACTCATCTTCAAATTTTTTGCCTGCCTCTTCCATCAATTTACTGTGAGACGGAACGCTCACGCTAAGCGGAAGAGCCCTCTTCGCGCCTTTTTCTTTCGCGAGCTTCATTGCTTCTTCGACAGCCGCCTTTTCGCCCGATATAACGATCTGTCCGGGGCAGTTGTAATTGGCTGCGGACACGTAGCCTGATTTAACGCTGCAGCAAACCTCATCGACAACTTTCCTGTCGAGTCCGAGTATAGCGGCCATTAATCCCTTGCCTTCAGGAACAGCGTCCTGCATTATCCTGCCTCTGATCTCCGTAATTTTTACCGCGTCCTTAAACGATATGCTTCCGGCCGCGACAAGCGCCGAGTATTCTCCGAGGCTGTGGCCTGCGACAGCATCGGGCTTTATGCTTTTTAATGTCAGCGCCTTATGCGCCGCAATGCTTGCTGTAAGTAAGCACGGCTGAGTCCTGTATGTTTTGTTCAGTTCATCCGACGGGCCGCTAAAGCTCAGTTCCGCGACATCATATCCGAGAACTTCCGACGCATCATTATAGAGATGTTTTACCTCATCGAAATTTTCGTAAAGGTCTTTGCCCATTCCAACGCTCTGGGAGCCCTGCCCCGGAAAAACAAAACATAGTTTCATTTTAAGCCTTCGCCTCTTTAAGCTTTTTAATTAAAAGAGGCACAACTTCATAAACGTCTCCCGCTATGCCGTAAGTCGCCACATCGAATATCGGGGCCTCCGGATTTTTGTTTATGGCAATGATTATATCCGACGACTGCATGCCCACAAGATGCTGCACTGCGCCGGATATGCCGCATGCTATATAAATCTTCGGGCAGACCGTTTTCCCTGTCTGTCCCACCTGATGACTGTAAGCAACCCATCCCTCGTCAACAGCGGCCCTCGACGCGCCTACGGCTCCGCCCAAAAGCTCCGCCAGTTCTTCAAGCATTTTGAAACCCTCGGGCTTGCCGAGTCCCCTGCCTCCGGCGACTATGACCTCCGCCTCCTGAAGATTCACCATGCATTCGGACGCCTCTTTAATCGTATCGAGGACTTTTGTCCTGCATGTAATGCCGCTCGCGGATACGGGAACGATCCCGCCTTTCCTGCCTTCGTCATATTCTCCGCGCTTCATGACCCTCGGCCTTACCGTAGCAATCTGCGGCCTGTGATTAGGACACAGAATAGTTGCCATTATGTTCCCGCCAAAGGCCGGCCTTATCTGCAATAAGTTGCCCGAATCCTTGTCTATCTCAAGGGCAGTGCAATCCGCGGTGAGTCCTGTCCTCACTCTCGCGGCGACCCTCGGAATAAACGACCTTCCTATCGGAGTAGCCCCTGCCAGAACAATTTCGGGCTTGTGGGTCCTTATAAGATTTACGAGCATCTGCGAATAAGGCTCGTCATTGAATTTATCGAATATCGCGTCATTGCAGTGGTAGACTTTATCTGCGCCCCATTTAATAAGCTCCTTTGCCTGCTCCTCATTCGAACCCAATAAAACAGCGGAAAGCCCGGTTTTCAATTCATTCGCAAGCCTTCTGCCTGCGCCGAGGAGTTCGTAAGCAACCGGCGCTGCCATGCCTTCGCGCTGTTCCGCGAATATCCATACGCCTTTATATGCCGAGAGATCTGTTTCTACAGCGTCTCCCTCTTCCAATATCTCTATTATCGCGCCTTCGGGACACACGCTCAAACACGCCCTGCAAAGCTGGCAGTATTCGTTGATAAACGCCTTACCGTCTTTTATCTCTATGGAGGTAAACGGGCACGACTCAACGCACTGGCCGCACCCGGTGCATTTCTCTATATTAACGACTATACGCATTTCAACCCCCTTAATTCCCGGATAAGCGCTTCGACCTGTTCTTCAACGCTGCCCTCGATCATCTTCCTGTCTACCTTTGACTGGGGAGCGAATATGTTTTTGACCTGCGTCGGAGAGCCCTTAAGGCCGACGTTCCCGGCTTCTGCTCCTATGGCGTTCATATCCATTTTAGTAATCACCGCTTTCTTCGCCGCCATTTTTCCTTTAAGGGACGGAAGCCTCGGGGTATTCAATTCTTTAACCACTGTCAACAAAACAGGAAGCGTTGATTCAACGACATCGTATCCGTCATCCATCAACCTTTGAACCTTTATGGTTTTGTCGCCGACATCTTCTATTTTTCTGATATATGCTATGTGCGGAATATTCAGAAATTCAGCCACTTCAGGCCCGACCTGCGCGGTATCTCCGTCTATGGCCTGCTTCCCGCAAAGGATTATGTCGTATCCGAGTTTTTCGATTGCCTTATAAAGGGCATGAGAGGTCGCCCATGTATCGGCTCCGGCAAAAGCCCTGTCAGAAATAAGCCTTACATCGTCCGCACCCATGGAAATGGCCTCTCTCAAAGCATCCTCGGCCTGCGGCGGGCCCATGGTAATGACTGTAACCTTTGCGCCTGTCTTTTCTTTTATCTGAAGGGCGGCTTCTACTGCATGCAGGTCATAGGGGTTTATGATGCTCGGAACACCCTCGCGTATAAGCGTATTTGTCTCTGGATTTATCCTGACCTCGGAGGTGTCAGGGACCTGTTTTACGCAGACAATTATATTCACAAAATCCTCCCTATTTCAGAGATTTTAGCTTGAAATTATACCCTTTATGAGTTTTTTCTTTCAACCACGACAACGGCTACGGCATAGTTTCGCTCGTGGGTCAGCGTGAGATGAATAATAAATGAGTTGAGAGGTAAGAGATAGGGGCTTAGGATATTAATAAACGGCTTGCCTGACGGCTCATTTAATACTTCGATATCATGAAACGCCAGACGCATGCCGCGCAGCGAGCTTGATGCCTTGATTACCGCCTCTTTTGCCGCAAACCGCGCGGCAAGATGCGGATACGGGTCTTTCTTTTCATTGCAGTAGGCAATTTCATTGTCGGTGAATATTTTTTTCAGAAACCGCTCACCCCACTTTTCAACCGCGTCTTTAATCCTGCTTATTTCAACAATGTCCGTTCCGATGCCGACGATCATTCATCAACTCCCGTATGCTCATTAATGTTTTGAATATAATAACGAATTTAAGGGCATAATTCCAATATAAGTCATTGATTTTTCATTTGACATATTCCATGTAAATGGATAAAATGAGGCTAATTGTAGGATAGGGATGTGCGATGGTTTAAATAGTTTTAAGAAAATACGGCAGTTCGTATAGTAATTGTTCTGTGACACACAGCGACATCCAAATAATGACAACAATAAGAGAAACCGAAATTCGATTTGAATCTTTTATGCGTGGTCTTTCAGCCGCAGTTCAATTGAGCCAACGAGCAGTAGAAAATGGTTCTTTTATAGAATCTGTTTGTCTTGCAGCATCTGTCATTGATGCACAATTAAGAATAGGGTTGATTCTTAATCATCAATTAAAAACAAAGTCAAATGATTTAATTGATGAACTTCTTTGTCAAATAGATGATAATAAAATTGTAACAGAGCGAAATATCTATAAGCGGGCACTCAAAGAAAATATTATTCCTCAGAAGATTTACGAAGAATTAAACGACTTATACCATAAACGAAATAAGGTTGTGCATCAATATATAATTAGCGATATAACAACCGAAGAAATAGTGAAAATTGCTGCAAAATATGCGGATACAGTGCATATAATCAAAGACTCAATTCGTAACCTTGAGAATGAACAAATACGCCTTGGCATAGGTATGACTGTATCGGGCAACAGAGTCCCTGATTCTATTCGTGGTAAAGCCAATGAAGTGATGGACAAACAATCAGATGAGAAACATGGGAATTCTAATTTAGCAAAGATTTTTCGCCGTAAAAGTGCCACCTAACCTAAAAAATTAAGGTTAAATAGGGACAGCGCCTATTTTATTAACATATGAGAGCGAGAATGAAATGAAAAATGTGAGGAAGATAGTCGGCATAGCACTGGCAATGACCTTGATGATGCCGGCTGCGGGGTTCGCAAAGGACGCGGAGATGCGCTTATCCTCATCATCATGCCAATCCTGTGAAAAGTTGGACGGCTTTGTCCCTCCCGGTCGGATTAACGACGAAATTCGTAAGATGGTCGGTAAGTATAAGGGAGGAGGAGGCGCTGAGAATGTAGCGATTCAGAAGGCCAGAGGGGTTATCGAGACTTATTTAACGCCTAATTTCATTGCCGGCGGAGATTGCCCTGAAATCGATAGTGAAAAATGGGCGATCGATTATACTCATAAACGCGCAAGTGCAGCATTGCATAAAGGTATCGACATACCTCAACAGGCAGGAACGCCGATAAGGGCGGTTGCCGACGGTGTGGTAGTCGGAAAATTCGAGAATGAATATAACAGGAAAGGTATCGAAGTAATGCTTCTAGATTAAATAGGGACAGCGCCTATTTTATTAACATATGATAAAACATAGGGACACTTTCCATGTTTCTTGACAATGAGTATCGTTGGAAGCAACTAAATTACAAAAAATAGCTGGATAATAATTATTTGACAGAACCATAGCGCTCTGTTATCATAGAAATGAATACAATAGGCATCCACAATGAAATATTTCGATTGGAATGATGAAAAGAATGAGATACTTAAAAAAGAGCGAGGCGTATCGTTTGAACGGATTGAACTGGCAATTGCATCAGGTGATTTGCTCGACCGCTTAAAACATCATAATCCGACAAAATATCCGGCTCAGAAAGTATTTCTGGTAAAGATTGAAGATTATGTTTATTCCGTGCCTTATGTTGAGGATGACGAAAAAATATTCTTAAAAACAATAATACCGAACAGCACGGCAACAAAGAAATATTTGGGAGGCAAAAAATGAAAAAAACAGCATATTTGGATAAAGAAGAAAAGGAATTAGCAGAATCCCTTGAAAAAGACGAATGGATTCCCGACCTTGATAAAAAAGGAAAAAAGCTCTATGAAGCATCTGCCGGCTATAGCCTAAACAAACAAAGGCGAATTAATATCAGAATGACTGAGCGGGATTTAAAGAAAATCCGGGCTAAGGCAATCGAGGAGGGAATTCCATATCAATCTCTAATCTCTATGCTCATTCACAAGTTCAACGAAGGAAAAATTACCTTCATTAAAAAGAGGCTTGCCTAACAAATCACTGCATGAACGTGTGGAAGCTAACGCCATGCAACTTAGCTCTGATGTCAGGCCATCTCTATCAGCCCCTTCATCTCCCTTACCGCCCTTTCAATGCCGACAAGCACGGAACGGGCTATGATGCTGTGCCCGATATAAAGCCCCCTTATGCCTTCGATTGAGGCGATGTTTTTCACGTTGAAATAATTAAGGCCGTGCCCCGCGTTTGCGAGCAAGCCGAGCTTATTCGCGACCTTTACCGCTTCCATGACCCTGTGCAATTCCTTTTCCTGTTTCTTTCCTTTTGCATTCGCATAAAGCCCCGTATGTATCTCCACCATGTCGGCGCCGACCTCTTTTGATATATCCACGTCCATTATGGACGGATTGATAAAAAGGCTTACCGGAATGCCGGCGTCCTGTATCCGCTTTATGGTGTCTTTCAGATTCTTTTTCTGTCCCGGCATATCGAGGCCGCCTTCTGTTGTAAGCTCCTGACGCTTCTCCGGAACAAGCGTAACCATGTCGGGCTTTACGTCGAGGGCGATGCGCGTCATCTCCTTTGTGGCCGCCATCTCTAAGTTCAACTCGCACGCTACGACCTCCCTCAAAAGCCTTAAATCCCTGTCCTTCGCGTGACGCCTGTCTTCCCTCAGATGGATCGTTATTCCGTCGGCTCCGCCCAATATCGCAAGGGTAGCAGCCATAACGGGATCGGGCTCGAATGTCTTTCTCGCCTCCCTCACTGTAGCGACATGGTCAACATTAACGCCTAAAATCATTTTAAGTCCTCCTAATACGCAAATTTATAAAATATGAAACCAGCATACTCTTTTATTGCAGCCGTGGCATTGCCGGAGCCGGGCAGATAATCTTCCCACCCGTATTTTCTAACCCACGTTCTGAAACTTGAAGGGACCGGGACAACCTTTATTCCTGTTTTTTCATAGCTCATTACAGAACGTCTCATATGCATTGCCGATGTTACAAGGATCGGTTTTTTGAATCCGTTTTTTTCACAGATAGCTTTTGTGTATTTTGCGTTTTCGATGGTATCCCTGCTCTTGTCCTCTATTATAATCTTACCGGAATGGATTCCGAGATCGACAAGAAATCTTTTCACGATAGGCGCTTCAGCTTGTCTGCCTTTAAAAACCGCGCCTCCTGAAATGATAACAGGAACATTAAGCCTCTTTTGAAGCCTTACGGCGGTAACGAGGCGTGCAATCATTTCCTCCGAAGGCGCGCCGATGCCTGATAAATCAGGAACTTTGTCATATACCCCTCCGCCTAATAGTATTATCACATCTCCGCGAGGGTTTTCCGGGATTTTAAAATCGGATTCGAGCCCTCTGAGCATCGCATCAGCGACAGGAGATATGGACAATAACCACATGAAAATGCCTATCGACAAATTAACCATGCCTGCTTTCCATTGTTTTTTGAACAAAAACCATATGCCGAATCCCACCAGCAATACAATGAATATTCCCGGAGGCATAAAAAATGGTGTCAATATTTTTTTAAAGATAAACATAGCGCCTCGTCCTCCTGTAGGCTAATCCGCGTCCGCAAATTTGATCAACGTCCCTCTCTTCGCTCCGTACCTGAAAACTGTTATGCCCTTTACCCCTTTGTCATAGGCCAGAAGATACGCATTTGCCACGTCCTCCTGTTTTGCCCTGTGGGGAAGGTTTATGGTCTTTGATACAGCGTTGTCCGTATATTCCTGAAAGGCCGCCTGCATTTCTATGTGGTCTTCCGGAGGGATTTCGAGTGCTGTTTTAAAAAGCCTTCTCACGTCAACCGGTATCTCCTTTATCCCTTTAAGACCTCCGGTTCCATGAATCTTATTCATAAGCGTCTCGGAATAGAATCCGCGTTTTCTTGCCGTCTCTACAA
>Ga0209317_1000756_pt1 | contig 34972 bp, 20 predicted proteins | sample RifGroB2_FD_183994 | JGI IMG/M metagenome (GOLD analysis project Ga0209317, IMG submission 183994) | Soil microbial communities from Rifle, Colorado, USA - Groundwater B2 (SPAdes) (version 2) | ecosystem: Environmental > Terrestrial > Soil > Unclassified | place: Rifle, Colorado | collected... | reverse complement strand
CCGACCACGTCGTTGGTGTCGCGCAGTATCAGGGAGCTCTGCAGGTCCACCGGCTCCTGGCGCTCATGGAACGGGAAGTCGGCCGGCTGCAGGGTGTAGTCGGGGGCGAACTGCGCAAACCCCGGCGCGCCGATCGAGTTGTTCCCGAAGACGTTGTCGCCGGCCTTGCCGCCCGGGTTCAGGGTGTTCTTGAGACGGTTGTCCGCACCGGCGCTGAAGTGGCAGCTGCCGCAGGCCTGGATGCCGTCGGAGCCGGTCTGCATGTCCCAGAACAGGGCCTTCCCCAGCCTGATGGCCGCGGACTTGCTCTTGACGTACTGGTACAGGGGGCGGGGCTCCGGCACGGCGACCTGGTTCAGGGGGAAGAAGCCGGGGGGCGGAATCACCACCCCCCATGCCGCGCCGGACGGAAACCAGGTGCTGACAATTACAGCGCCGGCCAATAACCGCATGGCCGCTCTCGGCTTCATTAAACTTTTGGCCATGTTGGCCTCCTTTGAAAGTCCTGACGAAAACCCCCTCTATCGTATCCCTGAGCATCGTGATCAAGGGGGCTTTCCTGCCGTTTCAGGTTGACTGCATCTCTTTCCGGTCAGCCACGGAATACGGTCGCCGAAATGGGCGTGGAGACATTGCCTGCCGCATCCTTGAAGCGCACCGTGAGGGTGTTGAGACCCGGGGCCAGCGTGACGGTCCTGCCGGCGGCGAACGGTTCCCAGGCGTAGAAGCCGCTGCCGTTCTTGCTGAACTGCATGTGGGTCACACCGTTGGCGTCGCTTGCCGTCAGGGCCAGGGTGCCGCTTGCGGAGCCGGTCGGATTCGGCGAGCTGAAGGCGATGGTCCCCGTGGGCTTGGTGGTATCCAGGATGATGTTGTCCGAGATCGGGGCGGTAACCGTCCCGGAGCCGTTTCTGAAGCGGACGTGGATGGTTTTCACCCCGTCGGCCTCGCCCGGAGCCGAGGTCAGGGTTACGCTGCGTGTCGTGACATAGCCTTCCCAGGCGTACCAGAAGGTTCCGTTCTTGCTGAACTGCATCTGGGTCACCCCGGCCAGGGCCGTGGAGAGCGTCAGGGTGGCGGAGCGGGAATTGGTGATCGCCGCGCCGCCGTTGATCAGTATGCTCCCGGAGGCGAGGGTGATGCTGTCCGATATGGGGAGGGAAAGATTCCCGGCGCTGTCCCTGAAGCGGACCGTCATGCTCTTCAGCCCGTCTCCCGGCAGCAGGGTCACCGTCCTGGTGGTGGCGAACGGCTCGAAGGCGAAGTAGTTGACGCCGCCGTCCTTGCTGAACTGCATCTGGGTGACGGCGCCGGCGGCGGAGCTGGCCGAGAGCGTCAGGGTGACCGACTGGACGTTGGTGACGGCTGCGCCGCCGTTGATCGAAATGGTCCCGGTAGGAACGGCCTTGGCGATCTTCAGCGGGATCCGCGCGGTGCAGACCACCTCTTGCGCGACTCCCGGCAGCTGGCCGCGGGTGTTGATGAATTTCACCGTGGCGAAAGAGTCGACCGGGCTGGTCACCCTGATCAGGAGGTCTAAACGCCGGGCGGTACTCTGCACGATGGGGGTGCCGGCCGGCACCAGGTAGGCATGGTTGTGTCCGAACGGCGCCACGCCGAGGGCGCGGCCGTCCCAGGCGATCACGACGACATCCATCGGGAAGGTCATCTCGGTGCTGTTGTAGGCCGCACAGAGGCAGCGCACCAGGATGGTCTGCCCCACCAGGGCGCTGATGGAGACCTGCGAGCCGCTGACGCCGCTGTTGAGCGCGGCCGGGATCTTGATGCCGGCCGCGATGGTGGCCGTTCCCCCCTTTTGGGTCTCCACGGGGACTCCCGTGATATACCAGTAGTCGGCGTTGAAGTCGTTGAAGGCGAAGAAATCATCCGGGGCGGCCGGGCTGTTTTGGCCGTTGAAGCGGAAGTTGTCGTCGAATCCGGGCCTGGTCCCGTGCATGGGATAGGTGGCGCGGGGATCGTCGGCCAGATCGCTCCAGACCGAGTCGCGGTCGTCCAGGACCCAGAGCGCCTCGATGTCGTAGGCAACCGTGTGGGCATGGGGATCGGTGTCGAATTTCAGGCGCGGGTCGCCGGTCCAGGGATCGGCAGCGGTGATCGGGTTGGCGTTGAAGCTGGTGAACTGCGGGAAGGCCTCCAGGTTGGCCGCGGTCCTGCGCCGGCCGTCCCGGCAGTGGCCGATCGGTGTCGCAGGGTTGTACATGGTCGCGAAATAGGCGTCCTTGGGGTCGATGAGTAGCAGGAAGAAGAGGCCGAACTCGAAGTGCTGCATGGTGTTCCGGTGGCAGTGGGCGAAATAGGTGCCCATGAACTGGGCCTGCCACTGGTAGGTGTAGTGGCCGAGCTCCATGGAACAGTGGCCGACACCGTCGTTCATCGGGGTCGGTTCCAGCCCGTGCCAGTGAATTGTGTGCGGAGGAGGTCCCTTGCCGTCGGTCGTGCAATGAAAGATTACTCCCTGGGGCAGGCGCATGGTGGCGCTGGGGTACTCGTCGCCGGTGACCCCGAGGCTGTCGGGGTTTTGGAAGAGAAAGAACTCCATCCCTTTATTGCGGCGGTCCCAGGTGTCCAATCTCACGCCGTGCATCAGCTCCAGCACCACGGTATGCGGCACGGCGGGCGCCAACTGAAAGCCGGCGGCGGCCAGCACTTCGGGAACCGGGTTGGTTGGCAGCATCAGGTCGGGCGTCGCCGGGGTTTCCTTGGGAGGGTCGAACATCTTGACCCACATCCCCTCCATGCCTACCACGGACCAGCGAGTTATCGTATGTGCGGGGTTAGAGAAAGACATAACGGCTCTCCTTTCATATCTAAATTTGGCGGTCAAACTGGTTCTGCGACTCCGGGAGGGTTGGGCGCCGGCCCGTCCCCCCTCGATCATGACGGTAATCTTACGCCGGCTCCGGTCGCGGGCCGGGCGCCGGATGGGTGCCGCTTTCCCCGGCGACGCCGCCGATACCGCGGGTGTTGCGGTACATCATGCTGAAATCCTCGTCCATCGGGAAGTTCATCTGGCCGGGGGTGTTCCGGTCGCCGAGGACGTACATGCCCGAAATCAGGCCGCAGTTGTAGTTGCCTCCCTGGGCGGTCTGGCTCGGTTCGGAATGGTCGTGCATCGGGTAGCAAAGCGGCGACATCCGCTGCCCCAGCTCGACCGGCGTTACGCCGTTCTCGGCAAAGGCTGTCGTCCCGAGTGCCGGCATGTACACGTCGAACTCCTGCACCGGCGGATAAACGGGATTGCCGCCGGCGGTGAGCAACGGCGCATCGGGCATGCCGATCGACCTCGCGCACGGGATGCTGGGCGGCCTCATGAACGGTATGGTGTAATCGATCCGGTCCATCGGCTTGACGGTGTAAACGTCGACCCAGATCGGATTTTCGTTCGATACCCCGTTCAGGCCGGTGACGAAGAAATGATTGGCGTGCAGGTGCATGGAATGGGTCCAGAGCCCCGCGTTCAGGATGTGCACCACGCACGGTTCCCCGATGCGCCCCATGGGGGTGATGGAGGGACTGAAGTGGGAGAAGAATCCCGACTGGCCGTTGATGGTGAAGTATTCCGGGTTGTAGTTCTGCCTGGTCGCGCTGAACGGGCTGCGCAGGAACTTCTCCACGAACTGCTGGGCGGGGTAATCCAGTCCCGCAGTGTAGTCCCCCACCTCGGCGAACAGCCTGGGGCTCGCCTGATGCGTCAGCCAGACATAGGTCCTGAAGGGGGGGGCATAGGAGTTGCCGGTGAGATAGGCGTTCTCGTCCGCCGTGGGGGGGGTGCCGGCACCGGCCTGCTCCCAGGCCAGGCCCGGCCAGCAATCGGAGCTGCCGAATTCGTTGAACAGGCTCTGCACGTGGGTGGACGGGTTGTCGTAGGGGGTGATCTTGTTGTTCAGGCCGGGCGCCGGGGCGGTGGGGCGGACCACCAGCGCGCCGTGCAGTCCCATCACCCGGTTCACCGGCGCGTTCAGCCTGTCGTAATAGAGGTGCGACCCGGAAACCGAGGCGGTAAGGGTCCCCTCGTAGGTCTGACCCGCGGGAATCACGCCGCTGTCGAACAGGCCGGGGATGAAGAAGGAGTGGTCCTCGTCCAGCTCGTTCTTGATCTTGATCTGGATCGTGTCCCCCTTGAGCGCCATGATGGTGGGGCCGGGGCAGTCGGGCGGCACGTCGACCCCGTTGGCCTTCATCCTGTAGATCCAGAAGTAGCACTGGGCCGTGTTGATCTCGTTGTGGGTCACCATGTCCTTCAGCGCGTCGGTGATGAAAACCTCCAGCGTCTGGTCGGCAGCGTAGGCATTGGTCACGCCCAGCCCGGGAAGCTTGCTGCTCAGGATGATGGTTGCGACTCCTGTCGCACTCAATTTTAGGAAATCCCGCCGTTTCATGTTCATGGTAGCCTCCTTCTTTATGCCCGATCTGGAAGATGGGAACTGTTTGTGCTGTCTTAAACAGTCGTTGCAGTTGCCCGGAACAAGCAATAGCGCAATTTTTACGACATGATTGGCGTCCGATAATTGCGATTCAGTAGAGAACCCAGTCGCTCTGTCGCACCACTTTGACATTGTCGCCCTTTGTCAAGGTAATCACGTAACACCCTTTCGATGCATAGCGCTGTCCCGGTCCGAAACTTAGCTTGGGATAAAGGACCGAGGTGTTGGTCTCGTCCTTGCCGTCGTCGAAAATGTCCAGAAAGAAGTCCCGATACAGGCTGCCCCCCATGTCGATAAGAATTCTGGAGAGCAACCTGGTCACAAGATAGCTTTTTGAGGCAATCGCCATGTTGCCGACCGGGATCTTCTTGTAGTTCATCCAGGCGGTTGCCACCGATTTGGCGTACTCCCCTTCGCCGGGAACTCTGGTCGGATAGGTGATCAGGGTCAGGTCGCGGACGGCGTCGGGAATCGCCCTGAAGTCACCGGCGAGCATGGTGGCCGAGACGAAGACGGTTGACGGCCTCCCGCCGCTTGCAGCCAGGGCCTCGATGCCGGCCAGCTCTGCCGGGGCAAGCCAGAGCAGCAACTCATGTTTGGATTCAGCATGCATGCGGTTGCTAAATGAGAGTCAATCGGCGCGTGGGTAAGGACCGGGTCTTTAACCGGCGCTTCCAGAACCTGGCTTCGCACCCCTGTTCGAGCCGGTCGCCTGCACCCCTGCGGCAGGTTGGGAGAAGGGACAGGTGGAACCAGGTCGGCGTGGTTAGGCATCGCTTCTTCGTTAAACGCCGCCGTGTTACCTCTCTTGAGGAACTGAACGAATGGCTGGAGGGCGAGGGCCGCAATCATGCCGTCACGGCAAAGCATCCCGCGCTCTGCGCCGAGGAGAAGAGCCGATCCGGTATCCGGCCATGGCATCCCATTAAATCAGCAGCATTTCGAGCTGTTGCGGCTAAAACCTCAACTGCGAAAGTTGAGTCACCATTCTGGCCTCAGACTCTGGCTTTTTATAAAATCTCTTATTAAGTCCATATCTACCAAAGATAAATTTGTAAACTGTACTCCCATGCCAACGGGAAGGTTCGGATTTTTAATCGTTTCGGGATGATTAAGCCAGGCAACTCTTCCAGCACATTTTATCAACTTGCCGTCTTTGGGAAGCGTGAATTCTATTTTGAGCGGAGTGTCAAACAGAAGGAGGTTTGTGGTCTCTATGAATATCCCGCCCGTACTCAGGTTGACGGAATAATCTGAGAGCACTTTTTCAGCATTGTCGACGCCTTGATATTGAATACGGAGACGAGCTTCATATCTCCGGGATCTTCTCAAGTTTACGTTCAGATGCTTTTTTGCCATGGCAAGGAAAAAATGACGGTTAATCGGCTTGGCAATTATGCCATCACAACCTGCCTGCCAGCATCGTTTAAAATCTTCATCACTCGCACCCTGTGTTACCATAATTACCGGTATGTGACGCAGGCTTTCATCCGCCTTTATCATGTGACAGCACCTGTCGCCATCCATATCAGGCATATACAGATCCATGAAAACCATATCAGGCATTTCTTCGTTGATCATTTTCAATGCTTGAAGGCCATTCTGTGCGACCGTCACTTCAAAGTCGTATCCGCTCAAGAAATTAGTTTCCTGTTCAAGAAAAAGGCGGGTATCGTCAACGAGCAAGATATTTTTTTTATCCATAAACATTCTCCCTGAAGTGTAAGCGCTAGACGCGAACCTTGCGTATCTTCCCCAGAACCGTGATTCCCTTGAGGGTATCAACGTTCGAATCCAGCCCGATGATCGGGGCATCTCCGAACTCCCTCCCTACGATGGCCGTTTCCGCTTCATGCTTCATCCCCTCAAGGAGGCTCGTTTTGGAGCGGGCGGACGGAACACATCCGAACCTGGGTGACAAGGGCGCAAATGAGCTGATCCTCGGTAATAAGACCCTGTCCGACGAGAATTTCGCCGAGCTTCACCGTCTTATCCTCCTGCTGGATCCGGAGAGCTGCCTCCACCTGTTCGCGTGTCACGAGCCCGGCCTCGACGAGGATATCGCCCACCCGTGCCCGGCCCGTACCCTCCTTATGCAGGGATGCTGCCTGGATACTTTTCTCGATCAGCTCCTGTGGCAGCTCGAAGGTCTCCGCGACGATCTCCCCTAACCGGCGGCAGATCAGTTTATCCTGAATTTTGAGCGCCTCATCCACTTGGTGATTGGTCACGAGCCCGCTGTCTATGAGAATATTGCCGATGCGACGCATCTGGTGACGGTAGCTGATGCCGGAGAAGGTGAAAAATATGGAGCGATACGGCTCGTGTTTGTCCTGGAGCAGGGCCAGGAACCCCTTGAGGAATCTCCCCTTGGTATAGACGGCCACCGTGTAGGTTTCTCCGGTGATGGTTGAGACTTCCTCAACCGTTGCCGGTTCCTCGAAAGTCAGTTGAAAGGGAATGCGGGAGAAGCGGATGGCGCAGATCTTGTCGAGGTCGAAAAGCTGTTTGCGCTTCTTGTCATCGACCAATATCTCGATGTCGCTGTCGCCGGCGCCAAAGGAATGCGCCAACTGCCCCATGACCGTATGGCCGGTTTTAAGATGAAGAATGAGATGGTCGGCCATGCTGTTTGCCCCTGTGGTATCGGTCTATTTAATCAGCGCGGGTGGAGTGACCGTGTTGCCCATAGGCCCGCCGGGGCTGCTGAAATTTGGACTCCTTCTATAAGATAAAAAATGGCCCTGGATTATTCCGTTTGCACCGTTACCAACTATGCGGACAACTTCAAAAGATACAAATCCGGATATCGGCGTAGGAGTATTCGGATCAGTGAGAGTGGCATCCGCGACCACAGGCAGTTCAAGGACCTCACCGATCGGTATTTCCTTTACAAGACTAGCCATTACTCCGGTGGAGATGCAGATGCCGGTCCCAATGCTAAGAGGCGGTGTCTCATCTTTGCCGGACAGGATGTTCTTTATCTGGCTGGCACTTGGGTCACAGTAGGTAAAGGATGTCCATTGGCCGGTATTACAGCCCGGGACTCTGCCGTAAGGATTCCCGATTTCTACATCGGGTAGAGGAGTCGGGTGACCCGCGGCAAATAAATCGTCGACCATACACTTGGTAACAGCGATGGGAAAGACGTGTTGCGCTTTTTTAGGGAATCCGATCGCGGATACTGCCGCAGCCCGCGGGGAAAATGCCTCAAATCCGAAGACCCTTGCGAAAAAAGTCGGAACGGATTTCTGGAGCGTCACCTGAACAGCAGGGACGTCCTGGAATAAACATGGTTCGATTGCTGCGCAACCCGTGACAGCTGTGGGACTGCACATGTTCCCGGATGTTGAACATTTGCCTGTTGGAATGGTTGATTGTGGTTGAATGCCGGCAGGGTTCTGGGCAAGGTTCCAATAGCCTACCCGAATGCTCACGATGTCGTTATTAGTTAGAACGGCACCGGCGGCGTTATTACATCTGACGAACCTGCTTGCCGACGCCTCTGCTTCTGTAAAGTCTGGGGAGGGGAATGCTGGAGACGGGGAGGAATTGTCAGGGTAGATTGCACCTGCTCCGGCCAAGGCGCCGGCATCAGCAGCATTTTGCAATTGTCCCTTAACCAGATAAGCGTAACCGACATCAATAGCTATAGCTACGAAACCAACTAGAGCAATCATCGCTATCGCAATAAGAACAACGGCAAATCCTTTATCATTACCGATCTGTTTTAAGTCAGCCAGGTTTTTCATCTTTCGATCCTTTTCGAGACCTGACTCCGGGGAGAGCCGCATGAACTTCAGTCGAAACGGGTTGGTCGGTTGGACAGCCGATGCGTGAAGAGTTATGTAGAGACATCCGTTCTCTGTTATTCGTAACGCATTGAAGCCTCGCCGGTAATTGTCAAGGCAGTTGACTCTTGCCGAGTGGAGTTGGTCAATAGCGCCAGGATATAATAAAGAGGAGTGATCAATTGGAAATTCGGCCATGTTACGATGACCTGGATCTGGTTTCCGGTATTTGCAGGTCCAGGGACGGGAGTGCCGGCCGCATCACGTATTCTCACTTCGTATTGAATCGAACCGTCTCTGGGTATTCCGTGAAAGATGTAGTTCTTCATGGTATCCGCTGGTTCTCCACTGGAGGAGAACAATGAAGCAGGTGATACCGGAGTTAATGCTGGAGTGACTGCTGCCACCCGTGCACCCGAACGTGCTGCAGTATTTAGGGTATCCTTTGTGTATACGATGCGGCCAAAATCGACCAGACCGAATATCAATACAAGCAAGAACGGAAGGATAATCGCCGTTTCAACCAGTACCTGCCCTTTCCTGTTTCTCATGGGTCTGCCTTTTCAGTCGGATTTGCAGTGAGGAAGCGCAGCACAGTCGCCACTCCCGCCGGGTATCCGGAAACGATGCTAACCGTCTTCAGGAAACGCGATTGACCCGGCGGGAAGATGTTCGGCGAGTATCCGCACTATTTCCGGGTCAAAGTGCCGGCCGGACCGCGAGGCCATCTCCTCACGCACCAATTCTCTGGTCCAGGCCGGGCGCTGGGGCCGGTCCGAAAGCAGCGCGTCCCAGACGTCGGCAACGGCGAAGATGCGGGCGCAAAGGGGAATCTCCTTCCCCTTCAGGCCGCGGGGATACCCGGTGCCGTCCCATTTTTCGTGGTGGCAGTAGGGGATGTCCAGTGCGGGGCGCAGGAACTCGATGGGCGAGAGGAGATCATAGCCCATCTTGACATGGGTTTTCACCGCGGCGTACTCGGCGTCGTCGAGTTTCCCCGGTTTCAAGAGGATCCGATCGGGCACTCCGAGGTTTCCAATATCGTGAAGCAAAGCACCCCGACGCATATGTACCAGCAGTTCCTGGTCTATATCCATAGCTCGGGCAACGCCAAGAGTCAGATCCGCGACACGTCTGCCGTGCCCTGCCCCCCCCCTGTCGTGCAGTTCGAGAGCCCGAGACCACCCTTCGATGGTTATATCGTATGCGTTCTCCAGATCGTTGTACGACGCTGGGGAATATCCGTGCACCTCCTGTGCCTCGCCCGCCGTCTCTTCGGCCGTCTTGCGCTGCGCGATGCGTGTGGATACGCCTGCCTGCCGCTCTTTCGGACTGGTCCCTCCCGAGACCAGCTTTACCTGTTCAAGCGCTCCGTTCATCGCTTCGGTCAGCGCGTCGCCTTGAATCGGCTTCTCAAGGCAGTCCCAAGCACCCCGACGTATAACTTCGCTCACCTTCACCTGCGAGTTCTTCCCGCACAGCACGATGACCGTGGCGTATGGAAGCCTCGACTGCACCCGGTCAAGTAAATCGATCCCTTTAATTTTCGGCATATGCAGATCGGTCACCACAATGTCCGGTTTCTCCCGTTCAAGTATCCGCAACGCCTGGCCGCACGTTGCGGCGCCGAACATCCTGACTCCCATCCCTTCCAGCAGGCATTGAAAGTTCGTGCGCACACAGTGCGAATCGTCAACAACAAGTACGGATACGGGTCCCTCCACAGAACTCCCCCTTTCACTAATAGGGCTCTTACACGGCTTGATGGGTTGCCCGGAGAGCCTCATGATTACATTCCAATCAAATGACATTATCCCAACTGTTGTCCGTTTTACATCCCTAGGAAAATCCCTATGAGAAGAGGTCCCTAAGTCGGATAAACTCAAAGGGGAAAGCGCATGTACCATGGCATAGAAAGCGGAACACCCATAAGGGAATGGAGATACCGGAGATGAAAGTTTCTCTTATGAAAGTATCGGGGAATGGAGCGTATACGGCTTTATCGGGGTGGAGCCCGCCCGGTTTCTCTAACGGTTTCACACCTCTATCCTGAATTCAGCGCCGTCTCCGACGTTACGTACAGTCAGAACTCCGCCCATATTTTTCTCGATGATGGCCTTGCACATGAAAAGGCCGATGCCGTTTCCCTGTTCGGGCCCCTTGGTCGTGAAGTACGGCTCGAATATCTTGTCCTTGATATCATCGGGAATGCCTCCGGCGTTGTCGGCGATGGTGACTACCGCTTTGCCGCTTTCCGTGAGCAGATTGATGCTGACAAGGGGCATGTCGGTATGACTCGCTATCAGGGCCTCTCTGGCGTTGATCAGGACATTGATGAGAACTTGGATGAATTCGACGGGATATCCGTTTATGACGGGATCGCCCGTTTTGACCGTTTCCGTGCGAATTCCATTGACCTCGAAGCTTCCCTCCACGATGGATAGAGCTTTTTCCATTGTTTCCAGTACCCTGAACTCGACCTTTTCTTTGTCCGGCTTGAAAAAGTACCTGAATTCATCGATGGCCTTCGACATATGATTGATGATTTCCAGAGTCTTCTTTACGTTGGCATCGACGAACTCATCGCTCAGTCCCTCTCTTTTTTTCGTTATGTTCAGATCTTGCGCGAGAAGCGCCAGCATATTTAACGGCTGCCGCCACTGATGCGCGATGTTGCTGAGCATCTCTGCCATAACCGCCTGCCGGTTCTGAACGATCAAAATCCCGTCCTTCTGGCGCAACTCATCAACCGATTCCTTGACGCGCTGTTCGAGAGCCTCGCTTAGCTGCCGAAATTTCTGCTCGCTTTCCCGAAGAGCTTCTTCAGCCCTCTTGTGCTCCGTGGTTTCGTTGACCGTCCCTTCATAGAAAAGCACTCGCCCTGCGCCATCGCGCACACCGCGCATGTTGAGCGAGACCCAGATCACGCTGTGGTCTTTGCGGTACATCTGGGTTTCAAATCCCTCTACCGCGCCGTGATCTTCGATTAACCGCATCAACTCGTCATGGCAGCTCGGGTTCACGTAAAGCTGCTGGGGGACGTCGGTGACCTCTGCCATTAGTTCCCCGGCTGACGCATACCCCAGCGTGCGCGCCAGGGCAGGATTGGCGTCCAGGTATTTTCCCTCGGGGGTTTTTTGAAAAATGCCTTCGGAGGCGTTTTCGAAGATACCGCGGTATTTAGCCTCGGCGACTCTCTCCTTTTCGCGGGCTCTCTCCATTTTTTCGAAGGTGATGCGGTTTTCTACCAGCGGTGAAACGACTCCAAGGAGGTTACCCATGCTGAGCAGCGCACCGTCATCAACTCTTCGATAAAACCCGGCATTGCGGGCAGAGTTTCCGACGGCGAGGAGCGCGTGAGGAAGTGCATAGTATCTGAGCGGATAGATAAAATACTCGTTCATGCGTAGCTTTGACCGCATTTGCACTAGTTCCTTTTCCTTCGAGTCAGCTTTACAGATAATGTATTCCTTCCCGGCAGTGGTCAGGGGGAGCAGGCATGGGTCGTCCTTTTCCATGGCGAGGTCGGAAACGATGAGTTTCTCCGCATGGTCGTAGTACCCGTCCAGAAAGCAGGCACGATACCTTCCCCTCGCCTCTTCTCTCTCGAATAAAATGGCCCTCTCGAATTCGAGTTGCTGGAGGAGGTAGGTCACGGTCTCCTGAAAGATGTTCCTGATGTTGAAAGTTCCATTGAGCCTTCTGTTCAACTCATAAAGCCCCTTGTACTCTTTGAGTTGGGCATCGAGCTCCTGCTGATACTCGTAGAGCTTCCCCTCCGCGCTGATCAGCCGCTTGACTTGCTGGGAAAGCGCCTTCTTTTCCATCTGCAACTCTTCGCATGGATCATCAGCCTGGACAACCTTGGTTGCATCATTTTCTGTCATAATTCACCGTGTGTCCACCATTCCAGGGCAAGTACCCCCCTGTATTCAGAAGGAGCATGGTGCGGGAAAACGGGCTGACAAAGAGATCCCCATCACCGACAGGCAAAGATAACGGAGGAGCGCGGGCTCGTAACACGGCTTTATGGATTGCCCGGAGTTCATGTAGTCATTCCGGTGTATTTGATATCCCCTTCTGCTTTGAGTTGAGCCGGGTTTGACCGGGTTTCCTGGCGGGCCTTGCTTTTGGGAGCCTGTACATGCGTATGCTCCGCTCATCGTGTCAGTTGTAATCAATGGGCTGACCCACTCTCGAATTCTTCAAGGTTATAAAGCCACCCCCGCCCGGCCGAGTTCTTCCAGCGCCTGTTCGTCACCCTGTTCAGCCGCCTTTATGAACCAACGCAAGGCCTCGGCTGGATTCCTGGCAACCCCGTCGCCGTTGCCGTACATGAAGCCGAGGTTGCACTGTGCCTTGGCGTCCCCTTGCTCCGCTGCCTTTCTGTACCAGTGCAAAGCCATGGCGTAGTCCCTGGTGACTCCCACCCCGAGCCCATACATTGAGCCCAGGTTGCACTGAGCTACGGCATGCCCCTGTTCGGCCGCTTTCCCGTACCAACGCACGGCTTCGGCTTTGTCTGCCATTACTCCCAAGCCGTTGGCATACATGGCTCCCATATTGTATTGCGCCACGGCATTCCCCTTTTCGGCCGCCCTGCCGAACCAGAATGCGGCTCTCGCGTAATCCTGAGCAACGCCATCGCCCCTTGCGAACATTTTTCCCAAATTGTGCTGGGCCTTGCCGTTCTCCTGCTCGGCGGCCTTCAGGTACCAGCGCACGGCCTCGATGCTGTTTTGGACCACCCCTTCCCCGTACTCGTACATCACCCCCAGGTTGTACTGGGCAGCGTCATGACCCTGTTCGGCCGCTGATCGGTACCAATACGCCGCCGTGGAAAAGTTTTTGCCGACCGCCTCGCCCTTTACATACAGGTTGCCGAGTTCGAATCGGGCTTCCGCATTTTCGCGATCGGCAGCGCCGCGCAACTCTGACAGAGCCTGTGAATAACTCTGTTCGAGCTTAGAAGCGTGATGTTCATTATCGCGGCCTGCAAGGAGCAGTTGCGGAACTATCATCGATGCAGCAGTAATAATAAGTGCGAGCTTCCCGACCATCCTCCCCTCCACTTATGCAATATCCCGTATTACACATCACATCATGGCATCTACTAGCAATACTTTATGGACTACCCGACCATCTAGACATTATCGCAACCGACTCGCCACTTGTCACGGTCAGAAAATGCCCTATTAATGGTGGGCAGATGAACGATGGGAAAGGAGAAAAAAGTATCGGTAAATTCACTACGGCTTATCAGAGAGGCAATGATACGGAGCTAAGAGTTTTGCTAAGGCAACCGGGAACCTCTTCCAAGGTGGTTATGCCGTAAATATTCAGCCATCTCCGCGGCAGGCAGGGGACGGCTGATCAAGTATCCCTGCACGATGTCACACTGCTGGTCTCTGAGGAAGCTCAACTGGGTCTCGGTCTCGACACCTTCGGCGACAACTTCCTTGCCGAGAGTATGTGCCAGCGCAATGGTTGCTGCCGCAATCGCGCTATCGTCCGGATCGGTCTCTATGTCTTTCACAAAGGAACGATCGATCTTCAGGCGGTTGACCGGAAAAAGCTTCAGATAACTGAGCGAGGAGTAACCGGTGCCGAAATCATCGATAGCCAGCTCAACACCCATCTCTCTGAGCCTGCGAAGGTGGAGGATGGCCGCCGCGGGATCGTTCATGGCAGCGCTTTCGGTTATTTCAAGTTCCAGCAGATGCGGGTCAATTCCTGCCTCTGTGATGATTTCTGTCACCAGACCGGGGAGATTGCCCTGCTTGAATTGCCGTGCGGACAGGTTGACGGCCATCCTGAAGGGCGCAACTCCCCGGGAAAGCCAGGCCGCCAGTTGCCGGCAGGCGGTTTTGAGGACCAAATCGCCGATCGGCAGGATCAGCCCGGTCTCCTCGGCAATGGGGATAAACATGTCTGGCGGGACGAGGCCGCGCTGAGGATGCTGCCAGCGTACCAGCGCCTCAACGCCGACCACCCGTCCGGTAGCAATATGGATCTGGGGCTGATAGTGCAGCAGAAACTCCTCGCGCTCGATGGCGCCCCGCAGGTCACACTCCAGCACAAGTCTTGCCTGCGCTGCCAAGTGCATCTCCTTCTGGAAAAACTGGTAGTTATTGCGCCCTTCGGATTTGGCATGGTACATGGCGAGGTCGGCGTTTTTCATCAACTCTTCGACAGTTTCGCCGTCTTGCGGGAAGACGCTGATACCGATACTGGGGGTGACGTTCAGGTCGTGCCCCTCGACTCTATAGGTTTGTGACAGGGAGTGCTGGATCTTGCTCCCGGCGTGCGCCGCCCCCATACCGGATCGGATCACTGGCAGCACGACCACGAACTCGTCACCTCCAAGCCGGGCTACGATATCGGCGCTACGGATGGTTTCCGACAGGCGCGCGGCAACCTGGAAGAGCAATATGTCTCCGATGTGATGCCCGAGAGAGTCGTTGATGTTCTTGAAGCGGTCCAGGTCGATCAATATCACCGCCAGATGGCTGTCGAATCGCTTGGACAGTTCCAGCGCCTGGGAAAGTCTTACCATGAGGCTGAAGCGGTTGGGCAGGTTGGTCAGGGAATCGTAATGCGCCAGCATCTCGATCTTCTGAGCATTCTGCTCCCGTTCGGTCAGGCGCGCGGCGGTCTCCTCAAGCAAGGCCCGCTCCGCTTCCAGGCGACGGCCTTCCCGTACGATGTTGTCGAGGGCGAAAGAGATGTCCGCTCCCATCTGGCGGAGCAGTTCGACCTGCCGCCCGTCAAAATAGTCCTTTTTGTCCGCATAGAGGGTCAGGGCGCCGATCACCCGCTCCTCCTGTCTCAGGGCGATACTCGCCGAGGCGCGAATGCCGTGGGCTCGGCCCCTCTCGTGCCAGGGGCGAGTGATCGAAGCGCCAAGAAAGTCGTTGCAGATATAATAGGTGCCTTCGCGAATCGATATGCCGGTGGGACCGCTGCCCGACGGTTCTTCGCAGGAACTGATTTTGATGCCGTCCAGGTAGCCGACGGCACCTTGGGCGGCCAATATCTTCAATTCGCCTCTCTCTTCGCCCACCAGACAGATCCGTGCCAGTTTGAAGCTTCCGGTCTCCACGGCGATCCGGCAGAAACTGTGAAACAGGGTATCCCGGTCTTTGGTGTGAACGACGGCCTTGTTGGTTTCCGAGAGCACGGAATGGAGCCGGTTCAGGCGCCGGACGCATTCTTGCGCATTTTCCCGCTCGGCGATCTCCAGCCGCAGGTCCTCGATAGTATGCGCCAATTCCGCTGTCCGCTCAGCGACCCGGTTTTCAAGCTCTTCGTTCAACCTTTTCAGCGACTTCTGGGCGCTCAGGAACTCCCGGTTCTTCTCTGCGGCGAGTTCATAAGTGCCAAGGAGCAGGTCGATGACCTGCGCCTTCGAGGCGTTAATCGCATAGCCCTGGCCGTGATAGTTGAGTGCGACCTCACCATCACTCCTCTCCCGGTAGCATACTGCGCCCTTTTGCAGGGTGGCGCTGACCCGGGAGAGGAGCAGAGTGCTGTTGTACGGCTTGGAGATGAAGTAATCGGCACCGGCCTCGAGACTGTGCAGCACATCGGTCGGGTCGTTCAGATTGGTGAGCAGGATGATCGGCAGGCCTTTTACCGCGTCGACACTTCTGACCCGGCGGCACAGCTCGAAGCCGTCCATCTCCGGCATCATGATATCGCTGATGACCAGGTCGGGGGGATGGGCGAGGATATGGACCAGAGCCTCGGTGCCGTTCTTCGAGACGAAGACGCGATAGCCGTGTGCCGTGAGCACCTGCTCCAGAAGTTTTGCCTGGGTCGGACTGTCGTCGATGACGAGTATCCTGGCGGCTTGCCCCGGGTCCGGCTGTTGCCCCATAGCCGGCGATGCCGGCGGCAGGCCCGGCAAGATCGTTGGCATCATATTCGCCCCCTACTATGTCGGCACGCAATCGATCGTGTGGTGCCGTTTAAAAGAGATGTTTCCGGCATCAGGTCGATCTAGCCCCGGCTCAAGGGGAATTGGAATTATCTTGAAGCAGTACAGTGCGATGACATTATCCCATGGATTAGTTTTCTGTCATTAAGGTCAATCTCCTAGGTAAGGAAGGGAGTGCTCTTAGATGAACGGCTATTGAGATCTTAGAAATCGGATAAGGCGAGGAACGGGATAATCGCTGATATGAACAGAGTGAATAGCCTTGGCGCACCGGTATCATCGCGGCTGGTGCCGATCAACGCGCTGCACTGGCTGCCCATCACTACGATCGGGTTAGGATGAGACCGGTTAGAGTTCTGTGCCGGCGGGCAGGCACACGAGCTGTCCGATCCGAAAAGGTTTTTGCCCGATCCCGACCAAGAACGCCCTTCCGATATGCAGCTGTCTTTTTCCGCGCCCCTTATAGGAGTTATCCTTATGCTTTTTCGGGAATTTACCCATAATGACAATTTCCGGCTTGCCTGAGATAATATGAGAGGCCGTTCACGTCCGCTTCTTGAATCACCCGCGGCGTCCATGCGGCGCGGGATGAGGTGAGTGAATCATGATTTGATATCGGCATTCATCGGAGGCGGAGAAGATGGACATTGTCCTGGTTATGAAGACCGGCGAACAAAAGAAGGGTTTCCTGGCCGGTACCTTCAGGTGCGAAACAAACGAGATCCATGTGGTGATGGAACACGAGGAACAACCGCAGGTCCTTTCCCTCGATGAAATATGTTGCGTGCTGCTAAAAAAGCCTGCGTGGGACGCATCGGCAAGGATACTTGAACCGACGCAGGAAGTTGAAATCCTGTCAGGTGAACGCTATCTGGTGCGCGTCAGGAGCAATCAGGATTTCGACAACGGCTTCTTCGGCCTGAGCGTTGATGAAGATTTCCCGTACAGGACGATTTTCTTCACCTTTGCCGGCATCAGAGCCAGAGACCAGAAGCGCAAATTGGGGCAGATTCTGCGCGAAGCGGGGGCATTATCCCAAGACTGCCTGGACGAGGTCCTGGAAACTCAGGAGGATTTAAGGTCCCGTCGCCTGGGGGGGATCATTTCCGAATCGGCGATGGTGCCTCAGCACCTTATCGAAGAAACGCTGCAGAGATCGGTGCAGGCCGACTACGCCAAGCAGAGCCCGCGCGTGGGGGATATTCTGGTCGACGCGGGCCTTGTTACCCACGAGCAGGTTGAAGCGGCCCCCTTAACCCAGGCAGCCGGCAAAGGAATCAGGGTCGGCGAATTGTTGATAATGAGAGGGCTTATTACGGAGCAGCAACTGTTGACGGCGCTCGCCACCAGATTCGCCATGCGCATGGTCGATCTCGATGACATCACCCCTGGCGAGCAGACACTGAACGTGCTCTCGGAAGGAACGGTCAGGCGAATGCAGGTATTTCCGGTGCATGTCGACGGCAAAAATATCGTGATCGCGACATCCGACCCGGCCGACTTCGCCATTGGAGACACCCTGCGCTTCATCACCAACTGCAATATCGAACTCGTGGTGGCGCCTCGGGAGCAGATCAGCGAGGCCATCGAAAGGTATTACGGCAATGGGCAAAGTGAAATCGGGTCCTTGGGCGCCCTGATCGGAGAGATGGAGGATGGGTACGTTGAGATGGAGGATGAAACCGACCAATCCCAGTTCATGGAATCCGATTCCAAAGTGATCTCGCTGATTACCAAGATACTGACCGACGCTCACAGGCAAGGTGCATCAGACGTTCACCTGGAGCCCGGGTGCGGCACGAACCCATTCACCATAAGGTACCGCATGGATGGAGAATGCCAGGTCGTCCACAAGGTCCCCTATACCTACAAGAACGCCATCATTTCACGGATAAAGATCCTGGCGAATCTCGACATAACCGAACAGAGAAAACCGCAAAGCGGTAAAATTCTACTGAAGTATCGGGGACAACGACTCGAATACAGGGTTGAGATAACGCCTACCATCGGCAGCCAGGAGGATGCGGTGCTAAGGCTGCTCTCCGCGTCAAAACCGCTCTCCCTGGAGCAGATGCATTTATCATCATTCAACGTCGATGGCTTGAAGGAGCTCGTCTCAAAACCGCACGGCATCATCCTCTGCGTAGGCCCCACCGGTTCCGGAAAAACCACGACCATCCATTCGGCGCTCAAGCAGATAAACCTGCCGCAAAAAAAGATTTGGACGGTGGAAGATCCCGTGGAAATAATCCAAGAGGGGTTAAGACAGGTACAGGTGAACCAGAAGATCAATTTTTCCTTCAAAGAGGCGCTCCGCTCGTTTCTGCGCGCGGACCCCGACGTGATCATGATCGGCGAGATGCGCGACCCGGAAACAGCCAAAATCGCCATCGAGGCATCCCTGACCGGCCACCTGGTGTTCAGCACGCTGCATACCAACAGTGCAGCGGAGACCGTGGTACGCCTGATAGACATGGGAATGGACCCGTTCAACTTCGCCGATGCCCTGCTCGGGGTGCTCGCACAAAGGCTGGTGCGGAAACTCTGTGACGACTGCAAGAAACCGCATCCGGCGAGCCGTGCCCAGTACGACAACCTGGTCCGCCAATACGGCCCGGATCAGTTCCTGGCACACCGGATGCCGCCCTACTCCGAGGAGTTGCATTTCATGAAGAGCGCCGGGTGCGAAAGCTGTGCCGGTACCGGATATAAAGGGCGCCTTCCCCTGCATGAATTCATGATCGCCTCGGCAGATATCAAGGAAAAGATAAAAAGCCGCGCTTCACTGGAGTCGGTGAAGGAGGCGGCGCTTGGCAATGGCATGAGAACGCTCATGATGGACGGCATAGCGAAGGTTTTTGTCGGTTTGACGGATTTCGAACAGGTCTCCAAGGCCTGCATGCAGTGATTCAGAGTCCCCGTTCTCCCTGAATAGCCGCATCGGCGTGCGTCCGCACTGTTTCGACCCCCCCAAACTCCACGCGGTTTCGTCCCTTGCTCTTCGCCAGGTAAAGGGCCTGATCCGCGGCGCGTACCAGGGAGCCGGCATCGACTTCACCCGGGCCGCTCACTGCCGCGCCAAGGCTGACGGTGACCGGTATCCTCCCCTGCGGCGTTTTCACGGGATCGCGCCCAAGCAGCGAACGGATCCTCTCAGCCATGACCGCGGTGTTTTCCTCATTACAATCGGGCAGAACGAAGAGAAACTCCTCACCCCCGTAACGGCCGGCGGCGTCATAGGGGCGCATGAGAGACAGGATCCTATCGGCGCTCTCCCGGAGGACCGCATCCCCAGCCTGGTGGCCGTGGTCATCGTTTACCGCCTTGAAATGGTCGAGGTCGGCCATAATCGCTCCCACAGGAGTCCCCTCCCGTATTCCCCTGGCCAGCTCCCGCGCCAGAATGCGGAGGATCTCCTCATGGTTCCAGAGGCCGGTCAACTGGTCGTGGCTCGCCTTCGCCCGGAGGGCTTCGCGTGCCGTTATCAGTTCTTCCTGCAAATCGATTATGCGTCTGCCGGCGCGCAGACGACACCGCAGCTCATTTGCATTGTACGGTTTGGTAAGGTAATCATCGGCACCGGCATTCATCCCGGTGACGAGGTCCTCCGTCCCGTTGAGCGTCGTCAGGAGGATGAGGTAGGTATACGGCTCTTTCGCCTCTTCCCTCACCTTCCGGCAGAGTTCTACACCATCCATGCCGGGCATCATCCAGTCGAGGATGGCGAGCCTTGGGACCTCGGCGGATTGCAATATCTGCCACGCCTCGTTGCCGTCACGGGCGGTGACCACCTGGTACCCCCATTTGTGCAGATGGGCCTCGATGATCCGCCGTGAAACGGCATCATCCTCCGCAATCAGTATTCTCATCTCCAGTCCCCCCGATGAAAGCGGTCAGTGACCACTGCAGACGCTCGATCTCTACTTCCAGAGCGGCAAGAAACTCCGGCGCCTCGGCCATCTCTCCCAGTTCCCCCATCAGTTCAAGTTTGTGCGCCGCCTCGAACGGGGCGCGGGCCCCGAAATTGGCGATGGCCCCTTTGAGGGCATGGGCGGCGCGAGAAATCCGGAGGGGATCCATTGCACCGATGGCGTCACGCAGCTCAGCCATCTGCTTTGGTGATTCCTCCGCGAATATACCCACAACCTCCCGTAGCAGAGTCAGGTCTCCATCCACCCGAGCCAGGGCCTTCTGATGGTCGAATACTCCTGCTTCGGCCCTTGGTGCGCCTCCCGCCTCCGGCGTAAAGAGGCCCCGACTATCCAGCACCGTTTCCATTGCGACAGCCAGGTCCTCTGCCTTGAGAGGCTTGGAGAGGTAGCCGTCCATCCCAGCCCGAAGGCAGCTTTCTCTGTCTCCCTCCATGGCGTGCGCCGTGAGGGCGATGATGGGGATGTGCTCTCCGCTGGACTTTTCCTCCCCGCGGATCAGGGCTGTCGCCTCGAACCCGTCCATCTCGGGCATCTGCACGTCCATGAGAACGAGTTCGAAAGAGCCGCGTTCTCGACCTCGGAGGGCCGCGACAGCCTCCCTGCCGTTTGCCGCAACAGTCACGCAGTGTCCACGTTTTTCCAGCATGCGGACCACGACCCGCTGGTTTACCGTGTTGTCCTCGGCGAGGAGAATCCTCAAGGGTCTTTGTTTTTCCCGCAAGGAGTGGACGGTCACCAGCGGGGCCTCGGCGGACTCCGGAAGCGTCTTGCCGAGGACGTTCAAAATCGCGTCAAGCAGGGACGACTGCCCGATCGGCTTGGTCAGGTACGCCGATATCCCCAACTCCCGGCAACGGGCGGCGTCACCGCGCTGGCCGAAGGCGGTGAGCATCATGATGGTGGCGCCGGATTTCTCCTCACTTTTATTGATCCTCTCAATCAGTTCGAAACCGTTCATCCCCGGCATGTTGACATCGAGCAGCAGTAGACGGAAGGGGTTCCCTGACCGCCGGGCCTCCGCCATCATCCGCAGCGCCGTCACACCGCTGTCGGCCGCGACAGGCCGCATGCGCCATTTTCTCAACATCTGTGCCAGGATGCCCCTGTTGGTGGCGTTGTCATCGACCACGAGGACGCTTAACTCCTGAAGGAACCCCGGTTCCTCAGGAACCATCAGGACAGGGAGCCCATTTCGCAGCCCGAACCTCACGGTGAAATGGAAGGTGCTCCCGCGACCGACGGTGCTCTCCACCCAGATGCGCCCCCCCATCATCTCCACCAGACGGGCCGATATGGTCAGACCGAGCCCGGTCCCGCCGTACCTGCGGGTCGTGGAGGCATCGGCCTGTGAGAAGGGCTCGAAAATGTTCTTCAGCTTCTCCGCGGGGATACCGATGCCGGTGTCGGCAATGGCGAAATGAAGAGTCGCCTCATCTTCGCTGTCCCGTTCAGAGCTTACCGAAACGGCTACCTCCCCGCTTTCGGTGAACTTGATGGCGTTCGACATCAGGTTGACGATGACCTGTCGCAGGCGACCCGGGTCTCCGACTACGGGGTCGGGGACATCGGAGGGGAATCTCAAGGTGAGTTCCAGTCCTTTCTCGGAGGCCCGATAGGCAAGGGTGCGCAGAATATTTCCCAGGTTGCTGCGAAGTCCGAAATGTATCGATTCCAGATCCAGCTTTTTCCCCTCGATTTTCGAAAAATCAAGGATGTCGTTGATGACGGCCAGCAGCGACTCTGCCGACGACCTTACCGCCTTGACGTATTCCGTCTGTTCCAGGTCGAGATCGGTATCCGTGAGAAGGTCCGTCATTCCGATGACACCGTTCATCGGCGTCCGGATCTCGTGGCTCATGTTGGCCAGAAACTCGCTCTTCAGTCGGCTGGCCTGTTCCGCCGCATCCCTTGCCTTTTCCAGATCCTCTTCCATGCGTTTTCTTCCGCTGATATCGCGGATCGACTCGATTGCGCCGATGATCTTGCTTCCGGAGCCGTACAGTGGGGCCGCGTGGCCAAGCAAGAAACGCTGCTCGCCCCGCAGGTTCTCGACATACGCCTCGCCGATGAGGGTGTTGCCGCTCCACCCGGTTCGCTGGTACCTTTTCTCCATTGCGCTATCCGGCTTGGCAACGAGGTCTATGAGGATAGGACGGCGTTCGCCGTAAAACGGGATGGCATATTCATACTCCCCTTTGCCGAGCATCTCTTCCGCCCGCACACCACTGAGCTCTTCCATGGCGAGGTTCCAGGCGACGACCTTTCCCCCGCTGTCGATCACCATGGTCGCGTCCGGGTAGAACTGGATGATGTCCAACAATTGCTGCCGGGATTCGCGCAGTTCTTCCTCAGCCTGCTTGCGTTCCGTGATATCTCTTCCGGTTCCGGAAAAACCGATGTTATGGCCAAGGCCGTTCTTAAGTATCGAGCCGTTAAACTCGCAGAGAATTTGTCTTCCTTCTTTTGAGATAAAATCAGCCTCTACCTTCGCGTTGCCTGCTTGATATATTTCCTCAATAGCCTCGGTAACACGTTCGATATCTGCGCCTGAAAAGAAATCACGCCACTGCTTGGAAGATAACTCCCGATTGTCATAGCCCGAAATTTTGCTGAACGTTTTATTCCAGGTTAACAGCCTGCCCTTCACGTCGAATGCGTAAAAGATGTCGACAATGGAGTCTAAAGTGCTTTCGGAAAAGGCCTTTGCTTCCTTCAATGCATCGTCAGACCATTTGCTTTCGATGCACTGTGCGATCCTGCCGGCAACCGTATCCAGTTCCATCAAAATCTTCTCTGCGAGCGGAGTGCGGGCAAAGGTGGCCATGACTCCCACGAGCCGGTCGGAAACGATGAGCGGGTACCCGGCAAAGGCGACCATCCCCTCCCGCCGAGCCCATTCCCTGTCTCCGACACGCGGGTCGTTCAGCACGTCGTTGGTAAGGTGCGGCAGGCGTTCCCGGGCGATCAGCCCGATCTTGAACATCCCGACCGGCACCCGGCCGTGGGGCCCGTTGACATGTGTGTACAAGCCGGAACTCGCCTGCAGTTCGAGCATCTGCTCCGCTTCGTTGAGCGTCCAGATACGGAAGAACGCCACGTCCAGATACAGGACCATCAATTGGCAGCAACGTTGCAGTATTTGTCGCAGGTCCTGGTTCCTATTAAAGGCGCCACCTACCTCCGCGCGCAGCCAGGAAAGATGAACCCGGTTCGCCAGGTCCTCCTCCATCCGCTTGCGCTCGGTAATGTCCTCCTTGACACTGAGGAGGTGGGTAATCTCACCGGCGGCGTTTTTTATCGCCGATACGCAGACTGATTCCCAGAATAATTCCCCGTTTTTCTTCCTGTTGAGAATCTCCCCGTGCCATTCGTTTCCTGCGGTAATGTTCTCCCACAGCTGCCGGTAGATTTCAGCGGGAGTTTCACCCGATTTCAGGATGCGCGGATTCTGTCCGCTCACCTCATCCAGGCAATAGCCCGTCAACCGGGTAAACTTGGGGTTCACGTACTCGATGTTTCCGGCGCGGTCAGTAATAACGATGGAAACCGGGCTCTGCTCCACTGCCTGTTCCAGCTTGCGGATATGCTCCTCCACCAGCTTCTGTTTCGTCACATCCGCGGCGATCCCGACCCAGCGAAGCACGACTCCGTTTGCCCCGCGGACGGGATAGGTGCGGGCGTGGATCCAGCGCACTGTCCGGTCGGGACGGACGATGCGGTAGGTTTGGTCGAATGCCCCCCCCTGCTTTTGCTGCTCAAGGGCCGTGATTACCCGCGGCCGATCCTCTTCATGGATGCTCTCCACAAAGGACAGGGGGCGCTCGTAGATGCTCTGACGGCTCTGCTGCCAGAGCGTTTCGTAGGCGGGGTTTATGTAAATCATACTGCTCATGTCGCAGGGGATGAGAAAGATCACCTCTTCGAAATGTTCGGCGATCTGGCGGAAACGTTCTTCACTTTCCCTGAGCGCCTCTTCCGCTTTCAGGCGCTCATCCTCCATCAACTTCCTCTCGGTGATGTCCTCCTTGACTGCGATAAAACGGATAATGTTCCCCTCCGGATCGGCAACGGGAGAGATGGATGCGGATTCCCAGAACAGCTCACCGTTCTTTTTCTTGTTGCAAAACTCGCCATGCCATTCGCCGCCGGAAAGGACCGCCTCCCAGAGCTTGAGGTGAACCTCGGCAGGGGTCTTTCCCGATTTGAGGATACGGGGGTTTTGGCCGACGGCTTCGGCGGAGCTGTAACCGGTTAACCGGGTGAATTTGGGATTTACATACTCGATGTTCCCTTCCCGGTCGGTGATGATGATCGATGCAGGGCTCTGTTCGATCCCGCAGGAAACGGTGCGCAGATTATCCTCCATGCGCTTTCGCTCGGAGATGTCGCGGAACGACTGAATTGCGCCGGTGATCTCGCCCGCGCTATTGAAAAGAGGGGCTGCCGTTCCCTGCAGGTAAAGCTGCTCGCCCCGCTCGTTGCGGACATATGCCTCGCCGACAATGGTGTCGCCGTGCCGATTGGTGCGCTGGTACCTTTTCTCCATTGCGCTATCCGGCTTGGCAACGAGGTCTATGAGGATAGGACGGCGTTCCCCGTAAAAGGGGACGGCATATTGGTACTCCCCCTTGCCGAGCATCTCTTCCGCCCGCACGCCACTGAGCTCTTCCATGGCGAGGTTCCAGGCGACGACCTTTCCCCCGCTGTCAATCACCATGGTCGCGTCGGGGTAGAACTGGATGATGTCCAACGAGCGCTGCCGCGATTCGCGCAGTGCCGTTTCCGCCCGCTTACGCTCGGAAATGTCGAGCAGTGCCTGTATGAAGCCTCCCGGTGAGCCATCAGCCGCGGGAAAGGTTGACATGGAAGAAATGAAGTCGCGGCTGGTGCCGTTGTCGTTGGCCAGGGAGATTTCATCCATCTGCAATCCTTGATTCTGAAGAAGTTTCAGCTCTGAATCGTGAGTCTGGCCGGCCTGGTCTTGTGGAAAGATCTCAAAGACGTTTTTGCCTATCAGCTCTTCAATGGGGAGTCCGACAAGTTCCGCAAAGGCCTTGTTGCCGCCAAGGTATTTGCCGCCGACATCCTTGTAAAAAACGGGGATCGGGATGGTATCGATGAGGCTCTGGTGAAACTTGAGGTCGGCCTCCTTTTCCCTTTCGGCCTTTTTCATCAATTTGCCGGCCTGTTCGAACACTTTAAACTCGTAGACATCCAGCAGTGCTTCCAGAACCGCCACTTTTGCGTTCAGGGCGTTGATCGCCGCAACCTGCTCCTCACCGGACTTCATAGCGTTCACCTCGGTTCGAGCACCAGATTCTCAAACGGGAGCAAGGCCATCTTCACGTTACCCCTGCAACTCCTCATCCGGATCGCGGTAGCATTGGGTTTTGAAGAAATATCCCCTTAGCGTTCCGGGTTACCGGTCAGACAGGCGCGCCGACTTGGTCTCCCGTTTCCTGCGCGGCCGTGGCGACCGTGTTGGCCGAGTAGACGAGAACTCTGTTTTTGCCCGTCTTTTTTGCCTGGTAAAGGGCCTGGTCAGCCCTCCTTATCAGGTCGTCCGGCATGTTTCCGAGGGCGTCCGGTGCGCAGGAGACACCGATGCTTGCGGTCAGCCTCAGCTGGCGTTCCCCAAAGACGAACGTGGTGCAGGCGAACCTGTTTCTTAGGCGTTGGGCGATTTCGTGCGCCCTTGCCGAGGCAGTCGCCGGTAAAATGACAACGAACTCCTCTCCTCCGTAGCGCGCTGCCAGATCCGAGCCCCGGCACGCTTGCTGCAGGATGCCGGCGAAGCTGACCAGTACCTGGTCCCCTGCGGGATGCCCGAAGGTGTCATTGACTTTTTTGAAGTCGTCGATGTCGATAAGAAGCAATGATAACGGCAGCATGTTGCCGCGCTCCCTGTGGTCGGCAAGTACCTCGTCAAAGGCCCGGCGGTTGAGCATTCCGGTCAGGCTGTCACGCATGGCGATCTCTTTCACCTTGCTGAAGTCCAGAGCGTTCTTCATGGCCCGGGCGAAGGTTTCGGTGACGCCGGCGGAGAGCTGTGCGGAAAAACGGCCGATGAAACGCGGCTCGGGGAATATTTCAATCTGTCCCGACCCGTCGCCGAGATGAAAGGGGTAACACAGGCAGTTAGCGCCCCCCTCGAAATGAGGTTTCCCTTGCCGGACCTTCTCCCGTTTCTCCCCCTTCGCGTCTCCCCCGCCCGACACATTCAGCAGCACGCGAGCATGCGTGTCCGCTGGTTCCGCCGGTGAGAAGACGACCGTTTTTCCGCCGAAATTGCCGAGCAGGGAAAAAGTTATTCTGCGATAGGGAACATGCTCGTAGAGAACGCGGGCGGCTACGGCGCAGACGTCGCCAGGATCGAGGGTGGCGCTAACGGCGCCGGAAAATTTGCTTAAGAACAACGCCTCGTTGAGGAGTTTGCGCAGGCCTGAATCGGTGACGCCGCTATTCAGTTTGCTTTCTACTGATCCGCCCGGCTGCACGGATGCGGCAAAGCTTTCCGACGGCTGGTTCATCGGCTTTCACCTCCTCATTTAGTGGCTCACCAGGTACGGTATGTTTGATCGTTGGCCGTAAGTTAGCAATGCGCGCCGGCGGCGTATCCTGAGGACGAGTTGGCATGGCAAATAGGAGAACTGCTGCATTGACTTTCTCTGATCTATTGTTGCAGTCGATCGATGTCTTGTCACTATAAGGAAATTCCTCTCAGGGAAAAGGGAGACGACGTCGGGAAATTGAGGGGAAAAGGTGAAGAGTCAAGGGGAGAAGCGCTCGGGCGCACTCAGTTAGGGGATGAAGGGTAGCGGTGGGTTTTCCCGGTGCAGAAACCAGTTTCCAGTATGGCTTGAATGGACAGGTGAAAGGAAGGCCCCAAAAGTTGCGGCAGGCGGAACGGCGCGCTATCGATCGCGGGAGAGGTGGATAATTCAGTCCCGCTGTACGATCCCCACCTGCACCGCATGCTTCACAAGTTGCGCCATGTTGGTGACGTTCAGCTTCTTCATGACCTTGAGCCGATAGGTCTCCACCGTCTTGCTGCTGATCTGCAGCTCAAAGGCGATCTCTTTGCAGTTCTTCCCGTTGGCCAGCAAACGGAAGGCCTGCTCCTCACGTGGCGTCAGCGCATTTTGAAACTCGTCGTCTCTTGCAGTGAAGCCGGAAATGATGACGTCGCTCAGGCGAGGACTCAGGTACGAAGTAGCGTTGTATACGCAGCGAACGGCTGTAACCAGTTCCTCGGAGGCCCAATCCTTGAGGATGAAGGACCTGACCCCCAATTTCAGCGCCTCGATGAGGTACTGCTTGTCGGTATGCATGGTGAGGATGATGATCCCCACCTTCTCCGCTCTATCATGGATCATGCGGGCCGCCTCGATTCCGTTCAGCACCGGCATGGAGATGTCCAGCAAAACAACATCGGGCATGACTTCCAAAGTCCGCTCCACGGCGGTCTTGCCATCCTCCGCCTCCGCTACCACGGTCATGTCCTGCTCCCGATCCAAAAGCGCCCGCAACCCTTCGCGGAACATGGTGTGGTCATCTGCCAACAGTATGCGGATGCTCATATAACTGCTCCTCCCGTGAAACCGGTGGCTTTTTGTGCAATGGTTGTGAACTCAATTACTTTAAAGCACATTTCGCTGAACATACAACCCGAATAATTAGCCGTCGCAAATAATTCCAGCATCTGCGGGCTGTTAACACCTCACTTTTGCCCCTCTATCATGGCAATTCTTCCAAAGGCTATGGGTCGCCAGGCAGACAGTAACTCTGCTTCAGGCAGACAAATAGGATAAAAAGTTGGGTATTTAATTGGATTTTTCTGTTAAAGGTTTTATATTGACAGCGACGGGTACGCCTCCGTCCACCCGTTGTCGTCCCGGTGTTGTCGCCCTTGCTCATCCGAGGCATCTTCCGGCGACGACTATGAGTCTGCGGCCTATTGATATTCAGGTATTTAAGGGGTAATGGATGAAGAATGCACAAGGCGACGCGGGTGCAACAGCCGAGTTTAGCGATGATATGACAGCAGGCTCGCAACAGTCGCGAAGCGAAGGCAGCGCTTCGGAAAACCTCATGAGAAATGCCCTGGATTCCATCAGTGATTCAGTCATTGTTGTTTCCGACCACTGGAAAATCCAAAGCGTTAACGCCGCGACCTTCGAAATGTTTGGAGTGCGGCAGCCTTTCTCACTCGACCACCTCCCTCTTGACGCGCAGGCCGGCATTCAGGCCGTATCGCAAGGCTGCCTGCCAAAATACCACATGGAATATTGCTTCCTCCCCTCCAGCGATCCGGATCCTCGTTGGGTTGCGATGTCTGTTGCTCCTTTGCGCGATTTCAGGGGCGGAGCAGTGATTTGGCACCGCGATATTACCCAGGACAAACAACTTGCAGATCAACTGGAGAAAAAGGCCGCGATGCTGGACGATTCTTCCAGACAGGTGCCAGGGGTAAAGTACCTGTTCCAGATTTTCCCGGATGGAAGTCACCGCTTCCCGTATTTAAGCGAGGCGGCCCGCGACATCTTCGGGTTGAGTCCGGAAGAAGCACAGGCCGATGCCGAGGCAGTGTTCGCCCGTGTACATCCCGAGGATTACATCGGCCTGATTACCTCCATTGAGAAGGCTGCCGGCAATCTGACACCTTGGGAGCATGAGTTCAGGATGAATCTCTCCCACGGCGAGCGCTGGCTTCGGGCTGCATCAAGGCCTCAACAGCTTGAAAACGGCAGCCTCTTATGGCACGGTTATGCCGAAGACATCACCAAGCGAAAGCATGCTGAAGAAGAGCACCTCTGTAATATAGCCAGGAACAGGTTAGAGCACGAGTGGGCAGAACGTCAAATCAGGGAGAGCGAAGAGAGATATCGGATCTTGTTTGAAGCCTCACCCACGGCGATCGGGATGGCGGACTACGACGGTCGCTTCTTGGCCTGCAACCCTGCTTGGCACGCCACGTTCGGATTCAGTGACGAGGAGTTTCGGCATACTTCGCTAGACGCCTTGTTGGTCGATCCTGCACAGAGCGGGTTCCTGATGACCATGCGGGTATCGGGAAAGATACGAAGCGTCCAACTGGAGTTGAAGCGTAAGGACGGTTCGACTTTCAGCGGCTTGCTTAATGCCGACCGGATTGAGATGAAGGGACGAAATGTAATCCTTGCCAATATTCTGGACATAAGTGAGCAAAAGCGCATGGAACTGGAATTGCGCAGGTTGCAGGAATCTCTTGAACTGCGAGTGGCGGAACGCACGGCAGAATTAACGGACGTAAGCCAGCAACTCATGCAGGTAAACCGGGAGATAACGAATGAGTTGAAAGAGCGTGTGAGTGTCGAGCACCAACTCAAGATATCCCGTGATCGACTGGTTTCCCTGGCGGCAGAATTGAATCTTACCGAAGAGCGCGAGCGCAGGCGCATCGCGACGGAGCTTCACGACGGCGTAATTCAGGATCTGGCGCTCGGGAAACTGAGACTGAAAATGACGCAACAAGCAGAGATGGACGGGGTCACGTCTTTGATCGGAAAGGCGATACAGGATATCCGTGAGATCTGTTTCGAACTAAGCCCTGCGCCTCTCTATGATCTGGGACTTCCACAGGCCATCGGAAGCCTTGGCGAGCGCCTTGCCAGGGATCACGGGTTCAACTTCTCCATGCGAAACATGCTTCAGACCGACTCCATGCCGGCCGATATGCGAACCGTGCTTTACCAGACAGCGCGCGAACTGCTGACAAATGCGGTAAAGCACGCCGGGGCAGATCACGTTACCGTACAGATACGGCACAAACTGGGAATGCTGCAGCTAACGGTGATCGATGACGGCGTCGGATTCGGCTCCGAGTTCACAAAAGGATTTGGCCTGTCAAGGATAGGGCAAAGAATCGACTGCTTGAACGGAACGATGAGAATTATTTCTAAACCGGGAAAGAAAACGATAGTGGTAATTGTCGTGCCAATTGATTTGTCCTGATACCTGCGCACGAAGCACAAGGAAACCGAAGGTCTCCGGGGGCAAGCGGATTCGCTGCTGCTGTTATCGGCAGCGCAGCCACGGAAACATGCAGTTGAGGCAACCAGTCGCCACCGAAGAGACGATGACGGCTGGCGGTGAATCAGATCCTGTCGGTGAAACCCTTGGCTTCCTATCCTCCATTCCCCGAAAAACAGCAGCCCCCTCTGAAGGTTCCCCCCCATCCTCCTCTAAGCATTGCGCACGGTTCCCGAAGGAAATTACCGATAGTGACATAACCAGCATTTCCATCTAAGCTTCCATGGATTACAGCCAGCCAATCTGCGGCTAAATGGGACGAACAGAAGGAGAGCATGCCTTGAAAGACCCAAAAAACATAACCAGATCGCGACTCCTCATCGCCGAGGACGACCCGATGCTCAGGCAGATTATGGGAATAATTCTGAGGCGGGATAATTACGACATCGACTTCGCCGAGAATGGACAGGTGGCTGTCGAGATGTGGGAAAAGGGGGGGTACGACCTGATTCTTATGGACGTGCAGATGCCATGGCTGAACGGTTTGAACGCCACCGCAGCCATTCGGGAGAAAGAGCATTCCCATGGCGGCCATACTCCCATTATCGCCATGACAGCCCACTCCTTGCAGGAAGACAGGCAGAGATGTTTGGCCGCAGGCATGGATGCCTGCCTTTCCAAGCCGTTAGACTTGAAGGAGAGCCGGCAGGTGATTCAGGAAATGCTCTACCAGGCAAAGGTTGAAGAGGAAATAGGGTGAAGCTCTGACGGGAGATAGTTGCAGGTAAGCGGGCCCGCGGATAGGAGACCGTCCTCTGCAGCCGGCATAGGGGGCAGTTGATAGAAGGCCTGCTCACCCTGGCGCGCAGCACCCTAACCTTGAGGGGTAAGATCTATGTACGAGCCGCTACGCAAAGAGAAGAGAGAGTTCGAAGCACGACGCCGCACCCAAGAGCGCCTGAGAGAAAGCGAAGCGATGTACCGCTCGCTTTTCGACAACATGCTGAACGGATTCGCCCATTGCCGCGTGATCTTTGAGGGGGGAACCCCTCTCGACTTCGTCTACCTGAGTGTCAACGATGCTTTTGAAGAACTCACGGGCATGAGAGATGTGATCGGCAGGAGGATGACAGAGGTCGTTCCGGGCATAAGAGAGCGCGACCCGGGGCTTTTAGACAGATATTTCCAAGTTGCGCTGACCGGAAAACCGGAGCGTTTTGAAATATACGTGGAAGCGTTGAGGCAGCGGTTTCGGATTTCCGTATACAGCCCGGCCAAGGAGTATTTCATAACCGTATTCGACGTCATAACGGAGCGAAAGCTGGCCGAGAAGGCGGAGCGAGGGGACGAGGAGCCTTTAAAGCCGGCCTTGCAGGGAGCAAATGACGGTTTGTGGGACTGGAATCTCAGAACCGGCGAACTCTCCTACTCGCCGCGCTGGAAGTCCATGCTGGGGTATGCCGATGAAGCGCTGGGAAACCGCTTCGAAACCTTCGAGCGCCTTCTCCACCCGGAAGACAGAGAAGCTACCCTGGCCCATTTACGCGATTTCCTGGAGATGCGGACACCCAGGTATGAGGCGGAGTTCCGGATGCGGCACAAGGAAGGTCACTACCTCTTTATCCAGTCCAGGGGGATCATAATTCGTGACGATGATGGTGAAGCATTGCGCGTGGTGGGTACGCATGTGGACGTGACAGAACGGAAGAAGCTGGAGGGGCAGATCCGCCAGGCTCAGAAGATGGAAGCAGTCGGCCAACTTGCCGGAGGTGTTGCCCATGACTTTAACAATATCCTTTCAGCGATTCTCGGGTACGCCCAGCTGATTCAGGAAAGCGATCCCATTGAACCCACCCAAAGCTTTGTCGAAGAGATAATCAAGTCATCAAAAAGAGCCACAGCACTAACCCAAGATCTCCTTGCATTCAGCCGAAAACAGGAAGTAACTCTGGCCGTGGTGGATCTCAGTGCAGTAATAAGGGAATTCAAGACGTTTCTCGGCAGGGTGATCAGGGAAGATATCGAGCTGAAAATAAGCTGCGCCGGAGAGGTCCTTCCGGTCATGGTGGATCGCGGGCAGATAGAGCGGGTGCTAATGAACCTGGTGGTCAACTCACGGGACGCCCTGCCAAACGGCGGTGAAGTGTTGATCGAAACAGGCCCCGTAGTTCTGGATAAGGAGTTCATCCAAGCGCACGGATATGGCAAAGCAGGTGCCTATGCCTTGGTCTCGATTTCCGACAACGGCGTTGGCATGGATAGGGAGACGCAATCAAGGATCTTCGAGCCGTTTTTCACCACGAAAGAACAGGGAAGCGGGACCGGGCTCGGTCTTTCCATGGCCTATGGGACCGTCAAGAAACACGACGGCTTCATCACCGTCTACAGTGAGCCTGGAGCCGGAACTATATTCAAAATCTACCTCCCTCATGTGCCGGCTGCGGCGCCGGTCCACAGTATGATCCCAAAAGGTCCGGTCGCTCTGCGGGGCGGGGAGGAAAACATCCTTGTGGGCGAGGACGATGAAGCCTTGCGAAGGCTGACCACAAGGGCGCTCAGTCACTACGGCTATCGTGTCATCGGGGCCGTAGACGGCCAAGACGCTGTGGACAAATTTATGGAACACGGGGACGGCATCGATCTTGTCATCCTAGACGGGATCATGCCCAAAAAAAACGGTATAGAGGCCTGCCGTGAGATGAGATGGATCCGCCCCGACCTCAAAGCGGTCTTTGTAAGCGGATACGCGAAGGACATTTTTGCGGCGGGCAATGCACTTGATGGAAATTCGATCTTTATACAGAAGCCTGTTGCCCCCCATGAACTTTTGACAAAGATAAGAGAGTTGCTTGATGCCGGACGCCAAATTCCGGCAGGAGGTGGCGCTTGCTCACAGCGAAGCCGGTGATACTCTGCGTTGACGACGATCCGAGTAATCTCAGGCTCCTGGAAAGGACACTGGGTGCGTCGGGTTATCTGGTCGTCAAGGCCAGTGATGGCCGGGACGCCCTCGACATAATCGGCCGCCGCAAGATCGATGTGGTGCTCACAGATGTCCTGATGCCGAATGTCAACGGATTCGAAATCTGCCAGAGGATCAAAGGGGATGAAAGATACCGGCATATTCCTGTGGTCATGATGACGGCCTTTGACTCCAGGACAGACCGCATCCACGGCATCGAGGCAGGGGCGGACGATTTCCTTCGCAAGCCTTTTGATCATGGCGAAGTAATGGCAAGGCTGAGGATGCTTCTCAGGACAAAACAGCTCGATGAAATGCTGGGGGATTCCTACCGAAACATCCGGAACCTAACATCGTTCGGCAGCCACACCATGACCTCCTTTCACCCTTCACGGTTTGACCTCTTGTCGCAGATCGACAGCCTCGCCGGCCAGCTCATCAGAAAGCACGCTGATGATGCGGGGAGACCCTCAACGATCCTGGTACGCGTTTTCGGTGTAAGCTCATTTGAATGGTGCCGCTATGAGTATGTTTCCGGAAAGTTTAAGCGCAGCACCTGCGTCGTTGATGTGCCACCGAGTGATTCGGAAAACGGGGTCGGCTGCTACAACAATCCCCGGTCGTTGCCCCAATTCCAGAGGCTCATTCAAGCACTCGACACCCTGGGCACCGAGGTCGCAAACATCGTCTGCTATCCAAGCAACATGGCCTGCATTTTTGCGCTCAACTACGGGAGGGAAGTGACGAAGTACGACGCAACGGTGCTGGAGTGCCTTGCCATGCAAACACTTTTCTTCGCCCACCTAGCGTCACAGATCAGGGAAAACGAAGAGGCGTTGGCCTATACGGTGCACTCTCTGGCGAGGGCGTCCGAGGCAAATGACGAGGATACCGGCGATCACATCCTGAGAGTCGGCGAATACTGCGCTATCCTGGCGAAAGAACTCGGCCTGGCGGAGGAGACGGTAAATACGCTCAGGCTGCAGGCAGTGTTGCACGATGTAGGCAAGGTCCATATCCCCGTGAGGATACTAAGGAAAGCCGGGGCACTCGATACGGAGGAATGGGAGATCATGAAGCGCCATACCCTGATCGGCGCCAAGATCATCGGGGATCACCAGAAGTTTCGTACTGCTCGTCTTATTGCCCTCTCCCACCATGAGAGATGGGACGGAACCGGCTATCCCCACGGCCATTCCGGTGAGAGCATTCCTCTTGAAGGAAGAATAATGAACATGGCAGACCAGTACGATGCACTGAGGAACGCAAGGTGCTACAAACCTGCGTTCAATCATGCCAAGACGGTTCGGATCCTCATCGAAGGAGACGGCAGGACCATGCCGGATCATTTTGATCCGCAGGTGTTACGGGCATTCCGGGAGACCACGTCGCTGTTCGAAGCTGTCTATGAGACGAGTACAACGTAATGAGAAGGGGCAACGTGTAATGCGTGACGCAAGTGACAGAGATTCCAGGATGGCGGGTGTTGTTGCCGACATGACGGAACAGAAAAAGCCAAGCGAGGAAGCCAACGGCATCCGGAAAACGGAATCGGTCGGTGTCGCGGCCAGTGGGTTGGCCCACGACTTCCCCCTGTGTCAGGATAGTTGTCGCCTCGGAGGGGCCGTTTAGGCCCGGGTTTCTGGCCTGGTTAGGCGGTGAGCGCAGCGAGCTCGCCGGTTAGATCAGAAATCCGGAACCGGTAATATCCGGCGGCCCGCTTTTTCCCAACATCTGTGACCGTATGGGACCGGGTATTGAGTGCGGCCGGGCAAGGTCGCATAGTCTAGCGGGTGAGATTCCCGCCCCGGAAGGCAGGCCAGCCACCGGGCAGCGAGTCCTTGGAGGCTTGGCGGTAACGTCGAGCTTTAAGCGTAGGACAGCAGGCAGGT
>Ga0209317_1000755_pt1 | contig 35007 bp, 28 predicted proteins | sample RifGroB2_FD_183994 | JGI IMG/M metagenome (GOLD analysis project Ga0209317, IMG submission 183994) | Soil microbial communities from Rifle, Colorado, USA - Groundwater B2 (SPAdes) (version 2) | ecosystem: Environmental > Terrestrial > Soil > Unclassified | place: Rifle, Colorado | collected... | reverse complement strand
CGCGGCATTGCGCACCGTCGCCTGGACGCAGCCGCACGGCGAGCCGATCAGCGTTGTGCTGGTGCAGGGCAACATCGCGCAAGACCTCAAATTCAACGAAGACGCGCTGCCCGGCACGCTGGAGACCTACCTCCGCCTGACCCTGCAAAATCCGGCGCGCCTCACCATCCTGCCGGAAACCGCGCTGCCACTGCTGCGCCACGAAGTGCCGCAACAACTGGCCGAGCAACTGCGCGGCCACGCCAGGGAAAACGGTGGCGACATCCTGATCGGCGCCTTCGAGCGCAACAACGGCAGCTACTACAACGGCGTGTTCACGCTAGGCACGGCGGACGAGCAGCATTACCGCAAACAGCATCTGGTGCCGTTCGGCGAATTCATCCCGCTGCGCCCGCTGCTCGGCTGGCTCATCAACGGCGTGCTCGACATCCCGATGGGCGACCTGGCGCGCGGCGATGCGCGCCAAGCGCCGCTCGATGTCGCCGGCCAGCGCGTCGCGGCGGACATCTGCTACGAGGACGTGTTCGGCGAAGAAATCATCCGCGCGCTGCCCGAAGCGACGCTGCTGGTCAACTTCACCAACGACGCCTGGTACGGCCACTCGCACGCGGCGGCGCAGCATAACCAGATTTCACAACTGCGCGCGCTGGAAACCGGCCGCATGATGCTGCGCGCCACCAACACCGGCGTGACCTCCATCATCGGCGCGGACGGCAAGGTGCTGCAGCAACTGCCGCAACATCAGGAAGCCGTGCTGAACGGCATGGCGCAAGGTTATGAAGGCATCACGCCCTATGTGCGCTGGGGCAACGCGGCGGTGATGCTGCTGATCACGCTGATGCTGGCCTATGCCTGGGCGCGGCGCTACACCTCCCCTGAAAAGGGGAGGCCGGGAGGGGTTAAGGGTTGAACTGGTTCTGCTACCTGCTGCGCTGCGCCGACGACACCCTGTACTGCGGCATCACCAACGATCTGGAAAAACGCCTCGCGGCGCACAACGCCGGCACGGCCTCCAAATACACAAGGGTGCGCCTGCCGGTGGAACTGGTGTACGCCGCGCCCTGCGCCGACCGCTCCGCCGCATCGAAGCGCGAGATGGAGATCAAGAGCCTGAAGCGGGCGGAGAAGCTGGTATTGATCCAATCCAGTTTGAAATAACTTCGTCATTTGACTGATTTGGTTTTCAGGCGAAGATCTTGTTTCCCTGAACGGTCGCTCAGCTTAAGCACTTCGAACGGCAGGTTCTCGGCCAATGCGGCCGTTTCAGTTGCCTGAGCCTTCGTCTGCTGTTGTACCCATTGCGGAAGTTCTAATCTCTTCGGGCGCACCAGTAATTCAATGGGTTAGGTCAGAAATGGTCTAACCCATTTTTCTTTTGAAGGAACTTTGAAGGGACTCTGCTTTTTCCCTGAACAGCATCTCCAGGCTGGCGTTCGTCCGGCTGCTCTCATCGGTGATCAGATTCAAGGCATCCAGCAACTCTCGCACCTATGCGACGCTGTAATGCGAAGTCATCGTTCCCCGGCTGTGCCACAGGATGTCCGAGATGGTTTCTTCCCTTACTCCTGCTTCACGCAGCCGCATCCCAACCGTATGCCGCAGATCATGCACGCGGACATCCTGCAGGCCAACATTTAAAGCTCCAAAAATGGAGGTTGATTATGTAGGAGCCCGATTTATCGGGCGATGGCAACCTTCCGAATCGCCCGATAAATCGGGCTCCTACAACAGCAGGTACGACGAAATAGCATTAATCAGCGCTTCTTCAGCAGCACGCACAGCTTTCCTCGCCGACATCCTTGTCACCGAACGGCTTGGTCGCGCCGCACCCCTCGAACAAACCGTAATGCGTGGCGAAATCGCCGATGAACTCGAAGTGCTCGCGGAAACGGGTGTCCTGCAGCATGCGCCAGGTGTTGCCGCATACCGGGAACACGCGTCCCGTCTCGATGTAATGGTGCTTGTCGAGCACGAAGCGGTGCGGATGATCCGGGATGCTGCCGCGATAGATCACCGCCTGGCCGTAGTCTTCGCACGCCGTTTCCAGATCGTCGAGCTTGAACAAGCGATAAGTCGCCGAATAGAACTTCAGGTTGCCCACGCGCGGCGCGAGATTGGGATCGGTAACCTCCAGCGGACGGTCTTCGACCAATCGCGGATCGGCGAATCCGTGCTTGTGCGCCAGCCGGACGAAATCGTTCCAGTACAGCGCACCGCCCAGGCATTCCCCGTACAACACCGGATCGTTGCGCACGGCATCCGGCACGCGGCGGTCGGCATAGACATCGGAGAAGTAAAACTCGCCGCCGTTCTTCAGCAGGCGGTGAACGCCGCGCAGCACGGCATCCTTGTCCGGCGATAGATTGACCACGCAATTGGACACGATCACATCGAAACTGCCCGGCGTCAGGTCCAGCTCGTCCAGCTTTTCGATAAACCCTTCCAGAAAATGCACATTGGCATAGCCGAACTGCTCGGCGTGATAAGCGCGGTGCTGTTCGGCTACTGCCAGTTGTTCCGGCGTCATATCGACACCGATGACCTCGCCGGTCTTGCTCACCAGTTGCGCCAGCGCGTATACATCGCGCCCGGAGCCGCTGCCCAGATCGAGCACGCGGCAACCTTCGAGCAAGGGCGGGCACACCAGGCCGCAGCCGTAATAACGCGCCAGCACTTCGGGATGCACCTTTGCCAGCAGCGGCTTCAACCACGCCGGCAGCGCGCTGGCATCGCAACAGGCGCTGGTCTTCAGGTCGTCCGATGTCTGCAATTGCTTGCCGTAATAGTCCTGAACCATTTCATGCATGATGAATCCTTTTGCTGGTAATGAAATAAGTAGTCGTGCGTCGTGCCGTATTCTTACACGGCTGCTCAAGGCGCGAAAGCGCAGCCGGCCTCTTTTGCCACAAAATGGAAATCGGCGAATCCGGCATGGGCGGTTTCACCGGTGTTGTCGGTGTCGGCAGCAACCGGGAACTGGCTCAGACGCGCCAGCGGCGAACCGAATGCGGCGTTCAGATGCTCACAGGCATGGAAAAATCCAGACGGCGATTTCATGCTGTCTCCCTTTGTATATTTGCCAGATGCTCCCCCAGGCGCAGCCCCCAAGCATAAATAGTGAGCGCCGGATTCACGCGGCTGGAGCGCGGTAGGATGCTTCCGTCGGCCACGTACAGCCCGTCGAAACCATGGACGCGACCATGTGCATCCACCACGGAAGTCGCGGGATCCGATCCCGCCACCATGCTGCCCAGCGCGTGTGCCGTGCCCGCCAGCCCCATCGGTCTGGATGCGCCCAGCAAACCGGAACGCAGCAGGCTGCGCCTGAATGCCTTGAGCAGCGCCCGGTGTTCAGCCGCGGAAGCCGGAATGCGCTCCAGGCTGTAATCGAGCATCGGAGGCTGCCCCGTTCGGGCACCGGACACTACACGGTTCCCGGCACTGGAGCCGTCTTCCGTGGTGATGAAGAAACCATAGGCCCGCTCCCCCATGGCATGGGCCACGAAGCCGGGAACAAGCGCAGGCAATTGCGTGGCGAGTATCTCGCCGTCCAGCCAGCCGAGGCACTGCACGGTGCTGTGCGGAAACGCCTTGTTATAAATGATCGCGGTCTTGCGCAACATGTCGCGATTGACGAACGGGGAAAACGCCAGCAACGCGCTGTTCAGGTGCAGCTTGAAGTTGGCCCCGACCAGCGCCGCCGGCGGCCAAGTTTGGTCGAGTCCGGTGTGCGCCAGATGATCCTGCAACAAACGCGGGGAACTCATCGCGCCCGCCGCCAGGATGACGCGCGGCGCATGGTAGCGGCTGCCGTCCGCGCAACGCACACCGGTTATTTGCCGGGGAGAATGCCCGGCGGCAAGCAATCCGACCACTTCCTTTTGCGTATGCAGCGTGAAGCCCTCGTTATTCGCCAGCGGGGCCAGCAGATTCCCTTCCGCATCGGCTTTATAACCGCCGGGGGAGGCAAAGCCGTCGAAGTGTTTCGCCTCGCGCGGATGCTGAAGAATTTCCTGCTTCAACCCCAGCGGCAGCGCTTGCGGCTGCCAGTTTGGATCGCTTGCGACGATGCGCTCGATGAGCCCTTGCAGTTGCGGCTCGTTGGGGAAGTGATGGACCCCGAACAGCGCCTCCGCCTGCTGGTAATAAGGGGCCATGTCCGTATAGCTTATGGGCCAGCCCAGGCACTTGAAAGCGGCATCCGCATCGAACTCGTGCGGAGAGAAACGCAGCAGCGCCGCGCCATACCATTTGGTCTTGCCGCCGACGTTGTAGAACTCTTCCGGCACAAAACTGCTGTGCCGGTTATTCTGCCACGCCTCCTTATTCTTGAACTCGCCCTGTTTGAAGACGCGCTGCACGTCGAGCGTGCTGCCGTCGCGCGGCAATTGCCCGCCCTTTTCCAGCATCAGCACCCGTTTCCCGGCAGTTACCAATGCGTAGGCAACAGCGGAGCCGCCGGCACCGGAACCGATGATGATCGCATCATATGTTTGCGTGGTCACGATTGGATCCTTTTATCTGAGATCACCCGAATCGGTTGGCGGCACATAACCGCAATGGATGCAGCGCCTGTCGCCGGCATGATCGAGCTTGGCGCACATGCGCACCGTGCTGAGCTTGATCAGGCGGCAGATTTCAACTGCGGCAAGCATGCCGAGCAATGGCGCGCTGAAATATATCCATAAGAACGACCAGTCCCCGCCGGGAAACGCCGCAAGGACTGGAACGGCCCCATCATCAACCGCCTGTGGCAAAGCCCGGATAGAGCGTCATGCCGCCGTCGATGAACAGGCTGATGCCGGTGACATAGTCGGCATCGTCCGACGCCAACCAGACCACGGCGCGTCCGATGTCGCCCGGTTCGCCGATGCGTTTGTAGGGGATCAGCTTCATCAATCCGTCATACGCCTCGGATGTGTCCCAGGCCGACGTGTTGATGGGCGTGCGGATCGCGCCGGGGCAGACGCTGTTGACGCGAATCCGGTAGGGGGCGACTTCCTGCGCGATGCTCTTGGTCATCAGCATCACGCCGCCTTTGGAGGCCGCATAATTGACGTGCCCCGCCCAGGGAATGACTTCATGCACCGAACTCATGCTGATGATCTTGCCGGCGGCGCAGGAGATGCCGGGCACCACGCCGCGGCGCTTGAATTCGCGGATGGCTTCGCGGGCGCACAGGAACTGGCCGGTCAGATTGACGTTGATCACCGTGTTCCATTGATCCAGCGTCATTTCGTCGATGGGCGCATCTTTTTGCAGCCCGGCATTGTTCACCAGGATGTCGATCGTGCCGAACTCGGCGATCATCTGGCGGAACATGGCTTGCACCTCGTCTTCCTTCGAGACATCCGCCTTGATGGCGATGGCATGCCCGCCCTTGGACTTTATTTCTTCGACCACCTCGTGCGCGGCGGCTTCGCCCGCGACATAGTTCACCACGACATCCGCGCCTTCCTGCGCCAGGAAGATGGCCACACTTTTGCCTATTCCCGAATTCGCCCCGGTCACCAGCGCTTTTTGGCCGCACAACAGATTGCGATGAGGCGGGTGCGGCATCACGACGCCGGGCAGTTCTTCGTTTTCATTCATTGCAAACTCCTTATGGTTCGTGAATCAATCGTGCTTGTGCGGTTGCAGCAGCTTGGCCACCAGACCGCTCCAGCCGGTCTGGTGCGAAGCGCCCACCCCGCGGCCGCTATCGCCATGGAAATATTCATGGAACAGAATGTAGTCGCGGAAATGCGGGTCGTTTTGGAATCTGGCCTGTTCGCCGAATACCGGCCTGCGCCCGGCATCGTCGCGCCGGAACAAACGCGTCAGGCGCAGCGCCAGCTCGTCGGCTACGGCATCGATGCCGAGGAACTTGCCCGAACCGACAGGACACTCCACCTTGAAGTCGTCGCCGTAGAACTCGGCGAAACGGCGCAGCGAAGTCACCAGCAGATAGTTGACCGGAAACCAGATCGGGCCGCGCCAGTTGGAATTGCCGCCGAACATGCCGGATTCCGACTCTGCCGGCTGGTAGCTGATGCTCATCGGATTGTCGATGCAGCTGAATACATAGGGCGCATCCTTATGGACGCGCGACAGGGAGCGCACACCGTAATCGGAAAGGAATTCGGTCTCGTCCAGCATGCGCTGCAAAATTGCCTTCATGCGATGGCCGCGCAGCAGCGAAAGCAGATGGCGGTTGCCGCGGCCCGGCTCATCCCAGTGCGAAACCAGCGCGGCCAGTTCCGGGCGGTTCTTCATGAACCAGCCCAGCCGCCGTTTGAAATCCGGCAGTTGTTCGAGCAACTCCGGTTCCAGAATCTCAACGGCATACAGCGGGATGAGCCCCACCATGGAACGCACCTTGAGCGGCATCATCCCGCCGTCGGGCGTGCGCAGCACGTCGTAAAAGAATTGATCTTCTTCGTCCCACAGGCCGACTCCGTGATCGCCGATGTTGTTCATCGCCTGCGCGATATACAGAAAGTGCTCGAAAAACTTGGTGGCGATATCCTCGTAGGTGCGGTTGTGACGCGCCAGCTCGAGCGCGATGCGCATCAGGTTGAGCGCATACATGGCCATCCAGCTGGTGCCGTCGGCCTGGTTGATATAGCCGCCGGTCGGCAGCGGCGCGCTGCGGTCGAACACGCCGATGTTATCCAGCCCCAGGAAGCCGCCCTGGAACACGTTATGCCCGTCCGCGTCCTTGCGGTTGACCCACCAGGTAAAATTGAGCAGCAGCTTGTGCAATTCGCGCTCCAGAAACTCCAGGTCACCGGCCCCGTCATTGCCTCCGCACTCGCACTCGGCCTTGTATACCTCCCACACCGCCCAGGCATGTACCGGCGGATTGACATCGCCGAAAGCCCATTCGTAGGCCGGCATCTGGCCGTTCGGGTGCATGTACCAGACGCGCGTCATCAGCAGGAGCTGGTTCTTGGCGAACACCGGGTCGATGTCGGCCAGCACGACGCAGTGGAACGCCAGATCCCACGCGGCATACCAGGGATATTCCCACTTGTCCGGCATCGAGATGATGTCCGCATTGTTCAGGTGCTGCCATTCGCTGTTGCGCCCGTTGTGCCGTTGCGGCGGCGGCGCGGGCATGTTCGGATCGCCCTTCTGCCATACCGGTATATCGAAGTGGTAGAACTGTTTGCTCCAAATCATGCCGGCAAACGCCTGGCGCTGGATCAGGCGCGCATCTTCGTCTGCGATGTCGTGTTGCAGCGCGGCATAAAACTCATCGGCTTCGGCCCGGCGCAGTTTCAAAACAGCATCGAAATCCTTGAACGGATGCTTGCTCTCCGCGCGGGTGAGGCGCAAGCGCACTTCCACCTTGCCGAGCGCCGGTACGGTAACGGCGAAATGCCCCGCGCCCTTGGTGCCGCTTTGCTGCGGATTGACGGCGTGGCGATTGCCGCCAACGATATGTTCGTGAAACGCATCCTTGAAATGGCCTGCCGCTTCCGTGCCGTACAGGCGCTGCACATTGGTTTCGTTGTCGCAGAACAGCAATTCCGGCGCGCCGTCGAAATGACAGTGATAGATGCCCAGCTTTGGATGCTGCAATACGATGCCCCCCTGCCCGGTGACGGACATCACGGGTTTTTCGCCTTGTCCGTCCCACGACCATTCGTTCCTGAACCATAGCTGCGGCAGGATGTGCAAGGGCGCATCCTCGGGGCCGCGATTGTGCACAGTCACCAGCATGAGGATGTCGTGCGGATCGGCCTTGGCATATTCCATGAACACATCGAAGTAGCGGTCTTCGTCAAACACGCCGGTATCCATCAGCTCGAACTCCGGCTGATCTTTTCCGCGCCGCCGGTTCTCCTCCACCAGCCATGCGTAGGGATACGCCCGCTGCGGATACTTGTAGAGCATTTTCAGGTATGAGTGGGTCGGGGTCGCATCCAGGTAGTAATACAGTTCCTTGACATCCTCGCCGTGGTTGCCCTCGCTGTTGGTTAAGCCGAACAGGCGCTCTTTCAGGATGGGGTCGCGTTCGTTCCACAACGCCAGCCCCAGGCATAAGTGCTGGAACTTGTCGCTGATGCCGGCGATGCCGTCTTCGCCCCAGCGGTAGGCGCGGCTGCGCGCGTGGTCGTGGGGGAAATATTCCCAGGCCTCGCCGTGCGGGCTATAGTCCTCGCGCACCGTTCCCCACTGACGCTCGCTCAGATACGGTCCCCATCGCGACCATTCCGGCTCGTCTTTATCCCGCGCGATGAGGCGCTTTTTTTCTTCGCTGACAGAGATATTTTTGTTGGGCTGTTTTTTGGAATCCTTCTTGCGCGTAGCCGATGAGGCAGTCATGTTGATTTCCTATCCTTGTGAGTCAGTGACAAAACGATGGGATGCGCCATCGTACAAATCCATCCATGCGCGCAGAACTTCTGAAACACTCCATGCCTGGGCAAAGCAACCGCGTGGGGCAAACGGCGGTTCCGCATCGAATATCTCGCTGATATTGCCGAGACACGCCTCGCCAAGGTGTAAACCCAGTGGCGCAAGAAAGGAACGTGCATTGTCCGCATCCTGGTAGACGCGGTAGTGCGCATCCACGAACGGTCCGATGAGCCAGGCCCAAACAGTGCCTTGGTGATACGCCGCGTCGCGTTGCATGGGGTTGCCCTGATAGTAGGGAACGTAACCGGGTTGGCCGTGCGCCAGGCTGCGCAAGCTATGAGAAGTCAGCAACTCGCGCGCGCAGATATCCACCACGGTTTTTTGTTGCGCTTCATGCAAGGGGCTGTTGGGTAGTGCCACGGCGAATATCTGGTTGGGGCGTAAACGCCGGTCACGATTCCGCCCCTTGGAATCAGGTTCGCCTTCCGGCCCATCGATGACATCGTACAAATAGCCCTGTTCGCCATTCCAGAAACGCTGGAAGCTGGCCTGCACTTGTGCCGCCGCTGCACGATATTCTTCTGCGGGTTTCTTCTTGTCTAACTGCTTGCTTAAATCCACCATGATCATCAGCGCGTTGTACCAGAGCGCGTTCACTTCGACCGGCTTGCCGATGCGCGGCGTGACCACCCAGTCGCCGATCTTGGCATCCATCCAGGTGAGTTGCGCGCCGCCCTCTCCGGCGAACAGCAGGCCATCCCGCACATCTACCCTGATGCCGTAGCGCGTGCCTTTGCGATGCCAGGCAACGATGTCGCCGAGCACCGGATAAAGCTCTTTTGCCAGCGACAGGTCGTTGCTGCGGCGGGTGTATTGATCCACCGCATGGAAGTACCACAACGTGGCATCGACCGTGTTGTATTCCGGCTTTTCGTCGTTGTCGGGGAAGCGGTTCGGCAACATGCCCTCGCTGGCGTGCGCCGCGAAGGTGCGCAGGATGCTGGCCGCCACGTCGAAACGCCCCAGCGCAAGCGTCAGGCCGGGCAATGCGATCATGGTGTCGCGCCCCCAATCGCCGAACCATGGATAACCGGCGATCACGGTCTTTCCCGCCGGATGGCCGTCGCGGTAACGGTCGACGATGAATTGATCGGTGGCTAGCGCCAATTGCCCGATCCAGCGCGGCGCATCGGATGGCAACGTCGCCAGCAGCGCTTGCCCGGATTCCTCCACACGCGCACTGACGGCAGCGTAGTCTTCCGGCGCGGATGCTTCAACACTCAACACCAATGCCGCATCCTGCCCCGCATTGAGCGCAAGCGTGAAACGCCCCGGACTGAACAGGTCTTCGCTATCGTCCAGTCCGCGCGCGGCTTCCATGCGGTGTTTGAAATTCCAGTGCCAGACGGAATCGGGCGTAAATGTTGCCCCGTCGCAACGCACGCGGTAAGGACGCGCACCTTGAAATGCCTGTACTTCAAACCCGTTGCTTATCTCGCGGATAGCCATATCCCAAGCGCCGTGGCTGTGGCCATGGTAATCGCGGTAGGTGCACAACGGTTTCAGTTCGAGTTCGAGCGTATCGCTGGCACGCAACACGCGGAAATGCAGGTAGGTGGTGTTCAGTCCCGGCGCCATCAGCACGCGCTTTTCGAGCAGAGCATCGGCCAGCGCGTAGCGCCACACGGGCACGGCACCGTCCAGAAAGAAGGATTCGAGGTGCAGATATCCGTGCGGGTCTATCGTGCCATTGGCTGTGCCATCGGTCGTACCGTCGGCGAATTCGTTGCACGACAAGCGATAGGTATCGCCCGCATAACGCACCGTCGCATCCGCCTTCGCCACCAGCAAGGTGCGCCCGAGCGGGGGCGACATCGCCGCCATGAGCAATCCGTGGTAGCGGCGTGTGTTCATATCGCTTACGGTGCCCGAGGCGTATCCTCCGATGCCATTGGTGACCAGCCATTCGCGCCCGGCTGCACGCTCCAGATTCCCGCAATCGCCGCGCCCCAATTCGATCAGCGGCGCGTCAGTCCATTTACCCGGAATTGCTGGAATCAATTTTGCCTCCTTCGGACAGACCGGTGAATCAGCACCACGCATGGTTAGTCTATAAGGGGGGCCAAACCTTACAAAACTATGTGCGGCGATTCCGGTTCGATGATCATTAGCGGACGTATGCTTTGCTCCCGGCGGGGGAGGCTATTTATTCCGCCTGCGATGTTTCCTTGTCAAAACATGCAGCCTCTCTGGCCACAAAATGGAAATCGGCGAATCCGGCATGGGCGGTTTCGCCGGTATTGTCGGTGTCGGCAGCGACCGAGAGCTGGATCAGGCGCGCCTGGGCTGAGCCGAACTCGGCGATCACATCCTGGCGCACGTCATGTCGCGCCACCACCCAGCGCCCGGCATTGGCCGCGCCCGATTCGGCCACGATCATGCGCGTGCGGTCGGTGTAGGCATTCGGCTTGCGCGTGCCGACCGGATAGCGGTTGTCCCACACATAGTTGAGCGCGGCATCGGGCACGGCATCGCCGTAGATGCTGCGCGCCAGCGCGAGCTGACCGCGCAACAGCCAGCCGATCTCGGACGGCGGCAGGGCGAACGACACATACACACGCGCGGCGTAATCGTCGCCCGCCTTGGTCTCCATGTCCGCCTTGACCAGCGGCGCATCCACGCGCCAGCGCCAGCACAGCACCGGGGTGCGCTCCAGATCGACTTCCACCGGACGCGCCAGCAACGCCATGCTGCGCTCGGCGCTGGCTTCCACCCCGAGTACGCCATCCCATCGGGTCACGCGATAACGGGTCGGCGCGACCTTGGCATCGAGCTGGATGACCTGCCAGGGTGCGGGCACCGTGGCCGCTTCCGCATCGAAACGGCTCAGCCACTCCGCCTCCTGCGCCTGTGCTGCGGCGGCGCAGGCCAGCAGGCAGGCGAGCAGCGCGCTACGCCGCAACATGTCCGCTCCAGTGCGGCGGCAGCCTGTTCAGATCCTGCGGCTCGTCCACGTCGTGCAGCATCTGTCCGACATGCAGCGTCCAGCCCAGTTGCCCGATGCGCGCGATGGTGAGGCTGGCCACCTCGTCGGTACTCCAGGGAATGTCGTTGAGCAGGAACGGGTTGAAGCGGGTCAGACCGAGCAGTGCATAACCGCCATCCGCAGTGCAATGGATCACCGCCTCATGGTCGTCCAGCGCTTGCCGGGCCTGTTGCAGCAACTCCGCCGACATTTCCACGCAGTCCGTGCCGACCAGCAGCACGCGCTCGCCCTGTTCGATCACGCGCCGCGCCGCGCGCGCCATCCGCGCACCGAGATCGCCTTCGCCTTGCGCCGTGATCTCGAAGCCTGCGGGTAGTGCAACCATGCTCCATGCCGCATCGTCTAGCGCCGGTGTCGCGCATAATTCCACTGTACCGATGTTTGCCGCAAGCGCCACGTCCAGCGTATGCAGCAACATCTGCCGCGCCAGATCGGCCGCGCCCTGTGCGCCCAGCACGGGAATCAGGCGCGTCTTGGCGAATCCCGGTTCGGGCGCTTTGGCGAAGATGATGATGCGCGTCGGCCTCATCGGTACAGCCCGGCCAGTGTGTTTGCATCTGCGCCGCGCCAGTAGGCCCAGCGCAAGCGCCACATCAGCAAGATGGTGCGCCACACGCCGCGCGTTTCCCAGCGCCGGCCCGAGGTGTTGACGCAGTGCCCGATGCAGGCCGGGGGCGAGAGTCTTTTCAGGCGCTTGCTCAATTCCACATCTTCCATCAGCGGCTGGTCGGAAAAACCTTGCACCCGCTCGAATGCATCGCGGCGCACGAACATCGCCTGATCGCCGGTGGCGATGCCGGAGAGGCGCGAGCGCCAGTTCATCAGTTGCGCGATCACGCGCAGCATGAAGGCTCGTCCCGTGATGCGCACGTCGAAACGCCCCCAGCAATGCCTGCCATCCGCCAGCGCCTGCGCGATATGCTGCGCAGCGCCGTGCGGCAGGCGCGTGTCGGCATGCAGGAACAGCAGCGCCTCGCCGGTGGCGCGGGCCGCGCCCGCATTCATCTGCCGCGCCCTGCCGCGCGCCGCGTTTACCACGATGAACCCCGCCGCTTCGGCCAGTGTGACCGAGCCGTCCGTGCTGCCGCCGTCGGCGAACACGATCTCGCACCCGGCACTCTGCAATGGCAGCAGATGCGCGAACAGTTCCGGCAACTGCACTGCCTCGTTCAGCATCGGGATGACGATGGAGAGTTTCATGTCAGAAAAACCTTTTAGCCACAGAGAACACAGAGTGTACAGAGAAGAACCTCGCTGCTCTCTCTGTGTTCTCTGTGGCAAATTGATTTTGCATGTTATTCACCCGCGTCGCCAAGCATGGTATTTCTCCAGCCAGCGCAGCACACCCTGTGGCGCATGTGCGCGCTTCCATTCTCCGGCGGCGTATTTGTTCGCCTCCGCCAGCGTCGGGTAGATGTGGATGGTGCCGAGGATCTTGTTCAGCCCCAGCCCGTGCTTCATCGCCAGCACGAACTCCGCCAGCAAATCGCCCGCGTGTTCGCCCACGATAGTCACGCCGAGGATTTTGTCCCTGCCTGGCACGGTCAGCACTTTGACGAAGCCGTACGCGCTGCCGTCGGCTATGGCGCGGTCGAGGTCGTCGATGCCGTATCTGGTCACTTCATGGGCGATGCCCTGTTCGCGCGCTTCCTGTTCGTTGAGGCCGACGCGCGCCACTTCCGGGTCGATGAAGGTGGACCAGGGGATGACGGAATAGTCCACCCTGAAGCGCTTGAAGTCGCCGAACAGCGCGTTTACCGCCGCATACCAGGCCTGATGCGCGGCGGTGTGGGTGAACTGGTATGGCCCGGCCACGTCGCCAGCGGCATAGATGTTCGGGCACAGCGTCTCCAGATAGTCGTTGGTGGTGACGGTGCGCTGGGCCGGGATGCCCAGCTCTTCCAGCCCGAATCCCTTCAGCCGCGCGCTGCGCCCGACCGCGCAGATCAGCGCGTCGAATTCGATGCGGCGCGATTCACCGTCATGCTCGACCACGATGTATTTGCGCTCGCCTTCTTTTTCGCAGCGCATCGCCTTGTGGCCGGTCAACACTTCCACGCCATCGGCGGCGAGCGCGGCGCGCGCCAGTTCGGATACTTCCTCGTCTTCGCGGATCATGATGCGCGGGGCCATCTCAATCTGCGTCACGCCCGATCCAAGGCGCGCAAAACTTTGCGCCAGTTCGCAACCGATCGGGCCGCCGCCCAGCACCACCAGCCGTTCGGGGGCTTCATCCAGTTCGGCGAATTCATCCCACAGGGTATCGCTGGTGACATAGCCCACCTCCTCCAGCCCCGGCAGCGGCGGCACGAACGGACGCGCGCCGGTGGCGATAACTATACTGCGTGTGGTAAGCCGCTGCGTCGTGCCGTCGTTGAGTTTGATCTCGACCGTCCACGGGTCGGCGATGCGCGCATGGCCTTGCAGCACTTCCACGCCGAGGCCGGTGTAACGCTCCACGCTGTCGTGCGGCGCAACGGTGCGAATCACTTCATGCACGCGCGCCATCACCTTGCGGAAGCTGAATTCCGGCTGGGTCGAGCTCAGGCCGTAGTGCTCGCCGTGACGCATCTGCTGCGCCAGCTTTGCGCTCCTGATCAGCGCCTTGCTCGGCACGCAGCCGTAGTTCAGGCAATCACCGCCCATCTTGTGCGTTTCGATCAGCGTGACCTTGGCTTTGACTGCCGCCGCGATGTAGGCGGAAACCAGACCCGCCGCGCCGCCGCCGATGACGATCAGGTTGCGGTCGAATTTTGTGGGGCGCTGCCAGCGTGCATATACACGACGACTTTGCAGCCATTGGATGAATTTATTGGCGATCATGGGAAATGCTCCTAGCAGTACAAACGAGAACAACAATGAGGGCGAGAGGATGCCGGACAGACTTTGCAATTGTGCGAGTTGCGTACCCGCGTTGACGAACACCAGCGTACCCGCCAGCATACCGACCTGACTGACCCAGTAAAAGGTGCGCGCGCGCATCGGGGTCAACCCCATCAGCAGGTTGATGAGAAAGAACGGGAACACCGGCACCATGCGCAGTGTGAACAGATACAGCGCGCCGTCGCGGGCGATGCCGTCGTTGATGGCTTTCAGCTTGTCGCCGAAGCGCTGCTGCACGGCATCGCGCAACAGGTAGCGCGAGACCAGAAAGGCCAGCGTCGCGCCGATGCTGGAGGCGAACGACACCAGTAGTGTGCCCCACAGCAAGCCGAACAACGCGCCCATCGCCAGCGTCATCACCAGCGCGCCCGGCAACGACAGCGCGGCCACCAGCACGTAGCCGGCGAAGGCGAGACCCGTGACCAGCCAGGGCGATTGATCCTTCAGCGCGATGAACTCGCCGCGTCTGGCTTGCAAGGTTTCCAGCGTCAGGTATTGGTGCAGATCGAAGGCGAAGAAGACCGCCGCCAGCACGGCGATCAGCAGCAGGAGCGCGGCGCGCTTCATGATAGCGCACCCCCGCAACTGCTGCCCTGTCCGGCGGTGCAGCCGTAGCAATGATCCGCCACGCGTATCGTCTGCCCCGCTATGTCATGCTGCAACAGTTCGCGCAGATGTGGTCGTCCTGCTCCCGGCAACGGCAACCCCAGTTGCTGATTGAAATCGCAGTCGTACAAAAAACCCTGCCAGTCCACACTGACCAGATTGCGGCACATCACCGTAGCGAGATTGGCGGCGGTGAAATTCTCGTGCAACAGGCGCATGTAGTCGTTGAATTGCCCCTTGGAGACCAGCACCGAGCCGAAACGCTGGATCGGCATGTTCGCTATCACCAGCAACTGGTTGAAGCGGATGCCGAAATGATCGAACAGCTCGCGCTGGTAAGCGGCTTGCAGCGCGGACTGGTCCGGCGGCAGCGAGGGGCCCTGCGGGTTGAATACCAGATTCAGCGTCAGCCCGCTGCCCGGTTCGCCGTAGCCCAATTGGTTCAACTTTTGCAACGCGAGGATGCTCTTGTCGAACGCGCCCTTGCCGCGTTGTTTGTCTACGTTCTCGGGCAGATAGCACGGCAGCGAGGCGACGATCTCGACCTGTTGCGCAGCGAGGAACTCGGCAAGGTCTTCCTGCCCCGGCTCGAACAGGACCGTCAGGTTGCAACGGTCGATCACATTGCAGCCCTGCGCCCGCGCGGCGCGCACCAACTCGCGGAAGCCCTCGTGCAGTTCCGGCGCGCCGCCGGTGAGGTCGAGCGTGTGCAGCTTGCGCGCCGCCAGCACCTGCGGGATCAGCGCCAGCGTTGCGGCATCCATCATCTCGGTGCGTGAGGGCCCGGCGTTGACGTGGCAATGCACGCAGCTCATGTTGCACTGGTAACCCAAATTGACTTGCAGAATTTCCAGAGCGCACCGGTGGATGGCGGGGAATCCGGTGGTCTGGAGCAATGGTAATGTAGCGTGCATGACGTGTCTCGTTTTGGGTGTTGCGGATCGTTGCGGCCTGGTAGTCTTGCAGGTCGGGTTAGTGAAAGCGTAACCCGACAACTCGGCGGGCATCCATTAGTCGGGTTACGCGTTGAAACCGCTAACCCGACCTACTTGACTACCTGACTTCACTCGACCACCAGCCGATAGTTCGGGGTCGGGTTGAGCGGACAGGAATAGACGTATTCGCCCGGCTTCAGGTCGATGATGTAATCCTGCGTCTTGCCGGTGATCAGGCCGCCGCCGGAAACGTTCGGCAACGTGGCGCGGCTGATGAGCGCCGCGCCGCGCAGCCAGAAGCCGAGTTCGTAGGGAACATTCCTGTTGGTGACGCGGAACACGGCTTTGCCCGGTTTCAATTTGAGCACCACCGCGCGCGCCAGACGCGCATCGCCGGTTCTAGCGTTGATCGCTTCGCAATCCTGAATTTTCGTGGATTTGAAGCCCTGATCGATACCCTGTTCGCTTTCCAGAAACTGGCACGGCACCTGAGTCAGTTCGACCACCTGCGGCGCGGCCTGAACCAGCGGCGCGGCAAACAGCGCGAGCGCCATGACAATGAACTTGCCTGCATGTCCGTTCTTCATTTGAGTCTCCTTGTGCGTGCCACACGCAAAGTTCAACCAAAATAGTAGGCCGGGCTTTGCCCGACGCGGCGGGCAAAGCCCGGCCTACAACTGCATCGAGAGTTCGAATAACGGCTCAATGCCCGTCGCCCCACAGCGATTTCACCCGCGCATCGCGCCCGCAACCGTGACGGTAATATTGGTAGCGGATCGGGTTTTTCTTGTAGTAGTCCTGATGATATTCCTCGGCGGAATAGAACACCCCGGCAGCTTCGATCTCGGTGTAGATGCGGGCGAAGCGGCCGCTTTTTTCCAGAGCCGCCTTGCTGGCGCGCGCCAGCTTTTCTTCCGTTTCGTTCTGGAAATATATCCCGGTGCGATATTGCGAGCCGACATCGCAGAACTGCTGGTTCTTCACCGTCGGATCGATGTGCCGCCAGAAGTAATCCAGCAACTTTTCGTAACTGACCTGTTGCGTGTCGTATTGCACGCGCACCGCTTCCGTATATCCGGTACCGCCCCGGCTCACCTGTTCGTAAGTCGGGTCGGGCGATTTACCGCCGATGTATCCCGACTCGACCGCGATCACGCCGGACAACTTCTCGAAGTCCGCCTCGATGCACCAGAAACAGCCGCCGGCAAAAATCGCCGTTTTCGTTTCGGCATTGGCTGTTGCCGCGCACAGCAACAGCACCGCTGTCATCAATAGCCGTTTCATGATCGCAGCTCCGGCAGCGGCGTTCCCTCCGGCACGAATTCCAGCGCCAGCCCGTTGTTGCAATAGCGCTTGCCGGTCGGCTTCGGGCCATCATCAAATATATGACCCTGATGCCCGCCGCAACGGGCGCAGTGATATTCGGTGCGCGGCCACAGCAGTTTGTAATCGGTCTTGGTGGCGACGGCATCCGGCAGGGGTTGCCAGAAACTCGGCCAGCCCGTGCCGCTGTCGTATTTGTGCGCCGAAGAGAACAGGGGCAGGAAGCAGGCGGCGCAGATGAAAGTGCCGTTGCGCTTCTCCCGATCCAGCGGGCTGCTGCCCGCGCGCTCGGTGCCCTCCTCGAACAGGATGGCATAACGGTCGGCAGGCAACAGCGCACGCCATTCCGAACGAGTTTTGGTCAAAGTCTTCATCATGCGCTCTCCCTTGGCCAGAGCCGGCATGAGCAGCAACAGCGACACGCCAGCCAATCGATGTAGAAATGTGCGACGTTTCATGATCATCCTCCTTGAAAGACAATTCCGCCATGCGGTGATGTGCGTTAGTCGCAAACCGCACGCCCTTTCTTACATATTGCCCGGCTAACCCGCCCGCCAGCCACAGTGCTACTATCCGCCACAACGCACCACGATGCAAACGGAGCAGGACACAGGGGAAAATCGCAAATGCTTCCAATCGCGCCAAACGGGCTTTTGGAGTGTTTTCGGTCATTTTGACCTCGTGGCGTCGGTAACACTGTTGCAGTGCTGCTGAGGCCCATATAAAAATTGTCGCGACTTTTGCAAGAGGCTTAAAGGTGATAACGGTAAAAAACAAACGTACATTACCGCTACCGAAACCGCATAAGGTTCCCGAGCCACAACCGCCGGTAAGTTGCATCCCGATACCAAACAGGAATGCTCCTACTGCAACCCCGATGGCGATCGGGGCGACTGCACCCACGATGGACTGGCCATTAACGACCCATTAGCCAACAGTGGTTGAAGGGGCTGTGGGGGGGCGGTTAATAAATAAATAAAAACAGTGCATTACGATTTAAGTTGCGAAATACGAACCAAGGGGTCGGGCGTTCGAATCGCTCCGGGAGCACCCGAAGAGATTAGAACTTCCGCAATGGGTACAACAGCAGACGAAGGCTCAGGCAACTGAAACGGCCGCATTGGCCGAGGAGCGGGCATCCGCGCCGATCAGCTGGAGCGGCGGCTTATGGCTAAGCAGCCATTGCCCGTTTCGCGAAGCTCGACTTCAAAATCAAAGCCCCGCCTTATTTTTGGAATATCAAAGCCCCGCCGCCCGCGTATTGAATCAACCCTGTCATGCCAATCAATGGCGAACACGACGCCCGAAAACCAGTAAAATGCGTGCCTTCGCAATCGCCTGATACAACCGATGCTCACCTTTCAACAGATCATCCTGACGCTGCAGAATTACTGGGACAAGCAGGGCTGTGCGCTGCTGCAACCCTATGACATGGAAGTCGGTGCGGGCACGTCGCACACTGCCACTTTTTTGCGCTCGCTCGGCCCGGAGCCGTGGAAAGCCGCTTACGTGCAGCCTTCGCGCCGACCCAAGGATGGGCGCTACGGCGAGAACCCGAACCGCCTGCAGCATTACTACCAGTTCCAGGTAGTGCTGAAACCCTCTCCGTCCAATATCCTCGATTTGTACCTCGGCTCGCTGGGGGCGCTCGGTTTCGATCTGAAACAGAATGACATCCGCTTTGTCGAGGACGACTGGGAGAACCCGACGCTCGGCGCATGGGGGCTGGGCTGGGAGGTGTGGCTGAACGGCATGGAAGTGACGCAGTTCACCTATTTCCAGCAGGTCGGCGGCATCGACTGCAAGCCGATCACCGGCGAGATCACTTACGGGCTGGAGCGGCTGGCGATGTACCTGCAGGGCGTGGAGAACGTGTATGACCTGACCTGGACGCCCGGCGTGACCTATCGCGATGTGTACCACCAGAACGAGATCGAGCAATCCACCTACAACTTCGAGCACAGCGATGTGGAATTCCTGCTCGGCGCGTTCGGCAGCCATGAGAAGCAGGCCAAACACCTGATAGAACAGCAACTCGCCTTACCCGCCTATGAACAAGTGTTGAAAGCCGCGCACAGCTTCAACCTGCTCGATGCGCGCGGCGCGATTTCGGTGACTGAACGCGCCGCCTATATCGGGCGCATCCGCAATCTGGCGCGCAGCGTCGCGCAAAGCTACCTCGACAGCCGCGCGCGTCTCGGCTTCCCGATGGCACCCAAGGAATGGGCGGACGAAGTGCTGGCGCAGATCGAAAAGAAGGCGGTGGCGGCATGAGCACCAAGAATTTGCTGGTCGAGTTGCTCGTCGAGGAATTGCCGCCGAAGGCGCTGAAAAAGCTGGGCGAGAGTTTCGCCGAGGGGCTGACTGCAAGCCTCAGGGCGCAAGGTCTGGTTGCCGCTGATGCGACAGTTACTGCTTATGCTTCACCGCGTCGTCTTGGCGTGCATGTCACCGGTGTTGCGGCACAGTCGGCAGATAAATCTGTTTCGCAGAAGCTAATGCCGACCGCAGTCGGATTGGATGCGGCAGGCCAAGCCACCCCGGCGCTACTGAAGAAACTTGCCAGTATGGGTGAGGACGCATCAATGGTGTCTAATCTAAGGCGGGAAAACGACGGCAAAGCCGACATGCTGATATTGGACAAGATCGAAAAAGGCATGAGTTTGACGCTTTGCTTGGCAAAAGCACTTTGGGAAACTTTGGATAACTTGCCTATTGCCAAGAGGATGACTTACCAGCTCGCCGACGGCTGGAGTAGCGTACAGTTCGTGCGTCCCGCGCATGGATTGGTCGCATTGCATGGCGAAGAGATTGTACCGACTGGAATACTGGGTTTTTCCGCTGGGCGTGAGACACAAGGCCACCGTTTCGAGGCTAGCGTGTCGCCTATCATACTGAAGGATGCCGACAGTTACGAAGCGCAGATGGAAAACGAAGGTGCGGTTATCCCGAGTTTTGAAAAGCGCCGCGCCGAGATCGCCAGACAACTCGCCGCTGCCGCCGCGAAAGAAAACCTCAGGCCGATTGAAGATGACGCGTTGCTGGACGAAGTGACCGCGCTGGTCGAGCGTCCGAACGTGCTGATCGGGCAGTTCGAAGCGGAATATCTCGAAGTGCCGCAGGAATGCCTGATCCTGACCATGAAGGCAAACCAAAAATACTTTCCGCTGCTGGACGCTGACGGCAAGCTGACGAACAAATTTTTGATCGTGTCCAATATCCGCCCTTTAGATGCGAGCCTGGTGATCGGCGGCAACGAGCGCGTGGTGCGCCCGCGCCTCGCGGATGCAAAATTCTTCTTCGATCAGGATCGCAAGAAGACGCTGGAATCGCGCGTCGAGAAGCTCGGCAACGTGGTGTACCACAACAAGCTGGGCACGCAGTTGCAGCGTACCGAGCGCGTCGCTACGCTGGCCGGCACGATTGCGCGGCTGCTGAATGCGGACAAGGCGGACGCAGAACTGGCGGCGCGGCTGGCCAAGGCCGACCTGCTCACCGACATGGTCGGCGAGTTTCCCGAGTTGCAGGGCATCATGGGGCGCTACTACGCGCTGCACGACGGCGAGGACAAGATCGTGGCGGACGCCATCGAGGCGCATTACCACCCGCGCTTCGCCGGGGACACCTTGCCGCAGGGCGCGATCGCGTGCGCCGTGGCGCTGGCCGACAAGCTGGAGACTGTGGTTGGTATCTACGGCATCGGCCAAGTGCCCACCGGTGAAAAGGATCCGTTCGGTTTGCGCCGCCACGCGCTGGGCATCTTGCGCATCCTGGTCGAGACGCCGCTCGATCTGCCGCTGCCGGCGCTGATCAGGACCGCAGCCGGGAATTTCCCGGCAGGCATGTTGAGCGCGACGGTGGCGAGCGACGTGGAAGGCTTCATGCTGGACCGCCTGCGCGGCTATCTGCGCGAGCGCGATTTCGAGGTGTCGCATATCGAGGCGGTGCTCCATATCCTGAACGGGCGCATGCACGAAGTCCTGCCGCGCCTGCAAGGGGTGCGCGCCTTCGCCGCGCTGGAAGTGGCGAAGGATCTGGCGGCGGCCAACAAGCGCGTGCTGAACATCATGCGCAAGAACTGCGAGGAACTCGGCGCAGATTTAACCGGTGCAGCCGTGAAACCAGCGTTGCTGAAAGAAGCCGTCGAACGCGACCTGTTTCAGGCGATGCAGGACATCACGCCATTCGCGCAGGGCTGCCTGGATCGCGGCGAATACGGGCAGAATCTGAAGGTGCTGGTCACGCTCAAGCCGTTCATCGACGATTTCTTCGAGAAGGTCATGGTGATGTGCGAGGACAAGGAACTGCGTTTGAACCGGGCGGCGTTGTTGCAGCAGCTCGGCAGGCTGATGAACCAGGTTGCCGATATTTCCAGGCTGGCAACATGATATGAAGCAAGAATGGTAGGGTGCGCTGTGCGCACCATGGTGCATGGAATGCACCCTACGCCCGCTAATAACTAACGACTAACGACTGATGTTATGAACCTGATCATTCTCGACCGCGACGGCGTAATCAATTACGACTCCGAGCAGTTCATCAAGAAGCCGGAGGAGTGGAAGCCGATCCCCGGCAGCCTGGAGGCGATCGCGCGCCTGAACCAGGCCGGTTACCGCGTGGCGGTGGCGACCAACCAGTCCGGCATCGGGCGCGGTTTGTTCGACATGGCGATGCTGAACGCGATTCACGGCAAGATGCACAAGGCCTGCGCGCTGGTCGGCGCGCGTATCGATGCGGTGTTTTTTTGCCCGCATACCAACGAAAACGGTTGTGATTGTCGCAAACCCAAGAGCGGGATGCTGGAGGAGATCGCGGCGCGCTACGGCCTCGGCGACCTCGACGATGTCCCGGTAGTGGGCGATTCGCTGCGCGACTTGCAGCCTGCCGCCGCGCTGGGTGCGCAGCCTTATCTGGTGCTGACCGGCAAGGGAATGAAAACTCAGGCGGCAGGCGGGTTGCCTGAGGGAACCATTGTTCTGCCGGACCTTGCGGCGGTGGTGGCGGAACTGGTTTGATGACGAAATATTTAGCCACGGATTAACACGGATAAAACCTTGGCGATATTTTTGAATCATGTGATGAATTCCCATCCGTGTATATCCGTGTTAATCCGTGGTTAGGTCACCTTTCAATCTATGATCTTCATACGCTCGCTGATTTTCCTGCTGCTGCAAATTCTCATCACGCCGGTTTTTGCGCTGCTGGCGTTGCTGACCTTTCCGCTCAGCCGGCACATGCGCTACCGCATCATTTCGCAATGGGCGAAACTGATGCTGCCGTTGTTGCATCTGGTGTGCGGCATCCGCCATGAGGTGCGCGGCATCGAGAATTTGCCGAAGCAGCCCTGCATCGTCATGTGTAAGCACCAGTCGGCATGGGAGACGCTGGCGCTGCAAAAAATCTTTCCGCCGCAGGTGTGGGTGCTGAAACGCGAATTGTTGTGGCTGCCATTCTTCGGCTGGGCGCTGGCGCTGACCAGCCCGATTGCGATCAAGCGCAGCGACGGCAAGGGCGCGATAAAGCAGTTGCTCAAGCAGGGCAAGGAGCGGCTCGCGCAAGGCTTCTGCGTGGTGATTTTTCCCGAGGGCACGCGCGTGCCGTTCGGCCGGCGCGGCAAATACAAGATCGGCGGCGCGATGCTGGCGGCGAGCAGCGGCGTGCCGGTCGTGCCGGTGGCGCACAACGCCGGACGGCTGTGGGGGCGCAATGCGTTCAGCAAGCATCCCGGGCTGATCACCATGAGCATCGGTAAGCCGATCGAGACCAAGGGGTTCAAGGCGGAAGAAATCAACGCGCGCGTCGAGGCGTGGATCGAGAACGAGATTCAGCAGCTGCCGCATTGAGCTAAAGAGATGTCCACGAAAGACACGAAAAACACGAAATTGACACGATGAGCGGCACTCGTTTTTCAAATTTGAAACCACAAGCTTTCTGGCTTTGTTCGTGTCTTTCGTGGACAGATGCTTTCCCACAAGGTAAGTGCTGATGCTCAAACGCCTGCGCAATCTGGTTTCCCCGCCCGGCGTACCCGCAAGGGGCATGTCCGGGGTGTCCCCGTCGCTTCGCAACGACCCTCCCAGTGTCGAGCAACGCGCCGCGCTGCTCGCCGGAAAAAATATTTCCTACACCCTGAAGCGCAGCAGCAGGCGCAGGAGCATCGGCCTGCGCATCGATGACCGCGGCCTTACCGTGAGCGTGCCGTTGCGCGCTTCGGAAAAGTGGCTGCACAGCGTATTGCAGGACAAGGCGCATTGGGTGGTGGAAAAACTGGATGGCTGGCAGATGCGCAAGCCGGTTGAAATCCGCTGGGCGGATGGCGAGATGATCCATTATCTGGGCGAGGCGTTGACCCTGCGCGCCGTGCCGTGCCTGTTTGCCGCGACTCCGGTACTGCGTTGCGGTGAGCTGTCGGTGTTCATTGCCAATGACGGCGGGGCGGCGCAAATCGAGCGCGCCGTGGCGCACTGGTATCAACTCGAGGCAGAACGGCTATTTGCAGAGCGTGTGGCGCACTACGCGGCATTGCTGGATGTCGCGCCGCGCGTGGTCAGGCTTTCCTCGGCTAAAACGCAATGGGGTTGCTGTACGGCGCGCGGCACGGTGCGCCTGAACAAACAGCTCGTCAAATTGCCGCTGCGCCTGGTGGATTACGTGGTGGTGCATGAACTCGCGCATCTGCGCGAGATGAACCATTCGGCGGCGTTCTGGGAAGTGGTGGGAAGCGTTTGCCCGGATTACGCGAGGCTGCGCCGGGAGCTTAAGGCTGTCGCTTTGTAGGGCGGATGAGCGTAGCGTTATCCGCCGTATGGAAAATCATTCGGCGGATAACGGCCTACGGCCTCATCCGCCCTACGAGGCTGATACATGAATAGATCAGGGCGCGATTAACCAGCCACTTACCTATCGTTTTTTGATGGGTTAGTGGAATGGCTATGCAAAGCTATCGCGCCCCTACGGCAGGCTGATCTTCTCGCCTTGCGCGGCAAACAATTCTGCGAGTTTGCCGAACAGTTCGCTGTCGTCGCGCCGGCTGTGCCACGCCCCGTCCAGCCAGGCGTAATGAAAACCGCCGGACTTGGCGGCGACCCAGATTTCCTGGTTGACGTCGTGGCGGTTGATGATGATCTTCTGGCCGTCGCCGAATTCGATTTCCAGCACGTTGCCGCTGCGGTTGCATTCGACATCGCTGCCGCAGTCATCTATGGCCGTTTCGATGCGCGCCAGTGCGGCATCGGCCAGTTGGTTGAATTCGCTTTCATTCATTTAGAGCCTCTTTACAGCAGGTTTCGTACCCCGGGCATGAAACCTGCTGAAAGAGGCTCCTAGCCTTTATAATCCGGTACATTAATTTTTAATTTTCGGGAAATGTAATCATGCGACATGGCATCACTTTAGGCATTATCGTGGTTTTGGCCGCACTGCTGCAAGGCTGCGGGCACAAAGGTCCGCTTATGCTTCCCGCGCCCGGCGCTTCATCCTTACAACAAAGCAAATAACCATGAGCGATTATTTTCATTACCAGGACAACCAGCTATATGTCGAACAAATGCCGCTGGCGGATATCGCGGCGCGGTTTGGCACACCCTGCTACGTGTATTCGCGCGCCGCGCTGACTGACGGTTATCGTCAATTCAGCAACGCATTGCAGGGGCGCGAACATCTGATCTGCTATGCGGTGAAAGCCAATTCCAATCTGGCGATCCTGAACGTGTTTGCGCGCCTCGGCGCGGGCTTCGATATCGTATCCGGTGGCGAATTGCAGCGCGTGCTGGCGGCAGGCGGCGATGCGCGCAAGGTGGTGTTCTCCGGCGTGGGCAAGAGCGTGGCGGAAATGCGCTTGGCGCTGGATGCGGGTATCTTGTGTTTCAACGTCGAGTCGGCTGCCGAACTGGAGCGCCTCAACGAAGTGGCCGGCAACATGGGCAAGGTCGCACCGGTCAGCCTGCGCGTGAATCCCGATGTCGATGCGAAGACGCATCCGTATATTTCGACCGGGCTGAAGCAGAGCAAATTCGGCGTGGCCTATGACGAAGCCATCGCGCTGTATTGCAGGGCGCGCGATCTGCCGCATCTGCATATCACCGGCGTGGATTGCCATATCGGCTCGCAGCTCACCGAGACCGGCCCGTTCGTTGCCGCAACGGAAAAAATATTGGCGCTGGTGAACAGGTTGGCCGATGAGGGCATTCGCCTGGAGCATATCGACCTGGGCGGCGGCCTGGGCATACGCTACCACGATGAAACGCCACCGGCGATTGCCGATTATGTGGCTGCGTTGCTGGGCGCGCTGTGCGGGCGCAGCGAAAAATTGATCCTCGAACCGGGGCGCGTGTTGGCCGGCAATGCCGGCGTGTTGCTGACGCGCGTGGAATATCTCAAGCATGGCGAGGAGAAGAATTTTGCCATCGTCGATGCCGCGATGAATGACCTGATGCGCCCGGCTTTGTATGAAGCGTTCCACGAAATTTTTCCGGTCGAACAGGAACCCTCTCCTCAATCCTCCCCCCCAAGCGGGGGAGGAGGCAAACGAAAAAGGCAATCTTTGATTTACGAAATAGTCGGCCCGGTCTGCGAGACGGGCGATTTTATCGGCCATGCGCGCAACCTGGCAATCGCGCCGCAATCCTTGCTGGCTGTGCTTTCCGCCGGCGCATACGGGATGAGCATGAGTTCCAATTACAACACCCGCCCGCGTGTTGCCGAGGTGATGGTTGATGGCGGGGCAGCGCATCTGGTGCGTGAGCGCGAAACGGTATCGCAGTTGTATGCCGGAGAAAAAATGATTTTGTGAGCGTGGTAATTTCCGCGAAAAAATTTACGAAATTTGTTGCAGGTTTTTTTAAACGTGGATACAGTGCCGATGCCGCAAGCGTCTTTCGCTGAAACACAGGGCGTTTGGGTGTGTAGTGAGTCGTAGTGAATGTTCTAAAATTTTTATGGAGAATGAAAATGGCAACATCCGATACAAAAGCAAAAACACCCGCAGCGAAAAAAGTGGTAGCGAAAAAAGTGGTAGCCGCCAAACCGGCCGCCAAAAAAGCCGCCGCCAAGCCAGCCGCCAAGAAACCGGTAGCCAAGAAGCCAGCAGTGAAAAAGGTAGCGGTTAAAAAACCGGCAGTCAAAAAAGTGGCAGCCAAGCCGGCAGCGAAAAAGGTAGCGGCTAAAAAACCGGTAGCGAAAAAAGTGGTAGCGAAAAAAGTGGTAGCGAAAAAAGTGGTAGCGAAAAAAGTGGTAGCGAAAAAAGTCGCCGCCAAGCCAGCCGCCAAACCGGTAGCCAAGCCAGCAGCGAAAAAGGTAGCGGCTAAAAAACCGGCAGCGAAAAAAGCGGTAGCCGCCAAGCCGGCAGTCAAGAAGCCAGCAGTGAAAAAGGTAGCGGTTAAAAAGCCGGCAGCAAAACCAGCTGGTGGAATCCTGAAAGCGTAATTTCGCCTCGCAGGGGCGGCTTGGCTTTTCCGCCCTTTTTTTAGACGAAGCTTCGGCAACAACCCGCGTTTCACGCGGGTGTATTGGTTTTCCTTAAATCAGGAAGATTGTTGCCAATCCCAGAAAGATGAAGAACCCGCCACTGTCGGTAATGGCGGTGATCATCACGCTGGAGCCGATGGCCGGGTCGCGCCCCAATTTCTGCATGGCGAGCGGGATGGCCATCCCAACGGTTGCACCCACCAGCAAGTTGAGCAGCATCGCGCTGGTCATCACGATGCCGAGCGCCGCGCTATGGTAGAGGAAGTAAGCGAACAATCCGGCAATACCACCCCACAACAGACCGTTAAATCCGCCAATCGCCAATTCCTTGAGCATCAGTCTGCGCGCATTACCCTGGGTGATTTGCCCCAGGGCCAGCGAGCGGGTGATGATGGTGGTGGTTTGGTTCGCCGAGTTACCGGCAATGCCGGCAACAATCGGCATGAGTGCGGCCAACGCGACGAATTTTTCTATCGTGCCTTCAAAGTTGCCGATCACCCGTGAGGCGAAGAATGCGGTGCAAAGATTCAGCGCCAGCCATGCCCAGCGGTTTTTCGCGCTCTTCCATACCGAGGCAAAAATATCCTCCTCTTCGCGCAAACCGGCCAGATTCAATACGTCGCTTTCCGATTCGGTGCGGATGAAGTCCAGCACCACGTTCACTGTCACCCGCCCGACCAGTTTGCCGTCCTCATCTATCACTGGCGCGGAAACCAGGTCATAGCGTTCAAAAGCCTGGGCGGCCTGTTCCGCCTTCTCCTCCGGATGCAGGTGTATGGTGTCGGTCAGCATCAGGTCGCCGACTATTATTTCCGGTTCGTTGACCACGATGAGATTGATCGGCAGGACGCCCTTGAAATGGTCGTTCCGGTCTACCACGAATACCTGATCGGTGTGATCGGGCAGTTCGTCGAAGCGGCGCAGATAGCGCGATACCACCTCCAGCGTGACGTCCTGGCGGACATGGATCATGCTGAAATCCATCAGCGCGCCGACCGAATCTTCCGAGTACGACATTGCCGCGCGCAATTGCTCGCGATCTTCAACGGACAGCGACTTGAACACATCGCGCATCACGTTGTGCGGCAGGTCCGGGGCAAGATCGGCAATCTCGTCGGTGTCGAGTTGTTCGGCGGCGGCGCGCAACTCTTCGCGGTTCATGGACGCAATCAGCGATTCGCGCACCGCATCGGAAACCTCGATCAGGATCTCGCCATCGCGTTCCGACTTGACCAGATCCCACACCAGCAAACGCTGTTCGATGGGCAGGGCTTCAAGGATATAGGCAATGTCCGCCGGGTGCAGGCTATCCAGCTTGCGGTGCAATTCGGCGAGATGCTGCTTGTGCAACAGGGTATCGACCAGCACGTGACGATCTTCGCGCGGTATCTCTTGCCGGTGAACGACCTCTTCCACCAATGCGTGCTTGTGCAGCAGCGATTCCACCTCCTTGAGGTGATGCTGCACATTTTCGGTGTAGTGATTTTTCTGGTTGATATTGATCATGGTGGCGCCCTATAAATCGCTGGCTATTGTAAAGAATTCGACGTATGGCCGCGCGGAAAATTTGGCCGGACGAGTCCGATCGGATTCAATGGCGGGCTGGCAGGCGCGCAGGTATCAGGCGTATTTTGCGATCAGTTGCTCGAACTCCTTTGCCGGGACTGGTTTGCTGAACAGATAACCCTGAAAGGCATGGCAGCCATTCAGTTCGAGGAACTCGCGTTGTGCCTCGGTTTCCACTCCCTCGGCGATAACCGCCAGATTCATGCTCTGGGCGAGGGATACGATGATTTTGGCGATGGCCGCATCGTTAGGGTCGGTGAGCACATCGCGCACGAACGACTGGTCGATCTTTAATTGGTACAGAGGCAGGCGTTTCAGGTAGGAGAGCGAGGAATAGCCGGTGCCGAAGTCGTCCATGGAGAAGTTGATGCCACAGGCTTTCAGCGCGGTCATTTTTGCGATGATGTCATCCACATTGTCCAGCAGCAGGCTTTCGGTGATCTCCAGCTTGAGTTTTGCTGGGTTTACCCCGAAGTAATCGACCAATGCCAGCACCTCCTCAACGAAAGTCGGCAGATGGAACTGCTTGGCGCTAACATTGACTGCCACGGTGAGATGGGCAGTTTCAGGCTGTGCCGCCCAAGCCGCCAGTTGTTGGCAGGCGGTTGTCAGCACCCAGTGGCCCAAAGGCAGGATCAGCCCGGACTCTTCGGCGAGCGGGATGAATTCGGCGGGAGACACCATGCCGCGCTCGGGATGCCGCCAGCGCACCAGGGCCTCGGCGCCGATCATGCGGCCCGTTGAATCGACTTGCGGTTGATAGTAAAGCAGGAATTGCTCCTGCTCGGAAACGGCGCGGCGCAGATCGGATTCCAGCGCGACGCGGGCGCTGACCGCAGTCTGCATGGCGGGATCGAAGAAGCGCACGGCATTGCGCCCGTCTGCCTTGGCCTGGTACAGCGCGACATCCGCCTGCTTGAGCATTTCTTCCATTGTTCTCACCGGCCCGCAGAACAGCGTGATGCCGATGCTGGCGGCGCTATGGTGTTCGTGGCCGTTGATGAGGTAGGACTGACCGATAATCTCGCGTATTTTTTCTCCTACGGTTTCGGCTTGGGCGGCGGCGACCTGTTCGTCTTCGTCCAGGTCTTCAAGCAGGACGACGAATTCGTCGCCGCCCAACCGGGCGGTGGTGTCGCCTTTCCGGATGCAGCCTTGCAGCCGGTTTGCCACTTCGATTAGCAGCAGGTCGCCGACAGCGTGGCCTTGGGTGTCGTTGATACTCTTGAAGTTGTCGAGGTCGATAAACAGCAGCGCGCCCTGCCGGTCGTTACGGGTGCTCAGCGCAAGCGCCTGTTGCAGCCGGTCGAGCAGGAACCGCCGATTGGGTAGCTGGGTGAGCGGGTCGTAGAAAACCAGGGCACAAATTTTCTCTTCCGCTTCCTTGCGCTCGGTGATATCAGAAAATGCACAAACATAATTCGTGATTTCACCATCCGTGCCGACAACGGCGGTAATGGTCAGCCATTCCGGGTAGATTTCGTCATTCTTGCGCCGGTTCCAGATCTCCCCTTGCCAGTAATTGTCGCGATGCAGGCTTTCCCGCATGTGCTGATAGAACTCCGCGTCCTGGCTGTCGAATTTGAATATGGACAGAGTCTTGCCGATGGCCTCTTCGGCACTATAGCCGGTCAGTTTTGTGAAGACACGGTTGACTCGAATGATTACCTCGTTTCGATCAGTAACTATCATGCCTTCTTCAATCTCGAAGGCAATGGCGGCAACGCTCAAAGCAGCCTCGCGCTCTTCCAGCACCATCATCATGCTATTGAAGGCATGGGCCATGCCGGCGATGTCCTTCGGCCCTACCAGTTCGGCGCGCACCTGTAATTCGCCGGCCTCGGCGCGTCCCATGCTGGCCGATAACCGGTTAAGCGGCAGCGTCATGCGGTTGGTCAGGAAGCGGATCAGGAACAGGAACAGCAGCGCGAAGGAAAACGACGTGGTCAGGTTAACAACAAAAATGTCGGTAGTCGTCTGAGACAGTGCCGCCTTGCTCATCACCACCGAAACATGGCCGAGCAACTCGGGTGCGGCTGTCTGCACATTGAATGGCGATTCGGCAGAAGACTGTGTATATACCGGCGCAGTAAAACGCCATGCATTCCGGCTTTCCGCATCGAGAACGGCTGCGTCCTGCACCCAGTTGGTTCGCTCGATTACAGTGGGAAATTCGGCAGGGTCGGCGTTGCCGCGTGTCAGCAATGTGCGCTGACTGACGTCGCGTATTTCCACACTGACCACGCCTGGGAAAGCCATGGTCGCATTCGCCGCCTCAGCGGCGTTGTCAGCCGAGGCGTAAATCAGCGCCAAGGTACTCTGGCGGGCCAGATTCTCGGTGATGCGCTGACCCTGCTCAATAAGGTTGGTACGTATCCGCTCGTTACTCTGCCACGATCCCACCAGAGAGGAAAACAGCGCCAGAAACAGAATGCCGAGCGCAACCATAACGCTAAGTTGGCGCTTAAAGGTGAACCTTTGCAGAAATTCGTTGAGAATCTTCTTCATGGGCGAGTTATTGCTCAGGGACTGTCGTGTCGAAACCCTGCATTCGACCCGGATTGAGCCCCAGGTGATTGGCAGTGCGCAGGTTGACAATGCTTCGCACGTCGCGCAATGGCATCACGCCACGCCTTCCATAATCACCCGAGATCAAAATGCCCTGAGCCAAACCGGCAAGACTCTTCCCCAGCGCCACGTTGTCAGGGTAAAGCGAAAACAGTACACCACGCCGGACGTGGGCGGAATTGCTGGAAAAAACCGCGATGCCTTGCTTCCATGATTCCTGCAGCACCAGAGGCAGAATCGAGCTTTCCTCCACCGTGGTGGAGTCCTGCGGTAACCATAAGACATCACGGCGGCCGTCAGCCGCAGAAAAAATTTCCTGATAGAACCGTACCGCACCGCGCAGATCCTGCGCCTCGTATGCCACCAACTCCAGCCCCTGGGCAGGAGCGGCTTCCTTGGCCAATTTCATCAGCCAGCCGTTGAAGTTGGAATCGTAGACAACGAACACACGCTTCGCCGCCGGCATCAACGCCTTCATGCGGGCAAACAGCAATGCAGGATCCGGCGACAGGCTGATCACCGGTTGTGCGCGCGCCTCGTTCTCCGGCACTGTCAACACGCCGCCCACCACTATCCTGATATTGTTATTCAGTGCCGTTGCCGTCTTCATGCCCTGCCGGCCGAGGGCGATCACCACTTTGGTATTCTGGCGGAGCAGACTGGCTTTCAGCACACCGATATCCGTGTCGGCGCGCACCGGATGGTTGGCTAGCCGGGCGCCGACCTTGTCCTCGATACCCTCGATGATTTTCTCGAATATGCCGTGATAAGGCTCACCGATGTCGGGATAGATCACCGCGATTCTGTCTTCCACCGCTGCCCATGCCGGTGATGTAACGACCAATGCGGTGAAGCATAGCAGCACGATGCCCAGCGCCATCACTGCCTTCTCCCGCACGTGGGAGAAGGCATTTGTCGGGCTGAAGCCGTTGGATTTAACCTTATTATGGAAAATAGAAATGAGCATGCCTTGTGAAAATATCCGGGCGGTAGCCATCAGAGCTTGTAGTGCAGCTCGAAGCGCCACTCGCGCGGCGCCAGCGGCAGGTCGTTGGGAATCAGGCCAGGTGCCGGAGACGGCTCGCGCGCATCGGCATCGAACAGGTTGAGCACTTTGAAGGCAAAATCCCAATCGCTGTTCTGCGGCTTGTTGCGCAGCGTGAGGTCCACGGTGTGGTAATCGGCGATCGCGGGGCGGGTATCCGACGGCTCGCGCTTGCGGCCGGCAACGTGGTTGAGTTGCGCGTCCAGAGTCCAGTGCGGCATGAAGCGCCAGTCTGCCCGCGCATAGACATGGTGCCGTGGTGCGTTGCCTGCATCCTGGTTGGTGGCCTCATCGATCGAACGTTGCTGCGCGTAATTGCCCGACAGACGCAGGCTTGAGCTCGCTTCCCAGACCAGTTCGACTTCCATGCCCTGGCCGTGCTGCCGCCCGGCATTCTGTGCGGTAGAAATACCAGTCGCTGGGTCCTGCACGAAACGCAGGATATCCTTCATCTGGTAGCGGAACAGGTTCAGGTTAGCCTGCAAGGTGCGGGCCGCCTGCCAGGCGAAAGCCAGTTCCACCGATTCGATAGATTCAGGATTGAGGTTGGGATTGCCCAGCCCCACCGGATTATTGATGTTATACAGTTCGGAGAATGATGGCGGGCGGAAAGCACGGCCATAGAGCAGCTTGCTGGTCAGGTTGTACGCCGTTTCCCATACCAGCGCCACGCGCGGGTTGGTGGTGCCGCCGAAATCGGAATACTGGTCATGGCGCACGCCGGCGGTCAGATACCAGTCCCGGGTAAAAGCCCATTCGTCCTGCACGTAGACATGGTTCACGCGGCGGCTATGCGGGCGCAGAAAAGGCGCGCTGTCGGTCACATCCACCACCGCTCCGAGCGGTGCCGGAAAGAAACCGCCGGGGATCGGCACCAAAGTGAAATTTTTGGTTTCCTGCGTACGGTATAGGTCATCATCCTGAGTGCCGGTGCCGAAGCGCAGTTTGTGGCTCTGCCACCCGGTATAGGTAGCCGACAGGTTGAAGCGCAAGTGGTGCTCCCATTTGTCGGGATTGCCGATCACGCCGTCGGGGAAGCCGGGAAAGCCCGGCGGATAAAGCGTCAGATCGGATTGCTCGGTGATGTGCAGATAGCTGGCTTGGGCGGTCACATCCAGGTCGGGTGCAAAGTTCGCATCCTGCCAGGTAAGGTCGGTAGAAACGCGCTCGCCGAAATTGCGCCCTTGGGGGTCCAGCGCCGAAGCTATCCCGGCGCCGCTTTGGACATTGTCACGTTGCTGATAGCCGGCGCGCAGCCGCCATTTGTCGCGCGCCAGGTCGATACGGCCATCGATCGCGTCGCGGCCGAGGTTGACAGGCCCCGGCGCGAGAGATGGGGTACCAAATACGGTCATTGCATCTGCGTCTATCATGCGCCGCTGACCGTCGCTGGTACCCACCCGCAAATAGGCGGCGACGTCGAAGCCACCCCATGCGCCGCCATGCTGCACCCACGCATCGCGGCTGTTGAACGAACCGGCGCGCAACCCAAACTGGGTGCCGTCGAGGTCGGCGGCAGTCCTGGTGATGATATTGATCACGCCGGAAAAGGCGTCCGCGCCATACAATGCGGAGCCGGGGCCGCGGATCACCTCGATGCGCGCGACATTCTCCACCGGCATGCCGCCCCAGATTATTGAACGGTCGCCGACGAACACGCCGGTGATCGGTATGCCGTTCACCAGCATCAGCACCTGCGGATTGTACTGGGTGGAGATGCCGCGTATGGTATAGATTGGGTTGTAGCCCAAAGGGGAACGCGATACATGCAGACCCGGCACCGTCTCCAGTACCTCATCCAGATCAGCCGCGCCGATCGCGGCGATATCTTCTGCGGTGACCACGCTGGCGACCGACGGCGCCCGCGCGATCGGTTGCCGGGAGCCGCTGGCGATGCTGACGAAGGACTTGTCGCCGTAGGCCAGTGCCAGCTCCTCTTCCTCGGACTGCGGCGCGGCATGGGCACCGGCGCACCAAGCCACGCTCAGCAACGTAACGGTTGAGTACCGAATCAATCTGTTCATAACTCCCCTTGGCCGCAACAACACGCGGCAATATTTTTGGAAATGCTGATTAAGTTTGTCATCGCGAGCCCCGCAGGGGCGTGGCGATCCAGAACAGTCTGATTTTACTGACAATCTGGATTGCTTCGCTACGCTCGCAATGACAATTCTGGACTTATTCAGTGCTTCCTTTTTTATGTAATGCTTACCCGGTAACAGGTTTGCCATCAGCCGGGAGCATCAGGTTTCAGAGACGCATCCCGCCAGCGGCGGCGGGCAACACCCTCATACGACAACATCCGGCAAGGCAGCGGAAACAACAGGCCCTCCGGTTTTTCCGCCGCTTCCAGATAGCACGGCGGCATGCCGGCAAGAAAAGCCGGAATCCCAAAGAAATAATATTCGTGTGACGAAAGTCCAAAATCAGCCGCCAGCGCCGCAGCCAGCGCGGCATGATTCATTTGCATACGCCAGCGCCCGGCGAGCAAAATCTTTTCCACCTCGAACGCGAGCTTGAGATGCGGCCCGCCATCCAGTCCCTGCTCGCGCACCAGCGCCATCACCGGGGTGATGCGCTCATCCCCGGAAGTAATCGGCCGCCCGTAGCCGGCGATGCCACGCCGCTGCTTTAGTTCTGTGCGCGCCAGCGCCGCCAGGTCTGCACCGGCATCAACTTGAAGCTTGGTGCGAGTCAGAAACTCGCTGGCACGCAGAGCCGCGCCCCAGCCATAAATCGTCGCCTCGGAAACGGCCAGCGCGGCAGCGATGCCGAGATTGCCGGTGCTGCGCGCCGTGCCCGCCAAGGCCGCCACGCGGTTGTTCCACAGACGCGCATCGGGGTAGCTGGTGTAAGCCCACAGGGCATGCAACACTTTCATCTGCTGCTGCGTAAAGCGGCGGCCGGTGATGCCGAACAGATAGAGTTCCAGCCAGTCCAGATCCTTGAGCGATGTGTGCAGGTCGTGGCCGCGAAACACCGCGCGCTCGCCGGGAAAAACCGCTCCCATGCGGGTGACCAGATGCCCGACCTGTTGCTCCAGTAGTTGCGGCCCCTTCATACCCCCGCTTCCGCAAGATTTGTAACTTTTTGAGCAAGGCCGGGGTCGTTTTCCAGCTCCACCTTGAAAAACGGAAAGTTCTTGTGGCCGTAATCCTTCTGTTCCAGCGCATGCACCGCAACGCCCGGCAGCCGCAGCAACAGAAACAGCATTTCTCCCTGCG
>Ga0209317_1000753_pt1 | contig 35197 bp, 37 predicted proteins | sample RifGroB2_FD_183994 | JGI IMG/M metagenome (GOLD analysis project Ga0209317, IMG submission 183994) | Soil microbial communities from Rifle, Colorado, USA - Groundwater B2 (SPAdes) (version 2) | ecosystem: Environmental > Terrestrial > Soil > Unclassified | place: Rifle, Colorado | collected... | reverse complement strand
GGCAAACCACTTCACCTGCTCCGGGTCGTTCCCGTCGATGAGGACGAGGGTCCTGGTGAAGGCAACGTAATCGAGGGGATTGAAGGAATACCCCTTCGGATAGAGAATCCCTCCCTTGCCGTCCGGGATATCCATCTGGAGGGTGTAGGTCATGTCCACCGAAAACCTTCTCTCCCTGGCAGCGCGGGGAAGGTTTACCCGCGCCTTTGGTCCGTCATACTCCTCGATGGATTTCCTCTTCAGCACCTTGCTCCAGTCGATGCTCTTCGCTTTCTGCTCGATCTCGACAAGGGCATCCCTCTCGGCAATCGCGTACGTCGCCCCGACGGTCCCCAGGTTCCCGGCATGGGCCACAGAGGCAAAAAGTATGACCATCGCTACGATTGGAAGCCTGATCATCAATTGCCCCCCGTCGTTGCCTGCATTTTCTGCTGCAGCTTGTTCTGGATCGTCGTCTGCGCCCCCTGGATCTTCGTGTCGAGATCCTTTTGGATATCGCCGAAGTATTCAGAGAGGTCGATCCGGGAAAAATCGAGGGACTGGAATTCGTCCGGGGTGAAGCCGCGGCAGTTGGGGGCAGTGGGAGTTCCCCAGCCGCCGTCCGCTCCGAACGACTGCAGCTGCGGCCTTCCCTGCTCGTGGATGATGCGCGCCATCTTGGTGTTGAAGCAGCAGTACGCTTTCGCCTTCTGGACGCAGCCTGCGAGTGGCCACTTCTTCTCGCAGTAGTCGCCTATGTAGTGGCAGTCCTTGGAAGCGGCCTGCATCCCGGTCTGGATGTCACCCTGGTCGCAGCCGCTCCCGAAGAGGACCTTCATCACCACCAGGACGACTACGGCGACTACGATTGTGGCCGGGTTCAGAAGAGCTCCAGCATAAGCTTCCATTGCCGACCCTATTGCCGCAACTCCCGTTGATCCGCTGGCCGCCGCAGCGGAGACGCCGGTGGCAACGGCGCCACTGACCGTGGTGGTCCCAGTCGCGGTCACAATGCCTACGGATGCGGTGCCGACAAGGGGGGTGACCGTTGCCGCTCCGCTTCCCACCAGGTACGAATAGTAGGCGACCTGGCCGACTTCGTAGGCGGTCTGGATGCCGTTGGCGACCGTGGAGATGTTGCTCCCCATGTCGTCAGAGCCTACCTTGTCGCTTTCGCAGCAGTTGTTGATCATCCCCACGGTGAGCCCAGGCGGCCGGCAGCGGGACCCCTTGCCGTTAAAGACGAAGAGCTGGTCGAGACAGTTTCCGCTCTGGTCCCGCTGGCCGTCATCCTGCATCATCGACTCGTCGATGATGGTCGTCTCTTCGGTACCGCTCGTCCCGGCAGTGAAGCATTGATTCGGGGAGCACTGCATCGTGCCGTTGTTGTCCATGCAGGTGTACTGGGTGCCGAGCGGACAAGTGTTCATTCCCAGAAAGCAGGTATCAAGCGTAGCGTTGTAGATCCCGTCGCCGGTGCAGATCGGGACCGCCTCGCATTTCCTGATGGGAAGCCCGTTGTATGAAGTTCCCGCTGGACAGTCATGCTGGGTGTCGGAGACGCACGCGTCGAGGATTGGGGAATAGGCGACGGTGCTATTGAGAGAATAGCTGCCGTCTTTGGGGCAGACGATCTGCCAGGTACATTTCGATTGCGCCGATGACCAACCATAGGTGCCGCAATTCCTGGTGACCGTAGCACGGCACTCGTTGGCCGTGGCATTGTAGGCACCAAGGCTACAGACGGGAGAGGAATAGCAGACCTGGGCTGCGCTGTCCCAGCTGAAAGCACCGCAATTCACGGTTGCCGCCGCCTCGCACTTATCGCTTGCGACGTTGAGCGTTCCACCGGAACAGCTTGCCGCCTGGTAGCATTTGTCCACGCCGGGATCGAGAGCGAGCGGAGATCCGCAGACGTTCGAGCCGCCGTCGCAGAGATTGAGGGAGGTATTATAGTTCCCTCCGGTGGCGCAGAGAGGGGTGATCTGGCAGGTGGTCCCGTTCAGCGCGTAACCGGATGGGCAGGTGAGTGAGTACGACTTCTGGCAGATATTGAGGGAGCTGTTCAGGGAGCCGGAACCGCAGTTTGCAGCCTGATAGCACTGGCCATACGTGGCGCTGTAGGAGTAACCGGCCGGGCAGTTCCAGGTAGCGGTTGCCTTGCAGTAGTCAATCGAGCCGTCCAGAGTCCCTCCCGCCGCGCAGGAAGGGGTTGCCGTGCAGAGTGAGCCGGACAGGGAGTAGCCGCTGGCGCACCCGGCAGTGGCGCTCTGGTAGCACACGTCACGGCTCCCGTCGAGAAGGCCGTTACTGCAAGTCGGAGCGACGGTGCAGGAGCCTGTGCTGCCGTCGTAGATTGTTCCGGCAGGACAGGTAGGAGTGTATGAGGTATAGCAGACATGGGCGCCGTAGTCGAAACTGCCTCCCGGGCAGGTCGGGTTTTGATAGCAGACGCTTCCCGAAAGGGTGTACCCGGAACTGCAGGCGTTGACCGGGGCGGTACAGGTATAGAGGCCGGCCTGTGTGCAGTCGGTGATCCCGGTCTGGACACCCCACTGACTCACGATGGTCGTGCATGTGGAAGCGCTGGGGGGAGCCGTCAGTGTGTAGCCGGCGGGGCATGAGACGAACTCGGACAGGTCGGCGCTCGCCGCGGCTCCCGTCGTGTAAGACTTTGAAGCGGGGTATCTCACCTCTCCGCTACAGGCGTAGTAGGTGTAATAAGAGCCACTTTCCCAGTCATAACCTTGAGTCGGACATCCCATGCAGTAGGATGACCCGGAATCGTTATCATAAAACAGGGTGAAGCCGGGATCGCAATAGGGGGAATAGTAATCGTAGTACCAGTCGAAGATGGTAGCGACCACGGTAAGGGTATTGCCGCTTCTTGTCTGGGTTAAGTCAGTACCGCCTCTGCACCAGCCGTTCCAGTGAGGCCTGTCGCAACCGCAGTTCCCTGAGCCGCCCCAGGCGCACTCCTGCTTGAGCACGACCTGGCCGTTTTGGAGGATGAAATCAAAACTAAGACTGTCTAGGGAAAGCGGTGTTGCGGAATACTGGGTGATTCCGGTGCTCGTATCCCCCCTTCCCTTGTACTTGATAATCTCCGTCTTTCCCGTTATGGGCTGGGTGTAACCGGTGATCGACGTCGCCGACGCCTCGCACCGGTTCGTAACGCTGTTGAACGTCGTCCCGCTGGGACATACCGGCGCTCTCTCGCACCTGCCGGTTGTCGAGTTGTAGTTGTATCCGGAGGGACAGGTGTGGGTGATGCTCTGGAGACAGACGTTGTAGGTGCTGTTGTAGCTCCCCTGGCTGCAGACGGGTGGCTTTTCACAGCGGGCTGTCCCGGAATTGTAGGTATAGCTGGTGTCGGAGCAGCTGTACGAGGGAGGGACTTCGCACCTGTTGTTTGCGCTGCTGTACGTTCCACCGACACAGGAGGGGCTCGCGATGCAGCTGCCGTAGGTGGAACTGTAGGTGTAGCCGGCCGGGCAGCTGGCCCCTGTCGAAGTCGCAAGGCAGAGATCGTAGGCCGGGCTGTACGTTCCCGGCGAGGCACATGTGGGAGGTGTTTCACATTTGCCGGTGGTCGGGTTGTAGGCGGTCCCTGATGGACACGAGATGGAGCTGGTGATCTCGCATTTGTCCGTGCTTCCGTTAAGACTTCCACCCGATGGACAGTTCACCGCAACAGTGCATTTGTCGAGGACCGTATTGTAGGTGTAACCGGCGGGACAACTCCCAAGTGCGGTTTCGCACCGGTCGCGTGTGGCATTATACGTGGTTCCGGGAAGACAATATGGTGTTGCCTCGCACTTCGCGATGGCTGCGTTATACGAAAAGCCGGTCGCGCAAACCCAGGAAGGGGGATTTTCGCAACGGTCCTTGGTCGGATTCAGCGTTCCTCCGGAGCAGTCGGCGCTCTTTCGGCAGGAATCCAGCGTGCTGTCATAGGTGTAGCCGGAGGGACACTCGTTCATCACCAGCTTTTCGCACTGGTCGGTTACCGGATTAAACGTCCCGCCGTCCGGGCAGGTGACCTGCTCCACGCATTTGTCTATCGCTGCATCGTAGGTATAGCCTGATCCGCATGTGACGGCGGCAGCCGCTTGGCACATGTCCCGCGCGGTGTTCAGCGTCGAGCCTGCCGGACAGACCGGCGCGGAATAGCTTTCCACGCAGTTCACGGAGCCCACGGGGCAGAACAGTCCCTGTGCCGTCTGGGAGCAGTTGGCGATCTCGCCAGGATCGGCAGCATACCCGTTACCGTTCAAGTCCTGGCCGCAGACGGGCTGGGAAAGATCGGGGCCACTCGAACCTTCAGGCGGTGGGGTCGTACCGGTGCCAGACGGCGGTGAGGAAAAATCAGTGGCGCAATCGAGCACGCCGTCGAACTGAACGATCTGTGCGCTCCTTCTCCCGTCGAGTCCGCTCGTCCATTTACCGTCGCCCCCCATGACGACCGCCTGCGGGTCTTGTCCGGTGTTAACGGGAGTAGCCCAATTGGTATAGGGAAGAGCCGTCCCGTCCATGGCGGTGAACCCGCCGGAGCCGAATTCTTTCCAGGCGTCGATGTAGGTGCTCTGGGGGGTGCTAGCTGTCCCCAGGTACTTGCCGAACTGGGTGAGGATGAATTGTTGTGTTTCGGCGCTCTCGATCTTTACCGGCTTGGCAGCACCGTACTGGCCGAGAGAGAGGAGGTTTTTCAGGGAACCGGTGGCGTCACCGGTCATCGTATAGGCACGGGTGATGTTGGCCGAAAAATCGAAGAAGGTTTCCGCCGCTGACGTGCCGCCGGTCGCCGCCGACTTGGCAACGGCGTAGGTCCTGCCGTTGTACGCCTTGAAGGAGGCGAGCGCGTCACTGTAGCGGATGCTCGTGTTCGGATTGACCGTGTCCTGACAGCTGACGACGGCAAGAGCCGCCTGAGGGAAGCCGGTCAGGGCCACAATCAGAGCTGAATAGATGACGGCATAAATGAGCCGGAAGATCATGCTGTCTTACCTCGACCTACAAAGGTTTCTTGTTTCCCGTGGTGCAGATGGTGTCTTTTCCCGCAACCCGGAGCGTCTGGATGATCGTCGCCGCCTCGGCGAAGTCGTTGAGGCACTGGCACTCCTTGACGATCTCTTCACCGGTTCCGGCGGGACAGTGGTTGTTCTGATCGCACACCCGATAGAAGAAATCGTACGAGGTGGCGGGGTTCCTCATCGCCGTCACCTCGCCGGAAACCGTAACCTGGGTATCGTTCTTCGGGATTCTGGTCTTGCACGCCAGTTCGCAGGTAGCCGCCGGGTCACGCCCGGGAAGGGTGATGCTGCCGTTTGTGGCACTCCAGCCAGCGGCGGTAAGCGTCTTGTCCTGGAAGTCGAGGCTAGCGGTGTTGTCCGTCATGGACGTGACGACCGTTCCGAACCTGGTCCCGATCGCGGAGAAGTCGTACACCTGGTTGCCGCAGACGTAGCTCCGCTTTTTCTGCCACCAGTCGCGGCATATGGCGTTGGTCCCAACCTGGCCGGTGAAGTTACGGCAGCCGGGAAGAGGTATGAGGCCCGTGGAGTTGAAATTCGAGAAAGTCTGGACCCCATCCACCGTCTCGCTTTGCAGCCGGCAAGAAGAATCGTTTTCAAGGGTGCCGCACTGATCGTCCACCCCCTCGACGTAACGGTCTTCCTTGATCTGGAAGTAGTAGCTCCAGTTGAACGTCGGAGACTGGGCGCCATTACCAGGACAGACCGTGCTGGTCTGGACAGTGGTGTCGAAACCGTTGACAATTCCGTCCACGGAGCCTGAGCCTGAGGAACAGCCCGAGCCCGTTATGTTGGAGAGGGTGAGGTTCGCCTGCATCATCTTTTCCAGCTTGTTCGGGTCGGGCGGAGAGAGAACGACGTCCTTGATGGTATGCCAGCCATTGCCGCCCGGATTGTCGTTGCAGTTGGCGTGGGCCGTTCCTAATCCGCCGGGGCCGGTGTCGACGTACTGCAGCTGATACTCGGAATCGCTTACCATGTGAACCTGGATATAGATAAGATGATCGGTGCACGTCTGACCGGTTCCCGAATCGTTGATTGTTCTGGTAGTGGTTTGCACGGAGCTGTTTCGCGTCACGGTGCAGGAACTCATCTTCCCGCTCGCCTGGGTCGCGGCGCCGGAATTGGAAACCAGATAGTAGAGGCTTTGGGGGTCGGCGGACTGGGCTATAGCGGCATTGTCCCTTGCACCGGTCAGTCCCCCCCAGTTGGTGTAGTAGCCGGTGAGGGTGCCGATCGTGGGCGATGAGGCAAGGGAGGCGACCGATCCGGTGGCCGTGGTTGCGCTCCCCGTCACCCGGCCGAAGTAGCCTATGGTCGTTAGGTCGTAACTCACATTGGTGATGGTGAACGAGGTGTTGCCGTTATGGACGGCGTTCACGACCCCTCCCCCCAGGTCCTTAAGAATTACCGAGCTGTTCGACCAGACGAGGTTGCTGCCGCAGCTCTGATTGATGCAGTAACAGCCGCCGAGATCGGTGATCGACGCTGAAACGTCGGCAACCTTTCCGTCAATGCCGGCCGACCACTTAAAATACCCGCAGTTGGTCCAGGTCCCCGGATTGCAGGAGATGTAACCGTTGCCGCACACCCCGGAAACCGGCCTGGGGAGCGTGTAGACATTGTCGAAGCTCCCATTGGTGTCGAGGTCCTGGCTGATAACGACCTTCTGGAGGTCGCCGGTTCCCCCGGGCTGAATGAAGACCTCCAGAAACTTCGCCGATGCCGGTGACGTGATGTTCGCCTGGAAGCTCTGCGAGCCGTCCACCGTCTGCATCAGCTTCGTAGGGCTCGTCATAGGCTGGGAGATGTTCAGGCTGGACGCATCCGTGCTGCCGAAACGGGATACGGCGGTTTGCGCCGCGGATGTCCCGGCCGTCTTACCATCATCATACGTTCCCGCAAAGCCGCTCCCGGTCATGATCGCAACGCAGAGGCTAATTGCCGCGATATTTCCTGACCATTTCCCGAATTGCATCTTCATAGTTCATCCCTGTGAGTACCATCCGGTCGATTTCCGCGATCTCTTCGCCGTCCGACGTGAAAGCGTAGTAGGAGAATGGATCGACGGTGAGCCTGCCGACACCGATCCCCAGCGGCGTGTCCATGAAGATCTCGGAGTATTTCGGCTTCAGGCTCTTCGTCGATTTGAGGATCTGCATGGTGAATTCGTCGTAGTCCAGGACACCCTGATTTTTCGCCTCCTCGAACGCCGGCGACTCCAGGAAGAACTTGAAGGCGGAATTCTCCCGGATGACGTTGCCAACCGCCCCGAACCGCAGGGTGTCGAGGATCGACTGGAGACAGATGGTGAACGAGCCGTGGTACTTTCGCGCCCGCCGGTACCCCTCCTCGATGACCTGCTTGAGGGTCGAGCTCTCACCCAGGAATTGCCACGCCTCGTCGAAGCAGACCAGACGCCGGTCAGACCTGTCGGAAAGGTAGAGGTCCATGGTGACCGCGTTGATCACCTGGAGGGTGACTACCCGGAAAAGTGACTTCTTCGGCAGGAGATGTTCGAGCTCCAGGACAACGAAATCGTCGTTCGAGATGTCGAAGGAACTTTTGCCGTTGAAGAACTTCCCGAAGGCGCCGGAGCTGCGGAAGTCGTCCATGTTGAAGGCGAGCCGCGTTGCCGCCTCCCTGATTTCACCGCCGACAGACGAGTAGCTGTCGAAGTTGGATAGGTATTCGTGGACCGTGTCGATGCAGGCAGATGGTCCCTCCTGGTTCCAGGCCCACCGGACCGCCTGGGTGATCAGGGTCATCTCCGTTTCGCTCGGACTGTTGTTCCCGGACGAGAAGATCATCTGGGCCACGATCGGGGCGATGGTGGGGATGTCGTGCTCGACGTCGACGATGTTGGAGAACGGGTTGAGACAGACCTGCGACTCCTCCGAGAAGTCGAGGTAGCGGGCGCCGCAGAGGGTGGTCATCTTCTTGTAGCTCCCCCCGATGTCGATCACCCGGATCTTGGCGTTCATGGCGTAGTAGTTGAAGAGAAGGTAGTTGAGGAAGAAGCTCTTGCCGCCCCCGGAGGTCCCGCAGATGAGGGCGTTGTGGTTGTTGACTCCCTTCTTATGGAAGATATCGAGCCCGAAGAGCTGTCCCTTTCTGGCAGTAAAGAGCATGGCGGGCCGGCCGAGCCCGGCGAAGTCCCCCTGGATCGGCAGCGTCACGGCGATGGAGTCAACGGGCATCACATGGTCCCGGTCGAGGGTCTCGACGTTCCCCTTCACGTCGTAAAGGCCGAAGGGAAGCGACAGGAGAAACAGGGGCATGAGGATTCCCTTGTCCTCCTGCATCACAAAATTCTGTCCCTCCCACACCCGCTTCGCCCTGGTGACCGACTCGTTCACCAGCCGCTCGTCGCTTCCGTAAACCCAGAGCGTCGGGATCACCTTCAGAAATAGCGTCCCGCGCTCCAGCTCGTCGGCGGCCCACATGTGCTCTTCCTGTTTCCTGGCAAGTGACGGGGCGAAGGAACCAACCCCCTTTTGCTGCAGGATGACGTTGCATTTCGTGTGGAGCCTCGATTTCTGGTTTTTCATCAGTATGTTGATGCTGTAGAGAAACGGAGTCCTGATCTGGTCACCGTCGGTGAGCTGCCCCATGATCCCGCCGAAGAGCTTGTTGGTCTGGATGATGCTCCCGTTTTTCGGGTAGATGCGGGGGGTGATGCAGCGGAAGTATTTCTTTCCGACCTCGATCCGGGAGAACTTCGTCTCCACAGGGGTGGAGAAAAAAACCTGTTTCCTGATCTCCTGCGTGTCGTCATACGCGTAGTTGTTCAGCGACACCTCGTCGTTCATGAGTCTGCGCAGCAGGTCGAGCAGGTAAGGCGGGTCGATGTTTTCGGGATGAAGTCCCGCACCGTGCAGGGTTTCCTGGATCGTCCCCCGGATCTCTCCCAGATTGAGCTTCTCCATTTCCGAAACCGGGAACTTGATCGTGAAGAAGGAGCGGAAGTTGCGGACGGGTATGCCGTTGAGGCTGGCGAGCCCTTCGGTGCCGCTCTCGAAAAACCGCGCGAGATTGTCGCTTACCTCTTCCACCAGGCTTGTCTCCCGGGACTTCATCAACCTGAAGTCCTCGAGGATCGGTTCGACGTGCTGATCGGCGAAAAGTATGAACTGGATGACCGTCCTTTCCGGAACGTTCAGCCGGAAGAGCGCCTGGAGGGTCGTGATCGTCGCCTCGCCCGCGAAGCACATGGGAGAGCATTCCCACATCATCCCCAGGGTGTCGTCCGCGTTGAAGTAGAACCTTTCCTTTTCGTCATAGGCGATCCAGGGAAAGAAATTGCCGAGCCTGTCCCTTTGCGACAACGAAACGATGTCGTCTATGGCCGGGCCGACATCGGGGCCGCCAGCTATCCTTGAAAACAGACCCACGGCTATTCGTCCTCCCCATTGGCGGTAACGGAATCGCCCAGTATCCACCGCGGCTTGTCCACGAAGAAGTAGACGTACCGAAGCATGTAGAACTCGTTATCCTGCCCGGTGTACGGCAAAAGAAGCATGCGCATGACCTTTGGCGGAGCGACTACCGGGGTCTGCGGCTCCTTTAGGAGGCCGCTGAACTTGTCGTAAAGCGCGGAACGGTACTGGTTATAGTTCCTTTCCTCCGAATTCCCGGCGAGCGGAGCGGCATTCGTTGGGCTTCCCACGGAGATGGCGCCCGTGTCGGCAGGGACGGCATCGGAGCAGGTAGTGACCAGGCCTTCGCCTTCCGCCCCGCTGTACGTGTTTGTGCAGCCGGATTTTGCCTCCGGTTTTGCCACCTTGTTTTGTTCTGTGCCACTCTGCTGGCTCCCGGCCGCATCCTCCATATAGACCTCGCGGACCGATGCGCATTTACCCTTGAAGGTATCAGGACAGCTGAATTCGCTTTGATACGGGTTGATCATGGAACAGCCGCACATAAACCCCGATGCTACGATCAAACAGAGAGCATTTCTCACTGCACGCCTCCCCTACGAATCTTCTTTATCTCCAGGTTCACCCCTTCGCTGATCACCAGCGTCACGGGCTTGGCCGCGGAAACCTCAATGACCGGCATGGTCTGGTGGGCCAGTTCCATATAGAACTTCTCGATGTCCTTGAACCCGCTGGCAAGGCCGCTGCCTACCCCCGCCTTGGCCAGGTCACCGGCGCCGACTGTCTGCGTCGCACCGAGCGGGCTTATGGCTGTGGTGGTTGCCGATGACCTGACAACATCACCCACTCCCCCAAAAAAGCCGGCGATCATGGACCTGGCGATCATGCTTCCCATCTTGGCGACGACACGTCCCCGGAGACCGATTTTTGAGTCCTGGTCAACTACGAACCCCTTCACCTTCTGGTCGATGACCGCCCTCCCCTTCCGGTCGAGGCACGACAGGGAAACGAGAAGAAGCTCCGCCCGTTCCGTCGCAAGGTTCCCTTTGCCGTCGGCTATCACGTAGCACCCCTTGAGGTCCGCACGGACCGAGTTGGGGAGGAAGGCGGGGGTCTTCACCTTCAGGAGCGCCGGCACCGGGTTACCCTTAGCGTCCGACGAAGTTGGGGCGTCTAAGCCACTGAGAAGAATCGCCTCCATGAAAGAAGGGGGTAAATACAGGGAGGCCGGCTCTTTTTTTTTATCTTCCGGAGCGGCTTTCGGCTGGACGGTACTCGAGATGAGCGAAATATCGCCGATCTCAGTTTCTGCAGGCGGTACCGACTGGCCGGACGGTTCACCTCCAGGAAAAGGCGGCGGAGGCGGTGGAGGAGGAGGGAGAGCCCCTTTCGGCAGGCCCAGAGGCGGTGGAGAGACGACAGCAGCGCTGCCTCTCGCCCCTTTACGGCCGAAATTTTCGGCTTCGGGCATAGCATGCGGTCCCTGTCCCTGTACGACAGGGACAGGCTGACCCGGAAGAGGCGGCTGGCCTGGAATTGCACCCGTTGAGGACGCAGGAACCGGTTGACCGGCAGTCCCCGCCTTTATCGCCTCCATCTCCTGCTTGTACTTCTTCAGCTCCTCGTCCTTTAGCGAAAGCTCCTTCTGGGTCTCGAGAAACTGGTTTTTCTCCAGCAGTTTCGGCTCAAGAGCCAAGTTTGACGGCTTCAGCACTTCCGAAGGCTGGGCCATCTTTCCCCTGGTGGCTAGATAGCCCAGGAGACTCAGACAAATGAGCATGCTTCCGACCCCGATTATTGCGAGATCACGGCGCTGCTTGGAACTCAGCCTGCTCCAGAAGGCTTTGAACTTACTTTTCATCGTCAACCTCCAGCCTGTCGACCGGGATCTTCTCTCCAGCCTTTGCGGGAGAAACCTTGGTCGGCAGCCCGGCATCCTCCATTACCGGCAGGTCCGATTCCAGTTTCCGGGAGAGCCCCTGCCGTTCTCCCCGTTGCTCCACGACAAAGGCCCTCGTCGTATCGCCTGGCCTAAGGATGTGCCGCTCGATCGAGATTGCCACCGGGTTTTCGGCCAGCTCCGTTCGTATGAACAGCTTCTCGTTCATCCTGAATTCCTTGACGCCATCCTTCGCGGAGACCAGGTATTCCTTAATGCGAAGCCCCTCCCCTTCCACGTCCACGACCCTTTTCAGCACCATCCGGATTTCCCGATACGAATCGAAGCGCTTATCCATTTTCGTGATGGTGTAGGAGTCGGGAATCTGTTCCGTAAAGACGTCCTGTATCGCCTTCAGCATCATCTTCTCGAAAGGGAGCCCCGAGTAGAGCGAGGCGTTGTCCTTGATCTTTTTCTCGCGGCCGGTGGAGAGCCTGATCGTCTGGGAGGGAACCCGCTGCGGAACGGCGACCATCGAGTAGGTTTCATCTCCGCAAACGACATAGAGTTCCGTCGGGGTGTTGGAATAAACCAGCTGGTCGCCCCGCTTCGTCACCTTGAATTTGACGAAGGCATCCTTCCCGGTGATTTTGATGACGACCCCCTTTTCGGTGGAGGTAAGCGCGTCCCTGATCTCGGAAGAGCAGGAGATACGGTTCAGGTCGGAACTGGAAAGACGGATTTTAGTGGTCACCTCCGGCGGGATTACCATCGGCCACTCCCCTTCCTGGCCTCCTTCGTCCACCTTCTTGTCGGAAAACGAGGGAAGCTTCTGTTTGGCATCGGCAGGATCGGCCGATCGTGCGCCACGATCAGCTGCAGTGGCAATCATCGGTGCCATGATGGCAGCAATTATCAGAGCTCTGTACATCACGCCCCCTTTACTTCGCGTTATTGGTGCCGGCAGGTTTTTCGTAGAGCCGGGTGAGAATGAATCTGCCGTTGTCGAACCGGTACTCGACGAGGTAGGCGGTCTGAACGATATCTGCCTTCATCTCGCCGATATAGGTCATTTTCGCCCCCTGCACCTCGACCTGCTTATTGTCAGCGTTGTTCGTCATGGACTGTATGTGAAAGGCGCTGGAGGCCCTGGTAGTCTCGATTTTGTCGGCCAGCTCGTACAGTTCCTTCCGGGCGTTCGGAAAACCCGCAGGGTCGTAAACGGCAAGGAGTTCGCTGAATTGATTCCTTGCATTGGCGGAGTTGTAAGTGAGTGCGAGGCTGACGATGTACCGGGTGAACTCCCGGAGATAATCGTCGGAAGCATGGTCTCCGGTGATCATCACCTTGGAGTTGATGACCGGCGGGACCAGTATTACCCGCTCCTTGTTCATTGCCGTAACGACGCAGAACGAGAGAACAAGAACTGCTGCCAGAAGGACCAGGACGGTGAATTTCAGCATCCTGTTTTCGGCGAAAATGTTTGCGGCTTTACCCGTGAACAGCTTGAACTTCACTGTCTGCCTCCGTTTAGTCGATGAACTTGTTCTGGAAAAAATGCGGGTACCCTTTGAGCGGGGCGATCCCGGTGAAATAGAGCGTGTGGCGTAGAAAACCTCTCGGATATCTGTTTTTCAGCCGGCCGTAACCCCAGGGGAGCAGAAACATGACCGACCAGAATATCCCGCCGAACTTCTGCGCGAGGATATATCCGATGACCATGAAGGCCATGTCGTCCGATTCGAAAATGAGAACCTGGAACGGCTTGTTGAGATATTGGGGAAAGCGGACTTCATGGTGCATGGGCTAGCTCCTGAATATAGATAACCGGTACGAACTCTCACGACGGGGGGGAAGGTATCCCCCCCTATCGCCTGCGTCAGTAGACAGCTCCCAGAGCAGTAACCATGTTCGCTGCGTTGATCAGCACGATCGCTGCGATCAGGCAGACAACCGCCGGCACGATTTTCTGCTGAACGAACAGCAGGATCGTCACCAGGAACAGAAGAATGGCGGATATCGCGCCGAACGGCCCCTTCAACAGGGTGGTAACCAGGAAGTTGTACGCCTCGTAACCGAAGGAACCGGCCGCCGGGGCGGTGATGGCCATGGCCTGGGTGGCGGTGAAGGTAAAGAGCGCTGCGAAGGCGGACATGGCGGAAAACTTCTTGAACTTGAAACTCTTCATTTCGTCTTGCTCCTTTCTTGTTTGTTTTGTCTGATGTTGGAGTTCTAAGCCTCTTGCCTCTGAATATGGCTGCCCGTTATCGCTTCACCCCCTTCCCGTCAAGAAGTGCCGAGATGCGCGGAAGGTCCGCCCCGTTGACTGGTACGCCGTCGATCCAGATGGCTGGCGTTCCCTGCACACCGATGCTCTGTGCGACTTTCTCCATTTCCTCCAGTTGCCTGCCCATGTTTTCATCCTGCGGAACCGGCTTGCCGTCCATCGAGCCACTGAAAACCTCATGGAATGCATTTTCCTTCTCCTTGTGCGACAGGATGTAGCGGGCCTTCTTTTCAGCGTCGGGATGGATTTTCCTGAGCGGATAGAAGAAAACGTAACGGGTGATGTCGGTCCGTTTTGAAAGGAATTCGTCCACCTTTCGGCAGAAGGGACAGTCGGGATCGGTGAACTCGATGACCTGGCGCGGACCTGAGCCGATTTTGAGGGCCTTGTCGAGAGGGATGTTCTTCACCTTCTCCGCGAGGACCTTATTGCGCATTTCCGCAGTCAGGTTCTTTCCATCCTTGCTCCAGAGCTCACCGAACATGAGGTAGCCCTCCGGGCTGAAATAGAAGACCTGGTTCCCTGCAACGACCTCAAAGAGGCCTTTGACCGGCGATTCGCTGACGCTGTCCACCCTCAGATTCGGAAAACTCTTCAACAGGTTGTCTTTTTCGACGTTCAGGTTCTCTTTTGCGACGGAGAGACCCGCCGTCGTGATGACGATCAGGATCAGCCCGCCGATCTTCAGTTTCTTGTGCTTTGGCATTCTCTCTTCTCCTCCTTTTGCTGCGTGCCTATCTCGACCCGCCTGTTTAGCCGCCTGTCGTCGGACACCGGACTGCTTTGTCCCAGACCTTCCACCCTGCGTACGGATACCCCTTTTCCTTTCAGGTACGAAGCGACCTCTCGCGCCCTCCTGAGCGAGAGATTCGTGTTGTGGGAGAAGCTGCCGCGGTCGCAGGTGAAGCCGTCAAGGTTGACGACGGTGCCGGCCGGAATCCCCAGCACGAGCCGATCGAGTTTTGCCCGCTCCTTTTGGGTTATCTCCTCACTGTCGAACGGGAAGTGAACCGTGTCCAACAGGCACGAAACAGCCACCTTCTCAAGGCTGCCCTTTTGCTTCGTCTCTGTTTCTTTGGCATTCATCTGAAGCGGACGGGGTCCGCTCATGCTCAACCGCACCGCCAGTTTTGGGGGGGAGGGAAGTGCCGAGAGATGATCGTCGGGGCAACCGGAGCAGACGACGAAGGCGTCGCTTTCCTGGGCCAGGGCTACCTCATGGGCAAAGCTAAAAGGCCTTTGCTTTATTTCTGAGGCATTGCCAGCCAAAGGGACGAGAAAGACGAGTCCGGCTACGGATAATTTTCCCAGCATGTGACCTCCGAGATTATTCGTTCATATAGGTAATCACGAGGGGGGGAAGGTCCGTTGGGTGAACGGTCGTAAAAACCCGCTTCTGATCCCGGTCCGCATGTTGTGTCGGTTCTTTGCAAATTGTTGGTATTTTCAATGCAATAGACTGAGGACTGCTGACGAGAATGATGAGGGAGCAGAGGAGAGGTGGGTGCGCAATATCAGTTTAACTAAAAATAATAGACAAACATTTCAGTATGTTCCACGACTTGTCGATGAAAAGTAAAATTTTCACCTTCCCCCCTTCGTGATTATTTAAATAGCAGGAAACACCCGGAATGGAGGTTAGACAATGAATGCTTTGTTGAGGCAACGTGATCTTATGGAATTCATGAACATATCGAGGGCGACACTCTGGAGAATCCAGAGACACAAGGATTTTCCTAAGCCGGTGATAATTTTGGGCTGCAAACGTTGGCGGCGCGAAGATGTCGAAATCTGGCTAGAGGCGAAAAAGGAGGACCCCAAGAAGAATGATTTTGCCTGTTCAACTGGCAACTGAAGTAAAGGACGGCTGAAGGATGCACTTAATGGAAATGACGATCGGGTACAAAACGTTTCCGGTTTCGGTTGCCAGGTTCAAGCGAATGATGGAGGTCATACGCCACGAGCCCGAGCGCCAGGCAGTTAGAAAGGATCTTAAAGATCAAAACGCCTGGCGCCCTCTTTCGTCATCAAGGGGAGGTTTCGGTTGCATGATGCATCTCCTCCTCAAATAGCCGGTTCCCTCCGGTTCGATTCCAAAGCATCTGATATCAGTGAAACATTTGGGCAGATACTGGCAAGCCTCGCCTCCAGGCCGAAATACCTTCCTGACTGGCCGGAGGGGCAGAGGGCGATGCCAAATGAAATTCTTCGTTCGGCTCTGTTCAATTGCCGCAACCGCAAGCAGCCTCGAATGTTCATGAAGGATACTGAAATAGCCTTGATCGGCGACGGACAGGTCATCTACCGCGGCGAGGAGTTGCGCCAGGACGATGAGCTGGTCTGGCTGCATCTCATGCATCTGATGAAGAAGCTTCCGCTCGGTGAATGCGTCGAGTTCACCCCCTACTCCTTTGTCAAAGCGGTTGGGTGGCCGATGAAGGGGCAGAGTTACGAGAGGCTCCGCATCTGCCTCAGCCGCATGCAGGCGACGGCAATTCGGATCCAGTCGAAGCGCCTGGGTTGCTTCATCAGTGTCTCGTTGATTCTCAAGTTCAGGTCAAGGAACGATCAAAACGAGAATCTGTCAAGGTGGCAGGTTTGGGTCGGCGAGGAAATGCGGCTTCTGTTCGATGAGGATTTCCTGACGAGAATGAATTGGGAGATCAGAAAGTCCCTGCCCGATGGCATCGCCTCCAAGCTCTTCGGCTACTGGGCCAGCCACCGTCAACCGTACCCGGTGAAGATTGTCACCCTGTTGCAGCTTTGCGGATCGGAAATGTCCACGAAGCATTTCAAAGTCGAGCTGAAGAAGGCTATCGACCTGCTCTGCAAGATTGGATTCCTGGAAACATGGGAGTTCAAGGAGGACCTGGTAGTCGTCAAAAGGAAGTATTGACCTATGACCGACCGCATATTGACCTATGACCGACTCGGTATTGACCTATGACCTACTGCTATTGACTTTTGACCGACGTTTCTATTGACCTTTGACTTACCGGATTATTGACCTTAGACCGACTGGCATATTCTTGGAAATTAAAGGCTTTCAGGAGGTTACGAAGTTTTCCACAGCCCTCTAACCTTTATCTAACCTTCTTTAACCAATAAAGAAGCGTTGGATTGAGAGGTAGAAATAAAGATGAAATGCCTATTCCCGAATGAAGCCAGGAAAACTGTCATTTCGTATCTACGACGAACAAGACAGACAATCACATATACAGCAGGCAGGTACGTTCTCGTCGATGGTATCCCAAATATCAACGACATAGAGCAGGCATGCCAGGATCGGGCCGTTTCAATATCAGCGAACGGCTCTATTCAGATATGCGGAACCCAGATCCGTCCCGAGTGGGACACAACAAGAATCCGGCGAAGAGTCGAAGACCATCTTCGAAAGTGCGCTTCACCGGAGGACATAATCCGCATCGCTTCGTGCCTTGGCGTGGAGCTGAAGTAAACACCCCCTCGTAGGGCGATTAACGAATCAACTTCACTGCAGAAAAAGATGCAGCAGGGACAGGTGCGCCTAATTCCGGCCTCAAGGCAGTTCAACATCCGGATTTAGCCCGCTCCCCCCCCATTACCAGATTTCGTCTTGGCACGGCCAGGCTCTGAACCCAGAGCCATGGCAAAGCCGGTCATCGGAGTACGTCTCCGTGGCCGGCTTTTTTTATTTTCAGGGAGTGAATATGGATTTTTTAACGGCGGTCGAATGGGTCAGAAGCAATGAAGCAGTCATCAAGGGGAATATTGTCAAGTATCGCAACTTTTCGCCATACGAAGAGTGCGACTACATGCAGGAAGCATTCGAGGCCGCGATGGTTGCCACCCTGCGCGTCAAGGAAAAGGAAATCTCGTTTGAAGCAGCCTTCTGGAAAATCTTCCGCAGGCAGGTGAGCCTGTTCACTCCAAATCCCGACGACAAATCAAATGGTTCGAACTCTGTGCCTTCACACCTCTGTTCGGTAGACATCGATTCTATCACCATAAGACAGAGAGCGAAGAGAGGGAGAAAAAAACCAAACATAGAAGCGATCTTTTACGCCGTCTCCCCTCACCTCACCGGAAGGGAACAGCAAATCCTCTACATGTCTCTGGGGATTTCGGATGAAGGCAGGCTTTCCAATTACGAGATTGCCGATCGTCTCGGATGTTCAGCCGCAAACGTCCGTGACATCATCGGCAGGGCAAATAAACGGCTCAATGGTCTGGTCATGAAGGGGACCATCGACCCCAGACGGCTTCGATAGCAGGTTGCCGTAATTATCGCCATAAGTGGTTCCGTTTTGGTATCCGGGATCAGCAGCGAAAATGGATACTGTTTCAAATCCATATTCGCGCCCATTTTCGGTACCTTGGTGCTTTTCGCCAAAAAATGCACCAATTTGTTGCCCATTCACCTTCCCCCCCTCGTGATTATATATGCAGGGGGATCGAAGGATCGAATCTCCCATAATCTGCACCAAAAAGGGGGTACTCATGGATGTGCTGGTCTGTGATCTCGGATTTTCATCGGCAAAGTGGATTTACGGCGGGCGCAAGGGTAGGATCATTTCCGCGTTCAGCTACAACGGCGAGAATCTGCTGATAGGGGAGGAGGCGCTGTTGTCATCCGGTTCTTCTTACCTGAAGACGATGGAGGAGTTGGCAAGGTATTACCCGATCTTCATCGAGCACTGCCAAAAGGTGGCAGCAACCGAGGGAGACTTACTCCTTGCCGTCGGGCTTCCTTATTCCTATTGGCAAGAACAGAACAAACCCGGCGGAGCTGTTCCCGCCCTGGCAAAGTCTCTGACCTGCGGCGCGGTCAAGGAAGTCGCAATATTTCCACAGGGCCTCGGCGGTATCAGGGACTACCTGGACAGTTTGCATGAACGTCCAACTGGGAACGTGCTCGGCATCGACATCGGATTCAACACCATCATATTCACGTTGTTCTCGCCACAGCGGAAACAGATCATCTATGGCAAGACCCTCAACAAGCGCGGGGTCCATCAGATGGCAACGAGTTTCCTGCTCCCACGCATCAAGAGCCTTGCCCCATCAGGAACCTTCACGCCAGTCGAGATAGCGTTCCTGATTGAGAAAGGTTATCTCCAGTATGGCTTCGAGCGGCATGATGTCACCAAAGAGATCCACGAAGCCGGCGTCGCTTACATCGAGCATATCATCAGGGATGTCCAGGGGGAATTGCAGGCACACGTGGGAATGCATGCTGATTTTGATCGAGTGCTGCTGTTTGGTGGTGGCGCCGCCCTGCTCAAGGACGAATTCCCGGCCAAGAACATCGAGGTCGTTATACTTCCCGAGCCTGAATTTGCCAATGCCAGGGGCTTCCTGTCGCTTGCCGGCGGAAAGTGAGCCATGCCACAGTACACGATCAAGCTGAACACGTATGACCCGGCCATCGTCGAAGCGTTCGAGCAGTTACGTAAAAGCCGAAAGCAGGCTGCATTCACACATGAAGCGCTTAAGTATTTCCTCGCATCGGAGAAGGGCGTACAGGTGATCGGCCTCATGAGCCGTGACCAGTTGCCCTCGTTGCGTCCTGCTCATGACGTCATTAAGGTTGAGCTATCCCACAATCCCGTTCCCGCGGCTCAGCCCGTTTCCACAGCGCCATCCCCTGATTTGTCCAAAGACTACTGTTGTGACGTCATGGAAAAAATCCTGAAATGAGGGGATCATCTCAGGACGGCAGGTTGACCATAAACCAAGCCCCCTAATTCAAATCGGGTTAGGGGACCTCGGTTATGTTGGGAGTCTATTGGCCGAAAAAGGGGCGTGGCCATTTGCCGAGAGGATAAACTGATGCCCCCATTTTGCGCCCCAAAAAGGATTTCCAAGACGGACACCGAAACGCATCCGAAAATGGATCAAATCGGAAGCGGAGCAGCCGTGAATTTCTCTATATACATTTATGAAATAAATGTGAACTATTACAGACTTTAGGAAGGCTCGCACCATGCCGTCAAAGACCGCCGTCATTGCCTACCACTACCATGTCCTGTCAGGACATCAGCAACTCTTCGATCAGGTGGAGAGTCGCATATGCACAGCTTACCGAAAAGGGTTCTCCGTCGTTGAGATCACCAGGATCATCGGTTCCAAGAAGGCTGACTATGCCCACGCTGTTCTTGTGAAACACAAGGTGATCAGCCAGGGGAAACGGGGGCGGCCGGCAAAGGACTCCGTACCTCCGTTTATGTCGAGTTACCTGAGCAGACGATCGCTTTCCTTTGCAAAATGGTGCGCCGGTTGGGGGTTCGATATTGGGGACGCTGGACATGCCATCAGGGAAAATGCCGATGGGCCGGTGCTGGATGCCGTAAGGCGGGACTTTCCCGGCTGCTTTGTAAAGTTGCGCAAGCTCAAGGAATACCCTGACTATGTCCACCCGCCTCAATGCAGATCAAACAAGCTGGAAGCCAAGGTCATCTGGGATGATGGGGAGCACTGCTATCGTGCCGAACATATGGAGAATAGCGGCGTGCTAGGGTTCGGATTAAGCATGGAAGACGCCATCAGGAATCTCAAGGTGAGCCACAACTTTGGCCTGATGCTGGTACGGCTGGAGGCGGGGTGCGGGGTATCATGATCCTAAAGAAGTTAAGGCAGCCTACTGAAGCCGATAAAACCACCTGGTCATGCAAGGTCTTCCATGCGCTTTGCTAAATGCCTGATGGACGAAAAGACCGCACGCAAGTACCTATATGCGGGGAAGCTCCCAAGCGAGCTCAAGACAGAGCACACCTGGCGAACGAGGACCGACCCCTTTGAAGGACATTGGGAGGAAGTCTGCGAGAAGCTGGTTGATAACCCCGGGCTAGAGGGAAAAACCCTCTTCGAGGATCTACAGCGCCGCTTTCCCGACACCTTCTCAGACGGTCAACTCGGTCATTTTAAGGGTTTCATTCGTGTCAAGCAATAGCAAGCTTATGCCTTACCTCTTCAACCATTTGAATGATGTCGCATAATTCCTTTTTGGTAACATCCACTATATACCGGTCGTAGATTTTGCCGTCCCCCATCGAGTTTTCCCACTTAGTCGTCCGAACTTCGGATTGGAAAAACTCCTTGAAGGCCGTCACAGCCTTTCTGCAGGCCATTTCGTACCGCGATTTGGCAGCGGGGGATACGAGTAGGTTAATGACCAGTTGGCCGTCATTCATATGGTGGACGAAAAGGCCGCATCCCCTGACCACATCCGTGATTTTAGCGTATCCTTGTTCGTTCCCCTTAATTGCCTTGACCTTACCCTGTGCATTCAACCAGCTAAAATGTTTGGCGAGGTGATACATTTTGTCTTCGGTGTTGACCATTTGCTACCTCCTTGTATGTCTGTGTCAATGTCACTTGTCAAGGTACGGCCCCCCGGTCCTGTGCTTGTGGGAGTTCCCGTCCAGGGTCCGCTCATAGGTCTCGTGAAAGAGGTCCGTCAGCATCCTGTACATCACCGGATAGTCAAGGACGCGCTTCCTTCGCTCCATCTCCAGGTGTTATCGCTGGTATCGGCCAATGTGCTTTCCTTTTTGTACAGTCCTGCGTCACCGATTACACCACCTACGAAGAGACACTCCCTATTCTCTATATATTCAGGTAAACACCGATGGACCCAGCTATCAAAAAACGGGGAAATCTCCTCCTATGGTAATCCCTACGCCGTCTTTCATCATCAACTCAAGAGCTGCCAAGGGGATGTTCCACTCTGAGAGGATATCGACAACCGGAATCTTTCTCTTCTTCGCTTCCCAGGCGAGGGAACGAGCAAACTTGGAAAAGTAGACTCGCGTCGTGGTCTGGGTGCATCCGATTTCCTTGGCTATGGCACTGAAGGGGGTACCGTTCACTCTCATGAGCATCACCATGAGCTGCTTTCTTTTGATTTCCTTTGCCTGCTTCTCGTGGAAGGTCTCCACCTGCGGCTTGGGCTTCCTTGCCTCAGCATAATAGTCCCGTATTTCTGCGATGCAGTTCTCGATTACCGAGTCAGGGAACAAGCCATCGCTATTTGCCATCTTGAAGCCTGCCATTTTGAGGCTTGCCACGATTTCTGCGGTGGTCTTTCTGCCACACCCCGGAAAAGCCAGTAATTGCCTGGCATCGGTCTCCACCAACTGTGCGTATTCCGATGATTGCGACCAGGTGAACTGATGTGATTGCGACCGCCGTTCCGCTGTGATTGCGACCAGCGTTCCGGGGATTGCGACCGGGTGGTCGCGAGGTGTGGTGGTCACTCTGTCACAGGTTCGGTTTTCGCGTCAAGCGTAGATTTTCTTCGCCGCATGGAATCGCCGTCCAGCTCGATTTTGTACGCGTTGTGCACCAACCGGTCGAGAATCGCGTCGGCCACAGTCTTATCCTGCATTGCATCGTGCCACGCCTTGACTGGCAGTTGGCTCGTCACGAGAGTCGCCTTCCTGTCGTAACGCTCCTCGATGATCTCCAGCAGCTCTTTCTGGTCATCCCTGGTCAGTGGCGTAATGAGCAGATCGTCAAGGATCAGAACCTCGCATTTCACCAGAGACGCCATGATCTTTGGGTAGCGACCATCGAGCCTTGCGAGGGCAATGTCCTGAAGTAGCTTCGGCAGTCTGTGGTAGATGGTGGTGTGTCCGTCCCGGCAAGCTTTCTGGGCGAGCGCGCAAGCGAGATAGCTCTTGCCGGCCCCCGTGGGGCCGGTGATGAGGATGTTGTGATGGCTCAGGACCCACCGGTTCTGGGCCAACGACATGACGGTGGCGCGATCGAGATTGCGACTGGACCGGAAGTCCAGATCCTCAATCGATGCGGCCAGTCTCAGTCGTGCGCTTTTCAACCGATTGCGCATGCGCCGGTTTTCGATGGCAGTCGCCTGGAAGTCCACGATCAGCCCGAAGCGCTCCTCGAAGCTCAGCGCAGTCATGTCAGGGGAGTTCATCTGGTCCTGGAATGCTTGTGCCATGGCGGCAAGCCCCATGGCGTTCAGTTTGTCGATGGTTGGTCGGGTAAGCATAACGTTCTCCTTTCTCAGTAGTAATAACCAGTTCCGCGGATGTTTTCGTGGTGAACCGGGGTGGGTTCCAACTGGAGTTGTAGCGGCTTCTTGTCGAGGTTGTTTTCCAAGATGGATTTGATGCTCTTGTAACTGACGCCCCTAATGAACAGCGCCCTCTCGCAGGCTGCTTCCAAACGTTCATCACCGAAGCGTTTGCCCAGCGACATGATGCCCAGGCAGGAACGGAAGCCGTGCTCGGGAAAGACCCTGCGGGAGAGGACCTCCTCAATGGCACGGGACGTTGCCGGTCCAGTTCGGGCAGCCCAAGAGATGAAGCGCTCCGGAGTCCACTCGGCAAACTCGAGGTGGGCTCGGGGCATGTGCTCGGAACAGGTAGTGGGTTTGCCTTTCAGATGGGACCTCAGATGGGAGGCAACCCGCTTCCGGTTGAAGAAGCATTCCACCGTGGTTTCGGTGCATCGGACGTCCACCTGCTCCCGTACCAAACGGTGCGGCACACTGTAAAAGTGGTGATCCACCTCGACGTGGTAATCGAGATGCACTCGCGCCTTAGTCCATTCAGCATACTCGTAGGGCGTTTCCGGCAGCGGCTGCATGGCCGGCAGATCAATCTCCTCGAAGCGTGACTTCCGTGTGCCGGATAGCTTACGGAAGGGCCGGTTGTTGAGCATTTCCAGGCGCTCACGTATGGCGGCGTTTGCCTCTGCGAGGGTGAAGAAAGTGCGGTGGCGCAGAGCCGCCAGGATGAAACGCTGGACGATCTGCACGCCGACCTCGACCTTTGGCTTGTCTTTGGGCTTGCGTACGCGGGCAGGGATAACGGCAGCCTGATAATGTTCCGCCAGGGCGGCATAGGTGGGATTAAGATCCGGTTCGTAGCGGCAGGTTTTGGTTACGCCACTTTTAAGATTTTATGTTGAGTAGCCCGTTATGTGGAGTAATCGTCGACACCGAGGACGGATGTGGTTTCAGAGACGATGTACTTCACATAAAAAGTGATGCGGTGTGGGTATATTCTCCTCAGCAGGAACATTCCAGCAAAGGAGGGTATAACGATGTCCGCTACCCAGGAAAGGGTCCTAAAGCAAGGTGAATCACCGTTACTCGATGAGTATCTGGACTTTCTTGATGCCCATCGAGGGTTATCAAAGGCCACGATCTACATCAGGTCGCTTTATGTGGCTCCGTTTTTAGTCGAGCTGGATCTTTGCAAAACAGTCGAGACGATCTCTGCGAGTCGAGTCCACGATTACGTTATAAAAACCGCAAGATCGATGACCAGACCATCGCGGAAACATCTGGTTTCCTCACTCCGCAGCTTCTTAAGGTTTGCCCACGTTAGAGGGCACACCAGGCAGAATCTCGCCGATGCGGTGCCCGTCATAACTACCAGGAAACTGGATCGTGTTCCTCGCGGCATTGCATGGGAATCAGTCCAGAAGCTGCTTTCATCTCCTCGACGTGATACCGATGCTGGACGCAGAGACTACGCCGTTCTGCAGATTCTAGCCACGTACGGCGTCCGGATTGGCCAAGTCACCACTCTTAAATTGAGAGACATAGACTGGCACCAGCGCATCATCAGATTCGCATCCAGCAAAAAGGGACACGACCTGAGTCTGCCTCTCACTCATGAAGTGGCAGAGGCAATCCTCGAGTATTTGCGGGGTACGAGAGGCCGAGCCGACTTTCCCGAATTATTCCTTACCGTCCGTGGAACTCCTCACCCCCTCAGTGAACACAACCACCTCTATTCTTCGCTGGAGACGTACTATCGGCGAGCAGGCATCGAATCGCCTGTTAAGGGGTCGCACGCAATACGGCATGCATTTGCAACACGCCTGATGGAACAGGATGTCCCCCTCAAGACCATTGCCGATCTCCTCGGTCACAAGTGCATAGAGACCACCTCGATTTATACCAAGGTAGACCTGGCACATCTCCGAACTGTGGCCCGTGAATGGCCGGAGGTGAACCATGACTGACCTTGGACCTCTCAGCGGCTCCATCTCACAGCATATTGAGTTGCGAAGATCTCTCGGCTTTATCTTCAAAGGCGCCGAGTATGCCCTTATTGAATTTGACCGCTATCTTGCAGGCACATTCCCCGATGCAAAAACGGTCACGAGATCAATGGTGACGGGATATCTGCAGAGCCTTCCTGGGCGAGAAATGATGACTCTGCGTGACCGGCTCACTCACCTTCGGCAGTTTTGTCGATTCCTGTTCCAACTTGACCCGGAGACATATATCCCTGAAAGAAGTCTTGTCCCTCATGCTAGCATCACGAGGCTTGCACACATCTATACGGACGAGGAGGCAACAAAGCTGATTAGGGCAGCGTTGGCTCTTCCCCCTCTAGATTCTCTAAGACCCCATACTTATGCGACCATCCTGGCCCTTCTATGGGTCTCCGGGATACGCATCAGCGAAGCCCTCAGACTGAATCTGGAGGATATAGATTCGGAAAGAGCTGTTCTCTACATCCGTCAAAGCAAGTTCTTCAAGTCGAGGCTGGTCCCCCTCGCCCTGTCATCGATATCCGCCCTTGAGGAATATCGCGTTCGACGGGCAGGGTATGGGCATGACGAAGGTCCGCAGGCGCCCCTCTTCGTAAATCTGAGAGGCCGAAGGTGCAACTACTATACGGTGCGGCCAACGTTTCTTGTTCTCTCGCGGCAATTAGGACTCAAGACCATTCAGGGACGAGATCCCAGACTCCACGACTTCCGCCACACCTTTGCGACAAGTTATCTCAGCCGCGTTTATCAAACCGGCAAGAATCCAGGAGCGGCCCTGCCACTTCTTGCGACCTATCTGGGGCACGCAAACATCACCAACACTCAGACATACTTGCATCCAGACATCTCCCTGCTGGAAAAGTCCGGCCAGCGTTTCCATGACTATGCAAGGAGGAACGCACATGAAGGAATCTGAACACCTGTTGCAGTATGTGCAGAGGTTCTTCCAGGATTACCTGCGCTCCCATCGCGGTATGAGCCCCAATACTGTGCTTGCCTACCGGGATGCGATGAAACAGTTCTTGTTCTTTTTAACCTCTTACACGGGAAGGAAAGCGGCTCAGCTCTCGCTCGATCACTTGAACGCAGATGCAGTTCTCGCCTTCCTTGCTGATATTGAACGCAAAGGGAACAGTATTACTACACGGAACCTTCGCCTTAGTGCTTTGCGTACGTTTTTTAGCTACCTCGTCACTCAGGACACGCTCCGTACTGGTCAGTATCAAAGAGTGATCGTAATCCCGCTAAAGCAATCATCGCATCCTCTGATGGACTACCTCGATGTGAAACAGGTAAAGGCAATCCTGCACTCGATAGATCAGGGAACTCCGGTAGGGAGACGGGATTATGTGTTGATCAGCTTGCTTTACAATACCGGATCTCGTGTCCAGGAAGTATGCGATCTGCGGATAGAGCACATCCTCGATTCACCCCCCTCTGTGATTGTGACCGGCAAGGGGAAAAAGACACGGCAGGTACCCCTGTGGCCGGAAACCGCCTCCATCCTTAGCGATTACGTGAAAGGGCGCGACCCTGGTGAAAGAGTGTTCCGGAATGCGAGGGGTACGCCACTAACCCGGTTTGGCATCAATCACATCATCGACAAGAGAGTCCGTGCCGCCACCGCTGCGTGTCCAGATCTGGCAAAAAAGAAGGTGAGTCCCCACACCTTCCGTCACACAACAGCAATGCATCTTCTGCAGTCAGGGGTCGAGCTTACCGTTATCAAGAGCTGGCTCGGCCATGTAAATATCACGACGACCCACGGATACATCGAGATTGATTTGGAGATGAAACAAAAGGCACTTGCCCATTGCGCGCCTGCCAACGACGAGATCAAACTAAACGGTGTCATCTGCCAGAATGATGACGTAATCAGTTGGCTCGCCTCATTATGACCTCGTCCGTTATGTGGAGTAAAAATCTCTGGTGGGCTTCTAATCAACCCCCTGAGCTACATCCTCCACATAACGGGCTACTCAACATAAAATCTCTTATGTTGAGCTCAACATAAGAGATTGTCCGGCACCAGGCACATGGGTACCGCCCCCATAAAAGCAAAAGCGCGTACGTGCGAGCCAATCCAGTCCGGAAGCGCCTGACTCCAAGTTGCCTCGACAAAAGTGAAATTGCTGGCACCCATGACCGCAACGAACACCTGGGCATCCTTGATCTCCCCGGTGGCGGGGTTGACGATGGGAAGGGTCTGGCCGCAGTAGTCGAGGAACAGCTTCTCGCCGGCGCGGTGCTCCTGGCGCATGGAGAGGTCGAGCTTCTTGCGCCACTGCCGGAAAAGCTCGCAAAACTGGCTATATTGATACCCTTCGGGATCAAGTTCCTTGTACTCCTGCCATAACAGCATAAGAGTCATGTTCTTGTGGGTGACCAGTTCGTTGTTGAGGTATTTCCAGTCAGGCTGAGCACGGGAGGCGTTCGGTGAAAGGTTGCGGGGCGGATAGAGCAGGTCTTCGAGGGCATCGTCGGTCAGATAACACGGAAGTGGCCAAGACAGCTTCGCAGCTAAGGCACGCCGTATGGTATCGGTAACCGTCGTTTTTGAAACGCCACAGCTCCTGGCAGCGGCAGTCCTGCTTTGGCCGCAAGACCAGGCAAGGCGGAGGATCTCTCGTACTTTTCGCATGGTAACTCTTTCCTTTGGCATCGTTCCCTCCCTCATGATTTGAGGGGGTACGATACCCGTTGGAGTTACCTCGCGACTACCAAAATCAACCGGTCGGAATGCTCCGGAACGGCGGTCGCAATCCCACCGGAATGCCGGTCGCAATCACGCCGGAATAGCGGTCGCAATCAGATCGGAACGCCGGTCGCAATCGCCCGGAATACGCAAACTGCCCTACGGTTTTGATTCCTCGGCTTCTGACGGTACCGTGTGCTCTTGTCCGGAGTCGCAGAGCTTCTACGGAACAAGCTAATTTTTCTTCAAGCGACGGGGTATTCGGGGTACTCATGGTAACTCCTCCTGGACAGGCAATTCAGGGAACAGCATGATAAATAGAGGGTCATACATCCGGTTTCGGGTGATATTTTGTGTCGGTAGGTTCTCAACTTTGTTGCGGTAGGTACCTTTCTTGTCCTCAGCCAGCACCTTTTCCTCGATTCCGAAGCGCTTTATTGCCAGAAGGAACAACTCAGCGAACTCCTTACGATATTCAAGAATCAGGTTGGCCAGGCTGATGAAGTTGGGGTAGTTGTAGCCAATCATTCGGCCCAACTGCAGGGAGTACAGCGCATCGAGGATTTTGTGGAGGCCGTCGTCATCAGGGCTAAAGAGAATGCCCTTTTTCGAGAAAAGACCCTCGAAGCTGGCTAGAAGGTTCTTTTTCTCCGAATAACTCAGGGGGTGCCTGGTCAAAAACGCCTCCTCGAAGTTCGCTCTGAACTGGCTATCCACCTCAGCCTGCAGTTTCTCTTTCTCGGCTTTGGAATCGTAGAAGTAGACCTTGAAGGCCGCGGTGTCGAATTTGATGTCATCGAAGGAAATCAGCTGCTTTTCCCATTCGAAGGCGATGTTCCCGGAGTCCGTGAGAACAGGTTTCCGGTAGTGGCAAAAAATTAAAAACTTCTCGGAAGCCTCTGAAAGTTCAATAGTTTCATCGTTTATGACGAAGGCGTTGTTATTATTCGAGTAGATGATGTCCTTCTCTGTGAACTTCTGGGTTTCCGCGTCGGTGGAAAATTCGTGGAACAGCCACATGATGTACGTGCCATTGTCGCGGTAGAACACCTCCCGCTGCACGATGACGCTCAGGAAGGTCGTGGACAGTTGGACTTCGAAGACAATCTTGTCATCGTGGAACCGGGCTGAAACATCGGGCTTCTTCCACTCCTTCGATAGCCCTTCGCTTTTGAACGTCTCGTCAACCTTAATGTCCGAAAATCTGTTCTCCTGGCCGATAGAATGCGCAATGGCGTTTTTCAGTTTTACATGCAGAGGGCTTTCTTTAACCCCGTTGTACTTCATCCTCAGAATTTCGTCTTTGGTATATTTCTTCCCCGTCTTGATGGGGCAGTCGCCGCTATCGTAGAGATGAGCGAAGTGGAGGGAAACTGCGCCGTCTTTATCACCCCGAATCTTCAATGGCTGCTGGCAGATGGCACAAACCAAGGTCTTCTCATGCCGCTGAGCCGCCTCCTCCAGTTTCCGACGTTCCTGGAACACCTCTTCTTCAGGCCGATTAAAAACTTCGTCGGCATCGAGAAACTTCCCATTCGGCAGATTCAGAATGTCCTTCACCGTTCGCTTTGCCATGTCCACTCCCCAGCCTTCTAGAGGTCGCCGGAGCATCAACCTGAGTAAGACACTCCTAAAATTGGTACCACGCGAGTAAACCACAAACATGCGACATAATAAGTCGCAATGTCGCATTCGGGTAGCAAAAAAAGTTTATTCTCCTCCAATAGGCAGAAAGGCAACACAAAAGGCACCCCTTAACTTTGAGGTGCCTTCCATGTAATCATACTTTTCGCTCCGAGATTATTTCGCAGCCTTCGGTGCCGCCTTGGCTCGCTCAGCCTTTGTCGGAGCCTTCGCGGGCCTTACAGTTTCAACCGCAGCCTTAACAGCTTTGGCCGGTCTCCCAGGCTTTGCTTTGACCGGTGCCGCCTTCTTCGCCTCGATGTTCGCCATCCGCACTTCCCTTGCCTTGGCGAGGTTGTCCGCAAGGCCCCTGTCCTGAGCCATTTTTCTGCGCGATTCGGAATAGCTCTTTGCGGAGAGGGATTGCTTACTGGGGATGCCGAACCGTTTCTTGTAGGCACCCGGTTTCATGTCGTGAGCAGTACTTAAATGGCGCGACAAGGTCTTGAAGCCGCCCTTGCCGCAGAGAAGACAGACGACCTCGTTCTTTTTGAATGCCTCTTTCAGGGTAAGAGTCGGCTTAGCTTCTTCCGCCACCTCTCCAGCTTGGCCCGCCTCCAGATTTTTCAACGCAGAGTGGACCTTGCTGATTTCCGCAATGAGTTCGTCAGAGGTCATGGGCGTGCTTTTGGCATGGGAGGCTACGAGTTCAGCTGCTATTTCTACTAAAGTTGCCATTTATTTCCCTCCGTTATAGTGGGGTGATTAATATCAGAGGCATAATATTTGTCAATGATAAAGTAGATATGCAAGCCAAACGCTGAGGCCCTAATGGTACGTGTTTGATTTATATACTGACTATCCTTGGTTATGAACGGAGGAAGGGAGTACAGATGCAACCGGTATGACATAGTAACCCATTTGATATGCCACCGAGAAAAGTAAGTCAAGGGGGGATATTGAAAAAGGTCACTTCGCAGAGTGGCCTTTTTGTGTTGCTGGATGCCGAGTCCTTTACCCGAATCGTTGAGGTTCAGCCTTATGGAGGAAAATCTTAACTATCAGCAGGCAAAAGAACATGAGAGCCAACCCGGCCAAAATAACTGGTGTACGAAAATGAAACTTATTGTCGATCATTCGTGTTTCAGCTCCCGGTCGCACTCCTCATCTCAAAATGGAAGCGCAAGGACAGAGCACTTGCTGAAACAGCGGCGCCTTTCCCTTGGACGCCTTGGTGCGGTGATGGGACGCGATCCCCAACAGCTCCACCAATGGCTCACAGGAGAACATGCGCCTAGCCTCAAAAATATGCGGATGATCGAGCAGGTACCCCTTGCTTTTTGAAAACCGGATGCCTATGTTCATTTCATCACATTTTTTTAAGGAGAAAGGCTTATGGCAAAGTGGGCGGATTACTGTATTTCGGCGGTCAGGTACAACCAGCAACATACGCATATTGATCAGGTGAAGGTCCACGTTGATTCCGAGGAAACAATTAGCGACGTTTCCGTTTGGACACGCGCAGACGTGGTAAAGTCGCTGGAGAGTGGCAAAACATTCGTAACTATTCTGAAAAATGCGGCTGGAAAGTGGATAAAAGGCCAAACGGTGTACATCATTACCGTCAAGGGGATGAAGTATATCAAAACCATCGATAATGGGAAAGAGGCTGACAACCTTGAGAACCTGCCGGAGTTTTAGCACATCCCGGATTGTGCAACAAGAGCGAAGCGGAACAGGGCTGCCCTGTTCCGCTTCGCTTGTTAGTCCTTCGCCTGCTTTACTCGGCAGACTGCGGCGAGGTCAGAGCTGTCGGGGAACCGAGGAGCAATTTGGCGGTGAGAGGCGGAGCCGTAGATTGACAGCCCCAATACCGATGAATGATCCCCATGGCCAGAGTTGCAACTTCGGGAGAAAAGTAGACATCTACTGCCTGGTCGTTAACGATTGAGGAATAGACAGCCATCGTCGGATGCGTCTCGACCCCGCGAAGCAGTTCCCGTACTTCACCAAACAGCCGATCCGCCTTACCCTGTAACGATTCTTCTTTGGTGATTCGTATACTGTACCAGTCCATGTGATTACCCCGTAAAATCGCGCATCACCCTTGGTGAACGGGACTGCATGTCCGTTATCGTTGCGCTCCACCCTGTTTGAATTTAGCTGTATAAGTCAACAGCACCCACCCGTGGAACACTTGGCTATCATCATAGGTATACACCACTTCAGCCCAATTCTTCTTTTTGCTGAGAACCGTGACCACTTGGCCAATTACCAACTCGTTGAGGCTTTCAGACTTGGTACTGGCCTTGGCGCGTAACCGTATATTGTTTTTGACGATAAACCGAAGGTTTGTCGTATCGACACCCTGTGCTGCGGGTACTTTTTTGTATGCCTTGACTTGATCAGGGCTTAACTTTGCACTTTGGATTATCTTTTCGATCAACGGTTCCGATACAAATGTTGAAAAAACATTGTTCAGCTGCGGAGATATGAAGTGCAGGAATACCGAGATGATAACCATTTGCATTGTTGGATGAAGCCGCTTGAATTTGTCGATATAATCCCTAATCGCCGATTCAAACAATGCAATCCCACCGTTTAGCTCAGCATCATCAATCGCTTCTTGCATCTGCTGGGCATGCGCTGTGGCGCTGAAATGAGCAAGTGCCTGTTCAAACACATCTTTCTGATTAAATGCAATAATCGAATCCCGAAACATGTTCGTCGCGCTCATCGCGCTTATTGTTTTGGCAAGGGAATCGGTATCGGGCAAGAAGCCTGACTGTCGGATAGCCCCTAACGCCGTATTGATTGCGGATACTCTGAACCCCATGGATTCTTTGAACGCATCAATGCCAAGCATATGGGGCGTGCTGAGCGCCAATTGCTGAGACGCAAGGACGCCGATAGGTTGCGGTATGTTCCCGAGCGCTCCCAGCCCAATGGGCGCCTTTATTGCGAAAAGATCACGGAGTTCATCAATCCTGTCCATCGAGCCAATCGCCTGTTGCACAGCACTATGTACCGACGGTCCAAGCAGGCTTTGCATTTTCCCGAAAGTGTCCAATCCAGCAAACGTTTTCATCGCCATGCAGTCTTTAATCGCATTCACGCCCGCAAACGAGGGTATCATCTTTTGGGCATCATCCAACAGCGGGAACCACGATCTCCCTAAGAGAGTATGATCAAAAGCACCCCCTGCATTTATTCCCTCATACGGGAATTTAGGTGCACACATGGCAGCGATTGCTGTTTGTGCCGCAGTTGATGCGCTCAGCATCTCTGTTTTTTCGAGTACGCCTAGGCCATCGAACCGGGTATAACCTGCCGTAACCGCCGAATTCCAAAAAGCATTGACCGTGCCCAGGGGGCTCAGGTTTCTTTGCAGCGCGGAGAGTGCCGTGAGCGAATCGTTTATCATGTAGGGTCTCCGCTATTTATTTTTATTCCCTTTGAGTCGCCGCAGGGACTGCACGATCACCTGCCCCACCGCCTCGCGTTTTGTCTGTTGCTCTGCCGCATCAACCGGCTGATACTGCACGCTGACACGATATCCTTTAACCCGTTTCTCTGGCTGATGTGCAGCAATTGATTCCCGTTCCAGAAATGAAAGGACCTCTTCAGCAATAAAAACAGCACTTTTTCGGTATAGCATGCGTCAAATCGTTGTATACCCAACTTCCTTACATTTTCCAATATCTTTTTTTCGGGCGAGCACAGGATAACCTGTTCATACTCTGCAGCCAGGCATTTTACAATATTTGCGCATTCATGCTCCGAGACAAGCATGGCCTTCATTCTGCCCGTTATTTTCTCTCTCATTCAGCACCAGGATACTTTACGGAAAGCCCCGGAGTCCTACCGCCCCGAGAGGTGTCCGCAACCTGCCTGCCGCCACGTCCGCATCTGCAGCCACGGTTGCTACACCCGGAAGACTTGGGCGAGCGCGCCTTAACCTCATTTTACGCTTCTAGCTCAGGCATGCCCTCCGCAAGAAACCGTTCGATTGTGGTGGTGCTGGTATACAAGCAGTCGATATGGTCCCATGGAATACCTGCTGCCGTTTTGAACTATAGGTGCTGACTCCCGCTGTTACCCTCCCCATCAGAACTTTGCATTTCCGCTAAATACATCTCCCGGGAGGTGCGCATTCCCCGGAAAATAGCTTCGGCTACCTCCTGCGCGGGTCCTTCTGGAACCTGAAGGCCGACCCGGCCTATCACGGCATCCAGAGAATCCAGGACCTCAGAGATGATCCCCCTCATCTCATCCTCCGGGAAGCCGCAGGCCTTCGCGGTGCCCAACCAGTGGCGCGGCTTTATCCTCTGCCAGTGGTAGTGCGGCCTCCTCCCCCTCAGCGCCATGGCCATCTTGATCCTCTGCGCGGCGAAGTCCCCCTTTTCAATGAGCGGGTGGGCTGAAAGCACATCATACATCGGAGTGAGGCGATACCGCCCCTGCGATTCCAGGAAGATGCTGAAGTTCTTGCCGTGACCGTCAATGGCGGCCAGGAGCCAGAAAACGAACTGTGTCTTCATGAAGTTCCGTCTGTCCTGCGCCCGGTTCGTCGAGCCCATGAGAAGCCTCATGATATCGACGATCCCAGGGCCGCCGGCGCTTTCGTACTTGAGGCCGGGAGAGACTCCCAGTGCCTGACAGAAGTCCTCTTGGGGTAGTCGAATGATCCACGCCCCGTCACTGGACATCCTGCGGTCGAATCTAGTAACCACCAAGGCCTTCATCCCGTCGAAGACCGCCATTTCCGCGTCCGCAACCGGGATGGAGAACTCCTTCAGAACGAGATGGCAAAGCCACTCGTTTTCGACGCTTTCCGAGAGGTCGAACCTTGAGTTCTTGCCGATGGGGAGTTTGAAGATGTGAGTGGTCGGCGTGAGTCCCACAGGTAGCAGCCAATGGCCATCAATTTGCAGTAGGGCCGTCTTTTCCTGCGCCCCAGCTATCGAAATGCGGAAATCTTCCCCCTCTGCCATCCCCAGGGGCATGGTCTGATAGTTGGAGAGAATCCAGGCGATGTCCGCCTCAGAAAGCCCCTTCCCCTCAATTTTCTTAACATCAACGGCCTCCACCTCTTCGGGCAGAAGTTGCAGGGCACCGACACAGTCGCGACCGATGTGCCAGAGCAGGTCGAAACTGTCGCTGCTCTTCGCCCTGAAGCGCGCCTGGATGCGTCTTCTGATGGGCTCGCTGTCGGGGAGCAAGTTGTCGAAAAAGTTTTGCACAATCTCTCCCGAAAAACGTGCCTTCCCTAAGGGGAGCGAAAGCGACAGGGGGCGCCGGCTCGGCGACGACAGCCATTCATCCAAATACGCCAGTTCCAGCCTCCCGCCGGTGGCTCGCGATAGCTTGGCGACCTTCTCTCCGTTCATGTAGATTACCATGCGTCGCCCTTCTGCTCAGGGCCGCCGTCCTCGCGAGGCTGGATCAGCATCTCGTAGTCGAGGGCCGCCAGTATCTTGAAAAGTGTGTCAACGCGCAGGGCGTGCCGGCCATTTTCAATCCTGGAGATCACCGTCTGGTCCAGGCCGACGCACTTCCCCGCCTCGGCCTGGGTGAGCCGCCTTCTCATCCTGGCATCCTTGAGCATATAGCCCAGCGTCTGTTCCGAAACGAGCGTCTGCATATGTCTCCCCTGTCATGGCATATTTGCCATACCAGCAAAATAGTACATAGATGTCATAAATGCAAGATATGATCTATTTATCATAAAAATACCATTGCAGCTTTTTGTTGCCACGAGAGGGGAAGCTTGAGAAAACGGATTGTAAAGTAACGTACTCTGCGATCCGTTTTCTGAAGGGACCCCAATCGGCAAGTTAGCAACATAAATTTATCGGTGGTGGGTTCATACCTCATCGGGGGTGGCACTCGTGTAGTAGGTGTTTGGTTCGGTAATGTGGCTTGGAAGCCTTGGTCTTCGTCTAGGCATCGGCACGTGAATTTCGCGTGGCCTCCGCGTGGCCTCTACGTGGCCTCCGGCGGGTACAAACGGAAAATTCGTGTTCAGGGTTTTAAGATGTCTTAGGAACGAACATAAAAGATAAGCCGGAAGCGGGCTGCCGCAAGGGTCAGGTGTCCCAAAGTATCACTGTGCCTTCGATTGTTGCCTGCTGCCTCATTGCTGGATTTGGAAAAATGAGGCCACGCGAGAGGCCACGCGCAAAGAAAAAGGACCTAGCCGGGTCTGGCTAAGTCCTTGAATTTCTTGGAGCGGGAAACGGGATTCGAACCCGCGACCTTCAGCTTGGGAAGCTGACACTCTACCACTGAGTTATTCCCGCT